>Ga0097691_1000126_pt1 | contig 69871 bp, 61 predicted proteins | sample NGESurdeep072012_8_FD_72858 | JGI IMG/M metagenome (GOLD analysis project Ga0097691, IMG submission 72858) | Arctic peat soil microbial communities from Barrow, Alaska - NGEE Surface sample 210-1 deep-072012 | ecosystem: Environmental > Terrestrial > Soil > Wetlands > Peat ...
GTCATCACCGGGGCGACCGGCCAGGGCGCCGAGCCTGTGGCCATCGCCCTGGCCGGCGCCAACGAAGTGGTGGCCGGCGCGCGCTTCCGTGACGCCACCGCCCGAGAGCGCCTGGAGGCGGCCGGCGTCCGGTGCGTGCCCATCGACCTGGTGAGCGGCGAGGTCTCGGGGCTGCCTGCCGACGCCGACTACGTCGTGAACTTCGCGGTGGCCAAGACCAACGACTGGGAGCAGGACCTACGGGCCAACAGTGGCGGATTGGCCTACCTCATGGAGCACCACCAGCAAGCGGCGGCCTTCCTCCACTGTTCAACGACCGGCATCTACAAGCCGATGGGCCACCACGTGTTCGCCGAGGGCGATCCGCTCGGTGACAATCACGGCGTCTGGCCGTTCCTCCGCACCTACAGCATCTGCAAGATCGCGGCCGAGTCGACTGCCCTGTGGGCCGCCGACCGCTTCGGGCTACCCACCACGATTGCCCGCCTCTCCGTCCCCTATGGAGACCGGGGCGGGTGGCCGGCCATCCACCTCGAGATGATGATCAACGGCAGCGACATCCCCGTGCACATCGACGCCCCGAGTACGTACCACCCGATCCACGAGGACGACATCATCTCCATGGTGCCCGGGCTGCTCGGAGTGGCCGGAACCCCGGCGACGGTGGTCAACTGGGGCGGCAGCCAGGCGGCCAGCATCGAGGAGTGGTGCGGCTTCCTGGGCGAACTGACCGGCCTCACCCCGTCGTTCGCACCGACCACCGAGACCATCGACAGTGTGGAGATCGACCTGACACGAATGCACGAACTGGTCGGGCCCACCTCGGTGGCCTGGAAGGACGGGATGCGCCGCATGGTCGAGTCCCGGCACCCCGAATTGCTCCAGAGCTGACCCGGACTGATCCTGGGTTTGGGGGGACTGCCCTCGGGGCCGGACTGGCGAGCCGAGTCAGCCCTATGCGACAGGTTCGTCTTCGTCACTCGGCTCGTCGGGATCGCCGTCCGACCCGACGGAGGGCCCGACCGACCAGGCGCTGCGGACGGCGGGGCCCGGCACCACCAGGCGCTGTCCCTGCATGAACACCAGGTTCAAGGTGCCGTCGGGTGCTGCCCACAGCCAACGGGCCGTGCCTGGGTAGGTGGCCAGCAGTGGACCGAGCGTGTCGTGGCGATGAGGATCCAGGTAGTAGCCGACGCCGTCTACTTCGAGTTCGAACGGGTCGGCGATGACCACGTCGGTGCGACCGAATCGGAGGATCGAAACCTCGTCGATCACCAGGCAGGACAAGATGGGCACATCGAGGACGAATTCGATGCTCCCATCCGGAAGCTCCCTGAGGTGGTGTCCGACATGCACCCCTCCATGGTCGCACCCGGCGCACATTTACGCACCTCCGATGCCTTCAGGGCGTCCCATGGCCCGCGGGTCGGCGACGGTCGGGTCAGTGGTCTGGCCAGAGCAGATCGGCCAATCGGCCGGTCAGGATCTCGAGCTCCGCGGCCGTCGTTTCGTAGCCCTCGGGAGGCCCGCCGTAGGGGTCGGCCACATCGTCGACGGGCGAGTGGTGGGCCAACGCCGTGCGGGGACGGTCGCCCTGGGCGGCGTGGACCCAGGCGGCCAGATCCTGCCCCGGCAGCCGGGGGCCGACGAATTCACCCCGCGTCACCAATTCCTTCAGCCGGAAGGTGCGCTGCCAGGCCGCCGGTTCGAGCAGGACGGCCTCCTGGACATGGCGGAGGCTCATCCCGACCACCAGGTCCGCCGTCTCGACCATCGCTACTGTCAACGTAGTGCTCCGATGGCCCGACAGGTCGATGCCGCGCGCGGCCATGACGCCGACCACTTCGTCCGGAACACCCGTGCCCGATGGGCCGAGGCCGGCCGATGCCACCGTCGGTCGATCCACATGACACTCCGTCCGCGCAGCGAACAGCGCGGCGGCCATAGGGGAACGGCAGATGTTCGCGGTGCAAACGAAGAGGGTCAGAACCGGGCCATCCTACCGTTGGTGCGTCGGTACCCACAGGGCTAGCCTCGGCCCACCGGTGAGCGGGCCGACACATGGCGGCGTGGGTTGTCCCGACAGCCGGCGCAGCCGCTCGGGAGGCCTTGGGGAGACCGTGACAACGAACGTAGACATCGTCCGAGCAGCGTCGAACGCCGTGGCCACGGGCGACGGATTGGCCCTGATGGGCCTCTTGTCCCGCGACGTGCAGTTGACGGTGGGTGCCGGCCAACCCGACGCCGCACCGTGGTTCGGCGTCTACCACGGCAAGCGCGGGGTGCTGCAGTTCCTGGAACAACTCGCCACCATCGGTCCCGTCGAGATCACCGACAAGGCGCTGGTGGCCGACGGCGACCTGGTGGTGGCCTGGATTCACATCGCGTTCTCCGGTCCGAACGGCCGGGCGGTGGACATGGACGAGGCGCATTTCTGGCGCTTGGTCGACGGCAAGATCGTCTCGATCGACTACCTGGTCGACACGGCTGCGGTCGCTGCCGCCTTCACGTGACCAGACGACCGCCCGTTGCCCTTGTCCACGACTACCTGACCCAACAGGGCGGTGCGGAGCGGGTCGTGCTGACCCTGGCCGACGGCTACCCCGGAGCCACCATCCACACCTCGCTCTACGACCCTGAGGCGACGTTCCCGGGGTTCGCCGCCCACGAGGTGGCGACCCTTCCCCTCGACCGGATCAGGCTCCTGCGTGGCCATCACCGGCTGGCGCTACCGCTTCTGGCCCCGGCCTTCTCCCGACTGCACGTCGATGCCGATGTGACCATCTGCTCGTCCAGTGGGTGGGCCCACGGGGCGCAGGCGAGCGCGTCCAAGGTCGTCTACTGCCACAACCCGGCCCGGTGGCTCTATCAGCGGGACCAGTACCTGGCCGAGTCTTCGCGCTGGTCGGCCGCCGGCCTCGCTGTCCTGTCCCCCGGGCTGCGGCGATGGGACCGGCGGGCGGCGGCCACCGCCGACCGGTACCTGGTCAACTCCCGGGCCGTGCGGGCGCGGGTCGCCGATGTCTACGGCATCGACGCCGACGTGGTGCCCCCGCCGGTGGACATCGACGTCGACGGGCCCCGCCGTGCTCCGGACGGCATCGAGCCGGGCTTCATGCTGTGCGTGTCCCGCCTCCTCCCCTACAAGAACGTGGCCGCAGTCGTCGAGGCCTTCGCCCGACGCCCGGGATTGCGGTTGGTGGTCGTGGGAACCGGGCCACAGGCCGAGGAACTGACAGCGGCGGCGCCGACCAATGTGACGCTGCTGGGACGGGTGGACGACGAGCAACTGCACTGGCTCTACGGGGAGTGCCTCGGCCTCATCGCTGCCTCCTTCGAAGACTTCGGCCTGACCCCGATCGAGGCTGCCGCCTTCGGGCGCCCCACGGCCGCACTGCGCTGGGGAGGGTTCCTCGACACCATCGTCGAGGGGACTACCGGTGTGTTCTTCAACGAGCCCACCCCGGACGCCATCGCCTCCGCCGTGGACGAACTGGCGGCGGCGAGCTGGTCTGCCGAGGCACTCACCGGACACGCCGGGCGGTACTCCCCCGGGCGGTTCCTGCAGTCGGTCGGAATAGTGGTCGACGAACTCCGGACTTCCCAGTGACGGGGTGCAGATGGTGGACCGCCGTCGCCAGTCGGGACGGCTCGCGGATCAGGAGGCGCCACGCCCTTTGAAGATGGTCGCCGGGGTCTGCCAGAGGATCTGCATGTCCCACCAGAACGACCACGAGGCAACGTAGAGGTAATCGAGGCGGCACAGCTCGAGGTGGGACAGTTCGTTGCGGCCCGACACCTGCCACAGTCCGGTCATGCCTGGACGGGACTCGAAGCGCTTGCGGGCCCAACCCTCGATCTCGGCGGCCTCGGACACCACGAAGGGCCGGGGACCGATGAGTGACATGTCGCCCTTCCACACGTTGATCAGCTGGGGCAGCTCATCGAGGCTGGTGCGGCGCAGGAACCGACCAGGTCGGGTCACCCGGGGGTCGTCACTGACCTTGAACAGCGGTCCGTCCATCTCGTTGAGATGGAGGATCTCGGCCTTGCGCTGCTCGGCGTCTTCATACATGGTCCGGAACTTGAGCACCGAGAAGGGCCGCTCGTCGCGCCCAGTACGGACTTGGCGGAAAAAGACCGGTCCTGGGCTGGTCAGCTTGATGACCAAGGCGGTGACTAGGAAGAACGGTGACAGCAACACCAGGATGACCGACGACACGACGACGTCGAACGAGCGCTTGAAGAAGCGGGCGCCGGCCGACAGCGAGGCCGGCGCGATATCAATCATCGGCAGGCCGGACAGGTCCTCCACGTGGGACCGACTGGTGATCAGCTCGTAATAGCGGGGAACGATGGAGACCCCGACCTTGCCGGAAAGTGCCTTCAGCATCTCGGTGGTCCGCTCCGGATGGGTGCGGGAGAAGCAGACGACCACCCGGGCCACGTCATAGCGACGGCACAGCTCGGGCAGGTCCTCGAGCTCGCCCAGGACGTCACCACGTCCAAGCGGGCTGTCGTCGACGAAACCGACGAAGTTGACGCTGGAGTGGGCCCGCAGGTGGCTGGCCACGGTCTGGGCCAACTTCCCGGTCCCGACCACGATGACCGGCACCGATCCCTCGGGCGCACGGCCCATGAGGCCGAACGAGACGACGCGTGCCAGGGGCACCGTGACGACGGCCACCAGGCACATCGACAGGATCTTGCCCACGGTGATGGCTTGGAATCCGTACACCTGATGGGCGGTGTAGCCGACGACGGCATACAGGAAGCCACTGATCAGCAGGGCGTGCAGAATATTGCGGAGGTCGCTGAAGACGCTCAGCGAGATCCGACGCGTGGCTCCTTTGTAGAGGCTGTAGATGGCGAACACCCCGATGAAGAGGGGAATCACCGCCAAGTTGAACACCATCACCGCGCCGACCCGATTGGCCGACGAATCCGGATTGCTCGACACAACGCTGATCACCAACGGCCCCAGCAGGGCTGCGGTGGCCAGTCCGACGATGTCGGCCAGTACAAGCCTCCGCAGGACGTGACGGCGCACCTTGGCCACGGCGCCGGCGTGGTCTCCCAGGTCGATGAACAGGCCGTCGTCTGCGGGGATGACGACGGCGTCGGGCCTGCTCTCGAAGAGCCCCTTTACCTCGTCTTCACGAATCGCCATGCCGACCGGCCTGCCCTTTCCTGCACCGGTGGTGAGTCCCACTCGGGTCGGTCCATCGGAGGCCGACATCGGGCCGCTTGCTCCGCTGTCCAGCACCCGCACTTCAATGGTAGATGGGGAACAAGTCCCTGCACAACAGGCAATTCCGTCCTTGGCGTGAACGTTTTGTCGACGGCGGTTGAAACAATGACTACGGGGTGACTGCGCCTGGAACCGAGGAATTGAGCGCCCGCACCCATCCACGGGGTGCTTCCGGGGCACCCGGCCACGGTCGGAGCACCGTCACCCGGCTCCCCCCCGGGGGAAGATGAAACCACGAGTCGTCAGCCACGTAGCCGGGGACGTCCACGTGGACGTACTGGGCGAATCGCCGCGAATTGACCTCGAGACGCCATGCCTCTCCTTCGCCTGGTTCGAGGTCGGCCTGAAGGCCAACATCGGGGTCGCCGTCCCGGGCCGGCCCGCCAGGGAGATAGGTGGCGCATGCCACCACACCTCCGGAGGCATCGACCAGGTCGGCAGTGACCAGGTCGTAGCTCCGTGGACCGAAGCAGTAGGCGTAGGTCAGGTCCCGGAACCCGTCAAACAGGGCGTCGGCGTGGACCTGGCACCCGCCTTGGGCCGGTACAACGACGGCACAGGTCCCTTCCTCCACCCGGTGTGCCGCCGTGTGCAGCCCCACGACCAGGGTTCCCTCGACGGGGGCGTCGGTGTCGTTGACCAGGTGGAGGGCCAGGCCGTTGACCCCTTCGTCTGTGGCCAGGACCGCCACCGGTGTCGACGCCCGGGCCAGTGCGTACCAGGCCGACTTCGGTCGGCCGAACGAGTCGACCAGCCCCCACCCTGGCCCGGCGCGCAGGTCGCACAGGGACATGGCGAGGAACCCGGCACAGGGCGACGATGCCCGTCGCCACTCCGCCAGCGCCGTCCCCATGATCTCGGTGACCACGGCGCGGCCCAGGTCCAGGGCCTTCTCGGGATCGCTACGCCACAGCACGGCCATATCGACGCCGAAAAGTGTCGCCGCGTAGTGATCGCGGACGTCTTCCAGGTCGAACCACGATCCGGCGTCCCGGTGGACGGCCCGCTTCCACTCCGACTCGTGCTTGGCGGTGAGGTCACCGCCGAACCCTTCGTCGACGCTGGCCCGCTCGGGGGGCCCGGCGAACGCCAGGCCCTCAGCAATGAACCGCGGGGCGGACCGGCGCAGGTTGCTCAGGGGGAAGAGGTAGACCCCGACGTCGAAGAAGTGGCAGACCCCCACGTCGATCTGGAACGGCAGGTCGCCACCGGTGGGCGATGTCGGGATATAGGGCAGGCCCGGGGCGAGCCGATCGACGAGGTCGGGCAGCACGGTGTGGATAATCGGAGTCGTCCAGCGCTCCCGGGGCAGCCCGAACATGGCCGGCTGCTCCTCGAGCTCCTGGCCGCCGCAGAACAGGGCCAGGCAGGGGTGGGCGGCGGCCCGGCCCAGAACGGCGGTCAACTCGGCCACCAGGATCTCGGTGAACACTTCGTCGGCGGGCGGGTCCACCAACCCGAGCATCGCCTCCTGCCAGACCAGGATGCCGGCCCGGTCGCATGCTTCGAAGAACCGCTCGTCCTCGTAGACGGTCCCCCCGGGCACCCGCAGCATGTTCATCCCGCCACGGCGGGCGAGGTCGATCAGGCACTCGATCTCGGCGTCGTCGACGTGGTAGCCGATCGGGTCGGGTGGAAGCCAGCACGCCCCCCGACAGAATACGGGGACGCCGTTCACCACGAAGGTGAACGCGCCGTCCTTGCGATCGACCTCCACGGTGCGGAAGCCCACGTCGACGGCGTCGAGGACGTGGCCGGACACCGTCACCTCGACCGGGTAGCGGCGCTGTGCGCCATGGGTGTGGGGCCACCACCGCTCGACGTCGTCCACCGCGATCTCACCCGACACGCGAACCGCGTCGCCGTGACGGGACACCTCGAGTGGAGCGGTGTGGCCGGCCACCGCCACCTCGGCGACCAGGGGACCGGGTCCACCTACCGCTGTCCCGGTGACCTCGATGTCCACCGCGACGGTTCCCGTCGTCGTCCCACCCGGGACGTCGCTGCAGGTGGCGAACACCCGGCGCGACCTCACCTCGAGGGGGCCGGCCGGCCGGATCCGGACCGGCCGCCACGGCCCGACCGGAGCGGGGACCACTGTCCACCCGGCCTGGCGCCCGAGGAGGGTGGTCCGGATCCACCGGAGGTTCTGACTGGTTACCCCCTTGGCCTTCCAGCGCGGCCGGGGGCGTCGCTGGTCGAGCACCGGTGTAAGCGCGGCGAAGCGGATACAGAGGTCGTTGTCGTCGGCGAGGGACACGGGGATCACATGGGACGCGAACATCGACGAGGATGCCACCAGGTGCTCACCGTTCAGCCACACGTCGGCCAGAGTGGCCAGCCCCTCGCACTCGAGGAACCAACCGTCGGGGGCGTCCGGTGCGTCGGGACGGAGGAAGTGGCATCGGAACCACCAGTCCTGGCCGTCGAGCCGCTCCTGGGAGACCTCGGAGGCACCAACCCCGCGGAGTGCGACGGCAACCGTCCCCGGCACCTCGGCGGCGATCCAGCCGCGGCTCAGGGTGTCGAGGTCGTCCGGACCTGTCCGGGACCCGGGCGGCGAGGAGACGCACGACCAGTCAGCACCGGCCAGCGCGTCGGCCGGTCGGATGCGGTCAGTCGCCATAGCACTCACCCAGAACGTCCATCGACCTGCCCCACGCGACGGTCATTGAGTCGAGCACACCCTCCAGATCCACAGTCCGGCCCGATGCCGCTCGGGCCAATGCGAACTGGAGCCCCTTGGCACCCTCGGCCACCTCTCGGAGGCCTGCGGCGGCGGATTCGGTGCCGGGTCGGTGGTGGGCATTCAGCCAGTCGACGAAGGTGGCGGCCAGCTCGGTGCTGGCTCCGCACTGGCGACACAATCCGAAAGCATAGAGGTGGAAGGCCTCGATCCCCTGTTCGGCGAGCCACGGCAAGTCGGCTTCGATTCGAGCGGCCATCCGGGTCACCGGGTTGTCCGATGGGCGCCGGGCCAGGTGTACCCGGGTCAGATCCACCACCGCGGCAACCAGGTCGGGGTCGTGTCGCAGCCGGTCGATGCGGACGGTCTCCACGTAGGGCGCCAGAACCGCCGGGTCGACGGGACCGGCGAGATGGAAGACCCCGTCGAAGTCGTCGTCCGCCATCGTGAACAGGCCGGCATTGTGGAAGTAGTCGAGGCGACGGGCGCCCCGGTCGATCCGGGTCGGCACGATGGTCGTCTTCACGTGCTCGACACGGTAGGAGATGCCCCGGGTATCGGGGAGGAACCAGGCATCCACCTCGACGGTGCACAGACGGCCGAGGCCGAGTTGCTCCTCCACGTGGTCCACCACCGGGCGCCACACGTTCAATTCGGCGACCTCGATCCCGAACAATGTGCGGAGATCCTCCGGCGGGTACTTGAAGAACGTCCACTGGTCACCCTCGAAGTCGCAGCTGAGGGTGAAGGCGGCGGCGGCCACCGGGTCGAGCTCTAGGGCGTGCAGGACTTCGATCCACACGTCCACATAGCAGTTGGTCTCGGTCCACGTCCGCTCGGAAGCGTGGAGCGGATGGGGCACGAACCGCTCGACGTCGAGCTGCGGGAGCCCGCCACCGATGCCACCTCCAGCGACGGGGGCGCCTAGGGCCACAGCACGGACCGGACGCCCGCGGGCCAGGTACCGGGATCGGTTCCGTACCGGTCGAGCAGGGTGAGTGCGATGCGGTCCAACCCGAATCCGAAGCAGGCCGTGTGGGCCAGCTCGCCGTCGGCCGTGGTGATGTCGAACGGACGCGAGAAGTGGTCGAGGTGGCAGTTGGACGACGAGATGGCCGTGGGTCGTCGATCGGCGAACACCGGTGTCACCAGCTCGAATTTGAGCTCTTCGGACCGCTGGTTTGCCGCCAGCATCCGGCCGGGTCGGCCGAAGAATGGGTCGTTGGCCACCACCGACTCGACCTCCAGCCCGAGGCCGGTGAGCACGTCGAAGCCCCGGTTGGTCCACTCGTCGCGGTGGGCGCGGGCGCCGGCGGGGGTTCCCAGGTAGACGAACTCGTGCATCCGGAACGACTGCATCCGGAACGGGTCAGTGCTCGGCTCGTGGCGAAAGCAGTAGCCGACGATCTCAAATGTCCTGCCGCCCTCGGGCAGGATGCCCGACTGGGTCGGGTAGAGCGCATGGCAGGCCGCCGGACACAGGACGATATCGGTCGCCTCCAGCAACGGCCCGCGATCCTCGTGGGCCTCGGTCCGGCGAAGGAGCTCGGCGTGGTCCTTCTCGTTCCCCCGGAACGAGTGGACCGACCCCATCTGATCGGGGAACGACTCGAGGTAGCCGTTCCTCTCGAACGTGGCCCAGGGCATCACTGGCGGGAACCGGAGGTTGGTGGCCCCGATGTCGGCACCGGCGGCGGCGGCCAGGGTGTCGACGGCCTCGATGATCGACTCGTACGTGGCCGACCGCCCATAGATGCCGTCGACCTCGGTCACCAGGAGTATCCCGTCGTCCAGAAGTGCCCGCCGGAATGCGGACCACGGTTCGTCGGTGGTGACGGCATCGGCCGCACTGGCTGCCTCACGTCCGAACACGATCATCACTCCCCCCGCAGGACGAGGAGCATCTGCGCGTTGTTGGCCATGATCCGGTCGTTGTTCACCATGAGGGCGGCACCTATGGCATCGCGCAGGTGCCGGCCCAGGGAGTAGGGCGTGTCCAGCCGGTACGACGCCAGGCCGCAGATGAGCATGCACTCGCGGACGATGTCGACGACCAGCGTGGAGGCCGACACCTTGAGGGCATTCATCCCGACCCCGAACCCGATCGAGGACAGCCGGTCGGTGTCCGTATCGGCCGCCTCGTAGCGGGCCAGCGACGACTGCACCATGTCGACGAATTGCTGGTGGACGACGGTCACCTCGGCCAGGCGGAGCGCGGCCTGCGGCGTGGTGCCGGGCTTGCGCCGGGCCTCGCCCTGGACGTACCTGCGGGCCAGCTCGACGGCGTCCGAGGCGATGCCCAGCCACACCGACGACCACAGGAGATGGGCCGTCGGCAGCATGGTCCCCGTAGAGATGTCGGCGTAGGGCTCGTCGAGCACCGACCGGACGTCCCCGGTGGCCCGCAGCATGAATCCGGTGCTGCAGGTGCCCCTGAAGCCCAGGGCATTCCATTCGCCCACCTGTTCGAGCTCGAGACCGGGCGGACGGCACAGCACGAGCACCTGGTCGCTCTCGGGGCTGTCAGCCGTACGACGGGCCGTGACCAGCACGCCGTCGGCGTCGTCGGCATACGAGATCACCGGTGCCTGCTTCTCCACCCGGAAGTGGCCATCGGTTACCTCGAGGGCGCAGATGCTGGACCGGACATCGCCACCCGTGCCTACCTCGGTGGTGGCCGAAGCCAGCAGGTACTGGTGGCCGGCCAACTCTTCCAGGTACGAGCGGAGGAACTCGTTACGGCCGTGGCGGATGAGGCAGGCCACTTGAATGTGGTGCATGGCTACGACCATGGCGCTGGAGGCACAGCGCCTGCCGAGGGCCACCAGGCCCTGCGACACCTCGGCGAGGGTGGCTCCCCCCCCTCCGAGCTCCAGGGGCACCAGAGCGGCCAGCAGCCCCTCGGACTTCAGGGCTGCCACCGTCTCGGAGGGGAAACGCCCTCGCTCGTCCACGTCGGCGGCGGCCGGAGCGGCCACCGTGTCGGCGATAGCGGCCATGCGGGCCAAAACGGCTCCAGCCTTGGTCATGACGACGTCGTCGTGGACCGTCATCGCCCGATCATCCTGCCGTCATCTCGAGCACTCCGGTCCGGATGGCCGCTATCGACTCGAACGTCGACTTCTTCAGCATCCTTTCAGAGAACTCGAAATCGAAGGCGTCCTCGAGTGCGAGCATGACGTTGACGCTGGCATGGGAAGTCATACCCGAACCGAACAGGTCAGTGTCGTCGCCGAGTGACTCGATCGGCACCGCCAGGCGTCCGTGCTCGGACAGCACCCGGCGGATCGTCTCGTCTACCGTCATCCGTCTCCCCGTTCTCTGCTCGTGCACCGGCCGACGACGACGGCGCCGGCCACCGCCGCCTCGTGGGTCAGACTGACTGACAGCTCATCGATTCCTGCTTCCGCTGCCATTGCCGCGGCCCTACCGGACAGGCGGATCTCGCACCATCCTCCTTTCATCCGGTGTAGTTCGATACTACGCCAGTCGAGTTGCACATCGACAGGCCTGAGTACCTTCATCACGGCCTCCTTGGCGGCGAATCTGGCCGCCAAGGACTCGACGACGAGCCCACCGGATCCGTCGGTCGCGCCCGGCCGGCCCCGGCACGAGTCGATCTCATGGGGCGTGTACACCCGCGTCACGTAGCGGTCGCCGAAGTGCCGCACCGACGCGGCGACCTCGTCGATCGACACCAGGTCCATGCCCACCCGCAACGTCCCGGGCGGGGTCACGACGCCACCCGATCGGAGCGTCCGTCCCACACGGCGCCATAGACAGCGCGGTACTCCTCGGCGATCCGCGGCCACGCGAACGCCTCGACCCTGGCCCGACCGGCCGCGGCGATCCTGCGTCGGAGGTCGTCGTCGGACAGGATCCGACCGAGTACCTCGGCCACCGCGGCAGTGTCGAACGGGTCGACGAGCAAGGCGTCCTCGCCGTTGTGGACGAACTCGGGCGGGCCCCCCCGGTCGGTTGCCACCACCGCGGTTCCAGCCCGCCACCCCTCGAGGACGACGATCCCGAACGGCTCGAGCCGGCTCGGCATGACAAATACGCGGGCGCCGGCCATGGCCGCCGCCACCTGCTCACGCGACAGGCGGCCGACGAAGTGCACCCGGTCGGCGATGCCGGACTCTTCGGCCTGGGCCTCGAGGCGCTCCAGGGCGCTCCCGGTGCCGCCGATAACCAGATCGGCGGTGCGCCGGGATGGGTCCATGGCCGAATACCCGGCGAGGAGGAGGTCGAAGCCCTTCTTGTCGACCACTCGGCCGAGGGCCAGCACATACGGCACGTCGTCCAGCGCTGCCGGCAGGACGGTCGCCGGGTCGTCCTCCGCCGACGGCTCGAGCGAAACACCGTTGAAGATCACGGAGCCATTGCCCGTGGCGAGCCCGAAGCGGGTGACGGCGTCGTCAAGGGTGAAGGCGGAGCAGGCGGTGACGGCGGCGGCCGAGCGGATGCCGGCCCGCAAGGATGCCCGTAGGACCTGGGAGCTGTTGAAGATATCGGCGTCGTCCATCAGCGTCTCCCCCTGGAGCGTGATCACGAGCGGTACCCGGCACAGACGGGACAGCGCGGTGGCGTAGGTGCCATTCGGACCGAAGCACTGGACGTGGAGCACCTCGGGCCGGAACGTGTCCACCGCCCGGCGCATGGCGCGCATCGTGCGCCACCCGGTGGTGGCGGCGTGGGACACGGCCGAGACCCGGGAGGCCGGTAGCGGCATGGGGAACCGGCGGACGACGAGTCCGTCGCGCACCTCGACCGTCTCGGGGTGGTGGTCGTCCGGCAGTCCGGTCCACACCTCCACATCGTCGCCAGCGGCCCGCAAGGCCAGCGCCAGGTGGCGGGTAAGTTCCTCCACCCCCCCGACCGACGGTGGGTAGGCGCTGGGCACCAGGGCGACCCGGGTCACGACCGGTCCCCCGTCACTCGCCGGCACGCGGCACATGGAGTGGCGGCGGCGCTTCGGGTGGGAGACCCTCGGGGCTGGAGGACGATCGTCAAGAGTCCGATCCTACGGAACTCTCGGGTCGAGCCAAGGCAGTACCGCATCCAGGGTGGCACCGGTGGGCGGCGGGGCGAGCGTGCTCCAGGCCCCCACGCCTGGCGACCAGTAGTCGGAGAAGGCCGCCGCGAACCAGCCCGAAAGGTAGCCCTGCTCGGCGCAGTCGCATTCGGGGGCCCAGCTCGCCGGGTGGATGCCGAGGATGCTCTCGATCTGGTCGTGCCCTTCCTGGGGCTCGACGTAAGCAGCGTCCACCTCGTGGCCGATCTCGAAGGCTGTGATGCCGGCCACCCTGTCGACGGTCTCGCCGGGGTAGACGTAGATCGTGGACACGCCCCCCGGCTGGCCCCAGGTGAAGTTGGTGTTGCCGTAGAACCCGGGCGACGGAGCCTCACTGATCGGGAGGAACTGGATCGAATAGCCGGGCAGTTGCTGCCACGGGTAGCGCACAAGTGCCAGGGCGGCGGCGCCCATGGACTGGGGCGACGAAGGGTCGATGACGGGAGCGGCGGGGACCGGGGGCGGTGCGACTGTCGGCACGGTGGTCGTCGCCACGGTGGTCGTCGCCACGGTGGTCGGCACGCTGGTCGGCACGGTGGCGCTCCGCGGGAGGGCGCCAAGCGGATTCGCGGGCAGAGCGGCCACCGTGACGTCGGGATGGGGGGCGGGGCTGGGCCGGGTGGTGACCAGCAGGACTGCACCGGTGATCACCGCAACCACTGCCAGCACGACGAGGACGTCCAGCCGGAACAGGGTACGGCGGGGTAGGTAGGTGACCCGTGAGAGCGACCTCCGCCAACCGGTACGCCTCCGGTCGAGGCCGACATACCCATCGGACAGGACCAGCCGGGGATCGTCGAGATCGACGAGGGCCTCGAGGTCGGCGACCTTGGGTGCGGAGGTGGCACGTTCGGGCATCGGGGTTCCCGGGTGCGTGACGCGGTCGTCAGCCGGCTCCTGGAGGTCGCGCCAGATCTGGAACGGGTCGTCGGGGTCGAGGAGCGCGATCCCATCCGTGCTCACCGTCCTCCGTGGATCCGTGCCTGGGGCCATGTCAGGTGATCGGCGCGATGAGCAGTCAACTGAAGACCGGTACCCCGGGGTGCGGGCGCGATCAGACGGTGGCGAAGGGTGTCAGATGCCACGCCGGCCCCTCAGGATCCAGGCGGTGTGGGCGGAGTTGGCGAGGTGGTGGGGGTGGAGGTGGTGGAGGTGGTGGAGGTGGTGGAGGTGCCGCTACCGGTGCCGTTGCTGGTTCCGTTGACGGAGCCACTGCCACCACCGGAATGCTGTCCCCCGCCGGCCCCCTTGGCCGCCTGAGCAGCGGCCCGGGCCGCCTGAGCCTGGGCCCGTCGCTGAGCGGCTGTTGCCTGGGCCTCGGCGCGGGCCTGGGCCGCCTGCTGCTGGGCCGTGGCGCGGGCCTGGGCAGCCGCAGAATCCTGGGCCGACTGCTGGCTGGCACCGGCCACGACCCCTACCGGCCCGGCCGCCGCGGCACCGACGCCGGCGCCGGCGCCACTGACAGGCGCGCCGGTGGCGAGGTCGCCCTGATGACGGGCCAGGGCCCGTTGATAGGCAGCATCCGCCCTGGCCACTTGCTGGGCCGAAGCGGTGAACACGTGTGATCCGTGGCGTCCCACCTTGCCGGCCTCGTTCGGTGACGTCGCCGTGCCCGGGGTGGGTGCGACGCTCACGGCAGGCGGCACCGACCGTGATGCGATCAGCGTGAGCGGCACAGCTACGACCAGGGTCATGCACACGATCTGACCAATCCGCCTGAGCAACCGGGCCAACGGGGTGCGGCGGGTGGGGTCGACATAACCGGGGGCGCCGCGGTCGGAACGCCGACGGTCCGGGCCCACGTACCCGTGGGAGATGACCAATGTCGGGTCGTGGAGATCAGCGAGCCACTCGGGGGCAAGCACGACCTCGATGTCGGCGGGGTGGACCACGATGGAGCGTCCCGGCGCGTCCGAGGTGGTCCCAGAGAGGAGGTCGGCAGTGGTCAGAGGGTCGACGGTGTGACCCACCTCACGGTGGTCCTCCGGTCCTCGGGCGAGCAGTTCTTGCGCCCCGGACAGCTGATCTCGCCCCGGTCCAGTCATCGCCGAACCCATCGGCACGTTCGGGCACCGTCTGTAGCCGGCGGCCACACCCCGCACGGCTCACACCCAGGGCAGGGCGGGGTCGGACCGACCGAGCAATTGCCGGGCGAATTGGTCAGGCGGGGCTTGTGGTCACACGGGGAGACCGAGCGACCGGTAGACGTCGGCGGTGCCACGTGCCGTGCGTTCCCACGAGAGCGTCCGCACCGCCTCGGCGCCTCGTTCGACCAGGTCGGCCCGCCTTGCATCGTCGCTGAGTAGGTCGGCCAAGGTGTCGGTGAGACCCTCGACATCGCCCGGTGTGAAGATGGTCACACCCTCTCCCACCACCTCGGCCACGACCGGTACCGGCGTCGAGACGACCGCCGCGCCGCAGGCCATGGCCTCCACGGGAGGTAGCCCGAACCCTTCGTAGCGGGAGGCATAGCCGACGAGGGTGGCCGCACCGTACAGAGCGGGGAGGTCCTCCACCGGAACGTGGCCGACCTCGATGACCGACCCCGGCGCTGACGCCGCCCACAGTCCGTGGCCGGTCACGACGAGTGGGACGTCGACCCGGGCGCACGCCTCGGCCAGCGTGGCGAGGTCCTTCCTCGGCTCGATGTTGCCAACGTGCAGGACGAATCGTTCGGGCAGCGAATAGTGGGTCCGGACCCGGGACACCTCGTCGGACGGCGCGGGGACCATGTCGGGGCTCGGGGCCTCGTGCACCACCACCGCATCCCTGCCGGTCAGCACGCGTACCCGCTCGGCCGTGAAGGCCGACACGGCGACCACGGCGTCCGCCCGCCGGAGGGACGACCTCACCAGGAACCGCTCGCCGGCGACCCGGTGACGCGGGAACGCCCAGGGCACGTCGAAGACGGCCATGTCGTGGACGGTGGCCACCCGAAGCCCGGTCCGTCGAAGGGGCAGATCGACGTCGAGTCCGTGAACCAGGTCGCACGGGCCGAAGCCCCGGGCGCCCTCGACGGCCCGGCGGGCCCCGTGCGACTCAGGGCGCTCCAGGGCGGTGACGCCCATTGGCAGCTCGACCAGACCCGACGGTCGCACCGCGGCCACCAGATCGGCGTCGACCACGGTCACCAGAGCAGCCAGGAGCTCACGGATGTAGGTGCTCACGCCCCCACCACGCGGGTCGAGGGGCAACGCGTTGACCACGATGCGCGGGCGCGGGGTCACCGCCCGCCCGCCGGGTGGCCGGTCACTGTCGCGCGACCGACCGCCGCGGAGCGCGGTGACCGGGCTGGCGCTGGGCCGCGGCCCCGACCAGTAGGTCGGGGACCCGTTCTGCACCCGGGTCGGCGTCGGCCATCCCGAGGGAGATGCCGGCGATGACGAACGGCGTAATGGACAACGCCCCGATCCAGAAGGTGTCGAACAGCCCGTCGACGTAGTGGGACAGCAGGACCACGAGCCCGAGGGTGCCGTAGATCCGGGGCAGGCCGGTCATGGCCCGCATGGTGACGACGACCAGGAAGAAGAACGCGAGCGAGCCGATGATCCCCGTGGACGCCAGATTGTCGACCAGCGAATTCGGCGGGGCGGTGACCGTCAGGTACTGGGGCAGGTTGTAGAACCGCATGCCGAGACCGAAGACCGGGCTGGTGTGCCAGACATGGATGGCCGCCCCGATCTGGCCGAAGCGGATGGCCACCGAGTTGAATTTCGGGTTGTTCTGGAAGGCCAGGGCGAAGCTGTAGTACACGATGGCGATGATGGGCACGGCGATGAAGATGACCATCTTCCACCGTCCCCGCACGTCCGAGTTGAGCAGCAGTGCCGTACCGAGGGCCACCACCACCAGGATCGCCGACTGCCGCGACTGGCTGGCCAGGAGGCCGAGGAAGCAGAGGACCTCGATCACCCGGGCCTCGACCTTGGGGATGCGGGCCCAGGGTGGGTTCAACTGGGCGATGACGATGGCCACCCACATGACGGCCCCGATGGCGTTCTTCTGGTACACGCCCCATTGAGCGGGCTGGAAGTGGAGGGAGACGGCGTGCTCGATGGCCAGAAGGGCAAGGAGACCGGCGCCCCACAGGAAGAGGCGGAACGCCTGGCGGGCCCGACCGTGGTAGGCGATGACCCAGCCCACCAGGGTGCTGCCGGCCAAGTACGAGAACCGGTGGAACCACTCGATGATGTCGCCCCGGAACGGGTGGGCTACGACCACCAGCACGAGGACCGCTTCGTACCAGACGATTCCCCGGAGGAACCGGCGCAGGTGTCGGGCCTTCGACCAGTCGATGTGGAACAGGCAGACGACCGCGCCCACGAAGACCAGCAGATCAGCCACACTGAGGTTGGTGCTCGAGCCTCCGACCCGCTGGATCAGGATGCCCGCGGGCAACACGATGACCGCCACGAGGATGGGATCAGCGACGAAGATGCCGAATGCGAGCACGACGCCGGCAACGGCCAGGCCGGCGAAGGTATTCAGCGCAACGGCCACGCCCGCTGCCGCGGCCAGCGCGGCCACCACCAGCCAACCCACGGCCGGGCCGGCCAGGTGGTCGAACCGGTGCCGCCCGTCGAATCGGCGGGTGCGTTCGGGAGCGGCGATCGGGCTCATCGTGGCGTCGGTGGGTCGGTCATGGGGCCTCGAAGCGCCTCGGGTGCAGCACGGGCACGTCCGATGAATCGTAGCGGTCACACCGCGCGTTCCCGCGTCTCCACGGTGCTTTTCCACAGACAGGTGCTGTGCGGCCCAAGTGCATCTCAAGGTCTCCCGTGCATCTGACGACGCTAGAAGTGACCCGGGGAGCGTCTCCGGAATGCCAGCCGTCCCACCCGACGGACCGGCCCGAGGGCGAGGACGACCACGCGTGCGTACGGCAGTTGACCAGGGCGGCGGGAGGACGACGATGACCGCCGCGCCGGCCACGGGATCGTCCCTCGTCGTGTGCTCGCTCGAGGAGTGGGGCACGGTCCGCCGCCGCATCAGGATCCTGGTCGACGAGCTCGTCGACCGTGACCCGTCGCTGGAGGTCCTGTACGTCTCACCGGCCGTCGACATCCCCTTCGAGCTGCGCCACGGGCGACCGGACAGCCTCCGCATACCTCGACTGGAGCAGGTGCATCCCCAGGTCCATGTGCTGCGCCCCCGCAAGTGGTTTCCCCGGGCCTTCGGACCGTTCGCCGACCGCTCGCTCGCCCACCAGGTGGCCGGCGCTGTCCACGACCTCGGGCTCGCCGATCCGCTGGTGTGGGTCAATGACGCGTCATACGCCCGCTTCGCGATCTCGACCGGCTGGCCCACGATCTACGACGTCACCGATGACTGGCTGCTGGCGCCGCTGTCAGCGCACCGGGCGGCCCGGCTGCGGTCCGACGACGCCCTCCTCCTCGAATGCAGCGGGGCCGTCGTGGTGTGCTCCCCCGACCTCGCCCGCACCCGGGGGGCGCGCCGCGCCGTCGACCTGATCCCGAACGGAGTGGACGTCGAACTGTTCCGCACCCCTCAGGCCCGCCCGGCCGAGCTACCGCCGTCGCCGGTTGCCGTCTACGTCGGCACCCTCCATGAGGAGCGGGTCGACGTCCCGTTGCTGGTGGCCCTCGCCGATGCCCGTCCGGACCTGGCCATTGCCATCGTCGGACCCGACAGCCTCGGACCGGCGTCCCACGACCGCCTGGCTGCGGAGCCGAACGTCCACCTGCTCGGGCCGGTCCCCTACGAACGGGTGCCGGCCTTCCTCCAGCATGCCGACGTCGTGGTCATCCCCCACCTGGTCAACCCATTCACCGAGAGCCTGGACCCGATCAAGGCCTACGAGTGCCTGGCCGCCGGCCGTCCCACCATTGCCACCCCGGTCGCCGGCTTCCGTGACCTCGGCGGGCCGGTCGTGATCATCGGGCGCGACGATTTCGTGGCTGAGACCTCAGCCCTCCTCGATGCCTCGGCGGCACCCGACACCTCCCTCACCACTCCGGACGTGCCAACCTGGGGCCAGCGGGCCGACGCCATGGACGACGTCATGCGACGCGTCCGGGCCGCGCCGGAGGCGTCATGATGACCGTCCAGACCGCCTGTGGGACCGTCGCTCCCCCCGGGTGCGCTCCCTCGTATCCTGGGTCCTGGCCCCAACCGCCGAAAGAGAGTGTGCGGTGACCTTCCAGCAAATGCTCAAAACGCTGTGGACGAGGAAGCTGACGATCGTCGTCAGCGTTGTCGTCTGCGTCGGCGCGGCACTCGCCTACTCGAAGGTCGCCACCCCCAGCTACCAGTCGAGCGCCCTGATCCAGGTGAACGCCCCGAGCCAGACCGGCTCGACATCGTCGTCGACGTTCACACTGCCCGATCCCGTCCAGGAGCTGGGCAGCACCGCGGTCCTCCACGCGGCGGCCGGTAATCTCCACGATCCCAACCCGTCGAGCATCGCCGGCCTGGTGACCGGCTCGGTCGATCCGACGACCGGGGCACTGACGATCACCGGGACGGGCTCGACAGCCGCCGGTGCGGAGGCGGTCACCCAGGCCTACGCCCAGGCTTTCGTCGACCAGATCCAGGTGCTGGCCGACGCCCAGAACGCCAAGTACACCCTGGCCATCAACGGGGTCAGTGCCAGAATCGCCGCCTTGCAGGCCCAGGAGGTGTCGAGCGCTCTGCCCAATGCGACCACGGCCAACGCTCTGCTCAACGCCCAGATCAGCGCGCTGTCGGGGACATTGAGCACGCTGTTGACCAGCCAGCAAACCCTGCTGACCGACGGGCCCTACGCCAAGATCCAGGTGGCGGCCACCCCGGGCGTGTCGACCGGCATCTCCAAGTCGAAGCTCGGGGCCATCGGCCTGCTGGCCGGACTTCTGGTCGGGTGCGGCATCGCCCTCGTCCGGGACCAGTTCGACGACAGCCTCCGCATCAGCCCGGACATCGAGTCGGTCATCGACAGCCCGCTGCTGGGCGAACTCCCCCAAGACCCCGATGTGAAGAAGGGCACGGTCACCATCGCCCTCGTCCAGGCCCCCCAGTCCCCGCTGGCCGAGGCCGTCCGCGACCTGCGGACCAGCCTGAGAGTCCTCCTGGTCGGACAACAGAGCCCGATCCTGGTCGTGACCAGTCCCGAGCCAGGCGACGGCAAGACGTTTGTGACCGCCAACCTGGCCGCCGCGTGGGCACTGACGGGCAGCCGGGTGATCGTGGTCTCGGCGGACTTCCGGCGGCCGCGACTCGAGGAGGCATTCGGTCTTGACGTGGCTGACCGACCGGGCCTCTCCGATCTGATCAAGGCCAATTGGAAGCAGGCCGAGCCGTTCGACGGTCTGCCCGACGGCGTCGACCCACGGGAGACCGGAAATCTGGAGGTCGCGGTCAATCGCCGGGACACGGTCGAGTCCCGCCAGGCCCGTCGGAGGTCGCGGTCGGCCTTCGACGAGACCAGGGTGAGTGCCCACCTCCTCGAGACGGGCATCGACGGGCTCCAGCTGCTGCCGGTCGGCGTCCACCTCGACAACTCGAGCGAGCTCTTCGACAGCCCGGGCATGCAGCCCGTCCTCGACCAACTCCACCTGCTGGCCGACATCATCCTGCTCGACACTCCGCCGGTCCTGTCCGCCCCGGACACCGCCATCCTCGGCGGCCTGACTCACGGTGCCATCGTCGTGGCCACCGAGAGCAGGACCGACCGGGGGGACCTCGAACGGACCGACCACCGCCTCACAGCCACTGGCTGCCAGGTGATCGGACTCGTGTTGAACCACGTCCGACGCACCACATCGGACAATTACCTGGCCTACACGTACAAGCGATGAACCGAAGGTGACCGCGGTGCCGATGGAGGGTCAGTCGTCCGGTCACTCCGAGATCGGCAGCTAGGGCCCCGAGCAAGGGACCCACGGTTCCCGCGCAGTAGACGTCAGCATCCGGACGGTTGTCAGGGACGACGACCACAAGGAGGACGCCGACCCCCTTGTGGAGGATCAGCTGGACCATGGAGCCCCCGCGGGCGATCGGCGGGCGGCTGGCGGTCCGCCAGTTGGAAGCGGGCAACGTCGACACCTGGCGGAAATAGGCGTTCTCGCCGACGCCAGGCGGTGACCACCGCGCCCTGCGAAGTGCGCCGGACCCGCAATGTTAGGGGCCGCTTCGGCACCCGGGCCCGTGCCTGTGGTGGGCAGGCGGGGCCAGTACCAGGGACCTACCCGATGAGGGCTGCTCGTCCTGTTCCCCTCCGATATCTCACGAAGCGTGAATATTTAGCCGCTATACGTGATATCGACGCTCAAGTTACCCACTCGTCAGCCGATCAGAAGGTATGGACCGGGCAGGGCCACAGTGGGCTTGAATCGCGCATTACGAGGAGGAATCCTCTTTGTGGTTGCACTGGTCACCGCGCTCACCGTCGGAGTTTCGCTCGGGGGCCCCGCCCACGCCGTGGGTCCGTCGCCGCAGATCCCGGGGAGCCCAGCCGCCCCTACTGCGTCAGAGATGAGTCCGGTGTGCACCACCACTACACCTTCCACCGTTCTCGGGCCCTCGACCAGCGTCCCGGCCAATCCAGTGTCCAAGCTGTTCACTCCGTCCGGAGGGGTCGACGGCTTCACGGCGACATCCACGAATCTGTACGTCTACACCGGCACCCAGCTCGTCACGTACACACTCTCCGGAGCCCAGGTCGGCACCTTCGCTCTACCGAGCACCTTCGGAGGAGCCGATGAGGTGTCGCAGCCGGTAATCGACCCGTCCGGCAACATCTACCTGGCCTCCTACTTCGGCACCGCGGTGAACAAGTACTCGCCGACCGGGTCGCTCCTCTGGTCGGTCGACCCCCAGCAGGGCAACCCGACGGCGCTGTACTCGGTGGGCACCGGTCCCAGCTGGAAGCTCGTGGTCAGCATCACTCAGGACAGTGCGTCGAGCCTGGTGCTCGACCCCACCACCGGTGCGGCCACCGGCACCTTTCCACTCGTCTCGGGGATCGGTGAGTACGTCACCCAGGAGTCCGGCGGCAACCTGTTGTTCTCGGCCAACGGCTACGTCGAGACGGTCAGCCCCACCGGCCAGGTCCTTTCCACGTTCGGCTCCTCCAACATCGAGGGGAACGGCCAGCACACCGGATCGGGCAGCCAGTTCTACTACCCGGCCCAGGCCGTCCAGGGCCCGAACGGGACCATCTACACCGCCAACCCGCTGTACACGATAGAGGCGACCTCGCCCATCGGACTCCTGCAGGGCTCTACCTCCCTCGCCGGTGACCTGGACTTCGGCGGATGGGGCTTCGCCCTCGTTGGCTCGACCTTCTACTTCCAGAGCGGCCCCCCATTCAACGGCTCAGCCGACTCCATCTCCACCTTCTCGCTCGCCACCGTGCAGTCCTACCTCACCACGCCCCAGGCACCGTCGAACACCCTCGGCTGGGGAGCCGGACTCGCCACCCCGGCCCAGGGCAACTACTTCCGTTCGGGGACGACCCCCGTGGTCGACGCCACCTTCGATCCGTGGTGGACCACCGTGGCCACCAACCTGCAGCTCTCGTACTCGATCGAGAATTTGGCCTCGCTCACCACCGAGACGGTCCCCACGCCGACGGTACTGGCCCTCCCCACCTCGGCAGCCTCGCTGGCCAACATCCCGCTCACCGTACCGGTGGCCGACACCACTCCCGGGCCCTACGAGGTCCAGGCCACCTTGGTGAACAACTCGTCCTCGCCCCCCACCACCCTCGGCACCACCTGCATGCCATACACAGTTGGCGCTCCCGGTGACGGTCTGAACCTGTCGACCCTGCCGTCCGGATCGGGCTCCGGTGGGCCCGCTGATCCGCGGGGCGTGGCCCTCAACGCCCAACTCGGACTGGACAGCCTCCGCTCGAGCCAGGTCGTCGACTGGAGTTCGCTGCTGCCGAACTGCAACGCCTCCGCCCCGACCGCCACCACCTGCGGTTCTGCGGCGATGACCTTCGCCGCCGCTTCGACCAACCCCTATCAAGCGGCCTACCTGGCCGTGCAGGACCACGTGAACTACTGGATGCAGATCAGCGGCGGCGACGCCGTGTCGATGGCCCTGGTCCAGAGCGGCCTCTGGCAGGGCGACATCGCCGCACTGGTCACCCATTACGCCGCCGTGCCGGCGGGATGCGGCAACTGTGCACCAGTCACCATGTGGGAACCATGGAATGAGTCCAACAACACCGGATGGAGCAGCGGTGGCACCTACGCAACCTCGGTCCTCAAGCCCTTCTACACCGCGGTCAAGTCCGTGGAGCCCGGGTCCTCGTCGACGGTCATCGGCGGCTCGACCCTCGAGCCGTCCATCGGGTGGTGGCAGCAGCTGATCGCCGCGGGTGGTCTTACGTGGATGGACGTGGCAAGCGTCCATCCCTACACCGGCTCCAACGACTCCTACGAGGAAGACGGCATGCCGGCCCAAGTCAGACAGCTTCAGGCAATGCTGGGCGGCAAGCCCCTGTGGTTCACCGAGATCGGCTGGTGGAGCGACGGTGACTACAACTACCTCGGTCAGGCCAACGACGTGGCCCGGTCGATGATCTGGCAGAAGGTCCTCGGGGTGGCGGCCCAGAACTACTTCTACGACGAAGGCAACTGGGGTAACGACGGCATCAGCTTCTCGCTGATCCAGGCGTCCAACACCGTCGACTACGTGAAGCCCTCGGCGCTCGCCACCATGACGACGTCCGGCGTACTGGCCGGCCGCCACTATCGGTCGATGTCCTCCACCGGGATCCCCCAGGGCTACCGGGCCGACTTCGGAGCCACGGCCGGCGGCACAACCAAATTGACGGCCGTCTGGACCGACGGCATCGCCGAGCAGGCCTCGGTCACGCTGACGTCACCCACCGGGTCAACCGACCCGGTGACGGTCACCTCCGAGTACGGCTCGACCACCACCGCCCAGGCCACGTCGGGGACCGCGTACGGCCTACCCCTGTCGGACCAGGTCAGCTTCCTCACCTACCCGGCCGGTGACACCTTGACGGTCGGCCCGACCGAGGCTTTCGGTACCGACCTGGCGTCGGCCGCCGCCGGGGCCACGGCCACCGCCACGAGTGGGAACGCCAGTGCCGCCATCGCCGGCCTGACAGTCGGCTACGGACAAGGCTGGACATCATCCACCGGCGACACGACCCCGTCGCTGACCGTCAAGCTGGCCGCCCCGTCCACACTCGATCGGGTCATCGTCGACACCCAGTCGGTCGGTTCGACGGCGACCAGTGTGCGCAACTACACGCTGTTGGCCAACGAACCCGGCATCGGATGGGTCACGGTGGCTACCGAGACCGGCCAGTACCGCGATCACGAAGCGCTCTTCGACTTCTCCCCCCTGGTCGCCTCGCAGCTCAAGATCTCGGTGTCCGAGGTGAACTTCGGCGGCTACTTCGGCGGGGGCGTCCCACCGTGGTGGGTTCCGTCGACCCCCGCTCCCGCCTTCATGCACGCCATCCAGGCCTATGCCGGTTCCGGGGGTCCGTCGGTGGTCGGCGGCACCGCGCTGCCGGCCCTCCTCGGCGGCAGTTCAGGCGGCGGCACGACCACCACCACGACGACCACCGTTCCGCCAACCACCACGACCACGACGGTGCCGCCGACCACGACGACCACCGTTCCGCCGACGACTACCACGACGACGGTGTCGCCGACCACGACGACCACCGATCCGACGACGACCACCACGACGACCACGGTGCCGCCGACTACGACCACGACGACGACCGACCCACCGAACACCACGGCCACGACCGTCCCGCCCACGACTACCCGCTCGCCCACCAACGGCAACGGACAGACGTCCCGCAGCAAGTTCAAGGGCTACTGGTTGACCACTGCCAGCGGGGGCATCTTCTCTTTCGGGACAGCGCCGGCCCTCGGATCCTCAGTTGGGTTGAATCTCAACAAGCCGATCGTCGATATGACCTCGACCCCTGACAAGAAGGGCTACTGGATGGTGTCGTCGGACGGCGGCATCTTCACCTTCGGTGACGCCGGGTTCTATGGCTCGACCGGTGGCATGTCGCTGAACAAGTCGATCGTGGGTATGGCCTCCACCTCTGACGGACTCGGCTACTGGCTGGTGGCGTCGGACGGCGGAATCTTCGCCTTCGGTGACGCTGCCTTCTACGGCTCGACCGGTGCCCTAGGCCTCAATAGGCCCATCGTCCACATGACGGCAACGCCCAACGGGGGCGGATACTGGCTCACCGCGTCGGATGGCGGGATTTTCGCCTTCGGAAATGCCGAGTTCTACGGTTCGACCGGTGCCCTCCCGCTCAACCGTCCCATCGTGGGCATGGACACCACTCCCGACGGCCAGGGCTACTGGCTCGCCGCTTCGGACGGCGGGATATTCGCCTTCGGCGACGCCGGGTTCTACGGCTCGACCGGAGGCAGCGCGATCAACGCCCCCATCACCGGAATCCAGGGCAGCCCGACCGGCGAGGGTTACTGGCTGGTGGGCCAGGACGGCGGTATTTTCGCCTTCGGCGACGCCCAGTACTACGGCTCGGCCGGCAACCTCCACCTGCAGTCGCCCACCGTGGCCATCTCCTGAGCCCGGCGCCGGTCCCGGACCTCGGTCAGCTGACCAGGTCGCCCGACCGATTCAGCTGCTGGAATCCTCGACCGGTGCTGCGGGGTCCCGCATGCGGACCACCCGGGCGGGCACGCCGACGGCCACGCACCCCGCCGGCAGGTCGCGGGTGACCACGGCATGGGCACCGACCACGGCTCCATCCCCGATGGTCACCCCGGACGTAATGGTGGCTTTTGCCCCCACCCAGACATCGTCGCCGATGATGACCGGTGCGGTGCGCCGACCCTGGTCGAGGATGGGGACATCAGCGCGGTCAAAGGCGTGGTCATGATCGCGGATCGAGACGAGCTCACCGATGAGGCAGCCCCGACCGATGGTCACCCGATCGTCGGCGGCCACGGTGCAGTGATGGCCGAACACCGTCCGATCACCCACAGTGAGCCGTCCCGCGGCCTCGAGGGTGAACCCGTGATCGAGGACGCACCCGGCACCGAAGGTGACCGTCGCCCCCCGGGCCACGCTCAGGTGCGCTCCGGACCGGACGTCGCAGCGGGATCCGAAGGACACCCTCGGGTGGCGCAGGCGGGTCACGCTCAGCCCCAGGCGTCGGCGGACGAAACCCCGGAGCCGGAACGTCCCCCCGAAGTCGGGTGGAGTTTGGCCGACTGCACGGGAGTCCGCCGCGATCGGGTCCGGGGTCATCGCCGTACCCTACCGGGAGCCTCCCCCGGGATCGGGAACCGCGCCGTCGGTCAGTCAGGTACGACCGCCTCCACGTAGACCGTCTCGGGGATCCGAATGGGACTGTCGGGCGCCGGCTCGATGCGCGATGCGCCACCCGGCATCTCGGCGGCAGACTCGAAGCCTACGGCCGCCACGACCAGCGCCAGCGTCTCGCCGTCCCAGGCCGACACATGACCGTGTTCCTGGAACACCTCGCCGAGGGCCAGCATCCGAGTGGGCCGGCCGGGGCGCAGGTCGTCGATGGTGCCGGTGCCCTCGGCATAGCTGCGGGCGTAGCGGCCGGCATCGGGAACGCCGACCCTGACCACTCCGCCTCGAGCCAACACCCGGAAGCAGTGCCGGAGCACGACCATCCCCTCGGCCACGGTCATGTGTTCGAGCACGTGCTCGAGGAAGACCGCTTCGGCCGAGCGGTCGGGGAACGGGAGCGGGTGGCGGAGGTCCCAGGCCACGTCGGCCCGGGCACCGATGAGGTCGATGTTCACCCATCCCGGAAGATTGTTCCCGCCCGAACCGAGATGGAGCCGCAACGGGCTGGTGACCGCCCGGCCCCGGGCCCGTCGCCGTGCATTCGGCGCATTGAGCGCGGTGGCCACCTGCTTGGCCCGCAGCCGGACGGCAGGGCTCATGAACGGCCGGACCACGTCGGAGAAGGGGATGGTCGAGTGACCGCCGGCCGCGGCCTGGGCGTCGAGGTACTCCTGGAGGTCCATGGCCCCGCGGTCGGCGGACCCGTAGGTTGCGTCGCTGGGACCGGCGTCGTCGGTGGGGGGCATCCAACGATTGGACCACACGCTCGCGCCCTTCGGCCAGTGGATCTCGACGGATCGCGTGCAACGATGTGCGACACTCTCCACGATGGGCGCGCTCGTGGAAGACCTGCGGCACATGACGGCGGCGTGGGATCAGACCCCCGGACGGGTGGTGGCCGGCGCCCTGGTGCGTGCCCCCCTCTACCCCCGGATCGGTGCCGTCGTCAGCTACCGGGCGGCGGCGTGGTGCTGGGGTCACGGATTGAAGCCAGTGGCCCTGTGGCTCCAGGCCTGCACCATCCGGTCAGCCGGCACCGAGATCCACCCGGCCGCCCGTATCGGTCCCGGATTCGCCATCATCCACACCGTCGGGATCGTGATCGGCCACCAGGTGGTGGCCGGTGACAACCTCGTGGTGTACCAGGGAGTGACCCTCGGCCACACCGGGACCGGCGACGGCCAGCCCCACATCGGCGACAACGTGCGCATCGGTGCAGGGGCCAAGGTGCTCGGACCCGTCTCCATCGGCGACGGCGCGTGGGTCGGCACCAACGCCGTGGTTCTGGCCGACGTGCCGGCCGGTGCAGTAGCCACCGGCATCTGGAGGGGTTGAACCGAACCGCTCAGTCGGCGGCCTCACTCACCTGGCGGTTGCCGAACTCACCAAGAGATGGTCTGGGACCGGTCATCGGTGAATGCCCGACCGCCGGCCGTCCACTGCTCAGCTGGCACACGGGCGGACGGCACCACGGCCATGGTGCCCTGCGCCGTGGGCAGATGGAACCGGACGACCACCGTGGCCGTCCCCCCTTGGTGGATGACGAGCGGAGCGGCCACCAGCCGGGTCGGCCCCTCGACACCGTCGGCCGACAACGGTCCCGCGCCATTCATGGTGACGTTGCGTGCGGCACCCGGCAGGTTGGTGGCCACGACGCCGCTGTAGTCGCCGTAGACCAGGGGGAGCCCGGGAAACGGCCCGGCGATGAACTGCGACTGCCCGTCCGGTGTCCGGTTGTCCAGGGTGCTGGTGAGCGTCACTGCGGTGCCGGAACCGTCGGGTCGGGTGGCCACGTGAACCGACACGTTCACGTACTGGTCGAGCTTGTTGCCACCCCGGTTGATCACGGTTACGGCGAGCGAGCTCGGCGTAAGGGTGCCGCCAGCGCCGGCTGCCACCCATGCCGCCTGGGCCCTCGGATTCGACGACCACACCATCAAGTGGCGACCGGCCACCGCTCCTGACACCGCCGACGCCAGGCTGCGCAGGTCGGTCGACTGCCCTTGGAGCTGGCGCAGCACGGCCGACGCGATGGCACCCAGCGCATCCTCGCGAGTGCTGTCTCCGCTCGAGTTGTCGGACAGCCCGACGTACTGGTCGTGCAGCAGGTACTGCTCGACGTTCGAGGCATCCAATGTGATAGCCCCGACCTGGACGGGACCGGTGGCCGTCATGATCTGTCGGAGGCCGACGATGTCGAGGGCCAGGACCCCGTCGACCTGCTGACCGGTGCGGGCGGCCCACATCCGCGTCGCCAGTTCCGCCGTCACGTCGAACTGCGGAGTGAGCCCGAGGTTGCGCCAATCGACGCCCGGCTCGAGCCAGCCCCAGTTGCGCTGGAGGTCGCCGGTGACCACGACCTGACCGGGGGCAAGGGCCAGGCCACCCGACTGTGCAAGGTCCCCGAGATGGATCGAGCCGTCACCGGTGGCGGCCGTGCCGATCTCCAAGAACGCTCCCGACCCGGCGCGCATCTCGGCGTTGTTGCCGGCCAGCACCAGATAGTTCTGGGGACCCTGGAGGATGGTGGCTGTGACGGCCGACACCCCGGCGGCCTTGACGAGCCGGCTGCGGGCGTCGTCCAGCTGGCGCACGAACTGGTTGCGTTTGCGGGCCAGCGGGGCCACCAGGGCCTGGTCGGGGCCGGTGTCGATGGCCGAAAGCTGGCGGGCGGTGGCCAGCGACAGCACCGACAGGCGCTGGAGCGAGTGCACCCGCTGTGGCCCCGCACCGTGGGGCAGGTCCAGCACGTCGTGGACGTGGCCGAGGAAGCCCGAGCCGATGATCGAAACCTGCTGTGCTGCCGAACTCAGCGACCGGGCCGACCGCAGCTGCCGCCCGAGTACGGGCAGCCAGGTGGCGGGGGCCATCCAGGGATGGGACAGGTCGGCGTGGGCGGAGGCGAATTGGGCAGACGCCCGATCGAGTGAGGACCTGGTGGATGACGCGGTCAGCGCGGTCGGATCGGTCGTGTTGCGGACGGTCTCGAGCTCGGCCAGACCCTGCTGATCGTGGTGGTAGGCGGACCAGACGCCGGCAGCCACTACTGCACTCCACGCGACAAGCACGGCGAGCACGCCGGCGGCGACGAGCCACCTGATCCGTCGTCGACCCTGGGATTCGCTCACCGTGTCACTCGATGCTCCTGGCGCGGGCGGCAACGGGGGTACCCCGGGGCCCGCGGGCGCAACGGACGGACCAGGGGGATCGTACCGGAGCACCTCGGCGACCACGTGCGCGCCCGGGAGTCCGCGGGCCGTGCCGATAGCATCGATCTGTGTCGTTCTCGACTATCCGCGTAACCGTCGGGCGCGTCATCCTCGTGGCCGGTGTGCTCCTCCTGCTCTTCATCCCCTATCTCCTGTGGGGGACGGGACTCATCACCGCCCGGGCCCAGTCCGACCTCCGCCAGCAGTTCGCCGCTGTCGAACACACCCACCATGACCAGCACGCCCTCCACCCGCCACAACCTGGTCCAGCCGCGCCGGTTGTCGCACCGGACATTCCCGCACCAGCCCTTGGAGGACCGGTCGGGATCCTGTCGATCCCCAAGATCGCCCTGTCGATGGTGGTGGTCGAGGGCACCGATGCCGACCAGCTGCGGTCCGGGCCGGGCCACTACCCGGGCACGCCGCTGCCCGGTGAGGCGGGCAACGTGGCCATCGCCGGGCACCGGACCACCTACCTCCACCCCTTCTACGATCTCAACGAGTTGGTACCCGGAGACGCCATCAACATCCTGACCGTCCAGGGGCTCTTTGTGTACCACGTGATCTCCAGCCAGGCCGTCGCTCCGACGGACGTGGCCGTGGTGGCGCCCACGCCCACCCCGATGCTGACCCTCACGACGTGCAACCCGCGCTACAGCGCCAGCCAGCGCCTGGTGGTCCAAGCCGCACTGGTGGCCGACGTGCTGACCGGGACGACCGCGCCGGCCCCCACTCCGTCGAACCACACGTCGAATCACCCGTCGACGACCAGGATCGCCGATTCGCCGATCCACAAGGACTGGTGGGCGGCCATCGGGTGGGGCCTGGCGGTAGTGGTCCTGGTCATCGGGCTGTGGGTGCTCGCCAGCCGACTCGGCGGTGGCCGTCGACTGGCCATGGTGATCGGCGGGACGTTGGTGTGGCTGGGTGTCGTCTATCTCTTCTTCGGCGCCCTGGCCCCGCTGCTGCCGGCCAGCTTCTGACGCAGCGGATCGGGCCATGGACCGGACGACGGAAGGGTCGGTCGGAAGTGGCTCGCCGACCGGGCTCCGGTCAAAGGACGCGCCAGATCAAGGTCCCGTGTGCTGGTAGTCAGGCGTGAGGTTGCGGAAGGCTCAGGCGCTGCGGCGGCGCCGGCGGGTGAGCACCCCGCCGATCACGACAGCACCAAGGCCCACCGCGGCGAGCTCACCGATGTCGGCGCCAGTAAAGGGCAGCGACGACGAGCCGTTGGTGGTGACCGCAGTTGAGTTCACCCCGTTGGAGCCCGTCGGCGCCGGAGGGGTCACCGTGGCGGGGCTGACCGCAGGGGGCGTACAGCCGGTGTAGCAGGTCGTGTCCGCCCCGGCGACCGCCGGGACGGCGAACATCGAGGTCACGGCGAGGCCGGCTCCGATGCAGATGCGCTGGCTCCACTTCATGGTCTTCATCTTGAACTTGCCCTCTCTTCCGGATCGCCCCGGTCCCGATCGGAACCGTCCATCCGGTTCCTCACGTGATCGTTGATCCATCATGCACGCTCGCCTGCGCCGTCGCACGCCTTCGAACCAACTGCAACCGATTCAGCACCACGAGTGGTCAAGTCACCATGTTGCGTGGTGTTCCGGGCGCCAATTCGGTGCCCTGTCAGGCCGGCACGATCTGGCCGAAGGTACTGCACAGGCCGGATGCCTCGATCAGGACGAAGGCGGCCACGATGGCCAGCACCACCGGAGTACGCCACTTCGGGCTGACCCGGACCATCGGGGCCGGCATGTACCAGGCAGGTAGGAGGCCCGTGCCGCCGCCGCCCCGGGAGTCGAGAAAGTCAGCCATCGGCACGGCGTCATCGGCAGGCTGACGTCCGGCATCGGACCGGAGAGCCAGAGCGCACAGTTCGTCCTCGGTCAGCGGGAATGTACCGGCCTCGACGCCGGTCACCTCGCCTCCGGTCACCTTGGTGTCCACGGCGCTCCCTCTCTCACCCGGGCCCGTCGCGGGCCGGCACCTGCACCAGCGACCTTACCGGCGCCGGAGACCAGGCGTATCGGCAACCGGTCAAAGCAGGTGGACGCCGGCCTCGAGCACGACGATGGCCACGCCCACCAGGACCAGGCTGACCACATAGCGGATCCGTCGCGCCAGCGATCGGTCCCGTCCGCCGGCCGTCCCGATCCCGACTACGGCAAGAGCGGCGACCCGGCGACGTCGGCAATGATGAAAGCGGTGTGCATCGTCCACAAGTGCAGGGCGGCCAGGCAGAAGATCGCAGTCGCCGGGACTGCTGCGGTGACGATGGACCATGAACTCCGCAGCTCGGCCACCACGTCCCCGGACTGCAGCTCGAGATGTCCTTTCGACCGCATGGAGACCAGCCGCGACAGAGTGTGGGCGAACCAGATGGCGATCGACCCCACGATGACCACCCCGGCCGTCGAGAGTTCGCCGGGGTTGGTCTCGAACGTGAGGCCGGCGATGGCCACCAGAGTGACAATGGTCCCGTAGACATAGTCGGTGAGCCAGTGGACGGCGGCCGGGTGCTCGAGGGACGGGGATCCGGGGTTCGGCTCAGCCATCGGTGGTCGGCTCCCCGGCTCCGGACGGTGCCTCGCCCGCCGGGGCGATCCTGATCAGCGCGTTGTAGGTGACCACGCCGATGGCGAAGTGCATGGTCATCAGGACCAGAACACCGCGAGCCGACTCACCCCGGATCAGGAGGTACACATCGGGCAGCAACAGGACGGCGGTGACGACCACCGCGGCACGCAGGAAGACCCACCGGGGCCGGGTCGACACCCGGGTCACCACCGGCCAGGCCACACAGGCGATGAGCACCCCGATCACGGTGAGCTTGGCGTAGTCGCCGAACTGGAAATGGGCGAAGTGGTCAGTTCCCGGGAACACGGCCTTTCCGGCGGCAACAAGGACGGCGTCGGCGGCCAACGAACCGACCAGCGCGACCGCGGTCGCCGCCGCCACGCGCGCCCAGGATGGCTGGGGATCGGCGGGCCTGAAGTCGATATGGAACCGGGCGAAGAGTGGCTCGAGCGCGGTGCCGGCCACCGGGTTCGGGAACCCGGAAGGGCGTGCGGGATCGGGCATGGCCCACAGGATACGGGGCACCGTCCGTGGCTCTGTGTCACCGGGAGGTGCCGATGACGGCGCTGAGGGATGGACGGTCGGCCAGGGGTCGGCGGGGTCCTGGCGATTCAGTCCTTGAGTGTGGCGCTCTCCTGGACCCAACGCGAAGCCAACTGGCGGGAGACGCCCCAGCTCTTGGCCACCTCGCCGATGGACAGTCCCTCCTGGACCTCGATGGCTACGAGCAGGAGGCGGACGCGGTGCCGGGCCGCCTCGAAGCCCCGGATGGCGTCGGTGACGGCGGACCGCCAGGTATCGGCGTGGATGGCGGGAAGCACCCCGGTGATCTCGTGGTCGACCCGAACCTCGTCCAGCAACTTGTGGCAGATGGCCTCATGGGAGTCCAGCTCCGACCGCAGGACCGACGTGGCACCGATCAGCTGCTCGATGCTGTCCCCCGCCGAGGCCTTCAGGTCGTGGATCGAGGGCGCCGACCCCTGGTCGACGGTCACCGGACCACCCGCAATCCTGGTCCAGTCCATGCGATGCAGGTCATGACCGCACCTCCACTGCTCCGGTTCCCGGGCGGGATCCGAAGGCTCTGACAGAAGAGTATATGCGATTTGGAGTTGCTCCAGGAAGTCAGTTCACCCGTGGCACGCGGGACAGGATCTCGGAAACGACTTCGTACGGGGAGGTGCCAAGCCATTCGGCCACCCGGGTGGCCGGCAGCACGGCGCCGCCCTGTCGACCGATCAGCACCACCTCGTCACCGCGCCGGACACCGTCGACGTCGGTCACGTCGATCGAGATCTGGTCCATGGAGACGCGGCCGATCAGCGGGGCGGGGCGGCCTCGAACCAGCACGTGATGCCACGTGGCCGGAGCGCGGCGCAGCCCGTCGGCGTAGCCCACGGGGACGGTTGCCACACGGCTCGGCCGGGCGGCCGTCCAGGTGTGCCCGTATCCGACGGACTCGCCCACCCCCAGGTCGTGAACTTGGGCCACCTGGGACTTCCAAGACAGCGCTGGTCGCAGGTCGCCCACGGCGACCTCGGGCCCGGGCGGCAGGCCGTAAACGGCGATGCCCGGGCGCACCAGGTCGAAAGCGGCGTCGTCCCGGCAGAGCACACCGGCGCTGTTGGAGGCGTGCACCACCTCCGGTCGGTGGCCCGTCGACTCGAGGTCGGCGAGCACCCGGTGGAATGCCTCGAGTTGGGCGTCGGTGGCCGCCACGCCGGCCGGCGACGGGTCGTCGGCACAGGCGAAGTGGGTGAACAGCCCGGCCACGTCCAGGCCCTCGATCCCGCCGACCTCCCGGACGAAGTCGGCGGCGCCGTCGACGTCCACGCCGAGCCGGTGCATACCGGTGTCGACTTTCACGTGCACGGTCACCGTGGAGTCGAGGGCCCGGGCCGCCCGTCCATACGCCCGCGCCGTGTCGAGGTCGAACACGGTGAGGGTGAGGCCGAGACCGACAGCCTCGCGGGCCTGCCACCCCGGCGTGTAACCCAGGACGAGCACGGGGGCCCGGATGCCGGCCTCGCGAAGGACCCTTGCTTCGGGCAGGCACGCCACACCCAATGAGGTTGCCCCGCTGCGCAGGGCGGTATGGGCCACCGGCACGGCGCCGTGCCCGTAGGCGTCGGCCTTGAGCACCACCATCACTTCGGCCCCCGGTACCCGGGCGGCCAGACGCCGGATGTTGTGGGTCACAGCCGACAGGTCGATCTCCAACCAGGTCGGCCGATCGAGCTGGACGATGCTGAGGGACCTCCAGGCCCGGTCCTGGCGGACCAGCAGCTCAACGGGATCGGACCCATTGGCCAACAGCTGCTCGACCACCCGCTCCATGCGGGCCACTGCGCTGCCCTTCACCAACACCACAGCGTCGGGCCCGAGGTGGGACGCCACTTCGGCTGCGGTGTCCTCAGGGGTGAAGGTGATGGCCACCCGTTCGGGGTCGAGCCCGGCCTTGACGGCGGCGTCGGCCGTCCACGTTGACGACGTGCCTTGGACGACCAGGAGGTCCACAACTTCGGCGGCCCGCTGTCCGACCAGGCGGTGCAGCTCCTCGCTGGCCGTCCCGAGTTCGGCCATGTCGCCGAGCACGGCGATACGGGGCCGCCCCGGTAGGGCGCGCAACGTCTCCAGACCGGCAAGGACCGACCGGGGTGCGGCGTTGTAGGTGTCGTCGAGCACGAGGCTGCCGTCCCGCCCGGCCAGGGGACGGAGCCGACCGGCGATTGCCGGCACCCGGCCGACGGCGGCCACCGCGTCGCCCCGGTCGATACCGAATCGCTCCCCCACGGCCAGTGCGGCCATGCCGGCAACCGCACTGTGGACCCCGAGCAGGGGTACCTCGACCCGGGCCTCCCACCCGCCCTGGTGGGCCACGAACGTCGTGCCGGTGGCCGACACCTCGACGTCGCCCGCCCGGAAATCGGCGCCCACCCCGGTACCGAAGGTGACCACCGGTGCCGGGCTCGTTCCAGCCATGGCCGCGACCCGTGGGTCGTCCGCGTTGAGGACGGCCAGACCGTCTCCCGGGAGGTGGGCTACCAGTGCTCCCTTCTCTCGGGCCACACCGTCCACGTCGCCGAGGGCGACCAGATGGGCGGCGTCCACCGCCGTGACCACCGCGACCTCGGGTGGCGTCATGGCGCACATAGCATCGATCTCCCCGAAGTGCCCGGTCGCCATCTCGACCACGGCCACCTGGTGCTCGGGCCGGAGCCCACCGAGCGCCACGGCCAGACCGAAGCGGCCGCTGAAGTTGCCCGGGGTGCGGAACACGGTGAACCGGGTCGCGAGGACTTCGGCGATGAGCTCCTTGGTCGCGGTTTTGCCGACCGTCCCGGTCACCGCCACCACCCGCGGAGCCCAGACCCGGACAACGTGGGCGCCGTAGTGCCGCATGGCCGACACCGTGTCGTCCACCACGAGGGCCGGGCACCCGTCGGGCACGCCCGAGGCGTCGTCCACCAGGACGGCAGCGGCCCCGCGGGCCCAGGCGTCGGCTACGTGGTCGTGGCCGTCGGCCCGCTGGGTGCGGACGGCCACGAAGAGGTCGCCCGGCTCGACCAGGCGCGAATCGATGCAGAACCGGTCGTATCGTCCGGCGTGGACCGGCCCCAGCACCACCAGCGCGGGAACGGACGCCTGCAGGTCGTCGAGGCGGATCATCCCGTGCCGTGCGGCGCCGTCATCCGGCCCGGGCGGCGCGGTCTGGACGGGCCCGCCGCGCAGACCGGTCCGACCCGGCCTCGACGATGCGCTCGAGAACGGCCCAGGGAGGCAATGAATCGCGGTCGGCGAGCCACTGCGAGTAGAAGACGGTGGCCTCGGTGAGGCCGCACAACGTGTTGACCTCCAACAGGTGCACGACATCGTTGACCTGATCCCAGAACAGGTCCAGGCGTCCGTACCCTTCGACGTCGAAGGCCCGGGCCAGGCGCTCGACCCGCAGGCGGATCCCATCGGCCACCTCGGCCGGCACGAACAGGTCGAGGGCCAGGTTGGTGCCCACCCCGCCCTGGAACTTCTGTTGGAGGGTGAGTTCCTCGGAAGTCACCGCCACGCTGGGCACAGCTGCCACCAGGCCGCGCCCGGGTCGGTCCAGCACGGCCGCGGTCAGCTCGATGAACTGCTTGGCGGCGAACCACGGGCGTAGCGCCTCGAGGTTGAGATCCCCTTCCGGGAGCTCCACTGCGGTGGTGTCGACGAAGGCGCGCTCGATCACCCATCGTCTCGGTGCGGGAACCGGCATGGCGATGTTCAGCGTCCTGCCACCCAGATCCGATCGTGCTTCGTCACCTGAGAACACCGGTGCCTCGGTCACGATGGCGTGGAGGAACCGCTCCATCGCCTCGGGTCGTCGCAACAGCTTCACCCCAGTGGAGCTTCCCTCGGTCGCCGGCTTGCAGATCAAGGCCCGTGCTCCGAGCTCGTCGCACAAGGCGGCAAAGCGGGTAGCCGCTCCGCCGGGCCCGACCATCTCGTCCAGCCAGGTACCCAGCTCGAAGATGTCGACCTCCCGTTGGGCCGGCGACGCGATACCGGGAAGCCCGAGCTCACGCACATGAGTCGCTGAAGCCACCTTGTCGGTGGCCAGCGCGGCAGCCAAAGGCCCGGAGCCGTTGTACGGCGTGCCGAGCCGGTCGAGAGCCAGCTGGATGCGCCCGTCCTCGCCCTGTCCCCCGTGCAGGGCCAAGAAGACGAAGTCGGCTTCGGCCGCCACCTCCTCCAGGGCGACGATGTGACCCAGCCGCAACGCCGCCAGGGCGGCGTCCTCCCCCATGGCGAAGTCGGATCGCACCGCCGCTCCCACCGCCTCGATGGTGGCCCGACGCAGAGGGTCGCCCACCAGCGCGTGGATCTCCTCGACGTCGTGGTGGAGCACGTAGAACAGCCCGATCTCGACATATCGGCTCTGCAGGTCCATCAGATAGAAGCGGACGTCGCTACCCGAGGCCAAGAGGGACAGGCCGACGAAACACCCGCTCTGGCGGCTCACCTGTCGTTCGCTGGTCGGCCCGCCGAGCACCACGTTGATCCGGCGGGCGCCCGCTGTGGTCGTCACCGCGTCTTCGGCCGTGACGTCCGACTGGCCCAGGCCGGCCCGCAACAGCCCCATGATGAGCCGACGATGGTCGAGGCCGACCATGGCCGCCTGCTGGAAGACGAAGCTCGAGAAGCCCATCCCACTGATGCCGTTCACATCGATGACCACCACGGTCCCGTCGTCGGTCCAGAAACCGTCGATGCGGGCCATGTGGCGCAGACCGAGCAGACGGTAGGCCTCGGCCGCCTGGGTGCGGATCTCGCGCAGGACGGCGTCGTCCACCCGCATCGGGGTGTGGTGGATGACCCCCGAACCGGCCAGGTACTTCTCCTCGGTGCCGTAGACCAGGCTGGCCTCCGGCTTCTCGACCTCGGTTGGCGCGAGCGCAGTGGGCACCCCGTCCGGACCGTCGAGCACCACCACCGAGAACTCGGTTCCGCTGAGGAACTCCTCGATGATGACGTCGCCGTCGGTCGAAGCGAAGGCAGCCTCGATGGCACCGGCCAAGGCGGCCTCGGAGGCCGGGACCGCGTCCACACCGAAGGAGGACCCGCCGCACATCGGCTTGACGGCGAGCAGCCGGCCCGAGCCATGTTCGGATCTCGGCAGCGTCGGGGCCAGGGTGCCGAGGTCGGCCAGCACCCCCGACCGGTCGACCGCCCACTCGTCCCGGTTCACCAGGCGGTGGCCCGGTACCGGGAAGCCGGCGGCCGACAGGGTGGCGTAGCAGTCCCCCTTGTGGAGCGTGCGGGCGAGGGCGTCCGGGCGGCTGAACACATAGGGCACGCCCCAGTCCTCGAGCCGCTGCTGGAGCACACCGTCCTCGCCGAACTCGCCGTGGATGACGGGCACAACCACGTCGTGGGCCCGGGCCAGGTCGGCCACTTCGTCCCACGACAGCTCGAGGTCGAGGGTCCGGAGCTGGGACTCGAAGTCGGCACAGGTGTTGGCGTAGTAGTACACCGGCGGCGTCCGATAGGCGCGCAGGGAGCGGTCGATGAACACCACGGTGAGCTCGGTCGTGGGGTCGGCCTGCAAGTAGGTGACCCACGGCTTGATGGACCCCACGCTCACGTCGCGTTCCTCGCTGGGCCCGCCGAAAAAGAGGAGGACCTTCACCGGACCGCCACTCCGTCGCGCAACCAGGCGGCCAGGCGGTCGAGGCCGACCGAACGGCTGGCCTTGAGCAGGACCACGCTGTCGGAGGCGAGCCCCTCGATCATCGACATCGCCTCGTCCAGGTCCGCTGCCGGCATGCCGCCGTAGGGTGCGCCACCGACGGCCACCACCTCGATGCCGAACGAGGCCGCGAGGTCGCCCATCCGGCGGTGGGCCTCGTCACTGCCCTCTCCCAACTCGGCCATCTCGCCGAGCACGGCCATCCGGCGGGGGGCCTCGACCAGGGCCAGGTTGCGAAGAGCCGCGGCCATCGAGGCGGGGTTGGCGTTATAGGAGTCGTCGAGGACCCGAAGGCCCGAGGGTGCCCGCCAGAACTCGGCCCGCCAGGCACTCCCCTCGGCCGCGGCCACCCCACCCAGGGCGAAGTCGAAGTCGACTCCGGCGCACACGGCGGTAGCCACGGCGGCCGCGGCATTGGTGGCCTGGTGATCGCCCCGGACCGACAGCGTGATCTCGCCCGTTCCCCAGGGCGAGTCGATCCGGACTGTCGGGTGCAGCCCGCCATCACGGGCGACGACGGTGCCCCGCACGTCACCGGTGGTGGTACCGAAGGTCACGACGGCCGCCTCGGTCCGCCTGCGTACGTCCGGTCCGCACTCCACATCGTTCACAATGGCATAGCCCCCGGGTGGCAGTCCCTCGATGAGCGACCCCTTCTCGACGGCTATCTGCTCAGGCCCGCCCAGGTGCTCGGCGTGGGCCGTACCGATGGAGGTGATGACGCCGATGGTCGGGCGCACAAGGTCGCGCAGCCGGGCGATGTCGCCGGGAAACCGGGCGCCCAGTTCGAGGACCACCGCCTCCACCCCGTCGGGCGCTCCGAGCAGGGTGAGGGGGACGCCCAGTTCGTTGTTGAACGAGGCATGGGTGGCGTGGGTGGCGAACCGGGCGGCCAAGCCACCGGCCACCAGGTCCTTCACCGTCGTCTTTCCCACCGAGCCGGTGATCCCGACCACCCGGTCGCACAGTCGGCCCCGGGCATGGGTACCCAGCGACCACAGTGCCTCGGACGTGTCTGCCACCACTACGGCCGTACCGCCCACCGGTACCCGTGATGTCAGATAGGCCGCCGCTCCGGCGTCCAGTGCCGCGGGAACGAAGTCGTGACCGTCGCGCTCGGCCACGACAGGCACGAACAGTTGGCCGGCGACCAGGGTGCGGGTGTCGATCGAGGCGCCGTCGACGGTCGCGTCCGGCCCGGACAGTGTCCCGTCCACGGCGTCGGCGACCTCGCGGGCGGTGAGCCTCACCGGACGGCACCGTCCCCGCGTACGGGCCCGGTGCAGGTCCAGGGCATGTGCAGGTCCGGGGTCATCGAAGGGTGCGTCACCACCTGAGGTCCCGGGGCACGGACGGCATCGGGTTCCACCGACATGGCGGGCGGGAGGCGATGGGCAATCCTACCCGGAGGCCCCCCGGCGGGGTCACGATGGGCGGCCACCGACAGGGCTCCTCACCCACGCCCCGCGAATGCCCAGGCCACTCCGTCAGCCGTAGGGACCGCGGCAACCGGACGGGGCAGGTGGGTGATCCAGGGGTTGGTGGCCAAGGACTGCTCCACCTGCGACGCCCGCAGTTGGGTGGCCACCCTGACCGATATCGGCATGAACCGAGTTCTCCAGGTGTATCCGGCGGTGCCGGCCGAGGTCCGCTCCCACCTGTTCGACCATCGGCAACCCGGTGAAGTCGCTGTGGTCGGGCCGGACCTTGCCCGCATCGCCTCCCGGCTCGGCCACCCGCAGGACTGCCCCTCCACCACCCTGCCCGTCCACAGGCAAGTTGGTGGTTCCGGGTAGCGTCGGAGCGTGCTTGCCCGCTGGGGTATCCGCATCGCCATGGGTCTTATCGGCGTAGCCGCGGGCGTCGTGGTGTCCTCCGCGGTGCTGGCCGACATGTCGATCTCGACCACAGGGCTCGTCGAGACGACGGTCATCTTCTGGCTCATCCACATCGGCGTCCAGTTCGTCGCCCTGCGGGTCCTGATACGCCAGCCGTCGGTGGCCCTCGCCGGACTCCTTGCCGTCGCCTCGACGATCGTCTCGTTGGTCATCGTGGTGCTGATCGTGCCCGGGCTGTACATCCACGGGGCGTCCACCTACCTGTTCGCCACCCTCATCATCTGGGCGACCACCGCAGTTGCCGACGTGATCGGCACGCGGAAGATCCGTGACCGCCGGACGGGCCGTCGCCAGGAGCGCCGGGGAGGTTGACCCCGGACGCTGACGCCCGCGTGTCACAACCCGGGCGGCCGGCACGTCAACAACACATGGACAACGAATTCGACGTCATCGTGGTAGGGGCCGGACTTGCCGGATTGGCTGCGGCCGCCACCACATCTCGCGGCGGCGCCCGGACCCTGGTGCTGGAGGCCCACCGCCCGGGCGGCCGGGCACGCACCACTGAGCGCGAGGAGTTCACCCTCAACCTCGGCGCCCACGCCCTGTTCTGCGGTGGCTCGGGAGCCCGAGTGCTGGCCGACCTCGGGGTGGTGCCCGCCGGTACCGCACCCCCGCTCCGCCGGTACATGGGCTCGCTCGACGGAGCCCTGCACCGCCTGCCAACCGATGCCGGATCTTTGCTGCGGACCTCGCTGCTGGGCATTCGCAGCAAGGTGCAGCTGGCGAGCTTCCTCGCCCGTTTACCTCGCATGGATCCTGCCGACCTGGCCGGGACGTCCACCCGGTCATGGCTTGACGACCTCGACCTGCGCACCGACGGCGAGGCGATCGCCCTCGCCCTGCTCCGTCTCGGGACCTACTGCCCCGACGTCGACCACTTCGGTGCCGATGCCGCCCTGTCCCAGCTGCAGATCGCCGCGTCTGGAGGTGTCCACTACCTCCACGGCGGCTGGTCCCAGCTGACCGACGCCCTCAGCGCGACGATCGAGGTCCGGCCCTCCGCCGCCGTCCGGGCGCTCGAGCCAGCAGCCGGACGTATCGAGGTCCGCACCGACGACGGCACGGTCGTCGCCCGCCAGGTGGTCGTGGCCGTCGGACCCCCGGCCGTCGCCCGTCCCCTCCTGCCCGAGCCCCCCGGCTGGGGAGAACTTGGTGACCCGGTGACCGCGGCCTGCCTCGACGTCGGGGCCCGGCGAGTCCCGAGCCCCGGCTACGTCCTGGGCATCGACGTCCCGCTGTACGCCACCACCCAGGGTCCGCCGGCCCGCCAGGCCCCGGCCGGACACGCCGTGGTGGGCGTCCTGCGCTACGGGGCCCGGTCGGCCGAGCTCGACCGGCCCGAGCTCGAGGCCTACCGACGGCTGTGCGGAGTGGCCGACGAGGACGTCGTCTTCGAGCGGTTCCTGGCCTCCATGACGGTTGCAGGGACCATGCCGAGGGCAGAGGCTGGGGGGATGCGAGGACGACCCGCGGTCGGCGACACCGGCACACCGGGCATCCTCCTGGCCGGTGACTGGGTCGGCCCGGACGGCCTGCTGGCCGACGCCGCCCTGGCCAGCGGGCACGCTGCCGGAACCCGGGCCCTCGACGCCGTGGCGCGGACAGGACGGACCGGGTGAGCGCGCAAGCGTCCGGCCCCGCCGATGCCTTCACCGAGGCCCGTCCCCGGCTCGTCGGCCTCGCTTACCGCATCCTCGGGAGCCTGGCCGACGCCGAGGATGTCGTGTCCGAGGTCTGGTTCCGATGGGCGCGCACGGACCCGGGTGACCTCGACCGTCCCCAGGCCTGGCTGACCACGGTCACCACCCGGGTGGCGGTCGACCACCTGCGGGTCAGACGCCGGCAGGCACCTGACTACCCCGGCCCGTGGCTGCCCGAGCCCATCGTCGGTGCTCCCGGACCCGAAGAGGTCGCCGAGCTCGCCGACTCCCTCACCCTCGGCTTCCTGATCCTGCTGGACGAACTCGCTCCGGTGGAGCGGGCGGTGTTCGTCCTCGCCGACGTCTACGCCGTTCCCTACGACGAGATCGGCGAGGTGGTGGCCAAGTCCCCGGCCGCCTGCCGCCAGATCGCCAGTCGGGCACGCCGGCGGGTGCAGGCGGCCGACCTGCCCCGGGCGTCCGGTTCCGATCGGCGGCTGGTCGACGCGCTGCTGGGTGCCGTCGCCGCCGGCGACGTCCGCGGCGTGATCGCCCGGCTCGCCCCCGACGTGGTGTGCACCTCGGACGGCGGGCCCGACCGTCGGGCAGCCCGCAGGCCGGTGGTGACCGCAACCCGCGTGGCCCGCCTGCTCGTCAACCTGTCCGGGCGGTACGAGGGCCGGATCGAGGCCACGCCGGTCAGCGTCAACGGCGACGCCGGCTACGTGATCGAGGTCGACGGCGCCATCGACCAGGTCTTGTCGTGCTCGGTGGCCGACGGGATGGTGACGGCCATCCGCATCATGCGCAATCCCGAAAAGCTCCGTCTGGTCGGGTCCCACAATGAGGTGGCGTGACATCAAAAGCGGACCACCGGTGCACGAAGGACTCATGGAAATTCGGAAATGACGGCGGTCGTTGTCCTGAGCGCGAAGCCGGACGCAGCCGTACCAGCGCCATAACTCGTCCGCCGCCGTGGTGATGGCTCGGGCTGTGCACCCGGCCGTCGTCATGTTCTCCGATGACAGCATCGCCCCCAGTGAGGCATGTGAGTTTGAGATCCGGGCCATCGAGAATGGTCCTGGCCGAGGCCGGATGCCGGTCGGTCACGTTGGGACTGAATCTGATCCGAATGTCAAGATCGCAATCGTTGCCATCCCGGAACATGGCTCGCTTGTCGGGGAGGAGGGTGCACGTGACGTCGGCGTCCACCGAGGCGACACCGGCCAGCACCGGTACGATGCGCCAGGTGGCCACCCCCTCGTCGACGCCGTCGTCGCCGCTGTCGGAGCGGCCCCTGCGGGTGCTCCGCATCTCGCACAGCGGCGTGGTCACCGCCTGGCGCCAACGTGAGCGCGAACTCCGCCGCCGAGGGGTGGACGTGACACTGGTGACGGCGACCCGGTGGGAGGAGGGCGGCTCGATGGTCGACGCCACCCCTTCAGGTGACGAGTTCGTCGTCCCGGTGCGCACGTTCGGCCGTCACCCGAACCTCTTCGTCTACGATCCCCGCCCTCTCTGGAGACTTCTCGGATCGGGTCCGTGGGACCTGATCGACCTCCACGAGGAGCCATTCGGAGTGGCAGTCGCCGAAGTGCTGGCCCTCCGGCGGCTGCGGGCCAGGAGGGTGCCCTTCGTGCTCTATACGGCCCAGAACATCGAGAAGCGCTATCCGCCGCCGTTCCGGTGGCTCGAGCGCCGGTCGCTGCACCGGGCGGCCGGGGCATACCCGTGCAACGCCGAGGCCGGCCGGATCCTCCGCTCCAAGGGGTTCGACGGCGCGCTCGTCGTGTTGCCGCTCGGGGTGGACGTCGAGCGCTTCCGCCCGATCGATCGTGGCCCGCCCTCGGCTCGACTACGGGTCGGGTTCGTGGGACGCCTGATCCCGCACAAGGGGGTCGACGTCCTGCTCGAGGCCGTGACCCCCGACGACCGACTCTCCGTGGACATCTATGGCGACGGTCCGGAGGCCGGGAACCTGTCCGCGCTCGCCGGCCGCCTAGGGATCACCCACCGGGTGAGCTTTCACGGCCACGTCGACGAGTCGGAGCTCCCCGCGCTCTACCCGGGCCTCGACGTCCTGGCCGTGCCGTCGGTCCCGGTGCCTGGATGGATCGAGCAGTTCGGACGGGTCGTGGTGGAGGCTCAGGCGTCCGGCGTTCCCGTGGTGGCGAGCGCGAGCGGTGCGCTTCCCGAGGTGGTCGGGGACCGTGGGCTCCTGGTCCCTCCGGGGGATTCGGTGGCGCTCCGGGCGGCTCTGGGCCGGTTGCTCGACGAACCCGGCCTGTGGTTGGAGCTCCGTGCCGCAGGGGTGGTCGGGGCCGAGGACTACTCGTGGACCAGCGTCGCGAATGCCCAGTTGGAGCTGTACCGGCGGGCTGCGGGCAGGTCCGGCCCGTGACCGGGCGACGACGGGTGGGGCGATCCCGCCCAGTGCTGCTCGACCTCGGCGAAGTGGGCGTCAACGCCAAGGGAGTGGAGCGGGTCCTGACGTCGCTCGCGCCGCGCCTCGCAGCGTTGGAACCGGGACGGTACCGGGCGGTGTGCACGCCGGCCGGCCTCCCAATCCTTGCCTCGATGCAGGTGGATCTCCCGGCAACAGTCGTCCCAAGGGTGCCCTGGGCGGTGTGGGAGCAGTGCGTCCTCCCGGCCGTCGCGGTCAGCCTCGGGGCCGGTTCGATCTACAGCCATCGGGAATGCGGCGCACTGTGGGGACCGCGCCTCGTCCTGCACGTGACGGAGGATCCCGAGATCCGCTGGCGACGCGAGCCGACGACCGATCGCCGGGAGCTGTCCCGCCGGCGCTACAGCCGGCTCCTGATGGACCGTTCGCTGCGTCGGGCGGTTGTGGTGACCTCTACCGCGGCCACGGTGCGCGACCTGGTGGATAACCACCACCTCGACGCCGACCGCGCGACAGTCGTGCCACTCGGCGTCGACCTCGATGCCTTCCACCCGGTCCGTGGCGGTCCAGGGACGGAGGCGGGTGGCGAGGTGGGGCCCTACTTCTTCCACCTGGCGTCGTCCGACGAGCGGGACCGCACGGACCTGGTCCTGGCGGCCTTCGCCCGGTACCGTTCCCACCGACTCGCTGGTGCCCGACTGGTCGTCGCCGGCGGCCTCGGCGCACGGAGGAACGACCTCGAGGCCTTGGCCGGCGAGCTGGGGCTCGCCGCCTCCGTCTCCATGCCGGGGCGGGTGAGCGACGACCAGTTGGCAGCGCTGTACGCCCGTTCGCTGGCCTCGTTGCACGCATCGCCCGACGAGGGATTCGGCCTCCAGCCGCTCGAGGCGATGGCGTCGGGTGCGCTCTTGATCTCCACGCCCGCCTCGGCGGTACGCGAGGTCACCGAAGGGGGCGTCGTCCTCTGGTCGGATGCCGACCCCGAATCGGTGGCCCGGTGCATGTGCCAGGCGGAGGACAATCCCGAACTGGTCCGCCAGGCGAGAGTGGACAACCGGCGGGTGGCCGAGCAGTTCTCGTGGGACCGGACCGCCGAGACGCTGCACCGGTTGCTCACGGGGAGTTAGTGGGTCACGTCGGCCGACTCCCGTTCGCACCGTCGCCCAAACTGGCCTCGACGCGGCACGGCCCTTTCCGGTACAGGTGGAACCGTGCTGCCGCCTTGCGGCTCCGCTCACCGGGCAGGACGAGGGCACGAGCGAGCGCCCCGGCGATCGTGGCCGTGCGGTAGCGCCGCCATCCGGTGGTGCCGAAGTGCTTCCGAACGTACCGTTCGTGGGAGGCTTGGAAGTGGACCTCGCGCGCGTAGGCGTCCCCTCCGGTACCGGCTCCGACATGGGTGGCGACCACCGTGGGGACGAGGGCGGCCTGCCACCCGCGGTCGTGGGCGCGCCGCTCCCAGTCGATCTCCTCGGCGTAGAGGAAGAACTGCTCGTCGAACGGCCCGACGTCGGCCAGCGCCTCGGCGCGGAGCAACAGCACAGAGCCGATCATGAAGTCCGGACGGCGGCGCAGGGTGCCCAGTCCGATCGCCTCTACCCAGGCACCGAGAGGTGACGGGAAGGGCCACGCGACGCGGGCCGACTCGCCGTCGACGGGGTCCACCTGGACCGGTGCCACGCAGGCCAGGTCCGGCCGGGAGTGGAGGAACCGGTGCAGCGTCATCACCCCTTGGGAGGTGATCGTCGCGTCCGGGTTCAACAGGAGCACGTCGGCACCTTGGTCCGGCCTGCGCGACAGGCCGAGGTTCACCCCACCGGCGAAGCCGAGGTTTCGCCCCGGATCGACGTAGGTCGCCTCTCGTCGGCGGGCGATCGCTTCCACGGCCGGGTCCGAGGAGTTGTCCACGATCAGGACGGGCAAGGTGCCGGCGAGCCCGGCCAGGCACTCCTCGAGGAGGTCGGCTGCCCCGTACGCCACCACCACCACGTCGACGGTTGCTGACATCAGGTGTCCCGTGGATGGGCGGACCGCGGCAGCCCCGGCGGCGGGAGGAGTGCCCTGGAGCGTATGCCGCCGCTCGTCGCCAAAGCCGCCGCGAGGTTGGCGGAGAGAAACGTCCTGCCGTCCCCCGGCTCGGGGCTCGTGACAAGGATCATCGGGCTCGAGGCTTCGTCGAGGATGACCCGCACGCTGGTCCGCAGCTCACGGATGGCTTCGGCCAACGCCGACTTCGGCTCTTTGACCATGGCAGTGCGAACCTTACCCGAGGCCACGTCGGCATCCTCGGGAGCTCGGCCCGAACGGGTGCCTCCAAGGCGGCAACGTGGGCCGGACCGTCTTCGGGGTAATGTGAACACTTGTCGGACTCGGATGTCGGAGGGTCGATCTCGAAGAAGGTGATTCTTTGCCGAGCCGTCCGAGACCAGGCATCCGCGGAAGGGATGTCGCGACGGCCCGGCTCCCCGGCAGCATCGTCTGGGCGTAGGGATCGTCGACGATGCCGATCCAAGTCAGTTGCGTTCTGGCCAAAGCGACCAAAGCGACCAAAGCGCCAGAGCGCGAAGTCGCGCTTTCCGCAATGTCGGCACTAGCACGGGATTCAAGCTCTTCGGGACCCGTGAACCCACTCCCCTCCGCAGTGCCCGATGGTTCTACGCCGGCGCGGTCGTAGGATCGCCGCATCGCATCTACGCCTCCGCTCCCCCGCCACGACCTGACCGCCACCGCCGCCGAGCGGCGTGGCGGCGGGAAGGTCGCCCGTAGTCGGGCGCCCCGTCGGGGACACGGTCGGTGGTCGCAGACCGAGCGCGGTCACGACGCCCTGGCCACGATCCTGGCCCAGAACACACTGCGCGAAGCGGCACTCATTCCCCTCCGATCCGAGCGGATGGCCGTGTCCCCTTGGAACTACTACCGCGGGGCGGCCGCAGTGATGGCCGCCGACCTCGGATCCCGTCCCCACAGCGGGATCGACGTGCAGCTGTGCGGTGATGCTCACGTCCTCAACTTCGGCCTATGGGCTACCCCTGAACGCAACCTGGCGTTCGACCTCCGCGACTTCGACGAAACACTGCCCGGGCCGTTCGAATGGGACGTGCAGCGCCTGGCCGCCAGCCTCGTGGTGGCCGGTCAGGAGAGCCGGATCCGGCCCGGACGTGCCCGCCACGCCGTCGAAGCCACCGTGGTGGCCTATCGGGACAGGATGCGGCGCTACGCCCGGAACACCGAGCTCGACATCTGGTACGACGGCATGCACGTCGACAGCCTGCTCGGCTATTTCGAGCCGGCCGACCGCGGGAAGGTGTCGGTCTACATCGACAGGAAGAAGCGCCACCGCACTCATGAAGGCGCGTACTCCCGGCTGACCGAGGAAGCCTACGGACGCCCGCGGATCACCGAGGAACCGCCAATCCGGACCACCGTCGCCGACGACGAGCAGCTCGAGCTGGTCGACGAGCTCCTGGCCGGCTACCGGACGACCCTGCAGGAAGACCGCCGCCAACTCTTCGACCGCTTTACCGCGGCCGACGTGGTCCGCCAGGTCGTGGGCGTGGGCAGCGTGGGCATGCGGGTCTACCTGGTGCTGCTCGAAGGACGTAGCGGTAGCGATCCCCTCTTCCTCCAGTGCAAGCAGGCCGGCCCCTCGGTCTACGAGACCCATACCCGACCGAGCGCCCACGCCAACCACGGTGCCCGGGTGGTGGCAGGAAAGCGCCTGGTCCAGAGCGCCACCGACATCTTCGTCGGGTGGTCCTCGTTCCGCGGGCACGACTACTACGTCCGTCAGTTCCGCGACATGAAGATCATCCCCACCATCGATCTGATCACCCCCCGGCTGGCCGAGTTCGCCACGGCCTGTGGCGAGTGCCTGGCCCGGGCCCATGCCAAGACCGGTGACCCGGTCGCCATCGATGCCTACCTGGGTACGGGCAAGGGGTTCACCGAGGCCATGGTCGCCTTCGCCGGGCGCTACGCCGGCCAGAACGCCCGCGACCACGCCCAGTTGGTCGACGCCGTCGCCTCGGATCTCTAGGCCACGGCGCCCAAAACGGAGACCCGGCTCCGACCGGTGGCACGGCCCGTCGGAATGGTGGCCTCCGTTGCTACGGTGGTCCGATGACCGCTCCGATCCTCCTCTGTGCCGACGGGTCCGATGTCTCGCTCGACGCACTCGCCGCAGGCGTCGACCTGCTTGGACGGGACCACCACTATGTATTGGTGACCGTGGCCGATGCCCCGAACCCCGACGTGCTGTCGGGCACCGGACACGCGGGGGCCGAGATGTCCGAGAAGGAGTTCGATCTCGCCGTGGGTTCGGCCCACGAAACGGCCCGCCAGGTGTTGGCCGAGGCCGAGGCCCGTCTCGGGCTCGACGACATCGAGGTGCAGGTGCTGGGCGGCGACCCGGCCGTCGCCATCTACGCGCTGGCCACCGAGGTCGGGGCCCGGGCCATCGTGCTCGGCACCCGGGGCCGGGGCGGGATCGCCCGGGCCCTACTCGGCTCAGTGTCCGACTACGTGGTGCGCACCGCCCCGTGCCCCGTCGTGGTGACCGGGTCCCACGGCGCCAACTGACCGGGCCCACACAACCGACGTCACCGCATCGCGGGCACCACCGTCACCACCACCGCAAGGAGATCACACCGATGCACGCCATGAGCGGCTACCTCGAGTTCCCCGAGGACCAGCGGGAGACGACCCTCGCCGCCCTCCAGGAGATCTGCATTCGTAGTCGCCAGGATCCGGGCTGCGTCGACTACTGGTGGGCGGAGGACGTGGAGCAGCCCAACCGCTTCCGATTCTTCGAGTGTTGGGAGAACTTCGAGGCCTTCGAGGCTCACCAGGCCCAGCCCTACGAGGTGGCATTCATGGCCGACCACGTGTCGAAGGTGACGGGATTCGACGCGCACATCCTCGACATCGCCGGGCGGCGCTCGGTCCTGGAAAGCTGACCTCATGGCGACGACGGCACCCCGGCTCGTCCTGGAGGGGGCCCGCGTCGTTGTCGGCAACGGTTCCGTGCTGGACCGGGCGACTGTGGTAGTCGACGGCGACCGGATCGCCTCGGTGGGCGACGATATGCCCGGTGACCCCCGGCCGGACGACCGGGTGGTGGAACTCGCCGGCCGAACGGTCATGCCGGGCATGGTCAACTGCCACTTCCACGCCACGTACCACAACCTCGGTTCGGTGACCGCCCCGTTCGGACTCGAGGAGCCTATGGCCATGCAGGTGGTGCGAGCCGTCCGCAACCTCGAGACGCTGGTCCGGGCCGGGTTCACCGGTGCCGTCAGCGCCGGTGCCCCGTTCGCCATCGACGCCTCCATGAAGGTCGCCATCGACCGGCACCTCGTCGTCGGCCCGCGCCTGGTGCCCTGCAGCCGGGACATCTCGACGACCGGCCACGCCGGCGACCGCAGCTACCCGAGCCACTGGGACGTCAGGGCCATCGGGGCCATCCGGCGGAGCGACGGTCCCGACGAGTTCCGCCGGTCCGTGCGTCTCGAGATCAAAGAGGGCGCCGAGATGATCAAGATCTTCGTCACCGGCGGCCACGGCACGATCGGGCCCCGCGAACAGACCGAGGTGACCCGCGACGAGCTGGCGGCGGCCATTGAGGCGGCCCACCTGCGGGGCGCGCGGGTGCGCGGCCACATCGCCAACAAGGAGGCCATGCTCATGGCCATCGATCTCGGGATCGACATCGTCGACCACGGTGACGGTATGGACACCGAGTGCATCGAACGCCTCCTCGAGACCGACACGCCGGTCGTCCCCTCGATGCTGTTCCCGGCGCGCTTCCTCGCCTCGATGGGCGGGGGGTCGCTCGGGTTCACCGACGACATGCGCCACGACATCGACGCCATGGCCAAGGTGCTGCCCGAAGCCAACCGGGCCGGCGTGCGGCTGGTGCTCGGCGACGACTTCGGTGCCATCAATTTTCCCCACGGCCCTTATGCCGAGGAGCTCGCCTACTACGTCGAAGAGGTGGGGATTCCCGCCCTCGATGTCCTGACGTGGGCCACCAGCAACGGTGCCGAGGTCCTCGGCCGGGGCGACGAGCTCGGCACCATCGAAGCCGGCAAGCTGGCCGACCTCTTGGTGGTGGACGGCGACCCGGTGGCCGACATCAACGTCCTGCGCGACCCGGCCGCGCTGCTCGCCGTCCTCCTTGGCGGCCGACCGGTCAGCGACAGACTCGCCGACATTTCCGGAAACGCTCACCCAAGAGGGGCTAGAACGTCACCGTGAATGTCTTCCCTCTCATAGCCGCCGAGCGCGTCCGCCTAGCTGACGCCCTGGAGACGCTGTCTCCTGACGCCTGGGAGTCCCCCTCGCTGTGCGCCGGGTGGTCGGTGCATGTGGTGGCCGCCCACCTCAACGCCCCGTGGGAGGCATCGATCCCGATGGTCCTCTTCGAGGTGGCGAAGGCCCGCAGCCTGGCCGGGGGATTCGACCGGCTGGCCCGACGACTCGCCGACTCCCTCGACCAGGCCGCGTGTGTGGCCGGGCTGCGGGACAATGCCGGATCGAAGTTCACTCCGCCGGGATTTGGGCCCGAGGCGCCGCTCACCGACGTGATCGTCCACGGCGTCGACATGCTGCAACCGCTGGACCGGTCGGTCGACGTCGATCCAGTGGCGCTGGCCACGTCGCTCGAGTTCCTGGCCCGGGGCAAGGCCAAGGGGTTCGTACCCAAGGGACGGGTCGACGATCTGGCATTCGAGGCGAGCGACCTCGAGTTCCGGGGCGGACCCGGCAAGGCGGTGGTGCGGGGACCGGCGCTGGCTCTCTGCGCCACGCTGTGCGGTCGTCGGGCGTTTCTCGATCAGCTGTCGGGCGAGGGCCTCGACGTGCTGGTCGCCCGGCTCTAACCGGGAACCGGCCCGGCTCCGGTCAGCACGTTGACGATGGCGCCGACGAGCCGACGCCCGCCTCGGGGTCGAGTACGACGCCTCCGCTGCCCGGGCGGAGAATCGCGCCCAGGTGGACGACGTACCACTCGCCCCGCCAGGAGATGAGGGAGGCGATCCCGAACGACCGGGTCGTCCCGTCCTCGGTGTAGACGACGCGGGAATTTGCCACCTCGTAGTAGCCCACTTCGTTCGCACACACGCCGGGCGGCACCCAGTGTGCGTACTGCGCGGGCACTTGGACCGAGGTGAGCGTGGCCCCTGCCGCCCCGGTGCCCAACTCGGCGTGGGTAGCCAGGATGTCGAGGTCGTACTCACCGACCAGGCGCTGCCCGAAGTCGACAGTCGCGTCGTTGACGGACTTGACCTGCACGTATGCGCTCTGGGGGAAGAACGCCGAGGATGCGGTCGCCGGGGTCCCCTCGACGATCGATGTGAAGAGGGCCTGCATGGCCGCCTGGAAATGCGGTGATGCGCCGCTCGGGAGGGTAGTGGTCTGGGGCAGGGACCCGACGTCGGTGGTGGTGGTGACAGGGGGTGCCACGATCGTCGTGGTTGTCGATACCGGGGTCGTCGTCGCAGCCGCGGACACGGGCCGAGGTTCGGGGTGAGAACTGGGGGTCGCGGCCCAGACGATCACGGCCGCCAGTCCCACCGTGGCGGCCGCCAGCGGAAGGAACCGCCGGTAGAGCCGCTGCCGTCGGGCGCGTGTGTGATGGTCGCCTGCCATGTCGCCGACAGGCTACGTGGCCGTCGAGCGGCTCACCGGAGGCCACCGGTTGCCCCTGCATGGCGTCCGTCGGCTAGACAAGGGCGTCTGACGGAGCGGGACACATCCCCGCTGCACCCTGATCAACCAAGGAGCACCGGAATGCCTGAAGCCTGGATCATCGACGCCGTCCGCACCCCCCGGGGCATCGGCAAGGTCGGCAAGGGCGCGCTGGCCGACCAGCACCCCCAGATCATCGGGTCCGCCGTGCTGAAGGCTCTGGCCGACCGCAACAACCTGGCCACGTCCGATGTCGATGACATCATCTGGGGCACCAGCCGCCAGGTCGGCACCCAAGGCGGCGACCTCGGACGCATGGCCGCTCTCGAAGCCGGCTACGACATCCACTCGAGCGGCGTGACCCTCGACCGCTACTGCGGCTCGGGAATCACGGCGGTGAACCTGGCGGCCGCCTCGGTCATGTCCGGCTTCGAGGACTGCATGATCGCCGGAGGCACCGAGCTCATGTCCTCCTACGGCTCCAACAAGGTCGAGGGCGGCGGATTCTTCATCGACTCGGGCAACGAGCATTTGCGGGCCTTGTGGCCTCAGCCCAACCAGGGGGTGGCCGCCGACGCCATCGCCACTCTCGAGGGGATCCCCCGCCGGGCGCTCGATGAGTTGGCCGAGTCCTCACAAGCCCGGGCGGCCACCGCCATCGCCGAAGGGCGCTTCGACAAGAGCCTCATTCCCGTCTACGACCCCGACGGCAACCTGCTGCTCGACAAGGAGGAGTACCCGCGTCCGGGTACGACGGCCGACAAGCTGTCGCAGTTGGCACCGTCGTTCGAGGGGATCGCCGACATCGCCCTCAACGGGGACGGACTCACCTTCCGCAAGATGGTCGCCCAGCGCTACCCGGAGCTGACCATCGAGCACGTTCACCACGCCGGCAACTCGTCGGGCGTGGTCGACGGGGCCGCTGCCCTGCTGATCACGAGCCCCGAGTACGCCCGGTCGCACGGCCTCACCCCCCGGGCCCGGATCGTGGCCGCCGCCAACATGGGCGACGATCCGACCCTCATGCTGAACGCGCCGGTGCCGGCGGCCAGGAAGGTGCTGGCCAAAGCGGGCATGTCCCTGGACCAGATCGACCTCTTCGAAGTCAACGAGGCGTTCGCCGTAGTGCCCGAGAAGTTCATCCGCGACCTCGACCTCGATCGGGACAAGGTGAACGTCAACGGTGGGGCCATGGCTCTCGGCCACCCCATCGGTGCCACCGGATCGATGCTGATCGGCACCGCCCTCGACGAGCTCGAGCGCCAGGACAAGCAGTTCGGCCTCATCACCATGTGCGCAGCCGGCGGAATGGCCCCGGCCGTCATCATCGAGCGCATCTGACCAGATTTCTCCGGCGGCTGGCCGTCAGACCGGTGCGGTCCCCTGCCCCCGCGGACCGACGCGCAGGACGACCGGCGTGCCCCGGTCGATGAGGGTGAAGTCGGCACCGGTGCTGAACTCGGTCAAGCGCACGTCGTCGGGTACCGGGAGCTCGTCGTTCCCCCGGATGACCTCGACGATCAGTTCATCGGGTCCGTCGGTCACGGCCACACACCGGTATCGACGGTCCAGGGCTCCCACGATTGCATCGAGCGGCTCCAGGTGGTCGGCGTCGAGCAGCGTCGGCCACGACCCGTCGATGGTCGCCGGTGCCGTGCGGTCTACCCGTATGTGAAGCGTTCCATTCAACTCGAGGTGGCATCCCGTGTAGGACGTGGGGAGGAGCCCAGGGCTCAGGGCCAGCACCTCTGCCACGTCACCTAGGTCCTGGGCGAGACCGAGGGCTTCCTTGATGCGCCGCGCCGCCACACCGGCTACGCCGGTGAACTGGCGCCGGCTGTATGTCCGGGCCTCCTCGTCGGTGGCGACGTGATTCCGGGTGCTGGCCAGGAACGACAGTGCCAGCAGGTGGCCCTGGATACAGACCTCTTCGGCAATGCGCCGCAGGGCGGAGGCCGACCAGTCACGGAACTGCAGGTCCGAGAGCAGCGGTCCGGAGTAGTCGTGGAGTCCCGGGTCGTCAGGATCGATCGGGTCGAGTTCGTGGCGGGCGGCGGCCGTGGCGCCGATCGCCACCGCCTGCGCCGGCACCTGGAGTTCGGGATGGTCAGGGTCGATGATGACCGTCCAGGCACAGTGCGGGGCCCGGTCGGCGGGCACCCGGGGCGGCCGATGGACCGGGCGCACCTGGGCGCGCGGGTTCGAGGCGGTGGCCGTGGCGTCGAAGGTCGGGTCCTCGATGTCGTGGCACATGGCCGTCACGTACTCCGGTCCCATCGGTTCGACGTCCATCAGGGCCCCACAGTGGTCCAGCCAGAACTCGCCGTGGTCCCGGTCGGTCACGTGGAACCGGAAGTCCATGAACTGGGGCGGCGAGCCGATGTCGATCTGAATGTTCTTGAAGATCGTCACCACCGAGTCGCCCTCGAAGCCGAGCGTCCGCTGCATGCGCTTCGAGTAGACCGGGCTCGCCCCCATCCACTCGTCGATGGCGATGTCCCGCATGACATCGCGTCCGAAGGCGCCGATCAGGTGGGGCATGCCCGCCCGGTCGATGAGGTGGCCGGCGAGCAGGAACTCGGGGACCAGCACGGCCAGCTGGGTGCGGTCGAGGTCGCCGAGCCCACGGGCGCTGCTCACGGCAATCGCTTCGCCAGGACCCGGCCGTTGTCGGACATGACGGCCCGGATCTCGTCCTCATCGAACCCGTTCCGGCGGAGGTCGTCGGCGAAGGAACGGGGCTCGGCCAGTCCCTCGGCGTGGGGCCAATCGGAGCCGAACAGCAGGTGATCGAGGCCGATCAGGTCCTTCAGTTGGTCCATGTCGTCCTCGTAGAACGGGGCGACCCAGATGTGTTCGCGGAACGTCTCCACCGGGTCCGAAGCGAAGCCCTTCGGGCTCTGTCCGTAGACCTTCTTCAGTTTCTTCAGGAGGTCGGGCACCCAGTCGGCGCCGGCCTCGATGCTGGCCACTCTCACCCGTGGGAACCGGTCGAACACCCCTTGGCACACCAGGGCGGCCATGGTCTCGTACGGCACCCGGCTGCCGCTGAGCACGCTTCGCAGCGGGGAGTAGGCGAACGCCCGGAACGTACCCACCTGCTCCCAATCATCGGTATAGCGGTTGTAGCCGGCATCGCCCGAGTGGATCCCGACTGTCACCCCGGCCGCGTCCACCCGGGCCCAGAATGGGTCGAAGCGGGCGTCACCGGGTGACACCCTCCCGTCGCCGGTGACGGCGGGACCACTCTTGATGCAGACGATGCGGGCGTCTTTGGCCAGCACGTCCTCGAGCTCGGCCACCGCGGCGTCCACGTCGACCAGCGGGATCATCGGGGCGGCGAAGATCCGCTCCTGGTATGCGTAGCCCCAGTCATCGTCCAGCCAGCGGTTGAAGGCATGGAAGGCGGCCACGGCGGCTTCGGGGTCATGTGCCAGTGCCTCTTCCATCCCCACCCCGAGCGTCGGGAAGAGGAAGCAGCCGTCGATGCCCTGTGCATCCATGACGGCCAGTCGCGCGTCGCGGTCACGGTACTCGGGTCGGATCGGCTCGAGCTCGCCGAACAGCGTGGCGACGTTGTCCCCCCGCGGATTGCGGCCACGGAAGTACTCGTCCAGGCTGCCGGGCTTGGCTACCGGGTCGAACGTCGGGTTGGGGATGAAGCGGTTGACGGTTCCTGCCACCAGCAGGCGTTGGCGCCCGTCGACCTCGGCCCACTGCATGGTGCGGCGGGCCATGGACTTGTCGAGGTACCGGGTGAAGGCGTCGGTGGCCTCGTAGTAGTGGTTGTCGGCGTCGAAGGTGGTGTAGTCGATGCTCATCGGTGTCCCCCTGTGCTCCGGTGCTCGTGCAGTTGCCTGCTCACGAGTCCAATCCGAGGACCCGCAACGCATTGGTCCGGAGAAATTTCGGCCAGACCTCGTCCTTCAGGCCGACGTCGCGCATCTCGGTCATGATCCGCTCGAGCGAGAGACCCATCGGGAAGTAGCCGGCATAGATGATCTTGTCCGATCCGCGCTTATTGGCGAACTCGATGACGTCCTTGGGGTAGTACCTGGGTGCGAAGGCGCTCGTCGAATAGTGGAGACCCGGCCACTTGAGCATGAGTTTGACGGCCAGCTCCGTCCACGGTTCACAGCCGTGGCGGGTGACGAAGACGAGTTCAGGGAAGTCGAACATGACCTCGTCGATGAGCTCGACGTGCTGGGGAGCGAACCGCAGTCGGGGGCCGGGGACACCGGCGCAACAGAACACTGGGATCCCGAGTTCCACACACTTGGCGTAGATGGGGTACATCAGCCTGTCGTTGATGGGCACCTGCGGGAACGTCCCCGACGGAAAGACGCCGACCGCCCGGATGCCCCAGGTCTCATAGGCCCGTACCATGGCCCGGATGCCGTCCATCCCCTGGTTGGGGTCGACGGACAGCGAAGGAATGAACCGGTCGGGGTAGCGCTTGAGTGCGTCCACACCCGTACCCTCGGGGTCGTCGACGCCGATGAGACCCCGCTCGACACCCCAGTGGTCCATCTCTCCGAGGGTCACCGAGACGGGGTCCTGGGCTTCCGTCAGCTCCTTTTCCGGCACGTCCTTGAACATGTACTCCGCCGGGAATTTGAAGTCTTCTTTGGACTCCCGGTCCTTGGTCTGGCGGGTGATGAAGTCGTAGACGCCCGCCATGTCTGCGTGCGGGAACCCGATCATGGTGTCGACGATCCCCACGTCACTCGGCATCCCCATGGTTACGTCCTTCCTGTCGGCGGTCGGCGTATGATAGAACGTCATTTCAGTTTGTCAACTACCACCCAGCTCAGAGGCCATCCGATGGGACGAAATGCCGTTTCCTAACTACGCCCTCCGTAGGTTGGTTGGGCGTGTGGCCCGGGGTTGCCCGGCGTGAGTCGTACCCGCACCGCCATGGCGCTGCTTCCGAGCGAACTCACCGAGTCGCAGCTGGTCCGACGCGACCGCATCATCGACGCCGCCCTCCTCCTGTCGCGCCGACGGCCGTTCGACCAGGTCCAGATGAAGGACGTTGCCGAGGCGTCCGGGGTGGCGCTCGGCACCATGTACCAGTACTTCTCCTCGAAGGACCACCTCTTCGCCGAGGCGCTGGTGCAGTGGGGCGAACTCCTTCCGGGCAACATCCACGGGCGTCCGTTGGCGGGCAATGATCCGGCGGAACGGCTGACCGAGGTGTTGCACCGGGCCGTGCGGGCCTTTCAGCAACAGCCGAATCTGGCAAAGTTGGTGACCGCCCTGGCCGTGTCTTCGGACCCCTTCGCCGTCGAGGCCATCGCCCGACTCGACCGCACCACCGGCGCCGTGTTCCGCGAGGCGCTGGTGGGTCTGGACGAGCCGACGGCCGAGTCCATGGTCCGGATCATCGACCACGTGATGGCCGGAGTACTGCGTCTGTGGTCGGCCGGCCGGATCTCCATCGACGAGGTGTACCGCTCGCTCGACGAGATGGTCGCCCTGCTGTTCCGACCCTGATCAACCGAGCACTCAGGAGGGCCCGTGTTCACCCTGCGCTTCGACATGCGGTCGCCGACCGTCGTGGACGGCACCGGGGCACCGAGGGCCGACCTCTACCAGGCCGCCCTGGACATGGCCGGTTGGGCCGAGTCCCGCGGAGCGATCCTCGCCATTGTCTGCGAGCACCACGGCATGGTCGACGGCTACCTACCCTCGCCCATGGTCCTGGCCACCGCCATGGCGGCCCGGACGACGACCCTGCCGATCATGGTGGCCGTGGTCGTCCTCCCGCTCTATCGACCGGTACGCCTGGCCGAGGAGATGGTTGTCCTCGACATCATCAGCCGGGGACGGGTCAGTTACGTCGCCGCCATCGGGTACCGACCCGAGGAGTACGAGATGCACGGCGTCGACTTCCACCGGCGAGGCGCCATCGCCGAGGAGTACCTGGGCGTCCTCCTGCGGGCCCGGACCGGCGAGCCGTTCGATTACGGAGGCCGGACCTTCCAGGTCACCCCGGCCCCGGTCACGCCGGGCGGACCCCGGGTGGCATGGGGCGGCGGGAGCGTGGCCGCCGCCCGCCGGGCCGGTCGCCACGGCCTCGACTTCTTCGGGCAGTCCGGAGACGATGCACTGCGCACCGCCTACGAGGCCGAGGCCGTGGCCCACGGGCACCAACCTGGGTGGTGCATGTTGCCACCTGATGGCATGACGACGGCGCTCTTCGTGGCCGACGATCTCGACCGCGCCTGGAACGAGCTCGGCCCCTACCTGATGCACGACGTGACCAGCTATGCCGACCTCAACCGGGACACCGGTCACAACGCTTCGCTGTCCTTCGTGTCCTCGGCCGAGGAGCTGCGGGCCGAGGATGCCAGCCACCGGATCGTGACGGTCGCCGAGGCTGTCTCCCTCGTCCGGGGTGGCACGCCGCTCCAGCTGCACCCGCTGATCGGCGGACTGCCACCTGACGTCGCCTGGCGCTACCTGCACACCGTGGTCGACGAGGTGCTTCCCGCGGTCGGCGCCTGACAGTTCGGTGCGCCCGCAGGCCCATTCGCACGGCCAGGCGGCCTACCAGAACGAGGACTCCTTGGTCAGCCCCAGCGCCGGGAATTCCCCGGCGATGATCGGCTGGCAGTTGCCGAACCCCTCGGCCCCGGTGTCCAGGTCACGAATCCGCACCACCGTGTCGCGGATCTGGTGGAGTTGACGGGTGACGTCGGGGACACTGCAGTCGGCGATCCGTTCGCCGTCGACGACCAGTTCACCCCGCCATTCGCCATGATGGCGGCCCTGCCAGCCGAAGTACAGGCCGGCACCCAGGTGGAACCCGGTCGACGTCGGCACCTCGAGCTCGAAGCGTTTCTCGGTCCCGTCCTCGAGGGTCACTCCGACCACGCCGCCCAACAGGCGGCGGTTCGACGGGTCGAACCGCAGGTCGGGCCGGATGTCAGCCATGCGGACGACCGTGCCGTCGGCGTGCTCGACGATACCGGTCACCGTCCGCTGCTCATGACCGAAGCCGGACAGGTCCACCACGTGCATGAAGAGGCCCCACCGCGAGCCGTCGGGGTCGGTCATGAGGGACGGGCACCAGATCATCTGGAAGTCCATGTCCGGGATCGGGTCGAATGGGTCGACATCGGTCGGCGGCGTGCCCACGTCGTAGCGGACACCCCAGGAGTGGTCCCGGGTGGACACCCACTCGTCAGGGTCCATCTCGTGGCGGACGCCGTCGAGCTCCACCCATCCCGACGCCGTGCCGATCTGGTGGTATCGCACCAGGTCGGCGCTGACCCGGTAGCCGAGAGGGGTGCGCTGGTGGGTGCGCTCCTCGGTGGCCGCCGGTAAGGCGGCCTCGTAGACCCAGTCGAAGGCCAGCGGCTGGCAGTCGTTCGGATCGAGGCTGAACCTGACCGAGCGCATCGGCTCGAGGACCTCGTAGTGGATCGGGCCCACCCCGGTGTCGTCCGGGGTGGGGAACAGTCGTCGGCTCCCCCGCACGGTGAGCTGCTCGACTCCCCGCGACAGACCGGCGTAGCCGTCGAGCACGTTCCGGTTCAGGTACTTACCCATTCCGAAACCGAGTTGCAGGCTGCCGTCCCGCTTTGCCGCCATAGCGCACACCTTTTCGGTCCACGACGGATCGCTGGTGCCGACGGTGGCGAAGGTGTCGGGTATCTGGTGGTCGAAGCGCTCGTCGGCCGGCCCGAGCGGGCCGAGTGGGTTGGTCACCGGTGGTCTCCTTAGCTGTGGGGCAGCGCGGGTGCTCCCGTGTGTCTACTTGCTGCCGAGGGCAAGCGGCGGTCCGGGCGTCAGGACACCGGCAGCCCGGCGTGCTCGGCAAGGAGAGCGGCCACCGCCCCGGTCAGCCGTTCAGCAGTGGGCAGGTGCAGGGACTCGTCCGGGCCATGGTGGTTGCTGCCGGGCACCAGCACACCGAGGGCCAGGATCTGAGCGGAGGGGAACCGGGCGGCCAGCCAGCCGAGAAACGGTATGGTGCCGCCCTCCCCCACCTGGGCGGACGGGCGGCCGAAGGCTGCCACCGACGAGCGGTCGAGGGCCGCGGCCAACCACGGTGCGAACGCCGGAGCGGCCCACCCGTCGGCCGACTGCTCGCTCTCCCACGTGACCCGGGCGTTAGCGGGAGGATCAGCGGTCAGTGCCCTGGCCACCGCCGCCTCGGCGGCCTCGGCGGGGCAGGTCGGGGGCACCCGGATGACAAGCTTCAGGGTGGTGGACGGTCGGAGCACGGCCCCGGCGTCGACCGACGCCGGCAGCCCGTCGGCACCAACGACGGCGACCGATCCCATCCACGCGGTGCGCACCGCCTGCTCGGCCCGGGAACCACCCTGGAGGACGAGTCCGTCGACTATCGGAAACGACACCGGGTCGAGCCCGGCCTCACCCAGGGCCCGGGCCATCCGCTCGGCGGCCTCCGTTGTTCCGGCTGGCGGCTCGGCCACCAACTCAGGCAGGAGTAGGTCGCCGGTGGCAGAGTCCTCGATCCGGTCGAGCAGGTGCCGGGCGATGCGGAACGAGGACGGCACGACGGCACCGGCCGACCCACTGTGGACGCCGTGGTCGAGGACCTCGACCGTCAGGATGCCCACCACCGCCCCCCGCAGCGACGTCGTCACCCAGAGGCGGTCCGGTGTCGGACTGCTCGAGTCAAGAGCCAGGACCAGGTCGGGGACACCGATCCGGTCGGTCAGGGCGGCCAGCACCTGGGGCAGGTGCGGGCTTCCGCTCTCTTCGGAGCCTTCGATCAGCACGAGGCAGCGGGCATGGCGGCCACCGACGGCCCGGATCGCCTCGAGTGCCACCAGGGCCGACGGCATGGCGTAGCCGTCGTCGGCCATGCCACGTCCGTAGAGCAGGTCGCCTTCGAGCGTTGGCGTCCACGGGCCGCGACCCTGGCCCCAGCCGACGAACGGTGGCTGTTTGTCGTAGTGCCCGTAGACGACCACCGTGCCGGTCGCTTCCGGGTCGGTGGCCGGCACGTCGATCAGGACGGTCGGGCTCAGGCCGGGGATGCGGACGACCTCGACCGTGGCGCCGGAAAGGCTTCGATTCCGGGCCCACCCGGCGAACAGGTCGGCGGCGCGATCCAGCTCACCGGATGCCTCCCACCCGGGGTCGTAGGCCGGCGACAGGTCGGGAATCCGTCCGTAGTCCATGAGGAGTGGCACGACCGAATCCCGCCACTCCTCGATCGCCCGCTGAGCGGCGAGGGAAGTCCTGCTGTCCTGGTCGTCGGTCATCAGGCCACGGTAGCCAGCGCGTCGGACATCGACAGGTCCATCCGGCGCAGAACGTGCGCGGGTACCCGTCGCACCGCTTGCGGATCACCCCGTGGCCAGCACGGTGACGAAGTCCCGCACCCAGCCAACCTGGCACTGGTCGGCGGGCCGGAGCTGACCGGAGATCCTCGCCGTCAACGGAGCACCCGGAGTCGCCGCCGTATCGAACTGCACGTTGCTGTAGTTGATGTCGAGTTCCATGCCAGTGGTGGCACCGGCACCCACCAGGGCGGTGGCCATATCGACAGGAAGCGAGCTAGGCGCGGCAGCGTAGAGCAGGTCGCCCTTCGCGTCCTCGCCGAGTGCGCTCCTCGGCACCCGAGGGACGCGGCCCAAGGTGATACCCCAGTCCTGCCAGGTGGCTACGTCGGGCGACGGCTGCCCGTCAACGACGAGTGGCGGCAGGTTCTGGCGGACGCTGGCCGCCGTCTCACCGGCTGCGGGGACGGTGGATCCCCAGACTCCGAGCTGGGCGTCGCCGCCCCGGTCGAGGACCAGGCTGGCTTCGCCGATCTTGAGGGGGACCAGTACCGTGCCGTTGCTTTCGGTGCCACCCACCCCGTCTGCGACCTTGAACCCTCCGTTGAAACAGGCCAACAGCAACGGCCGTTCTGCCGCACTCACCGCTGAGCCCGACTCCGGACCGAGTGTCGCGCCACCAGAAGGGGGATCCTGGCTTCCGATGTGCAGGCTGTAGTTGACGTGGCCGTGAAGGAACCGGGCAACGGTAACCGGGGTGCCGTCGGCCTCGGTAAACACCTTTTCGTCGATGGCGATGCCGTGTGGTCCCACACTTAGCGTCGTCCATCCCGGCTCTTCGGGTGCCGTGGTGGTGGTCGGAGCGTTCGTCGTCGAACTTGTGGAGAGAGATCCTCTGACGTTGGCGGACGAACATCCGCTCAGTAGGAGTGAAGTTCCGGAGATCGCCAGCAAGACGATCCTGCCCGGTCGGAGACACCAGTCAGCCACCGTCATGAACAAAACGTAACGAGCCGACCTGACAGGGGCGTGACGGCCAGCTGGGCCAACGTTGACCGGACGTCGTCTGCTTCGCGGCCCTCGTCGGTCGCCACGTGGCCACCGCCCCAGGTGTAGCGGGCCTGGGCATGCCAATCAGCTGGTCGGCGTGGACTGGACCGGTGCCAGGAACTGCTCGACGGCGGCGGCGATGCCCTTGGCGATGACCTGCTGATCGCCAGGAGTGGCGGCGATGGATCCCTCGAAGGGATCGGTGAGGTACAGGGGCTCGATCACCGCCCCGGGCATCAGGCTCGGCGTGGAGAAGTAGCCGGCCAGCGGCGGCCCGATGAGAAGGAGGTGGTTGTAGCTCGCAGCCAGGTCGGCCAAGGTGCTGCCACTATCACCTCCCACCGAGGAGCCGTAGCCGGCATCCGGGAACGCTCCGTCGTCGGGAATCTGCCAACCCCGCGAGTTCATCGCCGAGAGCACATCGGTCTGGACGATCTGGGCCGGCCGTTGATTGGCGGCGGCAAACGGGCGGGCGGTGTCGTAGACGGTCACCGATCCGGCGTCGGCAGAGCTGGTACTTGAGTCCATGTAGATGCCGACGAGAGCGTCGGCTTTTGCAAAGTTTGCACAGATGTCACGCGCCGCTACATCAGCGTGTACGCCCGTTGCCGAGAGTACCCCGTCAGACAGATCAGCCGGCGTGAGTCGGACCACCGTCGTATCGGCGGTCCGTGACACCACGACGCGGTAGCCCTGGGCCCGCAGGAGATCGGAGGTGTCCAACTCGATGGCCAGGTTCACGGTGGACTCATCGACCTGCTGGCCGGACTCGGTGGTCCCGACGCCGCCAGGGTCGACCCCGCCGTGACCGGCGTCGAGGAAGATGGTCCGATGGTTGTCGCCCGACGTCGGCGGGAGCGCCACACAGGCTCCGGTAGCCATCGTCGACGGGGAGATGGCCTGCGGCCCATTGGCCCTACTGCCGAACAGGCCACTTCCAAGGTGTCCACTGAGCGCGCCGACGATCACGACGAGGCACGCCACTATGAGGACCACGGTGAGAAGACTGCGGCGTGCCCGGTGGGTGGTCGCCGAATCCCGGCCCGTAGTGGTCCTACGCGTCATACGAGGACCGCCGAGAATCGTCCCGATCCACCACCGTGGCCCGATCGCTCATGGGAGCCTGGTGGACGAGGGAGGAGTAGGTGGCGACGGCTACGGCGCGGTGCAGGCCAATGACTGGCCGTCTCGACATCGAGGCCCGATGGCGCCTGGCCGGTCGTCGGTGGGTCAACGCATCGCTCAACGGAAAAACACACCTCAGATTGTGGTCGAAACAGACAGGGAATTGGGCGCGGCACCAGACGGGTCAGGGTCAGAGTGCAGATTGAACCTGACGATGCTGTGACGATTGCAGGAGAACAGTGGAGAGGTCACGTCATGGCTGAGGTTGCGAAGCAGGGCTGGTGTGCCTTCGTGCCGGCAGAACGCCACTCAGGACAGGGCTACCGACGTCGGGCAGCACCACCAGCGGTGACTACGGTCGGAGGCCCGGGCGGGACCAGGGGACCGGGCTCCGCTACGTAGCCGGCGAGCTCAGGTCAGGAGCCGCTCGAGCTGCATCAGGTCGCTCAAGTGCTCGAGGACAGGAATGGCCTCGGACAGGATGCGCCGCTCGTCCCCGTCGGGGCCCCGGACGAAGCTGCACCCCTGTAGCTCGTTCCGGCCAGGTCGGACCTATCCTTCCGAGATGGCCTCGGACCCCCACACCAAGTCGCTACTCCGACGATTTCTGGGACTCATGGTCTTCCTCTCGATCATCCTCATCGTCACCACCGGCACCCGCGCCTATGCGGCACAGTCGTACCTCATCCCCTCCCCTTCGATGTCTCCCACTCTCCAACCTGGGGATCGGGTGGTGGTCGACAAGCTCTTCTCCACGGTCCACCGCGGCGACATCATCGTCTTCAACCGGGCGCCCGGGGACACCGACGTCCAGTACCCGGTGCTCGTGAAGCGGGTGATCGGTCTTCCAGGGGAGGCGATCGCGTCATCGGGTGACACCATCTACATCAACGGGAAGCCGATCACCCAATCGTGGTTGCCCACGCTCACGGGCTTTTGCAGCCAGTCGGCATTCAACATCCACACCCAGCGGATCCCGGTCGGCCAGTACTTCGTGATGGGCGACTGTCGCGGCGACTCATCGGACAGCCGCTACTGGGGAACCGTTCCACAGGGCAACATCATCGGAAAGGTGACCGCCATCGTGTGGCATGGCGGTCACCCCTGGATCCACTGGTTCTGATTACCCGGCTCAGACAGTTCTGGGCCGTTGCACGTGCCCACGACCGGTGGCTCACGCCGCCATCGGGAAGCTTCCTGGTTGCCGACGGAACTCCGTAGCCTCTCGACGCAGCCGTCCTGATCCTCCAGGAGTTCGTGGTCGCAGAGTCGGACGATGGGCCAGCCGACCTGGAGTTCAAAAGGGGGGACACCCTGAGATAACAGGGATTTGTGTGATCTCAGGAGTCTGTGTAGGCTGGTGCCTGTGCCAAGCGATAGTGAGATCACGTTTGCCGACCACGCCGGGCGCTTCTACGCCCGCCGGTACGGAATGGCCCCGATGGTGGGCCGCCTGATCGGCTACTTGGCGGTCTGCGATCCACGCGAGCAGAGCATCACGGAACTGGCCGACGCGCTGCTCGCCAGCCGAAGTGCTATTGCCGGTGCGGTCAATGCCGTGGAGAACCTCGGGCTCATCCAGCGTTCCCGGGCCGCGGGCGAACGGATGGACCATGTGCGCATCGACATGTCCTCGACCCAGGCGATGGGGTTCGACGTCTCCGAGTACCAGGAGTTGGCCGGGCTGGCCCGAGAGGGATTAGGCGTCTTGGCGGACACCCCGCCCGAACGGCGGGCGGTGCTGATGGAGCTCGCCGCCTTCGCCGACTTCCTCGTCGGCAGGGTTCCCGTCCTGGAACAGGAGTGGCGAGCGCATCGCGAAGAGCTGCGGGCCGCCGGCAAGCTCCCCGGCGACCCGACCACCCATCGAGAAAGCAGACAACCATGACGAGCCTGTCGACCGCGCCGGGCATCGTCGCTCGCGACGTCTGCAAGTCGTTCGGCGACCACGCGGTGTTGGAGAAGGTGAACCTGACGGCAGAGGCGGGCACGATCCTCTCGCTCCTGGGTCCGAACGGGGCGGGCAAGACCACCATGGTCCGCATCCTGTCCACCCTGATCTCGGCCGATTCGGGCTCCATGCGAATCGCCGGTCACGACGTGGGGGCCGACCCCGATGCGGTGCGGGCCGTCATCGGGGTAACCGGCCAGTTCTCGGCAGTGGACAATCTGCTCACCGGAACCGAGAACCTGCGGCTGATGGCCGACCTTCGCCATCTCGGACCCGAGGCCGGGCGCCGGCGGGTGACAGAGCTTCTGGAGGAATTCGACCTCGTCGATGCCGCGGATAAGCCCCTTGCGACCTACTCAGGGGGCATGCGCCGACGGCTCGACCTAGCGATGACGCTGGTCGGCCAGCCGAGCGTGATCTTCCTCGATGAGCCCACCACGGGTTTGGACCCGCGCAGCCGCCGCACCATGTGGAAGATCATCCGTGAGCTCGCCTCGGAGGGAGTCACCATCCTCCTCACCACCCAGTACCTCGACGAGGCGGACCAGCTATCCGACCAGATCGCAGTTCTCGACCAGGGAAGGATCGTCGCCGAAGGGACACCGGCCGAGCTAAAGGCTCGCATTCCCGGTGGCCATGTCCGCCTCCACTTCACTGATCTCCATCTGCTGCGCTCGGCGAGCGAGCTCCTCCCCGTGGCCGTGCCGGATCAGGATCAACTTGCCCTCCAGGCACCGGCGGACGGCAGCGTGGCCTCACTCCGTGACCTGCTCAACGAGCTGCACGAGGCCCATATCGCCGTCGATCGACTGTCGATCCACACCCCGGACCTCGACGACGTGTTCCTCGCCGTCACCGGAGCCCCCGTGACGAGCCGCTCCGACGTGGAGTCCATAACGCAAGGAGCTGCACAGCAATGACCACCTTCGCCTACACGGTCAGCGACTCCAGGACGATGCTGCGCCGCAACCTCAAGCACCAGCTCCGCTACCCGTCCATGACCTTGATGCTGGTCGGGATGCCCATTGTGTTCCTGCTGCTCTTCGTCTACGTCTTCGGCGGCCAACTGGGCGCTGGACTCGGCGCTCACGACGGCCGCAGCGCCTACCTCGACTACGTGGTGCCCGGCGTACTGCTGGTCACCATCGCCTCAGCCGTCCAGGGCACCTCGATCATGGTCGCGATGGACATGACCGGTGGCATCATCGACCGGTTCCGCACGATGGCGATCGCCCGCGCCTCCGTCCTCACCGGGCACGTACTCGGAAGCCTGATCCAGGTGATGGCCGGCCTCACGATCCTCATTGGCGTCGCCTTCGGTCTCGGGTTTCGCTCCACCGCCGGGCCGCTCGAGTGGCTCGCCGCGATCGGGATGCTGACCCTGTTCGCTTCCGCACTCATCTGGCTGGCTGTCGCCCTCGGATTGGCCGCCAAGAGCGTGGAGACCGCCAGCAACACCCCGATGATCCTCTTCCTGCTTGTCTTTCTCGGCAGCGCGTTCGTCCCGACCCAATCGATGCCCGGCGGCCTGCGTCAGTTTGCCGAGTACCAGCCCTTCACCCCGGTCGCCGACACCGTGCGCGGGCTACTCAGCAACGCCGCCATCGGCGACCATGCCATCGTTGCCATTGCGTGGAGCATCGCTATCGGCCTCGGCGGCTACCTCTGGGCCATCCGCCTCTATAACCGGCGCCGAGCTGCCGAGCCAACATGAGCGGGTCCCTCCAGCACCTCGGGTGACCGGTTGGCACGTACCGCGAAGCGCAGATGACACCAGGCCCGGGTTCACATCAGCTGTCAACTCGCGTCGACTGTCACTGGAGTTCGCAGCGCTGATATTCAGGTCCACGGTTGGCGCGAGGTCAGCGAGAAGCTCGAAGGACCCGGCCGCGGCGGAGGTCATCGCGACATGCGCCGTCCGGTTCCCGGCGCCGACGAACGGGCGTGGACGGTGTCGTTGATGAGCATGAACCGCATCGGCCAGAATCCGGGCCGCGGCTCAGGAAGCTCATGGCGCGCCCTGATGAACCCCGTCAACGTGACGGTGGCGGCGGCAAGCCAGACGATGACCCCGACGGCGAGGACCCACGGCGTGGATCCCGACCACATGATGATGAGGCCCGCCAGAACGACGGCCAGTCCGCCGTACCCCACACGGAGAGCCCAGACGGCCATCCTCCACTGACCCTTGTGCTGCAGCTCCGGCGACTCGTTCATGTCAGAGATTGTGCGGGAGCCGCGAGTGTGCAACCAGGGTCATTGGTCCTCCGGGAGCCAACCGACGGCCGGCTGGCGAGGTGGTCGCGCCAATACGACTCCGGCCCGACGAGGACGACCCGAGGCGATGGCGCCATCCTTCACCTCCGAAGCAACTGGCCACAGACACCGACCGCCTGCTCGGCGCAAGCGGTCGGTGTGCCATCAGTGACAATCCTGCGTGTCACCGGTGAACATGCTCATCAGCTACAGCCGCTGGTCGTCCCGCAGCTCGAGCAGACGTAGCAGGAGCCGGCCCGTTGCATGGCGTTACCGCACTGGTAGCAGTAGGGTGCGTCCCGCTGCTCGGCCCGGGCGATCAGACCGTCCGCCGGAGCCGGGGCGGTCTGGGTGGTCGGAGCTACGTGGAACGTCGGGGCGCTGGAATCCACCACCATGGTGATCGTCGGGTCGATCGAGTCGGACTCGACGATGCCGCTCGACGGCGTGGCCGTCTCCTCGACACCGGGCAGGGTCGGCTGCATCCGCTCCGAAGTGGACAGGATGCCCAATTCGGCCCGCTCGTCGTAGGGCAGGTAGTCCACGGCCAACCGGCGGAAGATGTAGTCGACGAGGCTGGTGGCGATGCGCAGGTCCGGGTCGTCGGTGATGCCCGCCGGCTCGAAGCGCATGTTGGTGTACTTGCGGACATAGGTCGACAGCGGCACACCGTGCTGGAGGCCGAGGCTCACCGAGATGGAGAAGGCGTCCATGATGCCGGCAAGGGTCGAGCCCTGCTTCGACACCTTCATGAACACCTCGCCGGGACGGCCGTCCTCGTACTCGCCGACGGTCACGTAGCCCTCACAGTCGGCCACCCGGAACGCGAAGGTGGACGACTTGCGGCGACGGGGCAGGCGCTCGCGCACCGCACCGACCAGCAGCGTGTCCTGGGTGCGGCCCTGCTCGCGGACCAGGGCGGTCTCGAGCTCGGCGATCTTGGCGCTCAGTTCGCGGGCGTGGGCCTCCGCCTCGGATCCGGCCGTCGGCTCGTCAGCGGCGAGGTCGCCGGCGGCACTGTCCTTCTTGGTGGTCGACAGCGGCTGGGCCACCTTGCAGTTGTCGCGGTAGATGGCGACAGCCTTGATGCCGAGCCGCCAGGCGTCGATGTGCAGTTGCTCGACGTCCTCCACCGACACGTCTTCGGGCAGGTTGACCGTCTTCGAGATGGCGCCCGAGATGAAGGGCTGCACCGCACCCATCATGCGCACGTGGCCGAGGTAGTGGATGGTGTTGTCCCCCATGGAGCAGGCGAACACGGCCAGGTGCTCACTCGACAGGTACGGGGCGCCGACGATCGACATGTGATCGTTGATGTAGGCGATGATCTCGTCCACCTGGTCGGGCGAGTAGCCCAGCCTGGTCAGCGCTCGGGGCACCGTCTGATTGACGATCGACATGGTGCCGCCGCCCACCAGTTTCTTGGTCTTGACCAGGCCGAGGTCGGGTTCGACGCCAGTGGTGTCGCAGTCCATGAGCAGGCCGATGGTCCCGGTCGGCGCCAGCACGCTGGCCTGCGAGTTGCGCACGCCGTACTGCTCACCGAGCTCGACGGCCAGGTCCCAGGCCTCCTGGGCGGCCGACAGGATGTCGGTGGGGACCTGCTCCTCGTCGATCACCGCGACGGCGTCACGGTGCATCTTGAGGACATTGGTCATCGGCTCGACATTCTCGTGGTAGCCGGCGAAGGGGCCCATGCGGGCGGCCGTGCGGGCCGACGTGGCGTAGGCGTGCCCGGTCATGAGTGCGGTGATGGCAGCGGCCCACGCCCGACCCTGGTCCGAGTCGTAGGGCAGGCCCTGGGCCATGAGCAGGGCGCCGATGTTGGCGTAGCCGATCCCCAGCTCCCGGAAGCGCCGCGAGTTCTCTGCGATCTTCTCGGTCGGGTAGTCGGCGTTGCCCACGATGATCTCCTGGGCGGTGAAGATGACCTCGACTGCGGAACGGAAGCCCTCGACGTCGAACGACGAGTCGGCGTGGAGGAACTTCATCAGGTTGAGGCTGGCCAGGTTGCACGCCGAGTTGTCGAGGTGCATGTATTCGGAACAGGGGTTGGAGCCGTTGATCCGCCCGGTGTTGGAGGCGGTGTGCCACCGGTTGATGGTGGTGTCGAACTGCATGCCGGGGTCGGCGCATTCCCAGGCGGCCTTGGCGAACTGGCGGAAGAGGTCGCGGGCCGGCACGGTGCGCACCGTCTCGTTGTCGCCCCGGGTGACGAGGTCCCAGTCGGTGCCGTCGATGACGGCCTGCACGAACTCGTCGGTGACCCG
>Ga0097691_1000127_pt1 | contig 69247 bp, 66 predicted proteins | sample NGESurdeep072012_8_FD_72858 | JGI IMG/M metagenome (GOLD analysis project Ga0097691, IMG submission 72858) | Arctic peat soil microbial communities from Barrow, Alaska - NGEE Surface sample 210-1 deep-072012 | ecosystem: Environmental > Terrestrial > Soil > Wetlands > Peat ...
CCGGTGATCGCCGCCGGCTCCACCGGCTCGATGCCGGCCACCGCCAAGCTGCTCGCCACCATCGCCAAACTGCCGCATGGCGCGCTGGTGCTGCCCGGCCTCGACATGGATATCGACGACGCCTCCTGGGCGCTCATTGCCGGCGACGCCGACGACAAGAGTCACGACGGCGCGCCCGCCGCCGGCCACGCGCAATTCGCCATGCACGCGCTGCTCGATGCGCTCGCAATCCGGCGCGACGATGTTAGTCAACTTGCACCGCCGAAGCCGCACGGGCGCGAACTGCTGGTGTCCGAGGCCTTGCGCCCGGCCGCCACCACCGAACGCTGGCAGCTGCGCGCCAAGAAAAAAGACTTCGACGCCGCCACCGCCCAGGCGCTCGCGTCGCTCGCCATGATCGAAGCGGCCAATGCCGAGGAAGAAGCGCTCGCCGTCGCGGTGGCGTTGCGCGAAGCTCTCGAAACACCGGGAAAAACAGCCGCGCTGGTCACACCCGACCGCGCGCTGGCGCGTCACGTCGTGGCCGCGCTCGCGCGCTGGCAGGTGGCGGTGGACGATTCGGCTGGCTACTCGCTCGCCGACACGCAGGCCGGCGTATTCGCGCGGCTCGCTGCCGACGCCGCGCTCGGCGGCCTGGAGCCGGTGACGCTGCTGGCATTACTCAAGCATCCCTTGCTGCGGCTGGGCGCGCCGGCGGGCGCACATGCCAAGGCTATTGCCACGCTCGAGCGCGCGCTGCTGCGCGGCCCGCGGCCGCGCCCGGGCAGCGACGCCCTTGCGCAAGCGCTGTCGACTTTTCGCAACAATCGCGACCAGCTTCACCGCAGCGATCCGCGCTGGCTGATTGCCGACGACGAATTCGACGTCGCCGCCGATTTGGTCGCCCGGCTCGGTGCCGCGCTGGCGCCGCTGGAAACTTTGAAGTCCGGCGCGCATTCGCTTGCTTTCCTCGCAACTTGGCACCGCGAGGTGACCGCCGCGCTCAGCCAAGAATTGGACGGCGACCTCCCCGCCCTTGCCGGCATTGACGACATGGCCCGCGCCTTCGAAGAAATCGCGACAAGCCCATCCGCCGCCGGCGTTGCGGTCGCGCGCGGCGATTACGCCGAGATGTTCCACGCCATCATCGCCGACCGCGTGGTGCGCCGTCCTGAAATCCGCGACGTGCGCGTGCACATTTACGGGCCCCTGGAAGCGCGCTTGCAGACCATCGATCGCGTCGTGCTGGGTGGTCTCAATGAGGGCACCTGGCCGGGCGAGACGCGCAGCGATCCCTGGCTCAGCCGCCCGATGCGCCGCGATCTCGGCCTCGATCCGCCCGAGCGCCGCATCGGCCTCGCCGCGCACGACTTCGCGCAGGCCCTCGGCGCGCCCGAAGTCATTCTCAGCCGCTCGGCCAAAATCGCCGGCGCGCCGACCGTGACCTCGCGCTTCGTGCAGCGCATCGCCGCGCTCGCCGGCCCGCGCTGGGACGCGGTGCTCAAACGCGGCAACGGCTATCTCGAACTCGCCCGCGCGCTCGATCATCCGGCGACCGTGAAATCCGCCGAGCGTCCGGCGCCGACACCGAAACCCGAGGCACGCCCGTTGCGGCTGTCGGTCACCGCCATCGAAGACTGGCTGCGCGATCCCTACACCATCTACGCCAAATATATTCTCCGCCTGGCGCCGCTCGATGCCGTCGACACCCCGCCCGGCGCGCGCGACCGCGGCACCGTCATCCATGGCGCCATCGGCGACTACACCAAATTGTTCGCCGCCAAGCCGCCGGCCGATCCGCTGCAGGAACTGCTGGCGCTCGGCGAAAAACATTTCGCCACACTGGCCGATTATCCGGAAGCGCGCGCGTTCTGGTGGCCGCGCTATCTCCGCATCGCGCAATGGTTCGCACAATGGGACGGTGCGCGGCGCGCCGATGTGAAAGCGCTTTATGCAGAGATCAAAGGCGAACTGAAGTTCGCCGTCGGCAAGCGCGCGTTCACATTATCCGCCATCGCCGACCGCATCGAGCAGCGTCAGGATGGCAGCTACGCCATCCTCGATTACAAGACTGGGGCGGCGCGCACCGAGAAACAGGTGCGCACGGGCTTAGCCCCGCAACTGACGCTGGAGGCCGCCATCCTGCGTGGCGGCGGCTTCAACACCATTGCCGCCGGCTCGGTGTCCGAAATCGCTTATGTGACGCTGAAAGGCGGCGAACCGGCCGGCAAGCCGCACGCCATCGATTTCAAGGAAGGCACGCCCGACAGCCAGGCCGATCACGCGCTCGGCAAGCTCAAGGCCCTGGCGGCGAAATTTGAGAACGAGGCGGAACCGTATCGGTCGCTGGTGCACCCGATGTGGAAGACGCATTACGGCGACTACGACCACCTCGCGCGCGTCAAGGAATGGTCGGCCACCGGCGGCGGTGATGAGGGCGGCGAATGACCGCCCCCCGCACCATCCCGCCCGACGTGCGCCGCGTGCAGGTCGAGGCCGCCGATCCCGACGTCTCCGCCTTCGTCTCCGCCAATGCCGGCTCCGGCAAGACCTATGTGCTGGCGCAGCGCGTGATCAATTTGCTGCTGCGCGGCGTCGATCCCGCCAAAATCCTCTGCATCACCTTCACCAAGACCGCCGCCGCCAACATGGCGAACGAGGTGTTCAAGCGGCTGGCGGGCTGGACCGCGCTCGGCGATGCCGCGCTCGACCAGGAAATCGCGCTCTCGACCGGCCACAAGCCAAGCGCCGAGCAGCGCGCGCGGGCGCGCCGGCTGTTTGCTTCCGCGCTGGAAACGCCGGGCGGCTTGAAGGTGCAGACCATCCACGCCTTCTGCACGCGGTTGCTGCACCAGTTCCCGTTCGAGGCCAATGTCGCCGCGCGCTTCACCGTGCTCGATGAGGCTTCGACCACGCAACTGCTCGACAAATTGACTTTGGATGTGCTGCTGGAAGCCTCCGCCAAGCCGGACGGCGCGCTCGGCCAGGCGCTGGCCACGGCCATCGTGGTTGCCGCCGATCAAACGTTTAAGGACGTGATCGGCGACGCGATCAGAGAGCGCGACGCCATCGATGCCTGGACCCAGCGCGCCGGCAGCGTCGATAAAGCGATGGCCGAACTATCGAAGGCCTTCGGCCTCGCTCCCAATGACACGCTGGAGTCGGTCGAGCAGGAATTCCTTTCGCAGTCGCTGATCCCGGCGGCGGATTGGCCGGCGCTGATCGAAATTCTTTCGGGCGGCTCGAAGGCCGACAATAACCATATCGATGCTCTCGCCGCCGCGCAGGCCGCCGCCGGTCGCGACCGAATTGCGCATTATCTAAGGGTATTCTGTACCGCCAAACGCGAGCCGCGGGCCCGCATCCTCACCGATAAGCTTGCCAAAGCCCACCCCGACTGGGCCGAGCGGTTGCTCGCCGAGCAGGACCGTGTCTGCAAACTTCTCGCGCGCGAGCGCGCGCTGGCCGCGCGCGAACGCACCCGCGCGCTGGTCACCATCGCCACCGAAGTGATCGCGCGCTACGCACGCGAAAAAGAGCGCCGCGCGCTGCTCGATTACGACGACCTGATCGACAAGACGCTGGAATTGTTCGCGCGCTCGTCCGCCGCCTGGGTGCTCTACAAGCTCGATCTCGGCATCGACCACGTGCTGATCGACGAGGCGCAGGACACCAGTCCGAAGCAGTGGAGCATCGTGCGCACCATCGTCTCGGAATTTACCCCCGGCGGCGCCCGCGCCAACACGCGGCGCACGGTGTTCGCGGTCGGCGACGAGAAGCAGTCGATCTTCTCGTTCCAGGGCGCGGCGCCGCGCGCCTTCGACGAAATGCGGCGCGAATTCGCCGGCCAGTTCGACACGCCCGAGTTGGGCTGGCGCTACTTGCGCTTCCACCACTCGTTCCGCTCCGGCGAGGCCGTGCTCGGCGGCGTCGACCGGGTGTTCGCCGCGCAAGATATTTTTATGAGCGTCACCACCGATGCAGCCGGCGTGCCACCGCACATATCGCTGCCCGATGCCGCGCCCGGGCTGGTCGAGCTGTGGCCGCTGATCGCGCCGGCGGAGCGGCGCGAGATCGAAGGCTGGGACGCGCCGTTCGACACCGAAAGCGAGATAAGCCCGCGCGTCGTGCTGGCGCGCCGCATCGCCGCGCAGGTCAAGCTGTGGATGGCGCGCGGGCAAAAAGCCGGCGACGTGCTGGTGCTGGTGCGCCAGCGCGGGCCGCTGTTCGAGGCCATCATCCGCGCCTTGAAGAATGCCGAGATTCCGGTGGCCGGCGCCGACCGGCTGGTGCTCACCGAGCACATCGCGGTGATGGACCTGATGGCGCTGGCAGACAGCGTGTTGCTGCCGGACGACGATCTGGCGCTGGCCAGCGTGCTCAAGAGCCCGCTGTTCGCCTTGAGCGAGGAGCAATTGTTCGAACTGGCCTGGGAGCGCAAGGGATCGCTGCGCGCCAGCTTGCGCACCAATGCTGCATTCGCCGAAACCGAAAGCGCGCTCGATGAACTCAGCGATGCCGCGCGCAAGCTTTCGCCGTTCGGCTTCTTCGCCCATGTGCTGGGGCCGCTGCGCGGTCGCGCGAAATTCCTCGCGCGGCTCGGGCCGGAGGCCAACGACGCGCTCGATGAATTCCTCAATCTGGCGCTTGACTACGAGACGCGTCAGACGCCATCGCTGCAAGGCTTTCTCGCCTGGCTGCGCGCCGCCAAGAGCGAAGTGAAACGCGACATGGAAATGGTGCGCGACGAGGTGCGCGTGATGACCGTGCACGGCGCCAAGGGTCTGGAAGCCAACACCGTGATCCTCGCCGACACCACCACGCCGCCCGGCGGGCCGCGCGATCCGCGGTTGCTTGCATTAGCGAATGGTGCGCTGGTCTGGGCAACTGCGCGCAGTGAAGATATCGGCGCCATGGCCGATGCGCGCAGCAAGGCGCAGCAGGAGGCGCGCGACGAATACCGGCGGCTTCTGTACGTGGCGATGACGCGCGCCAAGGAGCGGCTGCTGATCTGCGGCACGCAAGGCCAGAATAAAATTCCCGACGGCTGCTGGTATCAACTGGTCGAGGATGCGCTGAAACCCGATTGCGTCTCCGAGCCGGCGGACGACGGCAGCGGCGAGGTGTGGCGTTACCGCAAAGGCCCGCCGCAAGAACAAGAAAAACAGAAGACAAAAACTTCTGGCTCGACCAAGCCAACCTCTGTGCCGGCCTGGCTGACGGCCAACGCTACGTCTGAGACCTCTGTCGTGCCCACCATCACGCCCTCGAGCGCCGAGGACGACACCGCCCGCCCGCCCGCGTCCGGCGGCCGCGGCGCGGCATTGCTGCGCGGCGCGCTGGTGCACCGGCTGCTGCAATCGCTGCCGGACATCCCCACTGAGCGGCGACGCAAGGCGGCGGAAGATTATCTCGCGCGAGCAGGCGACAAGTTGGCCGCCGAGGAGCGCGCGAAAATCGCCGAGCAAGTCATGCTCGTGCTCGAGGATGCGCGCTTCTACGAGCTTTACGGCCCCGGCAGCCGGGCCGAAGTGCCGATCGTCGGCCGGCTTATCCTCGGCGGCCAGGAAGTGCGCGTCTCCGGCCAGATCGATCGCCTGGCGGTGACGCAAACCGCTGTGCTGATTGGCGATTTCAAAACCAACCGGCCCGCCCCGCGGCGAATCGAAGACGTGCCGCAATCTTACCTGCGCCAGCTCGCGCTCTACCGCGCCGTGCTGGCAAAATTATACCCGGAGCGGCCGCTGCGCGCCGCGTTGATCTTCACCGAAGTGCCTGATCTCATGGAGCTTTCCGGAGAGCTGCTGGACGCCGCGCTGGCGCGGGTCACGTCCGCGCGATAGCGCCTTGACGCTGCCGGAGCGCGTTCATAGGTTGCTGCCCTCACAATCCCAAACCGCGATTCTCCGCCCGCAATCCACAAGAGGTAATCCCCATGGCCGTCGGCAAAACATCGGACGCAAGCTTCGAATCGGATGTTCTGAAATCCGCCGAGCCGGTGGTGGTGGATTTCTGGGCGGAATGGTGCGGGCCGTGCCGCATGATCGCGCCGGCGCTGGAGGAAATCGCCGGCCAACTCGGCGACAAGGTCAAGATCGTCAAGCTCAATGTGGACGAAAACCCGAATACCGCAGCCAAATACGGCATCATGTCGATTCCGACGCTGATGCTGTTCAAGAACGGCGAGATCGCCTCGCGCCAGGTCGGCGCGGCGCCGAAGCAGAAGCTGCATCAGTGGATCAGCGGCGCGGTCTGATTGCCGCAAAATTTTTAGGATGAACGGCCGGCCCGCGCGCCGGCCGTCTTCTTATTCACGCCGGCAACGTGCCGTTCTCGCGCAAGACTTCGCCGGCGAGATAGAGCGAGCCGGTGATCAGGATGCGCGGCGGCGGGTCGAGATCGAGCTTGCGCGCGGCATCGAGCGCCTCAATGAGATTGTCGCGGCTGGTGGCGGGCAGGCCGATGGCGCGCGCCGCATCCGCCACCGCTTCCGCGCTCATGCCTTTCTCGGCACCCGGCACCGGCACCGCGATCATGCGGCGGACGAGCCCGGTGAAATTGCCTAAGAATCCTTCGCAATCCTTGCTCGCCAGCATGCCGACGATCAGCACCAGCGGGCGCGAGACGCGCTCCTCGAGATCGGCGAGCGCCGCCGCGATGGCGCGGCCGCCATCTGGATTATGCCCGCCGTCCAGCCATAGCTCGCTACCGGCAGGCGCCAAGTCGACCAGGCGGCCCTGCGCCAGCCGCTGCAGCCGCGCCGGCCAGTCGGCCTTGATCATGCCGGCCTCGTAGGCGGCCGGCGAAATCTTGAACGGCTTGATCGCCCGCAGCGCCGCGATGGCTAAGCCCGCGTTCTCGAACTGGTGGCGGCCGTAAAGTTTCGGCGCCGGCAGATCGAGCAGACCCGCCTCGTCCTGATAGACCAGCCGGCCACGTTCCTCGGTCGCGGTCCAGTCCTCGCCGGCGATCTTCAACGGCACATTGAGTTTTGCCGCCTGCCGTTCGATCGCCGCCAGCGCGTCGCGAGCTTGCGCGGCCACAATGGCCGGTGTCCCGCGTTTGAGAATGCCCGCCTTCTCGGTGGCGATCTTGTCGAGGGTCGGCCCAAGAAAATCGGTGTGGTCGATCGCGATACGGGTGACGATGGTGGCAAGCGGATGTTCCACCACATTGGTCGCGTCCAGCCGCCCGCCGAGGCCGACTTCCATCAGCAGCACGTCAGCCGGATGGCGCGCGAACAGCAACAGACCGACCGCGGTGGTGATCTCGAACACCGTGATCGGCGCCCCGGCATTGACGCGCTCGCATTCCTCCAGCGTTGCACTAAGCTCCGCGTCGCTTACCAGCACGCCCTCACCTGACTGACCCAGCCGGTAGCGCTCGTTGAAGCGCACCAGATGCGGCGAGATGTAGACGTGCACGCGCTTCCCCGCGGCTTCCAGGATCGCGCGCAGGAAGGCGATAGTGGAGCCCTTGCCGTTGGTGCCGGCGACGTGGATCACCGGCGGCAGTTTGCGCTCGGGATGATCGAGCGCGGCCAGCAGACGCTCGATGCGATCGAGCGACAGATCGATACGTTTGGGATGCAGCGCGGTCAGCCGCGCGACGATCGCGTCAATCGGCGGCGTCATGACGGCGCGCTCACGCGTGCGCCGGAACCGGCAATTGCGGCTGCACGCCCGGCGCCGGCGCCTTGGTCAACAGCCGGCACAATTCGGCGAGCGTCGCGCGCAACTTGTGCCGATGCACCACCATGTCGACCATGCCGTGCTCGGTGAGATATTCGGCGCGCTGGAATCCTTCCGGCAATTTCTCGCGGATGGTCTGCTCGATCACGCGCGGTCCGGCAAATCCGATCAGCGCGCCCGGCTCGGCGATATGCACGTCGCCGAGCATCGCATAGGAGGCGGTAACGCCGCCGGTGGTGGGATTGGTCAGTACGACAATGTAGGGCTTCTTCGCCTCGCGCAGCATCTGCACGGCGGCGATGGTGCGCGGCAATTGCATCAGCGAGAGAATTCCCTCCTGCATGCGCGCGCCGCCGGAGGCCGCGAACATGATGAATGGCGTCTGCCGGCGCACCGCCGTCTCCATCCCGGTGATCACCGCTTCACCGGCCGCCATGCCGAGCGAGCCGCCCATGAAATCGAAATCCTGCACGCCGATGGTCACCATCAGCCCTTCCAGGCGGCCGATGCCGGCCTTCACGGCATCGACAAGTCCGGTCTTGGTGCGCGCATCCTTCAGGCGGTCGGCGTAGCGGCGCTCATCGCGGAACTTGAGCGGATCGAGCGGCACTTCCGGCATGGCGATGTCTTCGTATTCGCCGTTGTCGAACATCGATTTCAGCCGCGCCGGCGCGCTGATGCGCATGTGATAGTTGGAACTCGGGATGACGAACTGGTTGGCCTCGACGTCCTTGTAGAAGACGAGCTGGCCGGTCTCCGGACATTTGATCCAGAGATTTTCCGGCGTCTCGCGGCGCAGGAAGCTGCGAATCTTCGGGCGGACGACGTTGGAGATCCAATTCATGCTTCGCCTATATAGGCTTGATTCGTCAGAATTATAACCGCCGCCGCGGAAGCTTACTCGGCCGCCACGCGGCGGGCGGAGCGCACGCCGTCGGCCAGCGCGGACACCAGCGAAGTCACCGCTTTCACGGTGCCCGGGCCGGCTTTGCCGTTTTTATCGAGGCTTAAGCGCAGCGCGTCCACCAGCGCGGAGCCGACCACCACGCCATCGGCCCCGGACGCGATGGCGCGCGCCTGTTCCGCGGTCTTGACGCCGAAGCCGACCGCGACCGGCAATTTAGTGTGCCGCTTGATGCGCGCAACTGCCGCGGTGACCTTGCCGGTATCGGGCGCCGCCGAGCCGGTGATCCCGGTGATCGAAACGTAATAGACGAAGCCGGAGGTGTTGTTGAGCACGGCCGGCAGGCGTTTGTCGTCGGTCGTGGGCGTCGCCAGCCGGATGAAATTCAGGCCGGTTTTCAAAGTCGGCAGGCAAAGCTCGTCGTCTTCTTCCGGCGGAAGGTCAACGACAATCAAGCCATCGACGCCGGCCGCCTTGGCGTCGGCGAGAAAGCGATCGACGCCGTAGATGTAGATCGGATTGTAGTAGCCCATCAGCACGATCGGCGTTGCGTCATCGGTTTTGCGGAACTCGCGCACCAGCGCCAGGGTCTTGGTCATGCGCTGGCCGGCATGAAGCGCCCGCACGCCGGCGGCCTGGATCGCCGGGCCATCGGCCATCGGATCGGTGAACGGCATGCCCAGTTCAATCACGTCGGCGCCCGCTTTCGGCAGCGCCTTGGCGATGGCGAGCGAGGTGTCGTAGTCGGGATCGCCAGCCATGGTGAAGGTCACCAGCGCGGCGCGGCCTTCCTGTTTCAGCGCGGCAAAGCGGCGGTCGATGCGGGTGGTCATCGGCGCTTGCTTTCCAGAAACGCCGCGACCGAATCCAAATCCTTGTCGCCACGTCCCGACATATTGACCACCATCAGGTGATCTTTCGGTTTCGTTGGCGCGAGGTCGAACACGCGGGCGAGCGCATGCGCGGGCTCCAGCGCCGGGATGATGCCTTCGAGTTTGCTGCAAAGCTGGAACGCCGCCACCGCTTCGTCGTCGGTGGCCGAGAGGAATTTCACGCGGCCCAGGTCGTTGAGCCAGGCATGCTCCGGCCCGATGCCGGGATAATCGAGGCCGGCGGAAATGGAATGTGCCTCCTCGATCTGGCCGTCGTCGTTCATCAGCAAGTATGTGCGATTGCCGTGCAACACGCCCGGCCGCCCGCCGGCGATGGAGGCCGCATGCTTCTTGTCCAGTCCGTGGCCGGCGGCTTCGACGCCGTAGATTTCGATGGCGCGTTCGTCGAGGAACGGATGAAACAAGCCCATGGCATTGGAGCCGCCGCCGATGCAGGCGATCAGCGAATCCGGCAGCCGGCCTTCGGCGGCTTGCATCTGCTCGCGGGTTTCGCGGCCGATGATACACTGGAAATCGCGCACCATGGCGGGATAGGGATGCGGGCCGGCGACGGTGCCGATGCAATAAAACGTGTCGGTGACGTTAGTTACCCAGTCGCGCAGCGCTTCGTTCATGGCGTCTTTTAGCGTCTTAGAACCCGACTCGACGGCCCTTACCTCGGCCCCGAGCATCTTCATCCTCAGCACGTTCGGTTTCTGCCGCTCGACGTCGACCGCGCCCATGTAGACGATGCAGGGCAATCCGAATTTGGCGCACAGCGTGGCGGTGGCGACGCCATGCATGCCGGCGCCGGTCTCGGCGATGATGCGGGTCTTGCCCATGCGCAGCGCCAGCATGATCTGGCCGAGTACGTTGTTCACCTTGTGCGCGCCGGTGTGGTTGAGCTCCTCGCGCTTGAAATAGATTTTCGCGCCGCCCGCCGAAAGGCCGGAAGCCGTCTTTCTTAAATGCTGCGTGAGACGTTCCGCAAAATAGAGCGGCGACGGCCGCCCGACATAATTCGCCAGATGGCCATCCATTTCGCTTTGAAATTTCGGATCGGCCTTGGCCGCCGTGTAGGCCTTCTCCAGATCGAGGATCAGCGGCATCAGCGTCTCGGCGACAAAGCGGCCGCCATAGATGCCGAAATGCCCGCGCTCGTCGGGGCCGGTGCGGAACGAATTGGGCTGCGGCGCGGTCATGCGCTGACCTTCGATGCAAGCGCGGCCTCGGCCGCGCGCGCGGCGCGGATGAAGGCGCGGATCTTGTCCGGGTCCTTTTCGCCGGGCACGCGCTCGACGCCCGAGGACACGTCGACGCCCGGCGCGCGCGTGACGCGCAACGCTTCCGCCACATTGCCGGCGTCGAGCCCGCCCGACAGCATGAACGAAATTCCCGGATCGACGCCCTTGAGCAAGGTCCAGTCGAATGGCTGGCCGAGCCCGCCCGGGCGCGTGGCGTTCTGCGGCGCGCCCGCGTCGAAGATCAGCCGGTCGGCCACCTTTTTGTAAAGATCGATGCGCACGAGGTCCTTGCGCTCGGCGACCGGCACCGCCTTCATCACCGGCAGGCCGAAACGCGCGCGCACCGCCGCCACCCGCTCGGGCGGCTCGCTGCCGTGCAATTGCAGCATGTCGGGCTTCAGTGTTTTGACGATGGCGCCCAGCGTCTCGTCGTCGGCATCGACGGTGAGCGCGACCTTGCCGGCGCGGCCATTGACGCGTTCGCCGAGCGCCCGCGCGGCCGGCAGCCCGAGATGGCGTGGGCTCGGCGCAAAGAATACGAAGCCGACCAGATCGGCGCCGGATTCCAGCGCCACATCAAGCGCTTCTGGGGTCTTCAGCCCACAAATTTTGACTATCAGCGGCATGGCCGGGTTCTAGCAGCCTTCGCCCCCTCCCCGCAAAGCGGAACCGCCGGGTGCTGTTTAAGGAATCGGCCCCGGGAGGACCGGCAGCGGTCTCGGTTCTGGCGGGCCTGCTGTCTGCTCGGGCGTGCCGAAGCGGCGGCGGATGGTGTCCATCTCGTCGTGCAGCGCGCGCACCTCGCCATCGAGCCGGCGCGCGCTACGTCGCCATTTGCGCTGGCGGATCCAGGCGGCGATGCCGCCGATCAACACGCCGAGGATTAGCACCGCGAAGATGATCGCGAACAGCGGCAGGGTCGCCGCATAGGCCGGGTTGACCGACGAGAACGGATCGAACGACACCGTCACCGCCTGCCGGTTGGCCACCGCGAAGGCGACGATAACGGTGACGAGCGGGACGACGATGATGGCCGTGACGATTTTGCGGAACACCGGTGACGCCTCTTCCCAAAAACATCGATGGCCGGGTCAACCCCGGCCACCACAATACCATTCTAACCAAACGGGGAAACCGGCCGCTTACACCGGGCCGGTCTTGTTCAGCCGCTCGCGCATTTCCTTGCCGGTCTTGAAGAACGGCACCGATTTCTGCTCGACCGAGACATGGGCGCCGGTGCGCGGATTACGCCCGGTGCGGGCCGGCCGGTGCTTGACCGAAAAGGCGCCGAAGCCGCGCAGCTCGACGCGGTCGCCGCGGGCCATGGCATTGGTGATTTCGCCGAGGATCGCGTTGACGATGTTCTCGACGTCGCGCTGATAGAGATGGGGGTTCTGGGCGGCGATACGTTGCACAAGCTCGGACTTGATCATTGCGGCCGCCTTGCTCGATCAGGGATCAGTTGGCGGAGGGAGGGTGCCAAAGCGCCAAGAGACCGTCAAGATTGAGTCGCTCGATCGCTTGCACCGCACCCCACGCCTCGATGCGGTGGGCAATGGCATTCAGACCCACCGCCTCGAAGGCCCAGGCGGCAACGTGGAGGAAGGAAAGCTCGCTGAATCGCGGCTCCAGCGAGTAATCGCGCACCGGCGTCGAGGCCGGGACCTTCTTTTCCTTCTCCAGCCAGGCCAGCGCGGTCTTTTCGTTGCCGAGGCTGTCCACCAGCTTGAGGCCGACGCCCTGGCGCCCGGTAAAGACGCGTCCGTCAGCCACCGCGGCGAGCTGCGCATCGCTCATCTGGCGGCGATCCTTTACCAGGTCCTTAAACCAGGCATAGGAGTCGGTGACGATCGCCGCGATGGCGGCGCGCGCTTCCGGGCTGGTCGGCTCGAAGCCGTTGGGCGCGGCCTTGAGCGGCGACGATTTGATCTCCTCGACCTTGATGCCGATGGTTTTGAGCACGTCGGTGAAGTTGGGATACTGGAACAGCACGCCGATCGAGCCGACCAGCGAGGTGTCCTGGGCAATGATGTGCTCGGCCGAGATCGCCGCGATATAGGCGCCGGAGGCGGCCAGGCCGTCGACCACCACCACCATTGGCTTGTTCGCCTGCAAGGCGCGCAGCGAGTCGTAAAGCTGCTCGGAGCCGGCCGTGGTGCCGCCGGGCGAATCGATATGCACGATCACCGCGCGCGCGCGCGACTTGGCCAAGCGTTCGATCGCCGCGACGCGGTCCTGATTGCCGCGGATCAGACCCTGCACCTTGATGCGGGCGATGTAGGCGCCAGGCGCCGTCAACCGGCCGCCGGGCACCAACGCGGCGGCCAGGCCGACCAGCGCGAGCAGCGCGATCAGCAGCGCGCTGACGCGCCAGAAGGTGAGCTTGCGCCGCATGCGGCGGCGATCGACGATGGCATCGGCATCGAGCGACATGGGGTTCGTCCTCTAAAGTCGAATCGCGCCCCGGATATTACAGCGAACCGACGGTATCCGACCGGCTTTTGGCAATGTGATGTCGTTAAGAAAAACCCCCGGGTCAAGCCCGGGGGTGACTTTGGCTAGGCATGGAACCGGCCGGCCGATGGCCTATTCCTCGGCCTTTTCGGTTTCGGGCTTGTCGTCGACCTTGTCGTCGCGCTGCTTGAGCGCGGCGCCCAGGATGTCGCCGAGCGAAGCACCGGAATCGGCGGTACCATATTGCGCGATCGCTTCCTTCTCCTCGGCGACTTCGAGCGCCTTGATGGAGACGCCGACCTTGTGGGTCTTGCGATCGAACTGGGTGACGCGGGCGTCCACCTTCTGGCCGGCTGCGAAGCGCTCGGGGCGCTGCTCGCCGCGTTCGCGCGCAAGATCGGCGCGGCGGATGAAGGCGGTCAGGTCGGTGCCGACAATCTTGACCTCGATGCCCGCCTCCTTCACCTCGGTGACCTCGCAGGTAACCACCGATCCCTTCTTGAGATCGCCGGCGGACTCCATGGGGTCGCCCGCGAGCTGCTTGATGCCGAGCGAAATGCGCTCCTTCTCGACGTCGACGTCGAGCACTTGCGCCTTGACCATGTCGCCCTTCTTGTATTCCTCGATCACCTGCTCGCCCGGACGCTTCCAGTCGAGGTCGGACAGATGGACCATGCCGTCCACGTCGCCGTCGAGGCCGAGGAACAGGCCGAACTCGGTCTTGTTCTTGACCTCGCCTTCGACCGTCGTGCCCGGGGGGTACTTCTCGACGAACACCTCCCACGGATTACGCATGGTCTGCTTGAGGCCGAGCGAGATGCGGCGCTTGACCGGATCGACTTCGAGGATCTGCACCTCGACCTCTTGCGAGGTCGAGACGATCTTGCCGGGATGCACGTTCTTCTTGGTCCACGACATTTCCGACACGTGGATCAGGCCCTCGATGCCCGGCTCCAATTCGACGAAGGCGCCGTAGTCGGTGATGTTGGTGACGCGGCCTTTGAACTTAGTTCCGACCGGGAACTTGGCCTCGATGCCCTGCCACGGGTCGTCGAGCAGTTGCTTCATGCCGAGCGAGATGCGGTGAGTCTCGTGATTGATCTTGATGATCTTGACCTTCACCTGCTGGCCGATATTGAGCACCTCGGTCGGATGATTGACCCGGCGCCAGGCGATGTCGGTGACATGCAGCAAGCCGTCGATGCCGCCGAGGTCAACGAACGCGCCGTAGTCGGTGATGTTCTTGACCACGCCGTCGATGACCTGACCCTCTTCGAGATTCTGCACCAGCTCCTGGCGCTGCTCGGCGCGGGTCTCTTCCAGCACGGTGCGGCGGGAGACCACGATGTTGCCGCGGCGGCGATCCATTTTCAAAATCTGGAACGGCTGGTTGACGTTCATCAATGGCGTGACGTCGCGGATCGGCCGGATGTCCACCTGGCTGCGCGGCAGGAACGCCACGGCGCCGTCGAGATCGACGGTGAAGCCGCCCTTGACCTGGTTGAAGATGACGCCGGTGACCTTTTCGTTGTTCTTGAATGCGGTCTCCAGCTTGCCCCAGCTTTCCTCGCGCCGCGCCTTGTCGCGTGACAGCACCGCCTCGCCGAGCGCGTTCTCGACGCGCTCCAGATAGACCTCGACCTCGTCGCCGATCTTGATCTCGTTTTGCCGTCCCGGCCCCGCGAACTCGCGCAGCGCCACGCGCCCTTCGGTCTTCAGCCCGACGTCGATGACGGCGAGATCCTTTTCGATGCCGACGACCGTGCCCTTGATGACGGACCCTTCCTGCAGGTTTCCGGTCCCGAACGATTCGTCGAGCAGCTTGGCGAAGTCTTCACGCGTGGGGGCAGCAGCGGTGGCCATGTAGTCTCCTGTTAAGCGGCGCCGGCGGGTTGGAATGGCGTTCGAAAGCGCGGGCCGAAGGTCCCGCAAGACCAACGGCGGCCCCCGGGAATCCCGGATGGCCGGCGCGAATACCGTGCTTTCGGAACGATGGTTCGATCAGGCGCCTTACGCAGAGGCTCGAGCGGGGCTTTGTCCTCCAACATCGAGGGGCGTTAACCGCGCCCTCGGCCCGCTCGGGTGGCCTCGACGATGTCGATGGCGGCCCGGATGGCCGGGTCTATAGCTAAATGCGTGGTATCGAGCAAGTGCGCGTCTTTAGCCTGTTTCAGGGGCGCGGCGGCGCGTTGGCTGTCGCGTTCGTCCCGTTTGATGATGTCGGCCAGCACCGTGGCCTCGTCGATATCGCGCCCCTGGGCCTGGTATTCGGCGGCCCGGCGGCGGGCGCGCACCTGCTGCGTAGCCGTCACGTAGATTTTAACGTCGGCATCCGGGCAGATGACGGTGCCGATATCGCGGCCGTCGAGTACCGCGCCGGGCGGCTGGGCGGCGAAATCGCGCTGGAAGGCCAGCAGCGCCGCGCGCACCTCGGGGATGGCGGAGACCACCGAAGCCGCCTCGCCCACCGCATGGGTCTTGAGGGCGAGTTCATCGAAGCGCGCCGGGTCGAGCGCCTTGGCGGCGGCAACCGCGGCGGCTTTGTCGTCCGGGCGGCGGCCAGCATCGAGCACGCTCTTCGCCACCGCGCGATAGATCAGCCCGGTGTCGAGATGGCGCAGTCCATAATGCGCCGCAAGCTTCTTGCCGAGCGTGCCCTTGCCCGAGGCCGCCGGTCCGTCGATGGCGATGATCATGACAGGTCCGCGCCGAGCGAGCGCATCAGCTCGAAAAAGCCGGGGAAGCTGGTGGCGATGAAGGCTCCGTCGTCAATGCGCACCGGATTGTCGCTGGCCAAGCCCATCACCAGTGCCGCCATGGCGATGCGGTGATCCATGTGGGTGGTGACGTCGCCGCCGCCGGCGACGTTGGTCTTGCCCTGCACGATCAGATCGTCGCCTTCGATCTCGACGGTGACGCCGTTGGCGCGCAGCATGGCGGCGGTGGCGTCGAGCCGGTCGGATTCCTTGACGCGCAATTCCTTTAATCCCCGCATGCGCGTGACGCCTTGCGCGAAGGACGCGGCCACCGCGAGGATCGGGTATTCGTCGATCATCGCGGGCGCGCGCTCAGCCGGCACGTCGACGCCCTTGAGCGCCGAGCTCCGCACGCGCAGATCGGCGACCTCCTCGCCGCCGTCGTCGCGCGTCGCCACCGCCTCGATAGTGGCGCCCATCTCGCGCAGCGTGGTCAGCAGCCCGGTGCGCAGCGGATTGGTCATCACCGCATCGAGAATGAGATCGGAGCCAGGCACGAGCAAGGCGGCCACCATCGGAAATGCCGCCGACGAGGGATCGGCCGGCACCACCACATTGGCCGGCTCGAGTTCGGGCTGGCCTTGCAACGTAATGCGGCGGCCATGCTCGCCATGCGGCTTGCTGGTGAGCTTGGCGCCGAAATGTTTCAGCAGCCGTTCGGTATGGTCGCGGGTGGCTTCCGCCTCGATCACGGTGGTTTCGCCCGGCGCGGCCAGGCCAGCAAACAATACCGCCGACTTGAGCTGCGCCGAGGGGACCGGCGGCTCGTAGACGATGGGGATCGGGTCGCTTGCGCCTTGCAGCGTGAGCGGCAGCCGGCCGCCCTCGGCGGCCTCGATCACGCGCGCGCCCATCCGCTCCAGCGGATCGAGCACGCGCCGCATCGGCCGCTTGCTCAAGGAGGCATCGCCGATGAAGGTCGCGGTTACCGCATTGCCGGCGACCGCGCCGATCGCAAGACGCACCCCGGTGCCGGAATTGCCGAAATCGAGCGGCCCGGCCGGCTGGGCGAAGCCCCCGACGCCGACGCCATGGATGCGCCACACGCCCTCGCCCGTGCGCTCCAGCCGGGCGCCGAGCGCGCGCATGGCCTCGGCGGTGTGCAGCACGTCCTCGCCTTCCAAGAGGCCGGCAACCGTGCTTTCGCCGACCGTCAGCGCCCCGAGAATCAGGGCACGTTGCGAGATCGATTTGTCCCCCGGCACCCGGGTCCGGCCCTGCAAAGGGCCACCGCGGCGGGCGGTCAGCGGTGTCAAATTGGCAGGGTTCACCGGCGCTATCCTTAACAAACTGCGCCGTCCTACCACGCGCCCGCGCGGCGCGTCATCCCGCCGTTCCGGCCGATTCCAGGCCGCCTGCGCTATTGACAGGTGCGCTGCAACTAGCCAAGTGAAACATCGATTTACCGACCATTCCGAGGAACCTGACCGTGGCGAAAACTGAACTCGGCACCAAGCGCATCTGTCCGGAAACCGGCCGCAAGTTCTACGATCTCGGCAAGACGCCGGTGATTTCTCCCTATACCGGCAAGGTCGTACCGATCGTCGTTCCAGCGCCATCGCGCTCGCGGCCCGAGCCGGCGGCGCCGGCGCCGGTCGCACGCCCCGCGCCCGTGCCGGAGCCCGAGGTGGTCGTGCCGGAGACCCCGGATGCCGAATTCGTCTCGCTCGAAGACGCCGAGGCCGAACAGCAGGGCAAGAAGCCGGCGGCAGAAGGCGCGGCAGCGGCTGCCGAAGGCGAAGAGGTCGAGATCGACGAGAGCCTCGACGATGCCGCCTTCATCGAGGAAGAGGAAGAAGGCGATCCCGATGTGACCGACATCATCGGCGAGACCATCGAGAAGGAAGAGGAGACCTGACGCCGCCGCGCGGCCGCACGCGTTTTTCCAAAATGCGGCAAGAAAAATTGCGAATTGGGGCCATAGCTCAGATGGGAGAGCGCGTGAATGGCATTCACGAGGTCGGCGGTTCGATCCCGCCTGGCTCCACCAGCCTTCGCTCGCGTCGCGAGCTGCGGCTCGGCAAGCCGAAGAACGAGATTTAACGGCTAAAAAGATGCCGCCCGCCCGGGCGGTTTTTTTATGCGCGGCACAACACGTCGTTGCTGACAGCGGCCGCTGCGGCATTGCATGATGCCGGAAAAGTCACGGGGAAAACGAAATGCAGGGCAAGATCGCGCTCGAGGAACACGTCGCCATTGGACCCACGCTCGGCGACTCGCAGGTATTCGGCGCGCATGTGTGGAACGACTTGGGTCCACGCCTGCTCGACGTTCAGGGCATCCGCTTGCGCGAGATGGACAAGCACGGCATCGAAATGATGATTTTGTCGCTGAACGCGCCGGCGGTGCAGGCGATCCACGACGTCAAGACCGCGATCGCGGTGGCGCGCCAAGCCAACGATGCGTTGGCCTCCGAGGTGCGCAAGCGCCCCGATCGCTTCGCCAGTTTTGCCGCGCTGCCGATGCAGGATCCGGAAACCGCCACCGCGGAGCTGACCCGCTGCATCAAGGAACTCGGCATGGTTGGCGCGTTGGTCAACGGCTTCTCGCAAATCGGATCACCGGACAACGTGACCTATTACGACCTCCCGCAATATCGTCCGTTCTGGCGCGTGGTCGAAGCGCTCGACGTGCCGTTCTATCTGCACCCGCGCAATCCGCTGCCGAGCTGGACCAAACAATACGACGGCCATTCCTGGCTGCTCGGGCCGAATTGGGCGTTCTCGGCGGAGACGGCGGTGCATGCGCTGCGCCTGATCGGCAGCGGATTATTCGACGAATGCCCGCGCCTGAAGATGGTGCTCGGCCATCTCGGCGAAGGCATCCCGGTGCAGCTCTGGCGCATCGACAACCGCAACGGCTGGATGAAGGCGCCGCACAAATACGCCGCGAAAAAAGGCGTCGCGGATTATTTCCACAAGCACTTCCATCTCACCACGTCGGGCAACTTCCACACCCCCTCGCTGGTCAATGCCATGACCGAGATGGGCGCCGAGCGCGTGATGTTCTCGGTCGACTGGCCGTTCGAGGACGTGGGCGAAGGCGCGCAGTGGTTCGACACAGCCGCGATCAGCGAGGCCGATCGGGTGAAGGTCGGCCGCGCCAATGCGATCAAGCTGTTCAGGCTGAAGCTGAGCTAGTTTATGCGGTAGCGATCGATCGCCGCTTCGTTCCACACCATGCCGTTGCCGGGACGGTCCGGGATCATCGCACAGCCGTTCGCGATGACGAGCGGCTCCTGCACCAGCACATTCGCCCAGTCGACATATTCCAAGAAGTGACCGGTCGGCGTGGCGGCGAGCAGATGCGCGCTCGCTTCCGGAAACAGGTGCGACGACATCTTGATACGATGAGCGGCGGCCAACTCCGCCGCCTGCCGCCAGCCGGTGACGCCGCCGATGCGCTCGAGATCGGGCATCACGTAGTCGGTGGCCTTCTGCTCGATCGCGGTCGCCATCGCGGCCGGCAGCGAGAAATTCTCACCGATCTGAATCGGCACTTTAAGCTCGCGCGCGAGTCGGGCGGCGCCGGCATAGTCGTCGTGGCGGATCGGCTCCTCCAGCCAATAAATGTTTTCCGCATCGAACGCGCGGCCGCGCGCCAGTGCGTCATCCACGCTGAGCACCTGATTGTAGTCGATCATCAGATGCACATCGTCGCCGATACGCTTGCGCACCGCGTGCACGGCGGCGATATCGCGTTCGAGCGTGGGATAACCGAGGCGCAGCTTGACGGCGCGGAAGTTGCCGACGGCCAGCAGCTGCTCGGCCTCGGCGGCGAGCGCGCCGAAATCGTCCATCAGGCCGAGCCCGCAACTGTTGTAGGCCGGGATCGGCTTTGGCTCGGCGCCGAGCATGCGGACGAGCGGCTGCTCGGCGGCAACGGACATCGCATCCCAGCAGGCGACATCGAAACCGGCCAGCGCCATGCGCACGATGCCCTGCACTCCGATCAAAGCGAAACGGCCGGCCAGCTTGGCCCAAAGCGCGGCCGGATCGACCTTGTCGCCCTTGGTCACAGTCTCGACTTCGCCGAGCAGGCTCATGATCGCCGGCGCCGCCGCACGCAGATAGCAGAACAGGTAGGCGCGGCCGGTGACCCCCTCCTCGGTCTCCAGATCGATCAGCAGCAGCGGCGCCTGGCGGAAGGCGCCACGGCTGGTGCCGAGCACGAAGTTGAGCGGAACCTCGACCGGCGTGGCGCGGATCGCCCGCACGGTGAGGATCGGCATTGACGGCTGAGCTGGCATGGTGGGAACTCCCGGTCGATGGCCGATTATAGGGCCCTCCAGGCCGAATTCCCCTTGTTCTTGAACCTTTAACCCGGCCTGCCCATATTAGGCGCGACCGGGCAGCGGTTGCTGCGCGGTTGGGGTGCCCGCAAGGGGCCCCGTCAAAGTCGCTTCATGCGAGGGCTTTGAGACCATGTCACGAGTTCCGTCACTATCCAGCCCGTTTTTGTTGGGCTTCGACGAGATCGAGCGCGTGCTCGACCGCGTCGCCAAGGGCTCCGACGGCTACCCGCCCTACAACATCGAACGGCTGGCGCGCGATGGACAAAACCCGGAGCGGCTGCGCATCACGCTTGCCGTCGCCGGCTTCACCCGCGATCAGCTCGACGTCTGCATCGAGGAAAGTCAGCTGCTGATCCGCGGACGGCAACAGGACGACAAGAGCCGCCAATATCTCCACCGCGGCATCGCCGCGCGCCAATTCCAGCGCACCTTCGTGCTGGCGGACGGCATGGAGGTGCTGGGCGCCGATCTGAAAAACGGGCTGTTGTCGATCGATCTGGTGCGGCCGCAAGCCGAGCGGATCGTGAAGACGATCTCGATCAACGAGCAGGAATGACGCATTCGTGAAAACAGGACTCGACCGCGTCGAGCGTTCAATGAAAGGAGTCGAGGGCCATGACTAACGGCAAGATGACTGAAATGAATACCATCAACCCGGCGATCACACAGGAAGCGCTGGCACATCTCGGCGACGGCCGTCTGGCTTACGTCAAGGCGATCCGTTCCGAGGACGTCGCGCACCTGTTCCCGCAGGCGCCGAAGATCGCACCCGGCATCAAGCTGTTCGCCCTGCATAGCGCGGACGGCACGCCGATCATGCTGACCGACACGCGCGAAGCCGCGCTCGCCAATGCCTGGAGCCAGGAGCTCGAGGCCGTGAGCGTGCACTAACGCTTTCCCACTCCATTGCTGTCATTCCGGGGCGCACTCTTACGCGTGCGCTCCGGAATCCAGAACCAAGCTATGTGCTTGCATCTGGATTCCGGGTCCGGCGCCATTGCGCCGTCCCGGAATAACGGAAGGGAAAACTTACGCCGCGCTGCTCGCCGCCGGCATCGCCAGCACGGCATAGAGCGCGTCGGCGTCGCGCGAGTCGCGCAGCTTGCGCGCGATCTCGGGGTCGCGCAGCAGACGCGCCACGCGGGCGAGCGCCTTGAGGTGATCGGCGCCGGCGGCTTCCGGCGCTAGCAACAGAAAAATGAGATCGACCGGCTGGCCGTCGAGCGCCTCGAAATCGATGCCGCGCTCCAGCCGCGCGAACAATCCGAACAGGCGGCCGAGCTTGGGCAACTTGCCGTGCGGAATGGCAATGCCGTTGCCGACCGCGGTAGAACCGAGCTTCTCGCGCTGCAGCAAGATTTCCAGAATCGCGCGCTCATTCTGACCCGTGAGCTCGGCCGCGCGGGCGGCGAGTTCCTGGATCGCTTGCTTCTTGTTGTTGACCTTGAGCGCCGGAACAATCGCATTGGGCGCGACGAGATCGGTGAGCGTCATGGACATGGCCAATGATCGAAAAAGGCAGCGCTGATTTGCAAGGGATGTTGAAGGCGGCGGGTTATAGGAGCGGTCCGCTGCGGCGTCAATGGCCGGGGCCGGGCACCGGCTGCCGCTTTTTCTCGCATTTTTGGATGTCTTCAGCCGCCGCGTTGGGCCTGGTGGTCCTTGCGGCGACGCTTATAGCGCCGCAGCCGTTTTTCGATGTGGACTGCGGCCTGATCGGCGCTTTCATAGGCGTCGGCCGCCATTCCCTCGGCTTCGAGCAACGTGCCGGAATCCAGGTGCAACACGCATTCTGTGTGAAATCCGAAGCCATCCTTGCCGACGGTGGCATGCCCCGAATAGCCGCCCCGGAAATATTTCGACATCGCTTCTTCGACGCGGTCGACAATTCGCTGCCGCAGGACCGTGCCGATGTTGATGTTCTTGCCCGAAACGCGCAAAGGCATTGGTTTGCCTCCATTTTTTCGCCCGGCTGACTATTTCAGCTAAGGAATGTTCCGCTAAAGGTCAATGCGCCGTCAGGTAGTGCGTTCACAACGCCGCCGCCTGCTTCTCGCGCCGCCGCTGCACCGACGACGGGATGCGCATCGCCTCGCGGTACTTGGCGACGGTGCGGCGCGCGATGTCGATGCCGGCTTCGCGCAGTCTGTCGACGATCGTGTCGTCCGAGAGCACGTCGGCGGCAGGCTCGGCGTCGATCAACTGGCGGATGCGATGGCGCACGGCTTCGGCGGAATGCGCCTCGCCGCCGTCGGCGGACGCGATCGACGAGGTGAAGAAATACTTCAGCTCGAAGATGCCGCGGCTGGTCGCCATGTATTTGTTGGCGGTGACGCGCGAGACCGTGGACTCGTGCATGCTGATGGCGTCGGCGACGGTCTTGAGATTGAGCGGCCGCAGGTGCTGCACGCCCTTGGCGAAGAAGGCGTCCTGCTGGCGCACGATCTCGCTCGACACTTTGAGAATGGTTTTCGCCCGCTGGTCGAGCGCGCGCACCAGCCAGGTCGCGGTCTGCAAACAATCGGCGAGATAGGTCTTATCTTTGTCGCTGCGCGTGGTCTTCGAGACTTGCGTGAAATAGCGTTGGCTGATGAGGACTTTCGGCAGCGTGTCGGAATTGAGCTCGACCTGCCAGGTGCCGTTGGACGCCGCCCGCACATACACATCCGGCACGATCGGCTGCACCAGCGTCGAGCCGAAGGCGAGGCCCGGCTTGGGATTGAGATGGCGGATCTCGGCAATCATGTCGGCGAGATCCTCCTCGTTGACGCCGCACAGCCGGCGCAAGGCGGCGAGGTCGCGCTTGGCCAAGAGATCGAGATGCTCGACCAGCGTCCGCATCGCCGGATCGAAGCGGTCGCGGTCCTTGAGCTGGATGGCGAGACATTCGGTGAGGTTGCGCGCGCATACGCCGGGCGGATCGAGCGTCTGCAGGATGGCGAGCACGGCCTCGACCTCGGCGCGCGGCGCGCCGAGCTTGTCGGCGACGGCGTCGAGATCGCCGGTGAGGTAGCCGGCCTCGTCCACCATATCGACCAGGTATTGCCCGATCATACGGCCGGCCGGATCGGAAATCGCCAGCGCCATCTGCTCGGCGAGGTGAGCGGAGAGCGTAATTTCGGCGGTGACGAAAGCTTCCAGATTGTAGGCGCTGTCCTCGCTGCCGCGGGTGCCCGCGCCGGACCATTCCGAATAGGCCGGCGGCGGCATTTCCGGCTGCGCGCTTTTCTCGCCGCCGTCGTCCGGGAAAACATTTTCGAGTTCGGTGCCAAGCCCCTCTTCCATGGAGCTGCGGCTGGTCTCCATGTCCTGGCCGATCCAGTCGGAGGCGGCTGCGGCCTCTTCACCGCCCTCGCCGCCCTCGCCGCTTTCGGCGCTTTCGGACGCGGACCCTTCCGGCTCGCCGGCGCCCGCCGGCGCTTCGTCATCGTCATTGGCGCGCTCGAGCAGCGGATTCTTTTCCAACTCGGCTTCCACATAGGCGGCAAGGTCAAGACTGGACAGCTGCAGCAGCTTGATGGCTTGCATCAGCTGTGGCGTCATCACCAGCGCTTGGGTCTGGCGGAACTCCAGTCTTTGCGACAACGCCATAGAAGGGTTTCCCGGCGGAAACTGGTCCGATTCTTGCTTGTTTTTATTTATAGCAGGTCTTTGCCGCCAGCGGTATGCGATTCCGCACTGCGGTATTGCACAAATATTGTGCGGATCTGCCGGGGACCTAGAGCTTGAATTCCTCGCCCAGATAGAGCCGACGCACGTCGGGATTGTTGACGATGTCGTCGGCGCGGCCCTCCATCAGCACTTCGCCGGAATAAATGATGTAGGCACGGTCGGTCAGCCCGAGCGTCTCGCGCACATTGTGGTCGGTGATCAGAACGCCGATGCCGCGATTGGTCAGGTGCCGCACCAACGTCTGGATGTCGCCGACCGCGATCGGGTCGATGCCGGCGAACGGTTCATCCAGCAGCATGTAGCTTGGCCGCGTCGCCAGCGCGCGGGCGATCTCGACGCGGCGGCGCTCGCCCCCGGACAGCGCGATGGTCGGCGTCTTGCGCAGGCGCGCGATGTTGAATTCTTCCATCAGCGCGTTGAGATCGGCTTCGCGCCGTCTGCGATCCGGCTCGACGATTTCCAGCACCGAGCGGATATTGTCCTCGACGTTGAGGCCGCGAAAGATTGAGGCCTCCTGCGGCAGGTAACCGATGCCGAGCCGCGCGCGCTGATACATCGGCAGCACGGTGACATCATAGCCGTCGAGTTCGATACGGCCGCGGTCGGCGTTGATCAGGCCGGTGATCATGTAGAACACCGTGGTCTTGCCGGCGCCGTTTGGCCCCAGCAGGCCGACCGCCTCGCCCCGCCGCACATAGAGCGTGACGCCTTTGACTACCATGCGGCCGCCGAAACTCTTCTCCACGCCGTGGATGGCGAGATAAGCGGGGCGGGCCGCTTGCCGGCCATCCCCGTCGCGGCGCGGGCGACTGGCCACCGGTTGCGCATTGGCGTTGGCCTGACGCGCGGGCGGCGCCTGCGCATTCGCCGTGGCCGGGGTGATCTGGCGGATCACCGGCCCAGCCGGTTGCTGGATCGTACGGCGGACGGGCTGTGGCCGGCGTCGAAACAACGAGAGGATGTTCACCGGGCTACCTCGCGGCGATTTTCCTTCAGCATGATCTTATCCGAAAACCGGTGTCCACTTTTCGGGATCATGCTCTGTTCCGAACCGGCCGATCATCCATCATTGCCGGGCAGGCCACATTAGCTGATTCCTCGCCGCCGCGAGCGGCCGGACCTGCTGCGAGAGCATTTCGGGTCAATTGGGTGGCCGCACCGGCGCCGGCCGCGGCGCCAGCCCGCCCGGCGTACCCGACTTGAGATCGAGCGAGCCGCTGCCAGGCTGGAACAGGCCTTGCACGCGGCCCTGGCCATTCTTGCCGGATTCGACCCGCGAGACGCCACTGGTCAAATCGACCACCAGGCGATCGCCGCGCAACACGTTCTGCCCCTGCGTCATCACCACGTTGCCGTTGAGCGTGACGGTATTGGTCTTCATGTCGAAAATGCCAGTCTCGCCGGTCGCGGTTTGCTCCTTCTGCGTCACCACCACCCCGCCGCGCGCTTCCAGCCGCTTGATCCTCTGCTGGCCGCCGGGGCCGGGGCTGGCCGCCTGCAAGGTTTTGCCGTCCGCGTCGTTCCCTTCGTAGAACACCACCAGCGACTTGCAGCGCAGGCCGGTGTCGCCCTGCTTCACTTTCACATCGCCGCTGAACGTCGCCACCTTGTCCTTGTCACGCACTTCCAGCGTCGCCGCCTCAATATGCACCGGCTGATCGTGATTCTGCGAAAAACCCTGCAGCGCGTTCGGCGGCCCTTTCGATGGCTGCGCGTGCAGCGGCGCGCCGGCTATGGCCAGCAACGCAGCGACGATCAGGAACGGATGACGCAGCACGGTCAATGCACTCCGGTTTTTGCTTGCGGCGCCGCGGCGTCGCCGAGCATCAAGGTCATATTCACGCCGCCGCCGAACCGCACCAGATCGCCGGAATCGGAGATCTCCAGCCGGTTGGCATTGAGCGTGCCTTGCAGCAGCTCAACTTCGACCGGCCGCTCCGACACCACGTTGCCTTTGCGGATATCGATCATCGCCTCGCTCAGGCGGCCCCGATAGCCGGTGGACGAGCTGAGCACGATATTCTGGTCGAGCTTGAGCGTTTCGCCCTTGCTGTCATAGATGCCGGCGGTCGCGGACACCTCCACCGTACTCTTGTCCTGCATCTGCACCTTGGCGCGGATATTGCGCAATTCGATCAGGTCCGGCTTGGTCAGATCCTGCTTGGCCGCGTCGGCGGAAAGCTCATAGGCGCGCGCGTCCCCCGTGAAGCCGGACAGGCGCGGGTGCTCCATGGTGATCTTGGTGCCGGAGACGACCAGATTGCCGACATCGATCGGCAGCTTGGCAAGCATGCGCAACGGATTGAAATAGGTGATCAGAAAAATGCCGGTGAAACCCAGCACCACCGCGAGCGGAATAGCGATGCGCAGGATGCGAACCGCGCGGCTGTGCCGGCGCGCGGAGCGAAAGGCGAGTTCGCTGTCGCCGCGGCCCATGGTCCAATAAGGGTGCGCGGTCGCCGGATCGGTTCGGGCTGTGGTCACGCGGTTCCTGCCAAGCTCGGCATTTGGCTCCGTTCGATGTCGATGTCGGAATTCACCTTACGCCCCGCCACGCAACTTGACGTGCGAATATGGCCCCTGCGCGGCAGCCAGCCGTCAACGAATATGGGCCTTAATACAATAGCTTAGGCAGAGTGCGAAAAAATATCTTCGGCCGCCCAGCCGGCGAGGTCGAGGCGCACCCGATCGGGCAGGAAGCGGAAGCAGGCCGCCGCCAGCTCGGCGCGGTTCTCGCGCGCCAGCATCGCGTCCAGCTTCTCCTTGAGCGCGTGCAAGTGCAGCACGTCGGTCGCCGCATAGGCCACCTGCGCGTCGCTGAGCTCGTCGGCGCCCCAGTCGGACAATTGCTGCTGCTTCGATAGGTCGACGCCGAGCACCTCGCGCGCCAGATCCTTGAGTCCGTGCTTGTCGGTATAGGTGCGCGCCAGCCGCGAGGCGATCTTGGTGCAGTAGACCGGCTCCGCCATCACGCCGAAGGCCTTGGCCAATACGCCGAGATCGAAGCGCGCGTAATGGAAAATCTTGAGGATCGACTTATCCGCGAGCAGCCGCTCGATATTAGGCGCATGCATCTGTCCGGCCGCGATCTGCACCACGTCGGCGGAGCCGTCGCCGGGCGAAAGCTGCACCACGCAGAGCCGGTCGCGGTTGGGGTCGAGACCCATGGTCTCGGTGTCGATCGCCACCGCGCCCTTGTAGGCGGAGAGGTTGGGCAGATCGCCGCGATGCAGGCGGATGGTCATTCGCTTACCCGGCTTGCTTGCGCATGATCTTTTCCGAAAACCGGTGCCCACTTTTCGGGATCATGCGGTGGAAAACTGGTGCCCAGGAAAGGACTCGAACCTTCACGCCTCGCGGCGCTAGTACCTGAAACTAGTGCGTCTACCAATTCCGCCACCTGGGCTCGTCGGGACTAGGTACGGAGCCGCTTTCAGCTTGTCAATTGAAGCGCATTGCAGCCCTGCGCGGCCGGTTTGCGGGCCTGTACAGCCCCCGGCCAATCCTGTATTGCCCCGAATTGCACCCACCCTTTTGCTCGCGAGAGCGCCGATGACCTCCAGAAGCAACGCTGAAACCCTCGTCACCGTCTATGGCGGCTCGGGCTTTCTCGGCCGCCACGTGGTGCGCGCCTTGGCCAAGCGGAACTACCTGATCCGGGTGGCGGTGCGCCGGCCCGATCTGGCCAATCATTTGCAGCCGCTCGGCCGCGTCGGCCAGATCCATGCAGTGCAGGCCAATCTGCGCTACGCGCCATCGGTGGAAGCCGCGGCGCGCGACGCCCAGGTGCTGGTCAATCTGGTCGGCCTCCTGTTCGAGCGCGGGCGGCAACGCTTCGACACCATCCACGCCTACGGCGCCGAGCAGGTGGCGCTGGCGGCGAGCGCCCATGGCGCCCGCCTGGTGCATGTGTCGGCGATCGGCGCCGACGAGCACTCGCGCGCCGCTTACGCGCGCTCCAAGGCCGAGGCCGAACGCCTGGTGCTGGCCGCACAGCCGCAGGCCGTCATCATGCGGCCGTCGGTCATATTCGGGCCGGAGGACGATTTCTTCAACCGCTTCGCCGCGCTGGCGCGCATCTCGCCGGCGCTGCCGCTGATCGGCGGCGGCACGACCCGCTTCCAGCCGGTATTCGTCGGCGACGTCGCCGCGGCGATCGCGGAAGCGGTGGACGGCAATGCGCGGGGCGGCACGGTCTATGAATTGGGCGGCCCGGAGGTGCGGACGTTCGAGCAGTTGATGCGATACGTGCTGGCGACGATCGAGCGCAAACGGCTGCTGGTGCCGGTTCCGTTCTTCGCCGCCAAGATCAAGGCAACGTTGCTGCAATACATGCCGAAGCCGCCGCTCACGCCCGATCAGGTCGAGCTGCTGCGGGTCGACAATGTGGTTTCCGAAGCCGCCAAGGCGGAAGGCCGCACTCTGCAAGGGCTCGGCATCGCGCCGGAGCCGATCGAGGCGATCGTGCCGTCCTATCTCTGGCGCTTCCGCAAGACCGGCCAGTTCAGAAGCCGCATAGCGTAACGCGCAGCGGTCGCTGGCCGCCGCGCGATCTCTTACCAAAAATAAATCGCCAAAAGACCGACGGCGCCGACCACGATGCGCCACCAGGCGAACAGCGCAAAATTATGCCGCTGCACGTAGCCCAGGAACGTCTTCACCACGATCCATCCGAAGATGAATGAGCAGATGAATCCGACGGCGATCAATGTGATGTTGCCGTGCGCAAGCTCGGCGCGATCCTTGAAGGCCGCGTAGGCGAAAGCGCCGACCATGGTCGGCATCGCCAGCCAGAACGAGAACTCCGCCGCCGAGCGGCGGTCGGCGCCGAACAACATGGCGCTGACGATGGTGGCGCCCGCGCGCGACACGCCGGGAATCATGGACAAGCATTGGCAAACGCCGATGCCGAAATACATCGGCAGCGTGAACTCGGTCGCTTCGTGGTAGCGCGGCTTCAGGTCGAGCCGGTCGACCCAGAGCAGAATGAACCCGCCAATGATGAGTGCGACGCAGACAATGCGGACGTCGAACAGATAAGTCTTGATGATGGGATAGGCCAGCGCGCCGATCACCGCGGCCGGCAGAAATGCCAGCAGCACGCCGATGACAAAACGCGCCGCCGCCCACTGGGTGAACATGTTGCGCGCCAGATTCCAGAGGCGGCCGAAATAAATGCTGAGCAGCGCCAGGATGGCGCCGAGCTGGATCAGAATGGCGAACGACTTGCCGAAGGCATCGTCGCCCCAGCCGAGAATGCGCTCCATCAACAGCAGATGGCCGGTCGAGGATACCGGCAGGTATTCGGTCAGCCCCTCGACGAAGCCAAGCACGGCCGCCTTGACCAGGTCGATATTCGCCGAGATCAGACTGGCCGCTTGCATGGCGTGAAGGGTCATGGGGCGTGCTCCGGAAGGGCCGGCTCATTCAAGCCGCGGCGGGGAATCGCTAAGCGCCAGCGCTTTTGGCGCAATGCCATCCTTGGGGCAACGAAAAAAGTCATAATCGCCATTAAATTGCTCCGCTTTCGTTGCTCCAACACGGCGGCTTTCTATAGTGCGCTAACCGATTCCCGCCGCCATGGCCTTCGCCGCATAACCGGAAAACCATGCTGACACTGTTTTATCATCCGCTATGCCCCTTCTCGCGCTATGTGCGCCTGATCCTCGGCGAATACGGTATCGAAGTGCGGCTGGTCGAAGAACGGTTCTGGGAACGGCGGGAGGAGTTCCTGCTGCTCAATCCGGCCGGCCAAATCCCGGTGCTGGTAGCCGACGGCCAGCCAGCAATTCCGGGCGCGTCCATCATTGCCGAATATATCGAGGAGACTCATACCGCCGAGCGCGAGAACCGCCTGCTGCCGGCGACGCCCGGGGAACGGGTCGAGGTGCGCCGGCTGGCGAGCTGGTTCAACGACAAATTCCATTCGGAAGTCAGCGGCCCGCTGGTCAGCGAGCGCGTATTCAAGCGGCATATGACGGTGGAACAGGGCGGCGGGCCGCCCGATACCGGGGCGATGCGCGCCGCCCGCCACAATATCCGCTATCATCTGGCCTATATCGGCTGGCTGGTGCGCACACGCGACTGGCTCGCCGGCGACCGGCTGAGCTTGGCCGACCTTGCCGCGGCGGCGCATCTATCCGCCGCCGATTACCTGGGCGATGTGCCGTGGACCGCAGACGAAGCCGCCAAAAACTGGTACGCGCGGGTGAAGTCGCGGCCCTCGTTCCGGACGATCCTGGCCGATACGCTGGCCGGACTGCCGCCGGCAAAGAGCTACGCCGATCTGGACTTTTGATCGAGCCTGAAACGATCAAGCGCGCGCTCATCGAACACGCGCGGACGCGTGGCTTCGACGTGGCCGGCGTCACCAAGCCCGATGCGGTGCCGGAAGCCAAAGCACGGCTCGAACGGTTTCTCGCCGACGGCGCGCACGGCGACATGGCCTGGATGGCCGCGACTGCCGAACGGCGCGCCTTGCCCTCCGCGCTGTGGCCGGATGTGCGCTCGGTGATCATGCTGGGCATGAATTACGGACCGGACGAGGACCCGCTGGCGATCCTGGCGCGCAAGGACCGCGCCGCCATCTCGGTCTACGCCAAGGGCGACGACTATCACGAACTGGTCAAATCGCGGCTCAAGGAGGTCGCGCGCTGGCTCACCGAAAACGCCGGCGGCGAGGTGAAAGTGTTCGTCGACACCGCGGCGGTGATGGAAAAGCCGCTTGCCGAAAAAGCCGGTCTCGGCTGGCAGGGCAAGCACACGAATTTGGTCTCGCGCCAATTTGGGTCTTGGCTGTTTCTCGGCTCGATCTTCACCACGCTCGATCTGCCGGCCGACGCGGCCGAGCCGGACAGTTGCGGAAGTTGCCGCGCCTGTCTCGACATCTGCCCGACTGCGGCTTTCCCGGAACCCTATCGCCTGGATGCGCGGCGCTGCATTTCGTATCTCACCATCGAGCACAAGGGACCGATCCCGCGTGAATTCCGCGCGGCGATAGGCAACCGCATCTATGGCTGCGACGATTGCTTGGCGGTTTGCCCGTGGAACAAGTTCGCGGTGCAAGGCCGCGAGGCCAAGCTCGCCGCGCGTGAGACTTTGCGCGCGCCCAGGCTTGCGGAGCTCGCGCGTCTCGACGACGCGCAATTCCGCGCACTGTTTGCCAAGACCGCGATCAAGCGCACCGGCCGCGATCGTTTCGTGCGCAATGTGCTGATCGCCATCGGCAATTCCGCAGACGTTTCGCTCGCAAGCGAGGCCGAGCGCCTGCTCGACGATGCCTCGCCGCTGGTGCGCGGCGCGGCGGTGTGGGCGCTCGGGAAATTATTGCCGCGAGAGAAATTCGCAGGGTTGTCACGACGCAAGCCGGAATCCGACGACACCGTGCGCGACGAGTGGGCCGCCGCGCTGGCTTAGAACTCCCTCACCGCCGCGATCAGCCGCTCGAGGTCCTCCGGCCGTGACAGCCGGTGGTCGCCGTCCTTGATCAGCGTGAGCACCACGTCGTCGCGGGCAAAGCGCGCCACCAGCTCCACTGCGTGCCGCCACGGCACATCGGGGTCCTGCACGCCTTGCAGGATATGCACCGGGCACCCGGTCTCGATCAGGCCGCCGAGCAGCAGATGCTTGCGGCCGTCCTCGATCAGGCCCTTGGTAATCGGATAGGGCCCCTCGGAATATTCGGACGGCCGCATCCAGACGCCTTTCTCCTCGATCTCGCGCTTGATCGCGTCGGAGAACGGCTTCCACATTAATTCCTCGGTGAAATCCACCGCCGGCGCGATCAGCACCATGCCGGCAATCGGGCTCCCGCCTTTGGACTCGCGTAAGCTCCGCGCCAGCAGAAGCGCCAGCCACCCGCCCATGGATGAACCGACCACGACCTGCGGGCCTTGGGCGAATTGCCTGTAGACCTCAATGCTCTCGTCAAGCCAGCGGCCGATGGTACCGTCGGTGAAATCGCCGCCCGACTCGCCGTGGCCGGAATAGTCGAACCGCACGCAGGCGCGGCCTTGGCTCTCGGCCCAGCGGTCGAGTGCCTGTGCCTTGGTGCCCTTCATGTCGGACTTGAAGCCGCCCAGCCAGAACAAGCCCGGGCTCTTGCCCTCGCGCGCGCGCACGGCGATGGTCCGCGCAGGCAGAGGCGATTCTATCGTCAGGGATGTCAGGCGAGCTTCGCTCATGCGCGTTTTGGCCGGACTTAAGGATGAAAGCGATTTCCGTCCTCGCACCTTCTCGCCGTAAGCCGGCCCTTTATGCAAGGGGGGCCAGCGCATGATCCCGAAAAGTGGGAACCGGTTTTCGGATAAGATCATGCGCAAGGAAAAATGGCGATGACCCCTGCCGCCGCCGCGCGCCGCTCGCTCGCCGGCGCCACGGTTTTGCAGCTGGTGCCGGCGCTGCGCGACGATCCGGCCGGCCATGCCGCGGTCGATATCGCGCTCGCGCTGCTGCAATCCGGCGCGCGCGCCATCATCGCCGGCGAAGGCGGGCCGCTGGTCGGCGAACTGCGCGCCTTCGGCGGCGAATGGCTGCCGATGCCCAACAACACGTTCAATCCGCTGCGCATCCGCGGCAATGCGCGGCGGCTCGCCAACCTGATCGCAAGCGAACGCATCGATATCGTGCATGCCCACAGCGCCGGCGCCGCCTGGAGCGCGCTCGCCGCCACCCACCGCATGCCGGTGTTCCTGGTCACGTCGTTTCCCGACCGGCTGCCGGCGGATTCCTGGCCCGGCACGCTGTTCGGCAGATCGCTGGCGCGCGGCGACCGGGTGATCGCGCCGTCGAGCTACGTCTCGCGCGCCATGATCGAGCGCTACAAGATTCCGCCCGACCGCATCACCGTGATCCCGCGCGCGGTCGACACCGCCAGCTTCAGTCCGGCGGCGGTGAGCGCCGACCGCATCGCGGCGCTGCGCCGGGTTTGGGGAATTCTACCGCAGATGCGCGTGGTGCTGGTTCCTGGCCGCATCGCGCCGTGGAACGGGCAGCTGAGCATGATCGACGCCGCGCGGCTGTTGGTCGGCGGCGGCGACCGCAACATCGCCTTCGTGTTCGCCGGCGAGGACCGCGGGCAGGCGCGCTATGCGCGCAGCGTTCGCCGGCAGGCCCGCATGCACGGCATCGACATGCTGTGCCGCATGGTCGGCCATTGCGCCGACATGCCGGCCGCGCTCGCGGTCGCCGACGTCGTGGTGGTACCGGCGCTGCAACCACCACTGGCCGGACGCGCCGCCGCCGAAGCGCAGGCCATGGGCCGGCCCGTGGTCGCCACCACGGTCGGGGTCTTGCCGGAAAACGTGCTTTGCCCGCCACGCATGCGCGACGACTTGCGCACCGGCTGGCTGGTGCGGCCCGGCAACGTGAGCGAGCTCGCGCGCGCGGTCGCGTCCGTGCTTGCGCTCGACGTCACCGCTTACGCGGCGCTCAGCGCCCGTGCCCGCCAATTCGCCGAGTTCGCATTTTCCCCGCACAGCGTTGCCGAAGCCATTCGCGGCGTTTATACCTCGCTGCTCGCGCGCGACGTCTGACGGTGATTGGCTTCAAAGTGGTAAACGTAATGTCGAGTTTGCCCGTGCCTGCAATGCCGGCCGTCAAGGACCGCCCCTCCGTGATTGCGCGCGGCGACAATTCCGAATCCGGTTCCGACGCCAAGGCGCGCGCACAGCAAGCGCGCGATCCGATCGCCGTGCTCATCGTGGTGCCCACCCTCGATGGCGGCGCGGCGGATGTCGGCGCGCTCGGACTGGTGCGCATCCTCACCGCGGCGGGCCACCGCGCCATCGTGGCGTCGCAGGCCGGTCGGCTGGTCGCCGACGTGACGGCGGCCGGCGGTGAATTCTTATCCCTCGACCTCGCCAGCAACAATCCGTTTCGGATGCTGCGCAGCGCCGCCGCGCTGAACCGGATCGCGCGCGCGCGCAAATGCGACGTGATCCATGCGCTTGGCCGCTCGGCGGCCTGGAGCGCCTATCTCGCCGCGCGGCTGCGCGGTATTCCGTTCGTCACCAGCTGGTACAAGGGCTTTCGCGACCAGAACATCTTCAAGCACCTGTACAACGGCGTCATGGCGCGCGGCGACCGCGTCGTGGCGGTGAGCGAGCAGATCGCGCAATTGATCAGCGACCGCTACGGCACGCCGTGGGAGCGCATCGCGGTCGTGCCGTCCAGCATCGACTTCGAGCGCTTCGATCCGGCCGATGTCGCGCGCGAGCGCGTCGAGGCGGTGCGCCGCGGCTGGGGCATCAAGCGCGACACCAAGGTGATCCTGATCGTCGGCCGTATCGTGCGCCGCAAGGGCCACCATGTCGTGGTGAAGGCGGCGAAGCGGCTGAAGGAGATGGGTTTCAAGGATTTCTTGTGCGTCTTCGTCGGCGAGGACCGCGGCCGCACCCATTACACCGGCGAGCTTTGGGATCTTGTGCTGGCCACCGGCACCATGGATGTCATCCGCATGGCGGCGCCGGTCGCCGACATGCCGGCCGCCTATGCCGCGGCCGCGGTCGTGGTATCGGCGGCGGTGCAGCCGGAAGGCCTGCAACGCTCGATCCTGGAGGCGCAGGCGATGGCGCGGCCGGTGATCGTCTCCGACCTCGGCGCCGGGCCGGACGTCGTGCTCACCCCGCCGGCGGTGCCGGAGAGCCGCATCACCGGCCTGCGCTTCCACGCCGGCGACGACGCGGCGCTGGCGGCGACCTTGCTGCGGCTGTTTTCCTTGCCCGAGCCTACCTGCCGCGCCATGGGCGCGCGCGGCCGCGACTGGGTGCTCGGCCATTTCAATGCGCCGGCGGTCGCCGAGCAGACGCTGCGGCTTTATGACGAGATTACCGGCCGCGAAATAGCTGCAGCCCTGGCGCCGCGATTGCGACAAAATTAGAGGAATTTGAATGATTTGACCGCGATTTTGGTCATTTCCGTCGACATCATTGACGGAACTACGTTGACTTATTCGCCGTTTCTACCAATCTTTCGCTAGCTAAGGCGATCAAGTACGCTAAGGCTCGTTGCAACAGCATGAGGAGATAATAGCCATTCGTCGTCCGATGAAGTCCGCGCTGCCCGCCCAAAAGGACGGCCCGCGCATCAACGAGGAGATCCGCTCGAAAGAAGTTCAGCTGATCGATAGTACCGGCGACAACAAGGGTGTCGTCGATTTTCAAACCGCCATGAGCATGGCGGAGGCGGCCGGGCTCGACCTGGTGGAGATTTCTCCCAACACGACCCCGCCGGTCTGCAAGATCCTGGATTTCGGCAAATACAAATTCCAGGCGCAGAAGAAAGCCGCCGAAGCCCGCAAAAAGCAAAAAGTCGTCGAGGTCAAGGAGATCAAGCTCCGGCCGATGATCGACGACCACGATTACGACGTGAAGATGCGTTCGATGAAGCGCTTCTTCGAAGAGGGCGACAAGGTCAAGATCACCTTGCGCTTCCGCGGCCGCGAAATGGCGCACCAGGAATTGGGCTACAAATTGCTCAACCGCGTCAAAGAAGACACCGCGCCGATCGCCAAGATCGAATCGGAACCGCGGTTCGAAGGCCGGCAGATGGTGATGCTGCTGGCGCCGCGCTAACCCATAGCGCTGACGCAGCTAACGCGCCGCTCGCGAAAAACGAGCGGCGCTTTTATTTCGCTTCAAGCAAACTCGATCGCCGCTCGGCTTCCCAGTGACCAGCGCAAGTGCCGCTCGAGCCAACGCCGTGCCAAGTGCCGGTCCCGGAGTTGTCCGACAGACGACCGGTGCCGTTGGCGCCCTTTTCGCCGACTTTGATGCTGACCTTGATCGCGCCATCCGGCGCGACCGTGCCGGCCAAGTTTATCGCGGCGTCGCCCTGATAGCTGACCTGGCCGTTCGCGACCCTCACATTGTAGCGATAGCCGCGGTCGCAAGTGCCCTTTTCCGTGACAATCAGCACACTCCAGTTGCCGTCTTGGATCGCGGCAAACGCGGCATGGGGCGGGCCGGCGATCGCCGCGCCAGCAAGTAACGCGGCTAAGATCACCGAATTCTTGATGCATTGCATGACGACGAGCTCCCTGTCGGCGGCGGCTTTGGTCTCATTTCGCGGCCATCCCAACCGGAGAAAGCTGGCGAAAATAGCGTCAATTTGAGGCGCAAATAACAGCCAAATGCCTAAACACCAGGTTAACGGCCTCGCCTAACGCGCGGTTGCAAGGTCCTGCCGCCTCTGCCATAACGCCGCCCTCTCGCCGCCCGGCTGGTTAGGGCTGCCGTGGCGGCGATTAACAGCTCAATTCCGAGCACCCGCTCAAAGACCATCGTCTTATCGAGCACATCCCGGCCGAGTGGGCTTTCGGGCCCGCCGTCGCGCCGATCAGGAGAGCCAAATGCCCAAGCTGAAGACTAAATCGGGCGCCAAAAAGCGCTTCAAGATCACCGCGACCGGCAAGGTAAAATTCCAGCAGTCCGGCAAACGTCACGGCATGATCAAGCGGACCACCCAGCAGATCCGCGACCATCGCGGCACCAAGGTGCTGTTCAAGACCGACGGCGACAACATCAAAAAATACTTTCTGCCGAACGGCTGATTGGTATTTCCGGCCGCTGTAACGCGGCCCTTGTCCCCGTCGAGAATTCGCACCTTTTGCTTCAGGACTAGCAAGGAGAGTTCCCATGTCCCGCGTCAAGCGTGGCGTCACCTCACACGCCAAGCACAAGAAAGTCCTCAAGGCCGCCAAGGGCTATTACGGCCGCCGCAAGAACACGATCCGCATCGCCAAGCAGGCGGTCGAGAAGGCCGGCCAATACGCCTTCCGCGACCGCAAGCGGCGCAAGCGCACGTTCCGCGCGCTGTGGATTCAGCGCCTGAACGCCGCGGTGCGGCCGTTCGGCCTCAACTACAGCCGCTTCATCGCCGGGCTGGCAAAATCCGGCATAACGGTCGACCGCAAGGTGCTGTCCGATCTCGCCATCCGCGAGCCGGCGGCGTTCCAGGCGATCGTGGAAAAGGCCAAGGCCGCGCTGCCGGCGTAAGACGACTGCGAGCACCGCCTATCCGGTGTCATGCGCGGGCTTGACCCGCGCATCCCGCTTAGGGATGCAAGGCGGTGCCCCTTGAATCGGGATGGCCGGGACAAACCCGGCCATGACCGGCTAGAACGCTGGTCGCCGGGGAAAGCCCATGTCCGATATCGCGCAACAGGAAAACGACCTACTTATCGCCATCGCTTCGGCCAAGGACGAAGCGGGGCTGGAAGCCGTGCGCGTGGCGGCGCTGGGAAAAAGCGGCTCGGTGTCGGCGCTGCTCAAGACGCTCGGCGCCATGACGCCGGACCAGCGCAAGGTGCAGGGTCCGGCGATCAACGGATTGAAGGATCGCGTCACCGCCGCTATCGCTGCTGCCAGGGACGCGCTTGGCGCCGCCGCGCTCGATGCCAGGCTCAGGACCGAGACCGTCGACGTCACGCTGCCGGTGCGCGAAGCGCCGACTGAGGCCGGCCGCCTGCATCCGATCAGCCAGGTGACCGACGAGCTCACCGCCATTTTCGCCGACATGGGCTTCGCGGTGGCGGAAGGTCCCGACATCGAAACCGACGATTACAACTTCACCAAGCTGAATTTCCCGGAAGGCCATCCAGCGCGGGAGATGCACGACACGTTCTATTTCCCGCCCAAGCCCGACGGTTCGCGGCTCCTGCTGCGCACGCACACCTCGCCGGTGCAGGTACGCACCATGTTGGCGCAGAAGCCGCCGATCCGCGTGATCTGCCCGGGCCGCACCTATCGCAGCGACTCGGATCAGACCCACACGCCGATGTTCCACCAGGTCGAGGGCCTGGTGATCGACAAGGGCTCGCATCTCGGCCACTTGAAATGGATCCTGGAAGAATTCTGCAAGGCGTTCTTCGAGGTCGACAGCGTGAAGATGCGCTTTCGTCCGTCGTTCTTCCCGTTCACCGAGCCGTCGCTGGAAGTCGACATCCAGTGCAGGCGCGACAAGGGCGAAATCCGTTTCGGCGAAGGCGACGACTGGCTGGAAATTCTCGGCTGCGGCATGGTGCACCCGAATGTTTTGCGAAACTGCGGGCTCGACCCGGCGGAGTACCAGGGCTTCGCCTGGGGCTTGGGCATCGACCGCATCGCCATGCTGAAATACGGCATGCACGACCTGCGCGCGTTCTTCGAGGCCGACGTGCGCTGGCTCGCGCATTACGGCTTCCGACCGCTCGATTTCCCGACGTTGGCGGGGGGATTGAGCCCGTGAAATTCACCCTGCCCTGGCTCAAGGAGCATCTCGACACCGACGAGCAGCTCACCGCGATCGTGGACAAGCTCACCATGATCGGGCTCGAAGTCGAGCGCGTCGAGGACAAGGCCAGCCTGCTCAAGCCGTTCGTGATCGCCTCGGTCATCTCCGCCGAAAAGCACCCGAACGCGGATCGCCTGCGCGTCTGCATGGTCGACATCGGAGATGGCAAGCCCATTCAAGTCGTGTGCGGCGCGCCCAATGCGCACGCCGGCATGAAAGGCGTGTTCTCGGCGCCCGGCACCTTCATCCCCGGCAAGAACATTACCCTGACGGTGGGCACCATCCGCGGCGTGGAAAGCCGCGGTATGCTGTGCTCGGCGGCCGAGCTGATGATTTCCGACGATCACGACGGCATCATCGAATTGCCCGCCGATGCGCCGGTCGGAAAGTCTTACGCCGAATGGGCGGCGTTGAGCGATCCGGTGATCGAGATCAATCTCACGCCCAACCGGCCGGATTGTACCGGGGTCAACGGCATCGCGCGCGATCTCGGCGCCACCTCCATCGGCGCCTTCAAGGACCGCCCGCCCAAGCCGGTCAAGGGCACGTTCCCCTGCCCGGTCAAGGTCACGCTTGATTTCGGCGCCACGCCCTCGCTCTGTCCCGCCTTCGGCCTGCGCCTGGTCAAGGACGTCAAGAACGGCCCCTCGCCCGACTGGCTGCAAAAGCGGCTTACTGCGATTGGTCTGCGCCCGATCAACGCGCTGGTCGACATCACCAACTTCATCACCTACGACCGCGGCCGCCCGCTGCATGTGTTCGACGCCGCCAAGGTGCATGGCCATCTCACCGTCCGGCGCGCCCGCAACGGCGAGACGCTGCTGGCGCTCGACGGCAAGAGCTACACGCTCGATCAGGGCATGTGCGTGATCGCCGACGAGAAGGGCGTGGAATCGCTCGCCGGCATCATGGGCGGCGAGGCCACCGGCTGCTCGCAGACCACTACCGACGTGCTGATCGAATCGGCGCTGTGGGACGAGATCAACATCGCGCAGACCGGGCGCAAGCTCGCCATCAATTCCGACGCGCGCTATCGCTTCGAGCGCGGCGTCGATCCAGCATTCATGTTGCCCGGCCTCGAGCTCGCCACCCAGATGGTGCTCGATCATTGCGGCGGCACGCCGTCCGAGATCGTGATCGTCGGCGACCCGACGCCGAAGGAAACGATCATCGATTTTCCTATGAACGAATTACAGCGGCTGGCTGGCATCAAGCTGCCGCTCGCCGACGTGCGCCGCGTGCTGGAGAAGCTCGGCTTCTTCGCCGCCGGCCAAAGCGATCGCGTGAAAATCGCGGTGCCGTCGTGGCGGCCGGACGTGCATGGCCGCGCCGACATCGTCGAGGAACTGGTACGCATCGTCGGCGTCGACCAGGTGCCTTCGACGCCGTTTCCGCGCGGCGAACACGCGCGCAAACCCGTGCTCACGCCGATCCAGAACCGCACCCGCAAGGCCAAGCGCGCGCTGGCCGCGCGCGCCATGGTGGAGGCCGTCACCTGGTCGTTCGTGTCGAAACGCGAGGCCGAGCTGTTCGGCGGCGGCAATCCGGCTTTGGCGTTGGCCAATCCGATCGCGGCCGAGCTCTCCGACATGCGGCCGAGCCTCATTCCCGGGCTGGTGATGGCGGCGCAGCGCAATGCCGACCGCGGCAGCGCCGACGTGGCGCTGTTCGAGGTCGGGCAAATCTTCAAGGGCGACGAGCCCGAGGATCAGCTCACGGCCGCCACTGGCCTGCGCCGCGCGCTCGCCAAGGCCGTCGGCATCGGCCGCCACTGGTCGAGCAAGGCGGCGCCGGTCGACGCCTTCGACGCCAAGGCCGACGCCTTCGCGGTGCTGGCGGCTGCCGGCGCGCCGATGCAGGCCTTACAGGTGGTGCCCGGCGCCCCGGCCTGGTTCCATCCCGGCCGCAGCGGCACCATCCAGATCGGCCCGCAGAACGTGCTCGGCGCTTTCGGCGAGTTGCATCCGCGCGCGCTGGCAGCGCTCAAGGCCGACGGGCCGCTGGTGGCGTTCGAAGTGATCCTGGAAAAAATCCCCGAGCCCAAAGCAAAGGCCACGCGGGCCAAGCTCCTGCTCGAATTGTTACCGTTCCAGCCGGTCGAACGCGATTTCGCCTTCGTGGTGGAGAATGCCGTGAAGGCCGCCGACCTCGTGCGCGCCGCGCAGAACGCCGACCGCAAGCTGATCGTCAACGTTACTGTGTTCGACGTCTACGAAGGCAAGGGCATCGACCCCGGCAAGAAGTCGATCGCCATCGCCGTGACCATGCAGCCGCGCGACAAGACCATGACCGACGCCGAGATCGACGCGCTGGCCGCAAAGATCGTCGCCGAGGTCGCCAAGAAAACCGGCGGCGTACTGCGGGCATAATACTGGAGCATGATCTTTTCCGAAAACCGGTACCCACTTTTCGGGATCATGCTCTAGCCCGGCACTAAATCCGCAAACGCAAACCCGTCGCGCTCGACCGTTTCGCCGACGCTGACTGGAATTTTGTACGCCAGCATCGGCCCGGCCGATACGAAGGTGTGGAATTCGCCGTTTTCGCCGCAGGGGTCGCTGCCGGCGGGCAGCGCGCCGATCAACGCAACATCGAAGCGGCGGCCGGCGAACGAGGCCGGCAGTTTCTTCAAGTCGACGACAGCGAGATGGGCCTCGACGCCGGCCTCGATCATGTCGCGCGCCAGCCGCCCGGTCGGCAATCCCCACAATGGAAAGACCGGCGCAATGCCGGTGCCGGCGAGATTTTTCTCGCGATAGGCGCGCACGTCCTCCAGGTAGAGATCGCCGAAAATAATATGCGTGACGCCGCGCGCCTTGGCGTCCCGCATCGCCGCGGCCATTTCGCGCTCATAGACCTCGTTCGGACAGGGATACGGGATGCGCACGACCACCGCCGGCAGGCCGGCGGCATCGAGCTGCGCGCGCAGCAATTCCTCGCGCACGCCATGCATGCTGACGCGGGCGAAGGTGTCGGTGACCGTCGTCAAGGCGCCGACGATGTCGAACTCAGCCTGGCGGCGCGCCACGTGCAGCGCCCAGGCGCTGTCCTTGCCGCTCGACCAGGCGATCAGCGCTTGCGGGCGTGGCTTTGCCATCAATCATCCTCACCCCGACGACGGCGGCGCGGACGTTCACGCGAACGGCGCGCCGGTCTGTCCTCGTCCGGCTCCTTCAGCGCGCCGATCCGGCGCAACGCCGCTTCGGCCGCGCGCACGCCGGATTCCCAGGCACCGCCGACCGTGCCCCATTGGGTCTCGTGCACCGCCTCGCCGGCAAACCAGATGCGCCCGCCGAGCGGCTCCATCAGCACCTTGCGCGCGTCGGCGCTGCCGGGCGCGGCGGCCGACATGGCGCCAAGCACGAAGGGCTCGTCGTTCCAGCGCGTGGCATGGCCGCGCTTGATCGCGCGCTTGACGTCGGAGCCGAACAATGTCGCCAGCCAGTCGCCGGCGAAGTCGATCATCGCAGCCTCGCCCTGCGCGGCCAGCGCGCGGCCGAAGCTGCCGGCAACCTCGACCAGATACAGACTCGTGCCCGACATATTGGCCAGCAACGCGGCGGTGCGCGCGCCGGCCGCTTGTTCGAATACTAGGTCGTCGCGTTGCAGGCCGAGCGGATTGCCCGGCATGTCGAGCGCGATGTGATCGAAACTGCCGAGCGCGAGCTTGGCCGCGGCATCGAGCTGGCGCTTGGACAGCGCCGGGCTGAATTCGATTTTGTCCGCGGTGAGCACATTGGTCGATACGGTCACGATAATGGCGCGCGGACTCAGGCGCCCTTTTGCGGTTTCAACCTCGAGGCTGCGGTCCCATGCGATGCGCGTGACCGGCGTTGACAGCCGCACCGGCAGGTCGGCCGCGAGCCGGGCGAGCAGCGCGCCATAGCCCTGCCGGCAGAACGCGGCGGCGTCGCGCTCGGATGCGCGGGCAAGGTCCATGGCGGAGACGCCTTTGAGATCCTTGCCGCAGCCATAGGGGCCAAGAATGAATTCGATCGTGCCCTGCCAGTCGCCGAGATCGCGCGGCAGCGCCGCCGCCGCCACATCGGTCTTGGCGCGGGCGGCGTCGGCGATGGCGCGATGCGAACGCACCAGGCTGCTGAGGAAAATTTCGAGTTCGGCATCGCGCGCATTGCGCGGGCCGACGCGCACCGACTGCCCGCGCGGCGCTGGGTAGACATCGATGCCGGCCGGCGCCGCCGGCTTGAGCAGCGGGTTGACGTCGGGCTGATGAATCCAGTGGGCGCCGCGGTCGAACGGCACGCCGAAAGTCCGCGTATCGGTGACACAGCGCCCGCCGACATGGTCGGCGGCCTCGATCACGACAAAGCGCTGCTTGGCGGCGGCGACGCGGCGCGCGGCGGCGATGCCGGCGGCGCCGGCGCCGATAATCACCACATCCACGTCGCTGGCGGCCGGCGCGGCGCCGAGCGCGGGCTTCGCCAGCAGCGCCGCACCGGCGGCCAGGAATGAGCGGCGACTAAGCCTCGACATGGTATCCGAATGATTGATGGTGTCGCCGCCAGATTGCCCGAATGCGCCTGGCACGGCGTTTATCATGGCTAATCGTTGGTTACCAATGCACACGGGCAATGAACCAAATTGCAATGAGTCTTCGCTAGATTTGCCCGCAATAAAAGTGCGACCGCGCGTCAAGGAATGGCGCCAAGGACCGTGCAATGAGTTGGATGGCGGACGGGGTCGGGCGTCTTCTCGCCCATTATCTGGAGAAGCCGGCGCAGGGCTACGAGCCGTTCACGCCGAGCGATCCCGAAACCTTGCGCGCCACGCTCATGCCCGGCGACGTGCTGCTGGTCGAAGGCAGCAACCACATTTCTGGCGTCATCAAATATCTCACGCAGTCCACCTGGTCGCACGCCGCGCTCTATGTCGGGCCGATCGGCGATCGGGAGACCGCGGAGGGCGAGTCGCTGGTGCTGGTGGAAGCCAATATCGGCCAGGGCGTGGTGGCGGCGCCGCTGTCGAAATATGCCCGCTACCACACCCGCATCTGCCGGCCGACCGGGCTGACCGCGGACGATTGCGCGCGCGTCTGCGCTTACGCGGCCGAGCGCATCGGCTTCGACTACGATCTCAAGAACATCATCGACCTCATGCGCTATCTGTTCCCGCTGCCGGTGCCGCAGCGCTGGCGCCGGCGCATGATGGCGCTCGGCTCCGGCCACCCGACCCGCATCATCTGCTCGGCGCTGATCGCGCAAGCCTTCGAGAATGTGCGCTATCCGATCCTGCCCAAGGTGACGCTGCTCGACAGCGAGGCGGCGCGCCGCGAAATCCTGGAAATCCGCCATTCCTCGTTGTTCGCCCCGCGCGATTTCGACATCTCGCCCTATTTCGAGGTGGTCAAGCCGACCCTGGTGAAAGGCTTCGATTACAAGGCGATGGCCTGGGCCGATCTTCCGGCCGCCGACGCCGACGAGATGGTGTCGCTGGTGCCGGCCGAGAGCGAAACATTCGAGACCGACACGCTGTCGCCGGTGGTTTGATCGACTTGGTCCTTAGACTTTGGGCCTTGCCCCAGGCCGCGGCCGGCATTAGCTGTGACCGCATGATCGACGCGGCCTTCAAAGCGTTTTCGCAACTGTTCACCCAGCCGCTGCGCGCGGTGCTGATGAAGGCCGTGGGTTTAGCCCTGCTGCTGATCGTCATCATCGGCATCGTGCTCAACCGCGTGTTCGCCGCGCTGGCGGCGAGCGGCGCCACCTGGGCCGAGCAGACCTCCGGCATGGCGCCGCACGCGGCCTGGGCGACGCTGGCCTGGGTGCTGTCGATCATGGCAAGCCTCGGCATCATCACCGGCGCCTTGTTCCTGATGCCGGCGGTGACCGCCTTCGTCGGCAGCTTCTTCGTCGACGAGGTGGCCGACGCGGTGGAGCGCGAACATTATCCAGCCGAGCCGCCGGGCCACGCGCTGCCGCTGTTGCGCGCGCTGATCGAGGGCGTGAAATTCGCTCTGCTGGTGTTCGCGGTTTATCTGTGCGCGCTGCCGTTCATATTCCTCGCCGGGCTCGGCGTGATCATATTGTTCCTGGCGAATTCCTACCTGCTCGGCCGCGAATATTTCGAGCTCGCCGCCATGCGCTTACGCGCGCCGCACGAGGCCAAGGCAATGCGCAAGAGCAACGCCGCTTATATTTTTCTCGCCGGCATGGTGATTGCGGTGTTCGTGTCGATCCCGCTGGTCAATCTGGCGACGCCGATCTTCGCCATGGCCTACATGGTGCACATCCACAAGCGCATGAGCGGCAAGCGCGTAGAATTGATTGAGAAGACCCGTTAACGCTTGCGCATGATCTTTTCCGAAAACCGGTTCCCACTTTTCGGGATCATGCGGCTCAAGCCGCGACCGTCTTGCCCGGCCACTGGCATAAATCCGAAATAATACATTTCTCGCACAGCGGCTTGCGCGCCACGCAAGTATAGCGCCCGTGCAGAATCAGCCAGTGATGTGCGTGCAATTTGTAGGACGCCGGCACCGCCTGCTCGAGCTTCTGCTCGACCTCGAACGGATTTTTTCCCGGCGCCAGGCCGGTGCGGTTGCCGATGCGGAAAATGTGGGTGTCGACCGCGATGGTCGGCTCGCCGAACGCGATATTGAGCACCACATTGGCGGTCTTGCGCCCGACGCCCGGCAGCGCCTCCAGCGCCTCGCGCGCGCGCGGCACCTGCCCGCCATGCTCGGCGACCAGCCGAAGCGACAATTCGACCACGTTCTTGGCCTTGGTGCGGAACAGCCCGATGGTCTTGATCAGCTCGCGCACGCGCTCCTCGCCAAGCGCGGCCATCTTCTCGGGCGTGTCGGCCAAAGCGAACAGTGCCGGCGTCGCCTTGTTGACGCCGACATCGGTCGCCTGCGCCGAGAGCACCACCGCCACCAGCAGCGTGAACGGATTGATGTGCTTGAGTTCGCCCTTGGGTTCCGGGTTCGCCGCCTGGAAGCGGCGGAACGCCTCTTCGATTTGCGCCTTGGTCCAAGACTTGACGATCAAAGGCTTGACCATCAAAGGCTTGACGGCCAAAGGTTTGCGCGCATTGCCCTTGCGGGTCTGCACGGAAGATTTTCGGGCCGACTTTTTCGCCATGGTTTTGGTATAGTGACGCCCATGTCCGCCGACAACAGCGACCTCGAACCCACGATCTTTTCCGCCGTACTCACGCCGCACCGCTCGCTCGGCCGCGTCGGCTTTCTGGTGCTGATGACGGCGTTCGGCGCCGTGAGCTTCGCCGCCGGGATGGTGTTCCTGCTCGACGGCGCCTGGCCGATCTTCGGCTTCTTCGGGCTCGACGTGCTGCTGCTGTACTGGGCGTTTCGGCTCAACTACCGCCACGCCGCCGCTTACGAGCAGGTCACGGTGACGCCGACCGCGCTCAAGGTGCGCAAGGTCTGCCATCGCGGCCGCGCGCGCGAATGGGTGCTCAATCCGCTCTGGGTCAAGCTCGACAAGGTGGCCCACGAGGAGTTCGGCATCGAGCGGCTGTTCCTGGTTTCGCGCGGCAAGCAGCTCGCCATTGCGAATTTCCTGGGGCCCGACGAAAAAGCCAGCTTCGCGCAGGCGCTGGGCAATGCCCTGAGCGAGGCCAAGCGCGGGGTAACAAGGACGACGTTCGGCTAGTCAGGAATCGGGTGGCTGCAACGCCTAACCTCGCCTAAATACATCAGATGATGAACATGACCAAGACGACGGCCCTGTCCGACCGCTTCCCCGAATTCGCCCCGCTCCCCACCGCGGCGGCGGATTACGACATCGTGCGCCGCGCCATCGCCCATATCCGCGGCAACTGGCGTTCGCAGCCCGCGATCGAGACTATCGCCGACGCCGCCGGTGTCAGCGCAACCGATCTGCATCATCTGTTCCGCCGCTGGTGCGGCCTGACGCCGAAGGCGTTCCTGCAGGCGCTCACCCTCAATTATGCGCGCGACCTGCTGCGCGCGTCGGCCAGCGTGCTGGACACCGCCTACGAGGTCGGCCTGTCCGGACCAGGCCGGCTGCACGATCTGTTCGTGACGCACGAGGCGATGTCGCCGGGCGAATGGAAGGCCGGCGGCGAAGGGCTCACGATCTCTTATGGATTCCATCCCTGCCCGTTCGGGACGGCGCTGGTGATGAACACGCCGCGTGGGCTGGCCGGCCTCGCGCTCGCCGACGCCGGTAAGGAGCGCTCGGCGCTCAGGGATATGCGCGCGCGCTGGCCGAGGGCGCGCTATGTCGAGGACTTCGCGGCCACGGCCGCGACTGCACGGCGCATTTTCGATCCGGCGCTCTGGCGCCCGCAGCAGCCGCTGCGCGTGGTGCTCATTGGGACGGATTTCGAAGTGCGCGTGTGGGAAAAGCTGCTGACCATTCCGATGGGCGCCCTCACCACCTATTCCGACCTCGCGGCCCGCGCCGGATCGCCGAGAGCCGCGCGCGCGGTCGGCGCCGCGGTCGGCAAAAATCCAATCTGCTTCGTGGTGCCCTGCCACCGCGTGGTCGGCAAGAACGGCGACATTACCGGCTATCACTGGGGCCTCACCCGCAAGCGCGCGATGCTGGGCTGGGAAGCCGGGATGGCGGCAGCTTAAGCTTACGCCGCCAGATCCATTTTCGACTTCACCGTCGAATCCGCGTTGAGCCGGTAGATCATCGGTACGCCGGTATCTAAATTCAATTTGGTGATGCTCTCCGTCGTGTGCTTGTCGAGCACCATCACCAGCGCGCGCAATGAATTGCCGTGCGCCGACACCAGCACATGCTCACCGCGCAGCACGCGCGGCAGGATTTCCTGGATGTAATAGGGCAGCACGCGCGCGGCGGTGTCGCGCAAACTCTCGCCGCCGGGCGGCGCGATGTTGTAGGAGCGGCGCCAGATGTGCACCTGCTCCTCGCCCCATTTCTTGCGCGCGTCGTCCTTGTTGAGACCGACCAGCTCGCCGTAGTCGCGCTCGTTGAGCGCCTGGTCCTTGAACACGGGAATTTTGGTCTGGCCCAATTCCTCCAGCATGAGGTCGAGCGTGCGCTGCGCGCGGATCAGCGCGGAGGTGAAGGCAACGTCGAACTTGATCCCTTGCGTCTTGAGCTTGCGGCCGGCCTCGCGCGCCTCGGCGACGCCCTTGTCGGTCAGGTCGATATCGCGCCAGCCGGTGAACAGGTTCTTCAGGTTCCAGTCGCTCTGGCCGTGACGCACGAGCACGAGAAGACGGTCGGTCATTTCACTGCTCTTTCACACCTTAGAAATCTTTCAACCCCAGGACATCCATCATCGAATAGAGCCCCGGCTTCTGCGTGCGCGCCCACAGCGCCGCGTGCAGCGCGCCGCGTGCGAAGATCATGCGGTCCTCGGCCTTGTGCACCAGCTCGACACGCTCGGCCGGGCCGGCGAAGATCACGCTGTGCTCGCCGACCACGCTGCCGCCGCGCAACGCGGCAAAACCGATGTCGCCGGCCTTGCGCGCGCCGGTGTGGCCGTCGCGGCTGGCGACCTTATGCGTGTCGAGATCGATGCCGCGGCCTTCCGCCGCCGCGCGGCCGAGCATGAGCGCGGTGCCGGACGGCGCGTCGACTTTCTGGTTGTGATGCATCTCGAGGATTTCGATGTCGAAGGAATTATCGAGCGTCTTGGCCACGCGCCGGGTGAGCGCCGCCAGCAGGTTGACGCCGAGGCTCATATTGCCGGACTTGACGATCACCGCGCTCTTGGCGGCGTCCTTGATCTTGGCTTCGTCGGCCGCGCTTAAACCCGTGGTGCCGATGATGTGCACCTTGCGGCCCTTGGCCGCGAGCGCGGCGAAGGCCACCGTCGCCGACGGCGCGGTGAAGTCGATAATGCCGTCGGCCTTGTCCAGCAGCGCCGCCGCGTCGCCGCTGAGCTTGACGCCGTTCTCCGGCGTGCCGGCCAGCGTCCCGGCATCCCAGCCGATCAGCGGCGAGCGCGCGTCTTCCAGCGCACCGCTCAGCGCAAAACCCTTAATGTCGACGATCGCCTTGACCAGCGTGCGGCCCATCCGCCCGCCGGCGCCGGCGACCACGAGCCGCATTTCGGCCATCGGTCTAACTCCCGGAACCAAGGGCGAGGATATAGCGCGCCAGACGGTAAAAGGCGACTACGGCTGCGGGCCGTCGTAGCCCTCGATGATGAGGATATCGGCGGTCGAATGCGGCTGCCGCACCTTGATGTTGGCCTGGTATTCGGGCGAGCGGTAGCAAGCGAGCGCACTGGCATAGTCCGGAAATTCGATCACCACATTGCGCGAGCGCGCGTTGCCTTCCATGCTCTCAGATTTGCCGGCGCGGATGATGAAGCGGCCGCCGAATTTCTTGAAGATCGCGGCATTGGCCGCGGCATAGGGCTTGTAGCCCTCGTCGCTATTTACGTCGACTTGCGCAATCCAGTAACCCTTCGGCATGTCAGTTCCCCCTCACTTGCCCGTAACTTGCTCGATCTCGGCGACGATGGCGTCGGCCGCCGCCTTCGGATCGCGGGCTTCCACCACCGGCCGGCCGACCACCAGATAGTCGGCGCCGGCCTCGATCGCCCTTGCCGGCGTCATGATGCGTTTCTGATCGCCGCTGGCGGTCCCTGCCGGCCGGATGCCCGGCGTGACCAGCACCATGCCCGGGCCCACGATGCCACGCAGGTTGGCCGCCTCCTCCGCCGAGCACACCAACCCGTCGATGCCGGTGTCGCGCGCCTGCGCCGCGCGCGCCGCGGCCAGTTCGCCGACGCCGAGGTCGTAGCCGGCGGCGGCGAGATCGGCGTCGTCATAAGAGGTGAGCACAGTCACCGCGAGAATGCGCAGCGTCGAGCCACGCTTGCCTTCGACCGCCGCTTTCATGGTCTGCGGATAGGCATGCACGGTGAGGAATGTCGCGCCGAGCTGCGCCACGCTTTCGACGCCCTTGCTGACCGTGTTGCCGATGTCGTGCAGCTTGAGATCGAGGAACACCTGCTTGCCGGCGGCGATCAAGCCGGCCGCGAACGGCAGCCCGCCGGCGAAAGCGAGCTGATAGCCGATCTTGTAGAAGCACACCGACTCGCCAAGCTTCGCCACCATGGCCTCGGCGGATTTGACCGATGGCAGGTCGAGAGCCACGATCAGGCGTTCGCGTGCATCCAGCGTCACAGATATCTCCTCACATCATCAGCCGCGCCATGTCCACCAGCCGCGCGAGCTGGGCGCGAAACAGGTTGGCGGTACCGGTGTCGGCGATATTGTCCATGTCGTCGAAAGCGTGATCGGCCTGCGGGATCGCCACTTGCTCGGGGATCACCAGCGCGCCGCAGCCGAGCTCAAGGATCTGCCGCAGCGCCATCAGCGAGAGCAAGCCGCCGGAGCGGCCCGGCGACGCCGAGCTGATCGCGAACACGCGCCCCTTGAAGGCGGCATAGCTCGGATCGCCGCGCTCGCGCACGCGCGAGACCCAGTCGATGGCGTTCTTGAGCGTCGGCGTCACCGACGCGCTGTATTCCGGGCTGGCGATGAACACGCCGTGGTGCGCCATGATCATCTGCTTGAGCTTGAGCGCGTTGGCGGGCGCCCCGGCATTGGCCTCGAGATCGCCCTCATAGAGCGGCAACGGATAATCGGCGAGCGAAATGCGCGTGACGTCGATGTCGATCAGGGCCAGCTCTTTCGCCGCCAGCGCCGCCAGCTTGACATTGTGCGAGCCGGTGCGGGTCGAGCCGGGCAGGACGAGGATTTTCGGCGTGGCCATCGGCGGCTCCGTGGACGTTCCCGGATAGCATACTAGAAGCTGTCATGCCCCGCGAAGACGGGGGCATCCATTAGCCGCATGCTAATTTTGTGAAACGCGTTCAGCGCCCGCGATAAACCCACACGCGCGCGGGCGGCAGGTTGAGCCAGATCAGCTCGGAGGCCTCGGCCTTGATCCCGGACAGCGTCTTCGGGATCGGCGGCACCATGGCATAGGTGAACTGGACGAATGGCGCGCCCGGCGCCAGCAGGCTCATTGCATCCGAAATCAGGCGCAGGCGTGTGCGCAGCGGCTTGGTGACCAACGGCAGTCCTGACACCACCGCGGCCGCCGGCTCGCGCACGAAGGTCTCGAGCAGACGGCGCAGCCGATAGGCGTCGCCCTGCACCACGGTCGCCGCCGGATAGCGCGTGCGCAGCAGCCGGCAGAAGTCTGGATTGAATTCGACCAGGATCAGACGCGCCGGATCGACGCCGCGCTGGACCAGCGCCTGCGTCACCGGACCGGTGCCGGGCCCAAGCTCGATCACCGGACCGCTCGCCTTCGGATCGACATAGCGCGCCATGGTGCGCGCCAGCGCCTTGCTCGACGGCATCACCGCGCCGGTCGACAGCGGCTTCTCGATCCAGGAACGGATGAATTGCATCTCGTCATCGAGACGCAGGGTCTTCTTTTGAACGCGGACGACTGAATGTGTGGGCATCGATACTGGGTCACGCGAGCGGGGGGTGGGCTTTAGTCTAAGAACTTCACGGGTATAGGGCGGCGGGCAGGGGGTCAAGATGGGCTACCCGGATTGGTTCCCCCGATTTCCAAGACCATCGAGAAAATCCTTGACCCGACTGAAGAATCCAGCCGATTCCGGCTGGGTTTGGTCGGAGGACAGCTTTTCGAACTCCGCCAGCAATTCGCGCTGGCGCTTGGTCAGATTTTGCGGCGTTTCCACCGCTACTTGAACGTACATGTCGCCGGTTTGTTTCGCGCGCAGCACCGGCATCCCCTTGCCGGACAGGCGGAAACGCCGGCCGGCCTGGGTGCCGGCGGGGACTTTGACCCGCGCCTGGCTGCCATCGATGGCCGGCACCTCGAATTCGCCGCCGATAGCCGCGGTGACCATGGAGATCGGCACCCGGCAGTGTAAGTCGGCGCCGTCGCGCTGGAAGAACTCGTGCGGGGTGAGCGACAGGAAAATATAAAGATCGCCCGCCGAACCGCCGCGCAGGCCCGCCTCGCCTTCGCCGGCGAGCCGGATACGGGTGCCGTCCTCGACGCCGGGCGGGATATTGACCGACAAATTGCGCTCGCGGGTGACCCGGCCAGCGCCGGCGCAAGACGGACAGGGATTTTCGATCACCTGCCCGCGGCCCTGACAGGCCGGGCAGGTGCGCTCGAGTGTGAAGAAGCCCTGCGCATGCCTGATCTTGCCGGCGCCGCCGCAGGTCGCGCACGGCTTCGGCTTGCTGCCGGCCTTGGCGCCGGTGCCGGAGCAGGCTTCGCAGATCACCGAGGTCGGGATGCGGATTTGCGCGGTCTTGCCGGTAAAGGCCTCTTCCAGGCCGATTTCCATGTTGTAACGCAGATCCGAGCCGCGCTCGCGGCCTTGCCCGCGGCCGCCGCGCCGGCCGCCGCCCATGCCAAACAGATCTTCGAAAATGTCGGAGAATGTATGGGCGAAATCGGCACCAAAGCCGTGCGCAGCCCCGCCCATGCCGCCCTGCTCGAAGGCGGCGTGACCGAACCGGTCATAGGCGGCGCGCTTGTCGCCGTCCTTGAGGACGTCATAGGCCTCGTTGAGTTCTTTGAATTTGTGCTCGCATTCGGTGTCGCCCGGATTGCGATCCGGATGATGCTGCATGGCGAGCTTGCGGTAGGCGGCTTTGAGTTCGGCGTCGGTGACGGTGCGCGAGACGCTCAGGATTTCGTAATAGTCGCGCTTCGACATACCGGTCCCGCCCTAGATTCCGATCGCAGTCATAATCGTACGTGATTCGACAATTCATCGAACCTGCAAAAACTCACCCCCGGTCCTGACCCGGGGGTGACATCTGTTGCGGTTGACGATGACCTGCGCACAGCCGGCGGCCTTAGGTTAGGCCGACTTCTTGTCGTTCTTGTCGTCGACCTCGGTGAACTCCGCGTCGACCACGTCTTCCTTCTTGCCGTCGGCGCCGGTGGCGCTCTCGCTGGTGTCAGCGCCCGGAGCTTCCGCCTGTTTGTACATGGCCTCGCCGAGCTTCATGGAAGCCTGCGCCAGCGCGTTGGTCTTGGTCTGGATGAGACCTGAGTCATCGCCCTTGAGCGCCTCTTTGAGATCCGCCATGGCGTTCTCGATCGCGGTGCGCTCGGCCTCGCCGACCTTCGAGCCATGCTCGGCTAGCGCCTTCTCGGTGGAGTGCACCAGCGCCTCGCCGTGGTTCTTGGCTTCGACCGCCGCTTTTCGCTTCTTGTCTTCTTCGGCATGCGCCTCGGCGTCCTTGACCATCTTCTCGACGTCGGCCTCGGACAGGCCGCCCGACGCCTGGATGCGGATTTGCTGTTCTTTGTTCGTCGCCTTGTCCTTGGCGGACACGTTGACGATGCCGTTGGCGTCGATGTCGAAAGTGACCTCGACCTGCGGCACGCCGCGCGGGGCCGGCGGTATGCCGACCAGATCGAAATTGCCGAGCATCTTGTTGTCGGACGCCATCTCGCGCTCGCCTTGGAACACGCGGATGGTCACCGCGCTCTGACTATCCTCGGCGGTGGAGAACACTTGGCTCTTCTTGGTCGGGATCGTGGTGTTGCGGTCGATGATGCGGGTGAACACGCCGCCCAGCGTCTCGATGCCGAGCGAAAGCGGGGTCACGTCGAGCAGCAGCACGTCCTTGACGTCGCCTTGCAGCACGCCGGCCTGAATGGCGGCGCCCATTGCCACCACTTCGTCCGGGTTGACGCCCTTGTGCGGCTCCTTGCCGAAGAACTGCTTCACGACTTCCTGCACCTTCGGCATACGCGTCATGCCGCCGACTAGAACGACCTCGTTGATCTCGGCCGCCGAGATGCCGGCGTCCTTGATCGCCTTGCGGCAGGGCTCGACGGTCTTCTGAATGAGATCGTCGACCAGCGCCTCGAACTTGGCGCGGGTGAGCTTCATGGTGAGATGCTTGGGACCCGCCGCATCCGCCGTGATGAACGGCAGATTGATCTCGGTCTGCGTGGTGGACGACAGCTCGATCTTGGCCTTCTCGGCCGATTCCTTAAGCCGTTGCAGCGCCAGCTTGTCGCGGCGCAGGTCGATGCCCTGTTCCTTCTGGAATTCGTCGGCCAGATAGTTGACCAGGCGCATATCGAAGTCTTCGCCGCCCAGGAACGTGTCGCCGTTGGTGGATTTCACCTCGAACACGCCGTCGCCGATTTCCAGGATCGAAATATCGAAGGTGCCGCCGCCGAGGTCGTAGACCGCGATGGTGCCGGTCTTCTGCTTGTCGAGACCGTAGGCGAGCGCGCCGGCGGTCGGCTCGTTGATGATGCGCAGCACCTCGAGACCGGCGATTTTGCCGGCATCCTTGGTGGCCTGACGCTGAGCGTCGTTGAAATAGGCCGGAACGGTGATGACGGCCTGATCGACCTTCTGCCCGAGATAGGCTTCCGCCGTTTCCTTCATCTTCTGCAGGATGAAGCCGGAAATCTGCGAGGGCGAATAGCTCTTGCCGTCGATCTCGACCCAGGCGTCACCGTTGGAGGCCTTGGAAATCTTGTAGGGAACGAGTTTTTTGTCCTTCTCGACCATCGGGTCGTCGTAGCGCCGTCCGATCAGGCGCTTGACCGCGAAGATGGTCTTTTCCGGATTGGTGACCGCCTGGCGCTTGGCCGGCTGGCCGACGAGACGCTCGCCGTCGTCGCTGAAGGCGACGATCGAGGGCGTGGTTCGCATGCCTTCAGCGTTCTCGATGACTTTCGGGGTCTTGCCTTCCATGACGGCGACGCACGAATTGGTGGTGCCGAGGTCGATGCCGATGACCTTGCCCATGGTTTTTCCTCTCAATTGCGGCAGGCCGGCCGGGCCAATTGGCGCCCGGGCGGGATACGTCCGCGGCCCATCCGCAGACCCCCTGATCCAGCCCCCTGGATACGTTTTTTGCCGCATTTCTGCGGCTCAATGGCTCATATAGGAGGGCCGCCTCGGCCCGCAAGCCAGCCTGTCACGAAATCACGAGCCGGCGGGCCGGACCTCCGCCGTCACGCGACTTGAGGGTTAATCTAGCCGTTGCCGCGCCGGGTCGGGTCGGTTAGGCAGGCCGGCCCACCCCCGAAATGGAAAGCAGATACGCCCCATGCCGCGCCGATTGTTGGCTTACCTCGTTGCCGCAATGCTCGTAATTTGGCCTGCCGTGGCGGTCCTTAGTCCCGCTTTCGGCGCCGAGCCGGCGTTTCCGCCGGGCTCGCGGATCGGGCTCGAGCCGCCCGGCGACCTCAAGCCGAGCACGCGTTTTCCGGGCTTCGAGGACATCGACCGCAAGGTCGCCGTTACCCTTCTCGAACTTCCGGCCAGCGCCTATGCCGAACTTGCGCGCGCGGCGAATGCCACGGAGCAGCGCGGCCTCACCGACGTAAAGCGGGAAGAATTTTCATTGCGCGGCGGCAGCGGGCTGCTGGTCACCGGCCGCGCCCAGATCAATGACGTCGCGCTGCACAAATGGATTCTGCTGGCGACCGCGGCCGCCGACAAGGACCTTACCGTGCTGATCAATGTGGAAGTGCCGGAAGCCGCGCGCGCGGTTTATTCCGACGCGGTCATCCGCCAGGCGCTGGCGAGTGTCACGTTCCGGCCGATGCCGATCCAGGAGCAGCTCGGCTTGCTGCCGTTCAAGCTTGGACAACTGGCCGGCTTCCGGGTGATGCAGGTGCTTGCCCAAGGCGGCGTGATCCTGACCGAGGGTCCGACCGATGACCTCAGCAAGCAGCCTTATGTGATCGTCTCGATTGGGCAGGGCTCGCCGGAACAGGCCGGCGACCGCGCCAGGTTTGCCCGCGACCTGCTGTCGTCGGCGCCGCTGCGCGATCTCAGCGTGCAGTCGGCGGATGCCATGCGGATCGGCGGCTTGCCCGGCTACGAGATCAGGGCGCAGGCCAAGGGGCTCAATGACGAGCCGATCTTGGTGGCGCAATGGCTGCGTTTCAGCGGCGGCAATTTTTTGCGCGTCATCGGCATCGGCCGCAAGGACGATTGGGACGCGCTGTTCACCCGCTTCCGCGCGCTGCGCGACGGAATCGAGTTCCGCTAGAATTTGATCGTGCTGCGGATGCCGGCGATGAAGGCGTTGCCGATGGCAACCGTCGGATCGTTCGGGTTTGGCACATTGCCGCCGGGATGGACGATGTATTGCAAATCCGGCTGCACGATCCACCAGGGCGCGATTTGCGCCGCGTAAGTCATCTCGAACACCACCTCTTCGTCGCGGATCGGAAAAGGCGGCGCGATCGCGAGCGTGTCGCGGTCGAACGCCGCCGCGGCCGGACTGATCTTGGAATAGGCGATGCCGAGGGTAAACATGTCGTTCGGGCGATCGCGCAGCGCTCCCTTAACGCCGATGCCGCCGTCCATGTAGAACGAAATCAGATTGCGGTCCGTCGGCGCCACGCCGCCGCGCAGGAAGACGTTGACGGAGCCGTCCTTGCCAATGCGCGAGACCATTTGGTCGACGAGGCCATAGATGCCCCAGTTGCCGCTGTGATTGAGCGGACCGGCCGCGGCCGGATCGGCAAGCGACACCACAGTGCCGGCGCCGTTCACGCCGAAATGCTGGTCGGCGTAATCCGCGGTCGCGTACCAGGCGCCGACCTTGTAGACCCCAGGCAGGTTTCCGGAAAGCTTGTATTGCAGTTCGCCCATCCACAGCGCGCTGCCGCTGAAGCTGAACGTGGTGCCGTATTTATTGCACTGCTCCGGATTGCCGGTGCAATTGCGCCCGGCCGGATCCCCGGAAAACACCGCGGTGAGTAGCGTGACGCTGTCGGTCGCATTGACCTTGAGCCGTGCACCGGGCGCTGCGAGCGGAAAGGCCGGACCGCCATGCATCATATCGGGGCCGAGGATGCCGGCCCAGCCGAAGATGCCGTTGAGTAAACCGCCATAGGTGGTGTCTTCAGCACCGTTGACGTATCCGCCGACGGTGGGGCTGATCATGAACTCATCGTCGGCGGCGAGCTGGCCGATGCGCAGCGAGAAGCGGTCGTTGAAACTCTGTTCGAACCAGGCAGTGAACAGCCGCGTCGTCGGGAGCCCGTCGATATAGCTCGGGTCGGCGATGCTGCCGACATTGTCGGCGACGTTATGGCCGCTGTTGTGGAACTGATAGATCGTGATGTGTGTCTTGGCCCCGGTCCAGCCGATCAACTTTTCCAGGTTGCTGTCGGCCGTGAATTCAAAACGGCCTTCGTAGCTGGCGCGCCGATCGATGCCGCCGGACAGCACGGCGAAGGTCTCGCCGATATAGGCGAGGGTAAACTCGATGCCCTTGTCCTTGAGCGTGGTGCGGGCCCCGCCCCAGTCGCCGGTTAAAGTGTCTTGCTCCCAGATCGAGGTGGGCGGCTTGGCCTTTTCCGCCGCTTGCGCGGTCGTTGCGCCGACGGCGGCGACCGACAAAGCCAGCATGCTCAGCCAGGCACGCGGGATTTTGCTTTGCGTCATGCGCCGAATCATTCCCCTGTTGGAATGATTCGTTATCCCGGTGATTCGGTAACGATTTGTTAAGCACGTTAGCCGGCCGGCCCGGCGAGCCGCCTGAGCGCCGCGAAAGAGCGGAGGCGCCGCTCAGCCAGCGCCAGCGGGGTTGTCGTTGGCGGAGGATGGCGGGGCTTTCGGCGCGGCCTTGACCACCGCCACCAGCGCCGGGCGCAGCACGCGGTCGCCGAGCATATAGCCGGCCTGGATCACCTGCGCGACGTGGCCGGGCGGCAAATCGGCGGTCTGTACCTCGTACATCGCCTGATGCACGTTCGGATCGAACTTCTCGCCCTCGGGCGAGAATTTCGTCACGCCATATTTCTCCAGCACCTTCATCAGCTCACGCTCGGTGAGCTCGACGCCTTCGATCAGCGCCGTCATCTTGACATCGGCATGCTCGCGCAGTTCGGCCTCGATTGTGCCCAGCGCGCGATGCATGTTGTCGGCCACTGCCAGCACGTCGCGGGCGAATCCGGCAACGCCATAGACGCGCGCGTCGGCGACCTCGCGCTCGGTGCGTTTGCGCAGGTTCTCCATCTCGGCCAGCGTGCGCAGCAGTCTGTCTTTGAAATCGGCAGCCGCTTCCAGAGCGGCGGTGACCTGCTCGGCCGGCACCAATTCCGGTGCCCCGGCAGTGGCCGCGTCGCCCTCGGGCTGGGCAGCCGTGTCGTCAGCGGCGGGCCTGTCCGTCATAGTGGCTAGATCCTCAAAACTGTTCGGATGCCGGGGATATCAGGCTTCAGACACGAAAAATCAAGCTCAACCCGACAGTAATTGGCTGACGATGCGCGCGGTGTAATCGACCATCGGGATGACGCGGGCATAATTGAGCCGGGTCGGCCCGATCACCCCGATCACGCCCACAATGCTGCCCTTGCTGTCGCGATAGGGCGCCACGATGGTCGAGGAGCCGGACAGCGAAAACAGCTTGTTCTCCGAGCCGATGAAGATGCGCACCCCGTCGCCGCGCTCGGCGCGGCCGAGCAGGTCGATCACCCCGCGCTTGGTCTCCAGGGCGTCGAACAGCGAGCGCACCCGCTCCAGATCGTCGAGCGCGTGCAGGTCGTCGAGCAGATTGGCATGGCCGCGCACGATCAGCTTGCGCTCCTCGCTTTCGCCGCCCGACCAGCTCGCCAGACCCGCCGCGATGATCTTCTGGGTCAGTTGGTCGAGTTCGGCCTGCCCCGCCACCTGCGCGGCTTCGATCTCGCTGCGCAGCTCGGCCAGCGTCTTGCCGCGGATGCGGGCGTTGAGGAAATTGCCCGCTTCGACCAAGGCCGACATCGGCACGCCGGCCGGCACATTGAGCACGCGGTTTTCCACCTGGCCGTCTTCGGCCACCAGAACGGCGAGCGCGCGCTCCGGCTCCAGCCGCACAAATTCGATATGCTTGAGCCGCACGTTTGCTTGCGCGGTGAGCACAACGCCGGCCGAACGGGTCAAGCCGGACAAAGTCTGCGAAGCTTCGGTCAGCACGGTTTCCAGCGACTTGCCGCTGCCGGTGCCCGCCACCTGGGCTTCGATCGAGCGGCGGTCGCTCTCGGTCAGATCGCCGATCTGCATCAGCGCATCGACGAAGAAGCGCAGGCCGAGTTCGGTCGGCAGCCGGCCGGCCGAGGTATGCGGGGCGAAGATCAGGCCGAGCTGCTCGAGGTCCGACATCACGTTGCGCACCGAGGCCGGCGACAGCGTGATCGGCAGCAGGCGCGCCAGATTGCGCGAGCCGACCGGCTCGCCGGTGGCGAGATAGCTTTCGACGATGTGGCGGAAAATCTCGCGCGAGCGCTCGTTGAGCGCCGCCAGGCTCACTTGGTTCGCGCCGATCGGAACGTCGTGGGAAGCCACGGCCTAACTCCTTACATCCAGCCAACAATGGCCATCGCGGCGGTCTTGTTCAAGCCGGGCTTATGGTTATGGTGTGCGCCGGCAACCCATAAGGATCAAGCCCGATGCGGCCGAGCCGCCGACAAGTCGATGAACTGCGCGCCGTCTCGCTCGAACGCAGCGTGGTGAAATACGCCGAAGGCTCCTGTTTCGTGAAATTCGGCGATACCCATGTGCTGGTGACCGCCAGCCTGGAGGAGCGGCTGCCGCCCTGGCTCAAGGGCCAGGGGCGCGGCTGGGTCACCGCCGAATACGGCATGCTGCCGCGCGCCACGTCCGAGCGCACCCGCCGCGAGGCCTCGGCCGGCAAGCAGGGCGGCCGCACGGTGGAAATTCAGCGATTGATCGGAAGGTCTTTGCGTTCGGTGGTCGATTTGCAGGCGCTCGGCGAACGGCAGATCACCATCGACTGCGACGTGATCCAGGCCGACGGCGGCACCCGTACGGCTTCGATCACCGGCGCCTGGGTGGCGTTGTCGGATTGTCTCACCTGGATGAAGACGCGCGACATGTTCAAGGGCCAAAGTTCGGATCAAGTGCTGCGCGATCATATCGCCGCGGTTTCCTGCGGCGTTTGCAAGGGAACGGCGGTGCTCGATCTCGATTACGCCGAGGACTCGGAAGCCGACACCGACGCCAATTTCGTCATGACCGGCTCCGGCAACATCGTCGAAATCCAAGCCACCGCGGAAAAGACCCCGTTCAGCGAAGACCAGTTCCAGGCGCTGCTGGCGCTGGCGCGCAAGGGCATCGAGAAGCTGGTGGGCTTGCAGAAGCTGGCGGTGGCGTGAGCCGAAAGCTTACAGGCCCGGTGGTGATCGCCACCCACAATCCCGGCAAGCTCGCCGAATTGCGCGAGTTGCTAGCCCCCTACGGCATCGCCGCGCAATCGGCCGGCGAGCTCGGCCTCAGCGAGCCGAAGGAAACCGGCAAAACTTTCGCCGCCAACGCGCGCATCAAGGCAATGGCTGCGGCCAAGGCAACCGACCGCCCCGCTTTCGCGGATGATTCCGGCCTGGTGGTCGACGCGCTGGGCGGCGAGCCCGGCATTCATTCGGCGCGCTGGGCCGGACCGGACAAGGATTTCCGCTTCGCCATGAACCGCATCCAGACACTGCTGATCGAGCGCGGCGCGCGCAACGCCGAGCAACGCCGCGCGCATTTCATCGCAGCACTTTGTCTGGCCTGGCCGGACGGCCATGTGGAGCAATTCGAAGGGCGCGTCGATGGCGTCGCGGCGTGGCCGCCGCGCGGCGACCAAGGCTTCGGCTACGATCCGCTGTTTCTACCTGACGGTTTCGACCGCACGTTCGGCCAAATGAGCGCCGAGGAGAAACACGGATTACCGCCGAAAGGAAAAGGCCTGTCGCATCGCGCGCGCGCCTTCATGAAGCTCGCGGACGCCTGCCTGCGCAGCGCTTGAACGGTTCCCGATCGTTACAATTTTAATCAACTGTCGGCAGCGATTGCGCATTGGCGCTGGCTGGCATGATCGGCGCGGCCTATGATGCTTAACATGACATTAACCACAGCCGCGCCGTTTGCCGTCTATGTGCACTGGCCGTTCTGCCTGTCGAAGTGCCCCTATTGCGACTTCAACAGCCACGTGCGCCATGGCGGCGTCGATGAGGCGCGCTTCGTGCGCGCGTTCGAAGCCGAGATCGCCGCGACCGCCGCGCGCGTGCCCGGCCGCACGGTGTCGACTATTTTTTTCGGCGGCGGCACGCCGTCGCTGATGCAGCCGGCGTCGGTGCAGGCCATTCTGGATGCGATCGGCAAACACTGGAGCGTCGCGCCCGACGTCGAAGTCACGCTGGAAGCCAACCCGACCAGCGTGGAAGCGACGCGCTTTCGCGGCTATCGCAGCGCCGGCGTCAACCGCGTATCGCTCGGCGTGCAGGCGCTCGACGATGGCGCGCTCAAGGAACTCGGCCGCCTGCACACCGCGCAGGAAGCGCTCGACGCGGTCGCGGTGGCGCGCGCGAACTTCGAGCGTTACTCGTTCGATCTCATCTATGCGCGGCCGCGTCAGACGACCGCCGCTTGGGGCGCCGAGCTCAAGCGCGCAATTACCGAGGCCGCCGAGCATCTCTCGCTCTATCAACTGACCATCGAGGCGGACACGCCGTTCTTCGGACTGCACAAGGCCGGCAAGCTCGCCATTCCCGACGACGACACCGGGCGTGATCTCTACGACCTCACGCAAGCAACCTGCGCCGATGCCGGACTGCCGGCTTACGAAGTCTCCAACCACGCGCGGCCGGGCGCCGAGTGCCGGCACAATCTGGTTTATTGGCGCGGCCACGAATATGCCGGCGTCGGGCCGGGCGCTCACGGCCGGCTCAATATCGACGGCCGCCGCTATGCGACCGAAACCGAGAAACGCCCGGAAAGCTGGCTGTTGCGGGTGGAGGCAGCCGGCAACGGCCTGATCGTCGACGACAAGCTCACGTCGACTGAGACCGCGGACGAATTCCTGCTGATGGGGCTGCGGCTCGCCGAGGGCATCGACCCCGAACGCTTTACGGCGCTGGCCGGGCGCACGCTCGATCCCAAGCGCATTTCCATTCTGCGCGACGAGGGCGCGGTGGAAACCACCGCGAACGGCCGCCTGCGCGTGACGCAGAGCGGCTTTCCCGTGCTCGATGCGGTGGTCGCGGATTTGGCGGCGTAGCGCATGATCCCGAAAAGTGGGAACCGGTTTTCGGATAAGATCATGCGCAGAAATATTGCGATCAAGTTCCCGGCGCGAATGTCTTCGGCGCCGAGCTGACGGCCTGGCCGCCCGACGGCGCGACGCGCAGCACGGCCAGGCCGCGCTCATTGGTGCCATCGGGGCGGAAGCGGAACACACCATCAATCCCCGCGAAGCCCGAGGAGGTGGTCAGCACCTGCTCGCTGAAGCGCTGCGCGCCTTGCGTCTTCACCAGCGCGGCGACCAGCGCCACCGCGTCATAGGCGAGCGTCGCCGTGCGCACCGGATCCTGCCCGTAGCGGGCGCGGTAGCGGCCTGAGAAATTGCGGAAGCCGCTCGACTCCGGCGCCGCGTACCAGCCGCCGTCGAGCGCGGCGGTGGAGAACACGCGCGGATCGTCCCACAGGCCGGTGCCGAGTAATTGCACGCGCTTGAGGTTCACCCCGCTGGCGGTAAGCGCCTGCACCACTTGCGGCACCGCGTCGGCGCCGTCGGGAATGAAAATCGAATCGACGTGGGCGGCCGCCTGCGCCACGCGCCGCGCGGGCTCGGCCATCTTGCCCGGATCGAGTGGATATTTCTCCAACGCCACGATGCGGCCGCCGCGCCGCGACACCTCCTGCTGGAACGCGGCTTCCACCACCGCGCCATAGGCGCTGTCGGGCAGCAACGCGGCGAACGAACGCTTGCCCTTGGAGATGGCGTAATCGACGATGCGCTTGACGTCGGTCTCCGGCAGGAAGCTCAACAGATAGACGCCGCGAGCGGCGACGCTGACGTCGGTCGAAAACGCGATCACCGGGATGCCGCGCGTGCGCGCGACCGAACCCACGGCGCTGACAGCTTCCGCGAACAGCGGGCCGATGATGATCTCCGCGCCTTCGGCGATCGCCTGTTGCGCGGCGGCTTGCGCGCCCTGCGGCGTGCCGCCGTCGTCCTTCACCAGCAATTGGATGTTCGGATTCTTGAATTCGGCGAGCGCCAGATCGGCGGCGTTTTTCATGGACTGCGCGGCGACGCCGGCATTGCCCGGCGCCGACAGCGGCAGGATCAGGCCGACGCGAACCTGGCCCGCGCCGAGCGTGGCGGCCGGCGGCGGCTCGGCCGACTGCGGCGGCGGCGCGCTGCTGAAAAACTCGGAATTGCCGGCGCAGGCGGTGAGCGCGGCGGCGGCGGCGGCGACGCACAGCGCGGCGCACAGGCGGCGTCGCCCGCGCGACAGCGTCCCCTCCTCAGCTCGCCACATCCCCGACATGGTGGCTCCCCACGCGACAGTTCTGTGTCAGTCCTACCGATTATCGGCGAATTTGTCCTGCAAAAGTTAAGGTGGTGAAAAAGAAAGGGAATTTGTCACGATGACGCGCCACCGGCCGCCGTCTAAAGTAGCCGGCATGACCAAGGACAACAAAAAGGACAGCAAAACCGCGGACGCCGGCCGGCCGCGCCGCTACACGGTCGCGGGTACTGAGGTCGAAGCCCCGCCGGCGGCGGCAGGCCTTTATTTGGTCGCGACGCCGATCGGAAACCTGCGCGACATCAGCCTGCGCGCGCTCGAGACGCTCGCCGCCGCCGACGTGATCGCCTGCGAGGACAGCCGCGTCACCCGCAAGCTCACAGAACACTATGGAATTGCCACGCCGCTCACGCCCTATCACGAGCACAACGCGGCCGCGGCGCGGCCGAAGCTGCTCGCCCGCTTGGGCGAAGGGCAAGCGGTCGCGCTGGTCTCCGACGCCGGCACGCCGCTCATTTCGGATCCCGGTTACAGACTGGTGCGCGAAGCGGTAGACGCAGGTTTCACCGTCATTCCGGTGCCGGGCGCTTCCGCGGTTTTGAGCGCGCTCGGCGTCGCTGGCTTGCCGACCGACCGTTTCTTCTTCGAGGGCTTTCTGCCACCCAAACAAGCGGCACGGCAAAAGCGCATCGCGGCGCTCGCCGCCATTCCCGCCACTTTGGTGTTGTTCGAAAGCGGACCGCGCTTGCCCGCGGCACTCGCCGATCTCGCCGCCGGGCTCGGGCCGCGCGCGGCCGCGATCTGCCGCGAACTGACCAAGCTGCATGAGGAGGTCCGCCGCGGCAGTCTCCCCGAGCTGGCGCGCCACTATGCCGAAGGCGGCGAAACGCGCGGCGAGATCGTCATCGTGGTGGCGCCGCCCGCGGACGACGAGGGACAAGCCGACGATGTCGATGACCTGCTGCGCCGCGCGCTGGCGCGTGTCTCGGTCAAGGACGCGGTCGGCGAAGTGGCGCTCGCCACCGGCCGGCCGCGCCGCGAGGTCTATCAGCGCGCGCTCGCGCTCGCCAATGCTACCGGTGAAAAGGACAACGGCGATGGCGCGGCGTAACGGCACACCGAAGCCGCCCAAGCAGGCAGCCAGTTCGGAGCGGCAAAAGCGCGAAGCGCGTCCTGAAAAAATTGCGGCATTCCGCGTCGGCATTTCCGCGAGAGCCGCGCCGCCGTCTGGCTGCTCGCGCACGGCTATCGCATATTGGCGCGGCGCTGGAAAAGTCCGCTTGGCGAGATCGACATCATCGCCGTGCGCCGGCGCCTGCTGATCTTCGTCGAGGTGAAAGCGCGCGCGAAATTGGACGATGCCGCTGAAGCAGTCACCGAACGGCAAAAGCAACGGATCGCGGCGGCGGCGGAAATCTGGCTTGCCGCTAACCCCATGCCTGCCATTCGCGACATGCGCTTCGATGCGATCCTGGTGGCGCCCGGACGGCTGCCGCGTCACATTCCGGCGGCGTTCGAGTGCGCGTGATCCCGAAAAAGTGGGAACCGGTTTTCGGACAAGATCACGCGTAAATAAAAAAGCTTAAGCGCTCAGCCGCTGAAAGAACGCGTCGACCTGGCCACGGATGCGGCCGGCGACGCTGCCGAGATCATCGGCCACCGTCTTCACCGCGCCGGCGCTGGAGCGGGTGTCTTCGGTGGCGGTGCCGACCAGGTTGACCCCGGCGGCGGTCTCGACCGTGCGCTTGGCGGCGATCTCGACGCTGCGCGCGATTTCCGCCGTGGCGGCGCCCTGCTCGGTGACGGCGGCCGCGATGGCGCCGCTGATGTCGCCGATCTCGCGGATGATGTGCTCGATCGCGGTGATCGCCTCGATCGAGCGCACGGTGGCGCGCTGCATGCCGGCGATCTGTGTGCTGATCTCCTCGGTGGCGCGACTGGTCTGGCCGGCCAGCGCCTTCACCTCGCCGGCCACCACGGCGAAGCCGCGCCCGGCCTCGCCGGCGCGCGCGGCCTCGATGGTGGCGTTGAGCGCGAGCAGATTGGTCTGCTCGGCGATGCCGGTGATGAGTTTGACCACGTCGCCGATGCGGCCGGCCGCCTCGTCCAGTTCCTTGACCGCGAGATTGGTGCGCCCGGCCTCGTTCACCGCCTTGGTGGCGATGGCGTTGGACTGCGCCACCTGGCGGTCGATCTCGTTCACGGAAGCCGACAGCTCGTCGGCGGCGGATGCGATGTCGCGCACATTCGAGGAGGCCTCCGACGAGGCGGCCGCGGCGCTGGCGGTCTTGGCCGAAGCTGCGTCGGCGGCGCCGGCGAGCTGGGTCGACGCCGCCAGCATCTGATCGGAAATGCGCCCGAGCTCGGCGAGGGTCGCTTCCACTTCCGCCGAGAAGCGCGAGATCTCGTTCGACATCTGCTCCTGACGCTGCGTGCGCATTTCGGCGTCGTCGCGGACGGTGCGATTGAGCTCCTCGTTGCTGCGCATGGCGCGCTGGAACACGCCGATCGAGCGCGCGAGCGCGCCGATCTCGTCGCTGCGCTCGCTGAACGGGACAGAAATCGAAGCATCGCCGGCGGCGACCGCCTCGGTGACGCGCGTGATGTCGGCAATCGGCTTGGCCACGCTGCGCGAAATAACCCATGCGCCGGCGGTCGCCAACAGCACTGCGAAGCACGCGAGCAGGCTCAGCCACATGGCGGTCTTGTCGATGCCGGTATTGATTTCCGAGTAGACGCGCGTGGCGCGCTTAGAATAAATCTCGGTGAGCTGGTCCAGATCTTTGTTGAGCGCCTTGCGCACCGAGCGGTTGGCGTCGTTGTCGCCCCACTCGCGGCCGGCGGCGGGGCTGACTTCGGTGCCCAGGCGCGCCAGTTCGCGGCGGAAATCGATGAACTGCGCGATGCGCTTGGAGAACTGAACAAACAGTTCGGCATCGTCGCCACGCACGGATTTCTTCCAGTCCACGACCACCTTGGCGATCTGCTTGTTGAATTTGAGAATGCCGTCGGCGTAGATTTTCGACGTCTTAATATCGTCCGACATGTAGACGCCGCGCGATTCCATCACCACGGCGTAAATCAGCCCGTTCACCCGCTCGACGTTCCAGGTGCCGGCATTGGCGGATTCGAATTCGTCGGTCAGCGCCGCGTGGTGGCGCGCCGCTGTCACCGCGACCACCGACAGCGCGATGGTCGTGGTGGCCATCAGGGCGAAGATCGCATAGAGCTTGGCGGCAATCGAAAGCTTCGGCAAAGTCAAAAGCAGCCCCCTACCCTTGAACTACGGGTCCCTCAAGCGGCTATACTGGCGGTAATATGTTAACGGTTTGTTTTCCTTAAGCTTCTCGCTGCCTAAAAAGTCCCAAGAGCCCCGACAAGAGCCCCGACATGAGCCTGAAAATCGCGGTTCAGATGGATCCGATCCAGCGGATCAACATCAAGGGCGATTCAACCTTTGCGCTGCTGCTGGAAGCGCAAAAGCGGGGTCACCAGCTTTCCTATTACACCCCCGACCGGCTGGCTTTGCTCAACGGCCGCCTGTTCGCCACCGTCGAGTCTTTAAGCGTGCGCGACCAGGCCGGCGACTATTTCACGCTTGATGAGCCGCGGCGCGTGGAGTTGAGCCAATTCGACGTGGTGCTGCTGCGCCAGGACCCGCCCTTCGACCTCGCTTATGTGACCACCACCCACCTACTCGAGCGCATCCACCCCAAGACGCTGGTGGTCAATGACCCGGCGCATGTGCGCAACGCGCCGGAGAAGATGATGGTCACCGAATTTCCCGACCTGATGCCACCGACCCTGGTCACCCGCGACCTCGCCGAGATCAAGGCGTTCCGCGCCGAGCACGGCGACATCGTGATGAAGCCGCTGTACGGCCACGGCGGCGGCGCGGTGTTTCGTATCACGCGTGACGATCTCAATTTCGGCTCGCTCTATGACATGTTTTCGGTCACCTTCCGCGAGCAATGGGTGGTGCAGAAATTTCTCCCCGCGGTGAAGCAGGGCGACAAGCGCATCCTGCTGGTCGACGGCGAGTTTGCCGGCGCGGTCAACCGCATTCCGGCCGCCGACGATCTGCGCTCCAACATGGTGCGCGGCGGCGCGCCGGCGGCGACCGATCTGACCGCCCGCGAGCGCGAAATCTGCCAGCGGATCGGACCGGCCTTGCGCGAGCGCGGACTGCTGTTCGCCGGCATCGACGTGATCGACGGCTGGCTCACCGAGATCAACGTCACCTCGCCGACCGGTATCCGCGCGGTGAAGACTCTCGGCGGACCCGACGCCGCGGCACTGATCTGGGACAAGATCGAGGCCAAGCGGAAAGCGCCAAAGAGCTAAATTCCTCCCTCGATTTTCGAGTGAAAACCCACGATCGGCGTCGAAAAGCCCCGATAAGTCGCGGTTTCACCCCCTTGGGATACCCGACCCTTTGTTCTCTAATTGTTCTTGTCGAGCTTGCAACCTTCCGCTACTCTGAAGGGTAACGGGTGAGGGCATCCCCATGGTCCAGCGCGTCTCAACGGTCGCCTTCGAGGGCATCGAGGCCCGTGCCGTGGACGTACAGGTGCAGGTGGCACCCGGCCTGCCCGCTTTCAACATCGTTGGCCTGCCCGACAAGGCGGTGTCGGAAGCAAAAGAACGGGTGCGCGCGGCGCTGGTCGCCTCCGGCCTCGCTTTGCCGGCGCGCCGCATCACCATCAATCTGGCTCCCGCCGATCTGCCGAAGGAAGGCAGCCACTACGATCTGCCGATCGCGCTCGGGCTGATGGCGGCGATCGGCGCCATTCCGCAGGATGCGATTTCCGGATTCACCGTGCTCGGCGAGCTTGGCCTCGAAGGCGGAATAGCAGCCGTGGCCGGGGTGCTGCCGGCCGCGATCGGTGCCAATGCGCGCGGGCAAGGACTGATCTGCCCGGCGGCGTGCGGGCCGGAAGCGGCCTGGGCCAGCCCGGAGATCGAGATCGTCGCTCCGCTGTCGCTCATTCAGCTCGCCAATCATTTCAAGGGCACGCAAGTTCTGTCGCGCCCGCAGCCCAAAATTCGCGAAATAGACGGCGTGCCGCTCGATCTCGCCGACATCAAGGGCCAGGAGAGCGCCAAGCGCGCGCTCGAAGTCGCCGCCGCCGGCGGGCATAACCTCTTGATGATAGGTCCGCCCGGCGCCGGCAAGTCCATGCTGGCGGCGCGGCTGCCCTCGATCCTGCCGCCGCTGCTGCCGACCGAACTGCTCGAAGTGTCGATGATCGCCTCGGTCGCCGGCGAGATCGAAGGCGGCGCGCTCACCAACCGGCGGCCGTTCCGTAGCCCGCACCATTCCGCCTCCATGCCGGCGCTGGTCGGCGGCGGCTTGCGGGCGCGGCCGGGCGAAATTTCGCTGGCGCATAACGGCGTGCTGTTCCTCGACGAGATGCCGGAATTCTCCGGCCAGGTGCTGGATTCGCTGCGCCAGCCGCTGGAAACCGGCGACGTCGCCATCGCGCGCGTCAATCACCGCATCACCTATCCGGCGCGTTTCATGCTGGTCGCCGCCATGAACCCGTGCCGTTGCGGGCGCGCCAACGATCCCGGTTTTGCCTGCAAACGCGGGCCGAATACGCGTTGCGTGGCCGAATACCAGGGCCGGCTGTCCGGCCCGCTACTCGACCGCATCGACCTGCACATCGAGGTGCCGGCGGTGACCGCCGCCGATCTGATTCTGCCGCCGCCGAGCGAAGGCAGCCGCGAGATCGCCGCCCGCGTGGCGCGCGCGCGCGATATCCAGGTCGAGCGTTACGCGGCGCTCGGGCTGGCAAACGTGCGCACCAATGCGCAGGCGCACGGGCCGGTGCTGGAAGAAATCGCGCGCGCCGATGGCACCGGGCTTACCCTGCTCAGAGACGCCGCCGATTCCATGCGTCTGTCGGCGCGCGGCTATCACCGCGTGCTGCGCGTCGCCCGCACGCTGGCCGATCTCGACGGCGCCGAAAAAGTCGGCCGCGTGCATCTGGCCGAAGCGCTGTCCTACCGCGCGCTCGCCGACGAAGTGCGGCGGGCGGCGTAAAAGCGCGCCATTTCAGGGCAATTTAATAAACAAGTAATCGCCCGGCCCTAACCTTGCCGCGACGCGTGGCCGCTCGTCCGCGCCGCCCAGGAGGGGCTCATGACGCGCACTCATATCGCCGCGCTGATCGTCTTGGTCGTCGCCATACCCGCCGCCACCGCCGGCTCGTTCTTCGCGTCCAGCGCCAAGCCGTGCTTCATCGCCGGCGCCTCCGGCTATCGGATCTCGGAGGACGCCTCCGCCGACTTCACGGTCCGCATCGACAACACGGCGGCGCAGCCTAACCTGCGCATGCAGCTGGTGGACGATTCCGCAGCGGCCGATTTCGTGCTGATCGACGACGGCGACGCCGTCAATGTCTGCACCGGCGCCACCGCCATCCAAAGCATCCGTCTCGATCCCGCAGCAGCCAACGCCGACCTCACGGTGACGCTGTCGCGTGCGCCCGCCGCCTACAAAATCTACGTGCGCTCGGCCAGTTTCTCGCAACAGGACGCCGCCGCGCTGTTCGCGGTGATCTGGCAAACCGCCCGCAAGACCGCCGATTCCGGACGCGAATTCGCCGCGCGCAACTGATCGTTCGGGATCATGCGGTTACCATCGGCTTAACGCTCCTTTCACCACGTTCGCGCGCGCCCGCGCGGCGCGCGCAACGGGGAATAGAATTGCAAGATTCATGGCGCCAAATGCCCGCTAAAGACGCGGGGATTCAGGCGGCATGCGATCGGGCTCTGCAATCGCGCAATTGGCACGCAAGCGCGCGCGCAACAAGGCGTCGCTCGTGCTGTTCGGCCGTGCCGTCGTGTCCACCATGGCGGTGGTCTCCGGCTG
>Ga0097691_1000128_pt1 | contig 68908 bp, 74 predicted proteins | sample NGESurdeep072012_8_FD_72858 | JGI IMG/M metagenome (GOLD analysis project Ga0097691, IMG submission 72858) | Arctic peat soil microbial communities from Barrow, Alaska - NGEE Surface sample 210-1 deep-072012 | ecosystem: Environmental > Terrestrial > Soil > Wetlands > Peat ...
GCGTCGGTCAGGGTGACCTGATCGATCATCTGGCCGCCGGTCATGAACGGTGGCATGGCCGCAAGCAATTCGCGCCGGCCCCAAAGGACGCCAATTCCGGTCGGCCCGTAGGTCTTGTGTCCGGAAAAGGCATAGAAATCGACACCGAGTCTGCGCACATCCACCGGCCCATGCGGTGCGCGCTGGGCGCCATCGAGCATAACCTTGGCGCCGACCACACGCGCTGCGGCCACGACCCGGGCGACATCGGTCATGGCGCCGGTCACGTTCGAGCAATGGGTAAGCGCGACAAACCGACAACGGTCGGTGAGTTCGCTGTCCAGCCAATCGAGCTCGAGGCGGCCGTCGCCGGTCATCGGCAGAAAACGCAACACGACGCCGCGCCGCTCGGCGAGCTTCTGCCAGGGCACAAGGTTGCTGTGATGCTCGAGAACCGACAACAGGATTTCATCGCCGGGCTTGAGTAATGCGCCGAAGGAAAAGGCTACGAGATTGATCGAGGAAGTGGTGCCGTAAGTGAAGAGGATTTCCTCGACGGAATAGGCGTGGAGAAAGCGGGCGACGCGACTGCGCGCCTCATCATACGCCGCCGCGGCCGCGCGTGCGAGCCGATGCACACCCTCGTGAACGTTGGCGCGTGCCTCAACCTCGAACCGGCGCAGCGCGCCAAGTACGATCTCCGGCATCTGTGCGGTCGCGGCGTTATCGAGGTAGTGCAAGCGAGAATCCGCGAGACCTGGAAATTCGCGCTTGATCGCAGCTGCATCGAAGTCCTGATCCGATCCGCGCAGCTCCATCTCACGTTGCCCCTTTCAATCGTCCATTAACTTCCGCAATGAGCCGGCGTTGCGCAGAAATGGCCGAGTCAGCTTCGTTGCGCGCTCTGGGGCCGCAGAGTTCTGAGTGAAGCCGGCAGATGGTCCATGAGTTTTGCAAACTCGCCCGGATCGAGCCTCTCCCAGAGGATCTCGAATACGCCGCGGGCCACGGTCAATGGATCCAACGGAAATTTTGGCGGCAGCTCCTCCAAAACGTGGTCTGCGAATTCCTGGGCGCTGCGATCTTTCGTTGGCTTTCCGGCCATATGCCAGCCCTCGTAGTAGAGGCCGCGCACCAGCATCGGAAGCTGAGCACCGAGATGCACCGCGACCTCCGGGGGCAACCGGTCACGCAGCGCATGCAACACGGCGCGCAGCGCATTGTAAGCGTGCTGGCGATCCTCGAAGTGCAGCTGTTCAGCGACTCCCCTGAGCCAGACGTTGGTCTCCTGAACGCTGTGATCCAGGACGGTAACACCTGATGCGCTCATGACGCCCTCCAACATGTTTGTAGGAAACCTTTTGGCTCGGCTTCCGAATGAGGTTCGATCTTGGGTCTCGGCAAAGCGCAGTCTACTGGTGACGCTTCCGCCTCGGTTTGATGCGCGTCAAGCCCGCTCCGATGCGCTGCTTCTGCAGCGGCGAACACCGGTCATATCTTACTCGCTCTTTACTTGCCAACACCGGGGCCGTGACGATCGCTCTCGATGGAAGCGAGTAGGCGAGATATACGGGCCTCGGCCGCGGCATTGTCTGCCTGCGCGACGACAGTCGCGGTTCCTCGTCCCGGGCGAATGAACTGGCTGTAGAAGGTTTCAAGATCAATCTGCTGGTCATCCTCCACCATCGTGCCTTTATCGGGTCCGCGCGGGCCGACCTCATCTTCAACGACAACGGTCATTAGCCAGCCGTCGGATGGATCGGCGGGCGCGATCTCCAGGCTCGCAACAGTGGCGACCTCGCTCAGGTCTTCGCGCTCCTCATCGCCGAGGTGAAGTTCTTCGCGAGCGGGGATTTGGCGCACCTCGGTTGTGCGGCGTGCGACGATCTTCAGAGATGAGGGCGTGACCCGATGCTCGGCAATGATCCAGCGAACGATCTGTGTGGGATCGATATCTACGGGAAAGGGTTCCATTCGGGATATGCTTCGAGCTGTTGCCGTTCGTTTAGCGCGGGCGGCAGTTATTCCCGTTGATCTGGCTCAAAGAAAGGTGTGCGGCAGCGGTTTGATTGATGTTTGATCGGGAGAGCGATCAAGCAAAGCCCTGGTTCGAGGGGAGCGTGCAAGCACTACCGCGGGGCTGTCCGTTCGTCGGCTTCATCAGCTGTAAGGATTGCGACGCCTTGTTTCACAAAGCGCAGGGCCCGCGCCTCCCATCCGTCGAACCGAAGTCTCCTCCGGGGTGCTCGGACAGGACAGCTACGGGCCCCTCCGCCATGCTTCGTCGGTAGACTGGTTCATTGCGTAGGCAGATCCGCGCCCGTAGACGGTTCACTACCATGCTTCGCCAATCTTGCCTCCACACGACGCGTGGATCTGAGCGCGCGAAACCAGCTTGGTGCATTGATGTGGATCAAAAACCAATCAAGATAAATTTGCGGCCTTGATAACTTTAGTGGGGGGCAGATTGAGACCCGCAGGAGGTGCTGCGGTTCATGGCCGTTATCTGCATGCGGATTCTTCTCTCAAATCGAGCGATCTTCCGAGATCGCATTTGCGGGAATGCAGCGAATCCCGGACGCTGTGAACAGCTTTCGCGTGGCCGCCATCGAGCCGTCGACGTCGATGCCGCGGCAGGCATCCTCGATCACGATCGCCTCGAAACCTTCGCGACGCGCATCTTCCGCCGAGTAGCGCACGCAGAAATCGAACGCGAGACCGGCAAGAAAGACCCGCCTGAAGCCGCGCTCGCGCAAATACCCGGCAAGTCCAGTACGTTTCTTGCGATCATTTTCATAGAATGCCGAATAGGAATCGGTCTCGCGATGATATCCCTTGCGCAGTATCAGCTCGGCGTGGGGAATCTCCAGGTCTTTACGAAATGCGGCGCCGGCGGTTCCTTGCACGCAGTGGTCCGGCCAGAGCACCTGGCTGCCATAAGAAACTTCGATCGTCTGGTACGGCGTCTTGCCGGTATGCGAGGAAGCGAAGGAGAGGTGGCCGCGGGGATGCCAGTCCTGCGTCAGCACCACATGTGAAAACTTCCCTGCCAAGCCATTGATCAATGGCACAACCTCGTCCCCGCGCGGCACCGACAGACTGCCGCCGGGACAGAAGTCGTTCTGAATATCGACGATTAGCAGGACTTCGCGATCGCCGGTCGTGAATGGTTCCGTCATAGGTGTGCGCTCTTGCTTTGTGCCATGCGGTTATCGACCTCGGCGGCGAGCCGCACCAGGGCATCCGCTAGCTCTACCGGGTAGCTTGCGCCCGGTTCGAGTTTGCGCAGTGGCTCGGGCAGTCGTTCAAGATCGTGCGCGGCACGCTCCCGGATCGCAGCCAGCGTAGGGGCCGGTCCGACGCGCCGCCCATCCTTCATCACAAGCTCGATCAGCGGTTCGCCGGGGTGGGCGTCGAATTCGAGTGACAAGACGTCGCCGGCCATCCGGCCGTCCGCCTCATAGCGGCGCCAGACTTGCTTGCGGCCCGGCCAGGTCGCTTTGCCGGCCGAGTGCTTGCGGCGCGCCAGCCCCGCATATTCCTGCAGCTTGTAGGCGCAATCGAGTGCTGGAGCATCGGCCGAGGTCGTCAAGCTGGTGCCGACGCCAAACCCGTCGATCGGCGCGCCGGCCTGCAGGATTTCTGCGATGTAATCCTCGTCGAGGCCGCCGCTGGCGAAGATCGTCACGTCGGCAAGCCCGCCGTCGTCGAGGATGCCGCGTACGCTTTTTGACAGCGAGATAAGGTCGCCGCTGTCCAGCCGCACCGCGCGGATCTTGATGCCGAGCGTTGCGAGCCGGGGCGCTAGCGTAACCACTTTTCTGGCCGCCACCTCGGTATCGTAGGTGTCGATCAGCAGCGTGAGATTCTCCGGGCGCGAGCGCGCGAAGCATTCGAATGCGGCGCTCTCGCTGTCGAAAGCTTCGATGAAGGAGTGCGCCATCGTGCCGAAAGTGGGGATGCCGAATTGCACTTCGGCCAGCATTGTTGCGGTTCCCGCGAAGCCGGCAATGTAGCTGGCGCGGGCGGCCATCAGGCCGGCTTCGGCGCCGTGCGCGCGGCGCAGGCCGAAATCGACCAGCAACTTGCCGGGCGCGGACAGCATCAGGCGCGCGGCCTTGGCCGCGATCAGGGATTGAAAATGTACGATATTGATAAGCCTGGTCTCGACGAGCTGCGCCTGCGGCATCGGTGCGGTGACCCGCAGGATCGGTTCATTGGCGAAGAATACGCGGCCTTCGGGCATCGCGTGGACGTCGCCCGTGAAGCGAAAGGAGGCAAGTTGATCGAGCAATCCTTTGTCAAATCGGCGCGTGCGAGCGAGCCACTCGATCTCTTCGGGGGAAAAGCGAAGGTTCTCGAGATAGTCGAGCGCCTGTTCCAGGCCGGCGGCCATCAAGAAGCCGCGGCGCGGCGGCAATTTGCGCACGAAAAATTCGAAGACAGCCGTCTTGGTCTCGCCATGATCCAGATAGGCCTGGATCATGTTGAGCTGGTAGAGGTCCGTGAGCAGGGGGCTTGTCAGCGGATTCATCCGGCGGCCTTTCCTAAACCCGCACTCGCAGCGGAATTGTCACCGCCTAAGACGACCGCGCCTGTCCCGACAGCGCCCATCTATCCCGCGCGCGGTGGCTCCTCTTCTTCTTCGTTCTCCGTGAGGATCGCGACAATCTCCGACGCCACGCCTTGTACGGCTTTGCCGGCACCGAACACATCCGGGTCGCCGTCAAGCCACACCGATGCTTCTTCGATGTCCGCGATTGTCGGTTTCAGCGCCATGATCGCCAGCATTTCCGCAGGATCAATATCGCCCAAGATGCCTTTGATATCGTTACGTGTCGCCAGCGCGGCAGCGCTGGAATCGGGTTTTGGCATCGATTCCTCCTCGGTTAAGCGGTTGCGCTTATCGTGACGCACCCAACCCCTTTTTGACCAAATGACCAGATCGAGCCTCGGCCGTCTTGATCGAGATCAATCGTGCACCGGCTCCGCGGGGGCGCTTGATCAGGCTCAACCCGCTGGCGCCCGCCGGCCTTAAGGAATGTTATCAGGCCAATCGACGGTTGGCGAAGCAACTCGGATGGAGCGTCCAGCGATGAACGCTGAGTGCCCGGAAGGCTCCGACCGCGATGGGTCGCCGCCGCGGCCGCTGCCGCGCCAAATCCTGGTGCTCGGGGTCATCAGCCTGCTCACGGCCATGTCTTCGGCGATGGTCTATGGACTTTTGCCAGTGTTCCTGGTGCGCGTGCTGGGAGTCACCATGGCTTCTGTCGGTCTGATTGAGGGCATCGCCGAGGCAATGACCTCGTTCACGAAAATTATCGCCGGCTATGCCAGCGATCAGCTCGGCCGGCGCAAACCGCTGGTTCTGTTGGGCTATGCCGTGTCAGCCGTCAACAAGCTGATGTTTCCGCTTGCCGGCGATGTGTTCACCGTGCTCGTGGCTCGCGTCATCGATCGCGTCGGCAAAGGTATGCGCGACGCCCCGCGCGATGCCTTGTTGACGGACGTGACGCCCGCGAAAGTCCGGGGATCAGGATTTGGCCTCAGACTCACATTCTATACCACTGGTTTTGTGATCGGGCCGCTCGCCGCGATCGCCCTGATGAAGCTAAGTGGCGATAATTTCCAACTGGTGTTCTGGATTGCCGTGATCCCCGCCTTCATGGCCATCGCTGTGGTGCTTTTTGGCCTGAAGGAACCAGTACGCAAGACGTTCCCTACCAAGCCCTTTCGAATGCCGAGACGGGTCGAGTTTGCGCGCCTTCCAGGCCCGTTCTGGTGGGCGATTGCAGTCGCGAGCCTGCTGTCGCTGGCGCGTTTCAGCCATGCGTTTCTGGTGCTGAAAGCCCACCATGTCGGCGTCGACGCGGCGTACGTACCGATCATGCTGGTTCTCATGCATCTAGTTTATGCAGCGGCGGCTTACCCGTTCGGCGTTCTCGCGGATCACATGGATCGCAGGCTGCAACTCGGGATCGGCGCTGCCATTCTCGTTGGCGCGGACATTGTCCTGGCGTTTGCACAGGTTGGCTGGATCAGCGTCGTCGGAGCCGCGCTTTGGGGCCTGCAGATGGCGGTAACGCAGGGTCTGCTGCTGGCATCTGTCGGTGATGCCGCGCCAAGGGAGCTGCGTGGGACAGCGTTTGGGATCTACGACCTGGCGGTTGGTCTCGCGACCCTTGTCGCAAGCTCCGCGGCTGGCGCATTGTGGATGATTGGCGGTCCAGAACTGGCATTCGGCTTCAGCGGCTTGATCGCGGCGACCGCGATTCTACTGCTGCTGTTTCAGCCAACGCCGAAGCCGGTCAATCGCTTCTGGTGAACGGCAGATTTTGCGGGGCATCCCCATGGCATCAGAAAGTCACTCTAACGAGATCGATGGCGTAACGGCAAACGCTATCGGTTCGCAGCCGGCACGAGTTTTCGTCGCGCTCAAGATCGCGCCTGACATTGCTGACGAGCTCGCGCAGATGGTGCGGGGGTTGGAGCGATTTTCGGTCAGTCTCGTCGCTCCTGCCGACATTCATCTCACGCTGGTGCCACCGTGGAACGAGGGTTCCATACCGGATGCAGTCGAGAAGCTTCGTCGCGTGACCGACAGCTTTGGCGACTTTACCCTGGAGTTCCAGCATGTCGGCTATGGTCCTGAGCCGAGACGGCCTCGTCTTCTGTGGGCGGAATGCGCGGCTGGGCCGGATATCGCAGAACTGCGGGCCATCCTTCTTCTGGCGTTTGGGCAAACGGACGACCGGCCGTTTCGGCCGCATGTCACGCTGGCACGGCTTCGTGGCAATGGAGCCAGCATCGCGCGAAGACATCCGATCGATCAGGATTTTGTGCTCACGCAACGTGTCGATTCGGTCGAGCTCATGCAATCGCCCTCTCCCGGCGGGAGTGGCTACAGTGTCCTTGCGTCACTGTCGTTTGGCGCAAATCCAGAATCTGCATTGGACCCGTACGGTCTTTAGGCGCCGACTACAAGTATATAAGAGCGTCGATACGCTTATGTCTTGCGCTGCAATAACATCAATGCGCTGCGGTCGGCCGCAGAATGGCATCGCCTGCCACCATTCCTGGTGGTTCAACGACCAACACCGGAACCCGCCGCGCCGCGGCAATCGCCGAGGCCACTCCATCCGCGAAGGCGCCGCGGGTCATGACAACCAGCCGCTCCTGAATCTCGTGGAAGGCCAAGGCACAGGCCGCGGGATCGGCTAGTCCGATGTTGCCCGTGGCAACACGTTTGATGGTGAGGCTGGTATCGGCGGCGAGCTTATGGACGCGCGGGTCATCCGCATCGAGGCCATCGGCTTCGATGATAACCAGCTCTTCCTTCGCTGCGAATGCGATAGCGGCAGCCGCATGAATGCTTGGATCGTCGGACGATGCCGCAATCGCGACAACAGGGCCCTTCGTTCGAGTGATGTGCGGCGGGACGAGCATGACAGCGGCGGCTGACTGGAAAGCCGCTTCCAAGAGCCATGAGAATTGCTGGGTGGCCCGCTCGGCCGGACTCTGGGGCTCGACGATCATGACGATGTCGTCGTTTCGGGAGACCGACGCAAAAGTCCTGGCCACCGGTCCCCGAGCGACCTTGAATTGGTATCCAGTGGGGAGCCGTTTTGCCGCGTCCATAAACTTTCGTTCGATGCTGCGTGCGGCAAGTTCAAAGTCCCGCGACAGTCGATCGAGATCCATCGTATGCCAGCCGCCCCCGAGCGACCTGAACTCGCGTGAGAAGGGCATGCTCGCAAGGTCATGAAGGCTCGTATCTTCGACGAACAGCCCAAGCAGATCGAGATGCAGCAAGTCGGCAAGCTCGACGGCCAGCTGCATGGTGCGATCGTGCGCGCTCGGCTGAAGTCCCAGCACGAGCCGTTTGAAGCTGTGAGATTCTTTCGACATGACTAGCTGGCGGGTGCTTCGCCGCCCATGCTCTGACTGGTGAAATTCTTCCGGATGCTGGCGAAGGCCCGTAGCCGATCTTCAACTCGCCGATTGATGGTGCCGAGCGGATGAGTCCCGTCTGCGTCGCGCACGCCGGCGGAAAGTCCGGTCAAGAGCGTTATGCCTTCATTGAGAGTGGCGATCGGATAGATGGCAAAGCGGCCGGCTGCACAGGCCTCGGTCACATCCTTGCGCAACATCAGATGTTGGACATTCGCCTGCGGGATCAGGACACCTTGCGTCCCGGTCAGGCCACGTTTCTCACAAATATCGAAGAAGCCTTCGATCTTCTCGTTGACACCGCCGATGGCTTGGATTTCACCGTGCTGGTTTACCGATCCGGTTACCGCGAGGTCCTGGCGCAGTGGGACGTCAGCCAGGGCTGACAAGAGGGCATAGAGTTCGGCAGACGACGCGCTGTCTCCCTCCACGCCGCCATAGGACTGCTCAAATACCAAACTGGCGAACAGCGACATCGGCGTATCGAGAGCGTATTGCCCTGCGAGGAACCCGGACAGAATCAGGACGCCCTTTGAGTGAAGGGGCCCGCCGAGTTCGACTTCGCGCTCTATATCAACGACCTTTCCGCTGCCTGGTCTAACCTGGCAGGTGATGCGGGTGGGATGCCCAAAGGAAAATCCGCCAAGCTGGGTGATGCTAAGGCCATTGATTTGACCGACATGCGCTCCCATGCTGTCGATAAGCATCACTTTTTCGAGGATGACCTGCTGCGTCCGGTCTCGCAACCGTGCGGCGCGCCGAATGCGTGCCATCAAGGCGCTGTCGACGTCGGCCCGCGAGATGACGCTGCGTTTTGCTTCCCGGGCGCAAAAATCGGCCTCGATCAGAATCTCTCGCAGCTGTTCTACGACCAACGAAAGCTTGCTGGAATGGTCGGCCGAGCGTGCCGCATGTTCGAGCACGAGGGCCACTGCATCGCGATCCAAGGCGTTCAAACCTTCGCGCTGCGCGATGGTCGCCAGCAACTGCGCGAGGATTGCCTCGTTTTCGGGTGTTCGCGGGAGATCGTTTTCGAAATCGGCAAGAACTTTGAAATGCTCTGCCATTTCGGGATCGAGGGCAGCGAGCAGAAAATACAGCAGGCGGTCGCCGAATAGGATGACTTTCAGCTTCAATGGGATCGGATCCGGCTCCAGAGACACCGTGCTGGTCAGGCCGAGAAATCGGCCAATATCTTCGATCGCGATCTCGCCCCGCCGCAACGCCCGCTTAAGCGCTGCCCAGCTGAACGGCTCCAGCAGCACACTCCGGGCGTCGAGCAAGAGGTAGCCGCCGTTGGCGCGATGGATTGCGCCGGCCTTGATAAGGCGAAAGTTTGTCAACAGCGCGCCGTGCAGGGGGATATACTCAATACGGCCGATCAAGTTGCCAAGCGCAGGATGCAATTCCTCAATGATTGGAACCGGCTTGTCACCAGCCTGAGTGACGAGGACATTGACCTCGTAGCGGTCGAATGGACCGCCAGTTCTGATTTCCCCCGCCTCGTTGCCGTCATCCTCGCTCTTGACGACGAACATGCCGACGTTTTCGATCAGATCGGCACGAACCGTCTCGATGTGTTGTACCACCCTGGGAATATCGTTGAAGGCGTCTTTCGTATCCTCGATCAATTGGTCGACCGCGTATTTTGCCGTGTCGCGGCTGAGTTGACGCGCTGCATCACGCCGCTGCTTTTCCCATCGCGGGATTTGGCGAGCGATATGCTCGAGGTCCTTCTCCAGTGCCTCGATGACGGCCTGTACCTCGCGGCGCTTGGCTTCAGGCCAAGCGCTGAATTCATCGGGCGGGACGACCTTGCCATCCTTGGTAGGCGCCAGCGCAAAACCGAGCGGCGTCCTCAGGAGGGCGATATCCTTTTCGGTAGCCTTGTCGCGTAGCGCCGAAAAGGCCTCGCCTTGCTGTTTCTGAAATGAATCATCGATGGAACTTTGCCGCGTCTGATAGTCCTCGCTTTGAAACACCGCAGGCAGAGCCGACTTGAGATCGTCGATAAGCTTGTGCATAGCGTCGTGAAAATTGCGTGCACGGCCCGCAGGAAGCTCGATGGCGATCGGTCTGCCCGCATCCGCGAAATTGTTGACATAGACCCAGTCGGAAGAACCAGGCTTTCCTGGTGTCTCTTCGGCCAGCACAGCCTTGACGGCATCCTGCATACGGGCGCCGTTGGGACCGATCACAAAGAGATTGAAGCCGGCCTTGCCAACCTGCGTTCCGAACCGAATCGCTTCTAGGGCGCGTGCCTGGCCGACAAGTCCGTCGATCGGCTGCAACTCTGCCGTCGTTGAGAACAACAAGCTCGATAGGTCGGTCGGACGGTAGAGCTGGTCGGCCCGTAGCGGCCGAACGGCAGTCACTCCAGTCGTAACGGCAGCGTCCACGTGATGCTCCTGATCTTTCAACATATCTCAGGTGAAATGGCCGCGTGTGCCTTGACGTGCATCAAGGCCGCCGGAACATCCGTAGGCCGATCATTATCGAAATAACTCGGTTGCCGGGGTATAAGGCAGGCACAGGGCATCGGCGACAGCGCGGCAAGTGATTTTGCCATCGTGCACATTGAGCCCGTTTTCTTCCAACCGAATCAACCTTTGATGCAGATCAGCGGCCGGAGTCGCGCCACTCGCCGGGCCAAGCCCGCATGTTCGGCGGCAATCACGACTGCGTCTACGTCCTTGTAGGCGCCGGGCGCCTCTTCGGCGACGCCGCGAGTCGACGGGCTCCTGATCAGAATGCCTAGCGTTGCAAGATCGTCCACGATCTTGCGGCCGCTCCATAGCTTGAGGGCGGCGTGGCGGGAAAGCGCGCGGCCAGCGCCGTGACAGGCTGACGAAAACGCTTTTTGCTCACCGGTTGCCTCGCCGACCAGAATATACGAGCCGGTGCCCATGCTGCCGCCTATGAGTACCGGCTGTCCAACGGCACGTAACGCTTCGGGCAGGCTTTCGTCACCGGGTCCGAAAGCACGAGTCGCACCCTTGCGGTGAACGAACAAGTTTCGACGCCTTCCATCGACGAGGTGCGGCTCGACCTTGCAGGTGTTGTGCGACACATCGAATAGCAGGCGCAGGTCGTGGTCCGGGAAAAAGTGCCCGAAAACCCGCCGCGCGTAATGGCCAAGGATTTCGCGGTTGGCGAGTGCGCAGTTGATCGCTGCCCGCATCGCGCCGAGGTAACGCTGGCCGATCTCCGAATTTATTGGCGCGCAGGCAAGCTCGCGATCGGGAAGCGCGATGCCCGATGCTTCCGCCGCCACCACCATTTCCTTGAGGAATTCGGTTCCGATCTGGTGACCCAATCCGCGCGAGCCGCAATGGATGGTGACGACAACGGCGTCCTGTTGCAGGCCGAAGACCTCGGCAACCTTCGCATCGAAGATTTCTGCGACGGCCTGAACCTCGAGATAATGATTGCCCGATCCGAGCGTGCCCATCTCCTGCCGCTGCCGTTCCTTGGCGCGCTCGGAGACCCATTCGGGCTTGGCGCCCGCCATCTGGCCTTGTTCCTCAATGCGTTCGAGGTCGCGCGCATCCCCCCAGCCGTGCTCAAGCGCCCAGGCGGCGCCACCCGCGAGCATGGCATCCATCTCGATGGGATCGAGCGTAATTGCGCCGGTGCTTCCCACGCCGGCCGGGATCTGGCGATACAGCGAGTCGGCGAGCGATTTCTGGACAGGCAGGATCTCAGCGACCGTGAGCCCCGTCAGCATGGTGCGGACGCCGCAGGAGACGTCAAAGCCGACGCCGCCCGCCGAGACGATGCCTGACTTGTCCGGATCGAAGGCCGCAACGCCGCCGATCGGAAAGCCATAGCCCCAGTGGGCATCTGGCATCGCATAGGATGCCCGGACGATTCCGGGCAGCTTCGCGACATTCGTCACTTGTTCATGGACCTTATCGTCCATGGCGCGAATAAGGTCTTCATCGGCGTAGATGATGGCCGGGACGCGCATTGCGCCATAAGGCTCGATTCGCCAGGTCGTAGCATCGACACGGGTGAAGCGAGCAGGGTCCATGGCCGATCTCCCTTACACGTCCACGATGCAGGCCGCCGACCAGCTTCCGTTGTTGTCCGCGGCGACCTTGAGCGCCGTGTAGGTCGCGCCTTTGGGCTCGCAAGCAGGGGCATGCCGCTCGACATCGACCGGCTCACCCCACAGCACTCCATTGAGCCGCGTGCCTTCGATCCGCACGGCGAAACGGCTAAACAACATGCCTCGCACCGCCATCTCGTAGATGACGGCATTGAGCCATTCGACGAAGAGAAGCTCGATGTCTGGGGCTTCGCAACTTACCTCGACCCGAACCTTTGGCTTGACCTCGCTATGCGTCATGACCGCAGTCAGCGCTTCCGCTGCGTGTTCAAACGCCTCCGCTGGCGTTGCACCGAATCCCTTCACACCGACGTCTGCATCATGCGGGAAATGCTCCCACCTCGTGTTGCTCGCGACCGTCGGGGGATGGTTCATGGCCGCAGGCTATGCTTTCGCACACCGAATTGATTAATCGGAATCAAGCTGCCGCCATTCGCTCGAAGAATTACCAATAATCGGGATTAGAGGGAAATTCCCCGGATTGGGGGAAGCGATGAATTCGGCAATTTCCGAAGAAACGCAAAATTGAATCCCGGATAAAATCGAGGTGATATTGACCCAAATCAAACGCTCATTCCATCCGATCATTATTAAGGGCATGTGAGCGAGGGAGAGCTATGTATCATCATATTCTCATTCCCACCGATGGATCGCCTTTGTCGACGGTAGCAGTCGAACACAGCATGGATTTTGCAAGGGATGCCGACGCCAAGGTGACCGTGCTGACAGTTGTGAGTCCATTCCACGTGTTTTCCGCTGATCCCAGCCAGTTATCAGATACGCGCGCCGATTATGAGCGGCGCGCGCGAACGCATGCTGCGGAAATCCTGACGGACGCACAACTCAAGGCCAAAGCGCGTGGCGTGCGATGCGATGTGGTGCAGCTCGAGAGCAATTCTCCGCACGATGCGATCATCGATACAGCCGAGAAAAGTGGGTGTGACTTGATTGCGATGGCGTCACACGGCCGACGCGGTGTTGCGGCCATCGTTCTGGGAAGCGAGACATTGAAGGTGCTGACCCATTCTAAAATACCAGTGCTTGTCTATAGGTGAATGCGAAGGGATGTCACCATGCGTCAGTCAAGCGGCGCCGATCCAAACCGTGAACCGCCTCGGAAACGGAACAAGCGAAGCTCTTATTCGGAACAGGCCGATGAGGCCCCGAAGCTTCTGGAAGACGAACCGGTGGAGGTGGAGCGTGAACTCCCCGCCGAAGATAATTCACCGGTAGAGCGTATCGAGCCCCACGTTAGGCCCCCTTCGCCTTTGTTTGAAGATTGAGGCGCGCCGTAATGGAAAGCCAGATCTGGACGCCTTCTACTGTCGGACCGATTGCAAGTCGCCATCTTCGCCTATTCGCCTTAAACGGAACCGACCATCTTGGGCGCGATATCAGCAACCTGCTTGGCCATCCCCTCAGCGCGCATGAAGAACGGGATTTTGAAGATGGCGAGCATAAAGCCAGACCACTCGATCCCGTTGCCGGCGCCGACGTCTACGTGATCCATAGCCTTCACGGGGGTCCGGACCAGAGCGCCAACGACAAGCTTTGTCGACTGTTGTTTTTCATCGGAGCGCTGAAAGACGCCGGCGCCGCGCGAGTGACCGCGGTCGCGCCTTACCTCTGTTATGCGCGGAAGGATCGCCGCACCAAGGCGAACGATCCGGTGACGACGCGTTATGTCGCGGCACTTTTCGAGGCGATCGGCTGCGATGGCGTCGTCACACTCGAGGTGCACAACGAGGCTGCCTTCGAAAATGCGTTTCGCTGCCGCGCCGTGGCGCTCACAGCGGCGCTCTTGCTGATCGGTCAGATCAAGACAACCGTCGGAAACGAGTCTCTTTGCGTGATTTCTCCGGATCTGGGAGGTGGAAAGCGGGCGGACTTGCTGCGGGAAGCGCTGGAAACGGTGATTGGCCGTCCGATCGGCAAGGCTTTTGCTGAAAAACACCGCAGTGCCGGAGTTGTTTCGGGCGACCTGTTCGTAGGCGACGTCGCGGGCGCCACCTGCATCATCGTCGACGATCTCATCAGCACGGGTGGCACGCTGGTGCGGGCGGCGCGGGCCGCGCGCGCCCGCGGCGCCCGACGGGTTCTGGCGTGCGTCGCCCATGGCCTGTTCATGCCGGGAGCCGAAACGGCGCTTGCTGATCCGGCCATCGATCGCATTCTCGTCACTGACGTTGTGCCACCATTCCGGCTGCCCGTCGGCCCGGTGCGCGACAAGCTCGACATTGTGCCGGCCGCGCCGCTGCTGGCGGAGGCCATCCGTCGACTCCATGAAGACAAGCCGCTCACCGATCTCCTGGTATTCTGAGCGGCCGTTTGAGAATCAACACTGCACGTGGCGTGCAATTTCGCTCTTGATGTTCTCTTAGGAGCTTGGTCGTAGCTTCTGGCGGCCACCAAGAATACGCTCGAGCTGCGCGGCATCGGCTGCGGCAAGGTTGAGATAGACGCGGGCAAGGCGGGGCCATTTCTCCGGTGTGCGAGGATTCGCATCGAACAGATGGGCGATCGACAGGCGCGCGCGCAGCATCGCCCGATGACTGCGATAAAACAGAAAAAGGCCGCTGGAGGCGTCGTCATCTAGGGCACGCGCCAAATGCCGCCTGATCCGCTCGGCAGCCCACAGGCCGCCGAGGCGTTCGCATTCCAGATGCAGGAAAGCAATTTCATCGAGAGGATCGAGCGCCCGCAGTTTTGGGTCGAATTCCAGACAGTCGATGATTGTCATGGGCTCGCGCAGCCAAATATGTTCCGGGCGCAGGTCTCCATGTGCGTCGACGAACCGCCGCTTGCGAATTCTCCCAAGCAGCAGGGCAGAGCATTTCCTGGAAAATCGGCGCTGGACCTGCGCGATCCGCTCTACAGCACCTTGAGGAAGGCCGAGACGAGCATTGAACAGGACGCGGCAGTTCTCAGTAAGCGCCTTCTGCCATGTGACAAGATAGTGTTCGGGCTCAAGCAGGACTCGAGGCGCATGCGCGTAAAATGCGCCGAGCGTCACCGCGACTTGGTCCACCTGAGTGGGCTTCAACCGACCCCCGCGCAAAGCCGCCTCAAGCGTCTCATTCTCCTCAAGCCGGCGCATGACCACCAGCCAATCCACGACAGGTCCTTCGCCGGAAATCGCGAGGCCTGATGTCGAGATCGTGAGCGGCACTACGTCGAGATACACGTCCGGAGCAAGCCGTCGGTTCAGCAGATTTTCAGCGCGGCAGGCTGCCGCGCGCCGATCCAAGGTCGAAAAATCGAGATAGGAAAAGCGAACAGGCTTTTTCAGCTTGTAGACGCGATCGCCCGCCATGAAGACCCAGGACATATGGGTTTCACGTGCAATAACTCGCCCAACATTGCCCGGATAGATCTCCGGCCGGCTGAGAAACCGGACTTTATCGTCGAGAGCGAGTGCATTCTGGCCACCAAGGGATCCGCCAGGCCGCGACGGCATTTGGGAAGGCTCCTGCATCAATAAAGGCTAGCCCTATGCGTTGGACGGCCTTTGATGCCGATCAAGGCCAATTCCTCGCCCAGGGGGTAATTTTCCCTTTCAAATGGAGTAAACCGGTCATGCAGCCAGTCTCCGCTTTCAACCGTGATGGTAAGAACAAGGCTCAATCGAGCGCTTTCTCGCGAGATGTGCAGATCCCGCCGCTTGGCCTGGCAGGCACCTTGAAGCACCCGGCCGGAGCCCGAGCCCTGGTTATCTTCGCGCATGGTAGCGGCTCGAGTCGTTTCAGCCCACGCAACGTTCAGGTCGCGGAAGCGCTTAATCGTCGACGTATCGCAACCCTGTTGTTCGACCTTCTGCTGCCCGAAGAAGAGGGCGACCGGAGGAATGTCTTCGACATCAGGCTTCTCGGCGGACGACTGATTGATGCGGTGCGCTGGATCATTGAGGAACCAGATGTGGGCACTTTACCGGTCGGACTGTTCGGAGCGAGCACAGGCGCGGCTGCAGCACTTGTCGCGGCGAGCTTGCTCGGTGATCACGTCGGCGCAGTGGTTTCTCGCGGTGGGCGCCCGGACCTTGCCGGTGGCATGCTGCCCCAAGTCAAGGCGCCAACACTGTTGATCGTGGGAGGCGCGGATACCGGTGTGATCGAACTCAATCAATGGGCATTGGAACGTCTCGGAGGAGAAAAGAGTATCGAAATAGTGCCGGGCGCAACCCATCTCTTCCCGGAGCCCGGCGCACTTGAGGCTGTCATTGAGCTCGCCGCAGGATGGTTCGAACGCCATCTTGCCGCCGAGACGGATCACCCAACAACCGGCAATCGGCACTCTCGGGATGCAGGGCAATGATGACGTTTCGGGATAGATCGGATGCGGGCCGCAGGTTGGCCAAAGCACTTTCAGAATATAAAGGCCGGAACGCTGTCATTCTCGCGTTGCCACGCGGCGGTGTTCCTGTCGCAGCGGAGGTTGCCGCGGCACTCAAGGCCCCCCTCGACTTGATCCTTGTTCGCAAGATTGGGGTGCCGACCCAGCCGGAGCTCGCGATGGGTGCGGTGGTGGATGGCGCCGCGCCGATCGTCGTTCGCAACGAGGAGGTGATTGAGCTTTCAGGCACAACAGCGGATGAGTTCGACGCGGCGTGTGCAAGGGAACTTGCGGAGATCGAACGCCGACGCCAACTCTACATCGGAAAGCGCGCCCGGGCGGAGATCGCGAGACAGGTGGTGATCGTCATCGACGACGGCATCGCAACCGGTGCGACGACACGGGCGGCATTGCAGGCAATCCGCAACCGGAAGCCGAAAGAATTGGTACTCGCCGTTCCCGTCGCCCCACCCGACACGATCACGCAATTGCGCCCGGAAGTCGATGCCTTGATTTGCCTGGAGACGCCGGAATTATTTGGGGCCATTGGATATTTCTATCGTGACTTCCGGCAGGTTAGCGATGAGGAAGTCGTGGCAATTCTGAAGCGCTTTCCGGTCACGGGAACGGCTTCGATCGCCTGAATAACTGCGCGATTGTCATCGGACCACCCCTATCCGGACGAGGGGGATTTCTCCGTGGCACCCGAGGATTTTTCGATCATGTTGAGCGCGGCTAGGGCCGCGGCCTTCACATGGTCGATGCAGCAACGTTCGGCGAGGTCGGGGTCGCCGCTTTGGATAGCCCGCCAGATCGCTGTGACTTCACGCAGACTTTTGTTGATTCGCTTTGGCTGGGACATGGACGTCATGCGCAGCAGGGTGATCCGGTCGTGAAGCGGCCGGAGCATTCGTTCGACGAAGGTGTTGCCGCATCCGGCAATCAGTGCTGCATAAAACTCAGTCTTCGCTTCCAGAGATGTCAGCAGGTCCGGTTTGGCGGCCGCTGCCTTCAGCTTGACAAGCGCGTCGCCAATTCGGCGGACGATGACGGGATCGTGCAGACGGGCGCATTCGCGCCCGGCAAATCCCTCCAGGACGGCGCGCGCTGCGTAAAGCTGTTTCGCCTCGTCAAGGCTGATCGTGCTGACTACCGGGCCGCGATGAGGCACGGTGTTGACAAGGCCGTCTGCCTCCAGCAGCCGAAGGGCTTCGCGAATCGACGGCCGGCTGACGCCGGTCATTTCGCACAACTCCCTCTCGACCAGGCGCTGGCCCGGCTTGAACGTCCCCGACATGATCGCTTCGCGAAGTTTCTGCGCGACCATCGACCTGACCGTCGGCACGTCTTCAATCCGAAGCGTAGACTGTTGTTCGCCTAGTCTGTTCATGGCCTGCTGCTTCCGCTCTATCTTTTGCAATAAGCGCCTCAAGATACCGTCGCAATACCAATCGCTCCCCTGTCCCAAGCCTAGTAGCGGTTAACCGGCAGGATCATCATCTCGGCGATCTGAACGTGAGGCGGCTGGTCGATTGCGAAAACGATGGATCGGGCGACATCGGCCGGGTCCAGCGCGATCTTGAACTGGTCGAAATATTCCTTTTCCTTCTGTTTGTCGCCGCGATAGCGCGTAACGATAATATTCGTCCTTGTGAGGCCGGGCTGTATCTCGGTCACCCGTATCGCCGTCTCTGCCAACTCGCCCCTGATCGTCTCGGTGAACATGTGCACGCCGGCCTTGCTGGTGCTGTAGGCTGCCATGTCGGGAACGACGCGCACGGCGTTGATCGAGCTGATATTGACGATGTGACCGGCGTTGCGCCTGATCATATCCGGCAGCAGACTGCGGGTGACCCGCATCAAACCGATCAGATTGGTCGCAATGATATTGGACCAGTCGTCTGGAGAGCCAATATCGAAGCGCGTTCTGCCGCCGATGTCGTGCCCTGCATTGTTGATGAGGATGTCGATCGGTTTGAAAGCGTTCGGTATCAGATCAAGCAGTCCATCCACCTTCTTTGCATCGGTAACGTCGAGCTCTACAGCACAGGTATTATCGCCGATCTCCGCAGCCAGCGCCCGCAGGGATTCCGCGTCGCGGTCAACCAGGACAACCCGTCGTCCGCTCTCGATCAGCGCGCGCGTGATCGCTCGCCCCATGCCGCCAGCCGCTCCTGTGACAAGGACGATCCGGCCCTGAATTTCAGCCATGTCAATTCTCCCTCCAGGAATCGGTCTTGATCATATCGCGGACCAGCCTCCATCGATCGGAATCGCTGCCCCCGTGATGTCCCGTGCGGCCGGGCTGCACAGAAAGACAACTGTGGCTCCAACGTTTTTCATCGAAACGAATCGTCTGCTGGGCTGACGTGATGCCAGGTAGTCGCTAGTCGCCTCATCGATCGACAAATTATCGTTTTCGGCGAGCGCGGCGATCCGGGACTCGATCGCAGGAGTTGGCAATGTGCCAGGACATAGCGCGTTGCACGTGATGCCGGTCGTCGCCGTTTCGATTGCGACCGCGCGTGTCATGCCGAGAATCGCAGTTTTGGTCGTGACGTAGTCGATGCGATTCTCAACCGCGCGTGTCGAATAGATTGAGCAAATGTTGATGATGCGTCCCCAGCCATGTTGCTTCATGGCCGGCAGGGCAAGGCGGATGAGATGGAATGGGGCGGAGAGGTTAACGGCGAGGGCCTCCTCCCATTGGTCGGGGAGAAACTGCTCGACCGGTGCGAAATGCCGGACCACCGCATTGTTGATTACAATATCTATTGCGCCCAGGCGACTGAGCAGCTTGTCCATCATCGCCTCAAGGGCCGGGCGCTGTGTCAGGTCAGCCGCCACGCTCACCACATCTATCGCGAACCGGGAGCGAATACTTTCTCCGGCCTCATGCGGCTCGGCCAGATCATGCAAGACAATATTGGCCCCGGCGCCTGCCAAGCTCTCCGCCAGCGCCAGGCCAAGACCGGCAGTGGCGCCGGTTATGAGCGCCCACTTTCCCTTCAGCATGGCAGTAAGTCCTCGACCAGGTCGAATGGTTCGGGATGCCAGGCTTTGGAAGAGAGCAACATCGGCTACTTCTTTTTATCCAGTTCAGCGAAAACCTCACGCGCGTTGCGGAATGCATCCACGCCGGCTGGAACGCCGCAATAGATCGCGACCTGCATGAACACTTCGCGTATTTCTTCGCGCGTGGCACCATTGGTCAGTGCACCGCGCACATGCGTCTTGAGTTCGTGCGGCCGGTTGAGGGCGCACAGCATGGCGAGGTTGAGAAAGCTGCGCGTCTTGTGCGAAAGCCCGTCACGACCCCACACCGCGCCCCAACAATATTCCGTGGTCAGATCCTGCATCGGCCGGTTGAAATCGTCGGCCGAAGCCAGAGCCTTGTCGACGAAATCGTCGCCGAGGACGCTTTTGCGGATCTTGAGTCCGCGGTCGTAGGTTGCTTTATCCATAATTCCGCTGCCTTTCAGTTTGCACGGCTCTTGCTTGAATCAGCTCTTGGGCCAGAACGGTTGAGCAAGCGCCAGTTGCGGAGGAAACACCGTCACCGGGACGCCGGACTGCCACTGCACAATCGTCATGCCGGCGCCGACCCTGCGTCCTTTTTCATCGAACTTGATTTCGCCGAGCGGATAATATTTTGAGGGTCCGGCATCCAGCGCGCGCAGCGCGTCGGCCACCGCAATCCGGTCAGCCTTGCCGGCCTTTTCGAGCGCGTCCTTGATTACCCACATGTCGCCGTAGGTGGAGATCGCGTTCTGCGTCATCCAGGGTTCCTTGTAACGAGCTTTGAGTTCAGCGATCAGTGCTTCATGGCCTTTGGCGCCCCAGCTTGCGACGCAGGTCAGAACACCCTGCAGCAATTCGGCGTTCACGGTCTGAAGCATGTCCGGCTCGGCGATGGCGATGCCGAACGAAATCGTCGGAATCTTGCCCTGGCCCATGCCGAATTCGTTCATTTTCTCAAGTAACAGCTTGGCGTCAGATATGACGGTCGGCAGGAAGAACAGAAGGTCCGGCTTGGCGGAGCGGATTTTTTGGACCAGCGGTGTTGCGTCGGCGAGCGGTGGCGTGAAGGTTTCATCGACGATCAATTGGAGCCCGTTGGCCGCCAGCAAACCTTCTCTCATCGATTTCGCGGAAGCGACTGACGCTGCGGTGTTGTCGGTAATGATCGCAACGGTTTTCGGTTTCTTGCCGGAAGCGGATTCCGCCAGGTTTATGATCTGCGGCAAAGCTTGCTTTGCCTGAGAGGCTGCTGTCGCCGAAGTCTGGAAAACATATTTGAAGCCGCGATCGGTAATCAGGTCGGAGTAGGACAGGGTGAGGACGGGCAGATTGGCCCGCTCCGTGACTTCGGTAACGGCCAGCGTAAACGAACTCAGATAAGCCGCACTCGCGGCTACGAGATCTGGTTCCTGCGCGACCATGCGCTGTGCCGCATTCTTTGCCTTTTCGGTGGTATCGCCGCAGTCAAGCACGACCAGCTTGAGCTTGGCGCCGCCTAGCGATTTGACGCCACCCTGCGCATTGATGTGATCCACCGCCATCTCGGCGCCTTCGCGCATGACGGCGCCGGGCCGCGCATACATGCCGGAGATCGGCACCAGAAGGCCGACTTTGACCTCGGCGGGCTGCTGTGCCCAGGCGCGGGATGAGATCAGCCCAACCGAGGCTCCGGCGAGCAGAGTTCGGCGTGTGAGAGCAGTATTCGTGATTCGGTTCATGATTTTCCTCCCTGAATCTTCGGTTCTAATTTCGGTCAGGATTTCTTCGGCCAGAACGGCGTCGCCAATGCCAGATCGGCGGGATATACCGTGACCGGTACGCCGGATTGCCATTGCACGATCACGACGCCGGCGCCGACGCGACGGCCTTTCTCGTCGAATTTCAACTGGCCGCCAGGATAGTATTTAGAGACGCCGCCATCGATTGTCCGGAAGGCGTCCGCGACGGCGAGGCGGTCGGCCTTGCCGGCCTTTTCCAACGCGTCCTTCATCAGCCACATGTCGCCGTAGGTCGAGATCACGTTCTGCGTCATCCAGGGCTCTTTGTATTTTGCCTTGAGCTCCGCAATGAGATCTTCGTGACCCTTCGAGCCCCAGTTGGCGACGATTGTCATAATGCCCTGGACCACATCCGGGCTGACGCTCTGCAGCATGTCCGGCTCGGCGATCGTGATGCTGAAAGACACGGTCGGGATCTTGCCCTGTCCGAGGCCGAACTCGTTGATCTTCTCAAGACCCAGCTTGGCGTCGGATACCGCGTTCGGCATGAACAGCAAGAGATCCGGCCGTGCGGACCTGACCTTCTGTATCAGCGGCGTGGCGTCGGAGAGCGGTGGTGTCCAGACTTCTTCGACCACAAGCTCAAGGCCGAGCTGCGCGAAGATTTTCTCCTTGAGCGCCTTTGCGGTTGCAACCGATGTGGCCGTATTGTCCATCAGCATGGCAACGGTCTTGGGACGCTTGCCGGAAGCGGCTTCCGCGAGCTTCATTAGTTCGGGGAGGCCAATCTGCGATTGCACGCTGGCGGGAGCCGCGGTTTGAAAAATAAACTTGAATCCGCGTTCGGTGAGCAGATCGGAATAGGAAAGCGTGAGAACAGGCAACTGCGCACGTTCGGTCACCTCGGTTACCGCAAGCGTAAACGAACTGAGATAGGCGCCGGTTGCCGCGACAAGGTCAGTCTCCTGGGCGACCATGCGCTGCGCCGCATTCTTGGCTTTCTCGGTGGTGTCGCCGCAATCGATCACAACGAGCTTCAGCTTGGCGCCGCCGAGCGCCTTGATTCCGCCCTGAGCATTGATGTGTTCGATGCCCATTTCGGCGCCCATGCGCATGACCTGGCCCGGACGTGTATAGATGCCTGACAGCGGCACGATCAGTCCGACCTTCACTTCGGTCGGCTGTTGCGCCAGAACCACGGTCGACAGGCCCATGGCGGCAGCGCTGGTGAGTACGGTTCTGCGTGTCAGAGAGGTTATCGAACTCTTGTGCTGGCTCATTTCTTGATCTCCCATTCTGTTTGTCGATCGTTTCTTACATACCGAGATAGGCCCTGCGGACGCGATCGTCTGCGCGCAGGGTTTGATTGTTGCCTTCAAGTACTACGCGGCCGGCTTCGAGGACGTAACCATGATCTGCAGATTCAAGGGCTTCCGCGACGCGCTGCTCGACGAGCAGGATCGTCAGGCCGGATTGCCGCCGAATTTCGATCAGCCGATCGAAAATGAAATCCGCGATTGCCGGCGCGAGGCCCATCGAAGGCTCGTCCAGCATGAGAAGCTTCGGCGACGAAGCAAGGCCGCGCCCGATCGACAGCATTTGCTGCTGCCCGCCGGACAGCGTTCCGGCAAGCTGCTCGCGGCGCTCGGCGAGCACGGGTAACCACTCGAAGATGCGCTCAATATTCTGCTTCCAGTTGCGTTGGCCAGCCGCGGTGGTGGCGCCTACCTCAAGATTTTCCATCACCGTGAGCGACGCGAACACCTGACGGCCCTCCGGCACATGCGCAATTCCGAGGTGAGCACGCCGCGAGGGCTGGATCGACAGCAGATCCGCACCTTCGAACGTGATGGAGCCGGCGCTCGGCCGAACGGTTCCGGAAATGGTCTTGAACAGCGTCGTCTTGCCGGCGCCGTTCGGACCAACAATGGCGACGAACTGCCCGGCTTCGACCTTGATCGACACATCCTTCAGGACGGGGATCGCCGAATAACCCGCACTGAGCTTGTCAATGCTGAGCATGAGCCGCCCATTTCTTTCCAAGGTATGCCTCGATCACCCGCATGTCCCGGGTAACGGCTTCCGGCTCGCCTTCCATCAAGACCGCGCCATGATCGAGGACGACGAAACTATCGACCAGACGGACCATCGACTGCATCGTGTGTTCAATGATGGCGATAGTCACACCCTCCTTTGCCAGGCGCTGAATGACGCCGACCACCTCGTCGGCTTCGCCGTGCCCCAGCCCGGCGAGCGTTTCGTCAAGCAACAGGATGCGAGGCTGGCTCGCCAGCGCGCGCGCAAGCTCCATCAGTCGAAGTTCTTTGGTGGTGAGTTCGCCCGCCATACGGTGAGTAATCGTGGAAAGACCGACGCGTGCAATCGCGCCCTCGGCCAATTTACGGGCCTCAAGGTCGGTTTTCGCACGTACGTAGGCGCCGACCACGACATTGTCCGAGATTGACATACGAAGAAACGGCCGCATGATCTGGAAAGTTCGTCCGATGCCGGCTTCGCACAATTCGTGAGGCTTGCGACCGACCATATTGTGCCCGTCGATGAGCACCTCGCCGGCATCGGGCAGCAAGAAGCCGTTGAGCAGATTAAACAGAGTGGTCTTGCCAGCGCCGTTCGGGCCGATGATTCCGAGAATGGCATGTTTACGCAGTTGAAGGCTGACATCCTGTACCGCTTTCAACCCGCCGAAAGAGCGTGACAGGCCGCGGACTTCGAGAATGATATCTTCGGGCGGGATCACTTTTGCGGGCGCGCCCGCGGTCGCCGGTGCGATTGCCGCTATCGGCGGCGCAACGCCGGCTGGGCTTGTCTTCTCGGGCTCGAGTTGAGAGGTCGGGCGGCGCTTTCGCAAGAAATCCCGCACCTTCCAGAACAGTCCCTCCGGAGCGATCAGGATCACGCTGATGATAGCCAGTCCAAAGATAACGCCCTGAATTCCGGGAAAACGCGTGCCAGCCTCGGCGTTGAGGGTTTCCGCGAGCGGTATCAAAATGACGGCGCCGATGACTGGTCCCCAAACCGTGCCGACGCCGCCGAACATGGCGACCGTCAGCGCCTGCGCAGAGACGAGCATGCCGAAGACCGATTGCGGGGTCACAACGAGCAGGACAATCGCGTAGAATCCGCCAATTGCTCCGGCGATTGCACCGCTCAGCGTAATTGCCCGCAGCTTCCACACCAGCGTATTGATTCCTGCCGCTTCCGCGGCGGCCTCGTTCTGCTTGATTGCGAGCAGCGCCATGCCGAACCGCGAGCGCTCAACCCATTGAGTGAGCAGAATCGTTCCGATCAGCATGGCCAGAGCCAGCATCGTATAAATCCGCCCGTCGCTGAATTGCATATAGGCGAAGGGATTTTCGCGCTTGATCGGAAGCGTGACTTCCTGAAAGCCCAGCCATTCGACCACATAGAGAATTGCGAGCGGGTAGGCGAGCATTGCCAGAGCAAAGTAGTGTCCTTGCAGCCGGAAAGTCGGGAAACCGACCAGCAATCCCGCCAGGCCACCCAGCATTGCCGCGATGGGGATGAGAAGCCAGGGCGACAGATCGAAGTAGATCTGACCAAGCGCGGTCGTATATGCCCCGATTCCAAAGAACGCGGCATGGCCGAACGAGATCAGCCCGGTGTAACCGCTGAGAATATTCCAGGACAGGCCGAACACCGCCCAGACCAGCACCAGCGTCATCACCAGCTGATAATAGGAGTTGGTGACCGACAGCGACACCGCCGCATAGAGGATCGCAAAGACGAGAACGGGAGCGAGCGAACGGAAGCTCGGCATCATCAGGTCCTCTCGACCATGCGCCCGAAAAATCCTTGCGGGCGGAAGAAAATGATCAAAAGAAACACGACGAAGATCGCGGCGTTCTGCAACTGTGTCGGCAAGACGATCGTCGACATCTGCTGCACCAGTCCGATCGTCATGCCACCCCAGAAAGCGCCGATGATGCTTCCCATGCCGCCAAGAACGACGCCGGCATACATGACGATGACATATTCGAGGCCAACAAAGGGTTGGAACGGATAGTTCGTGGCGAGGAGACCGCCCGCGATCGCCGTAACCCCTGTGCCGAGCGCAAATGCGATACGGTGCGCGCGATCGACATCAACCCCCATATAAATTGCCGCGACGGGATTATCGGCCGCCGCCCGCAATGATTTGCCGAGCCGTGAGCGCGTGATCAGCAGCGCGAGCAGCGTCATCGTCATCAGTGAAACGACGGCATCGATGCCGCGTGCCTTGTTCACGAACACGCTGACGTCGAAAAATGGGCCGAGCTCCCAGGCTGTACTGGACAGAGGTGTGCGGATCGAAGCCAGCACCGAGCCGAAAACGATCAGGCCGCCATTTTGCAGAATGAGTGCTATTCCCAGCGTAAGAACCAGCTGGGCATAATGTCCTTCTCCTTCAAGCAACGAGGTGCGCGTGCCGGATACGCGAGAGATCAACGTTCGATGTACCGCGTAGCCGAAGACGGCGAGGATGGGTCCGGCGAGCAAGATCGCCACGAACGGTCCTACGACGTTGCCAAAGGCGGTCTGTACGCCGAGCGCCGTGAAGCAATAGAACGCGGCATACATGCCCAGCATCATGAAATCGCCGTGGGCGAAGTTGATGACCCGCATCACGCCGAAAATCAGTCCGAGCCCGACACACATCAGGCCGTAGATCGCGCCGATCAACAGGCCGGCCACCAGAGCCTGCAGAAATCCTTCCAGAAACTGCGTCACTGCGAACCTCCAGCAGGATCGGCTGTCCGGATCGCGACGAGGTGTTCCGCGCCTCGCGCGTTATCGAGGCGAGCGTTCTTTTTTGACCGTAAGGTCCAAGACGATTCGAGCCGGCAACAAGCCGCGATGCCGCTGCTATCCGAAAGTGATTCGCAGATATCGACGAGGCCTTCCAGTTCGTCCGCACGGTTCAGTCCCATCGTCGCTGCTGCAGCACGATGGAAACGCGCGCGGATTTCCTGCGGCGTCGCGGCGACGACATCGTCGAGGCGCTGTTGTAGGGTTGCGCCGCCGTGCAGGCGGACGATAATTTCGGCGCCCTGCGCGTCTGGAAAAGCGGCCGTGAGATCGGCGTCGCTCTTCAGATCGATCAGGTCGACCAGACCAATGATGTTCGGATCGTCAAGATGCGAATAGTTTTCCTCTTCGATCGCACCAAGGGCGAGAGTTGCTGCAACGCTGAACGGGATGCTCATCTTGGCCTGCAGCGCATGCTGAAAAGGCCCCGCGGAGTCGCAGCCGGGATAGCGGATGGCCGCATCAGGAACACGCACGGTAATCGCCAAGATATCCGCGAGGTTAGTTAGTTTTCGTGCGAGCAGCAGAGCTGCCTGGGAGGCCGTCTGGGCGAAATTACAGGCGGGAACCGGCTTGCTGTACACGGCCATGATTTCGGGTTGTTTGCTCCCGAATAGTTGGATGCGGCCGGTTACGGGTTGACGCCGAAAAGCAGCGAAAAGCCCGGCCTCTCCTTCGAGAATTGTCTCGGATGCGTAGGCGCCGGCTGCAGCGAGTTCGATGGCCGTGATTGCATTGCGCGCGGCGAAGCCTGGATGAAAGTACATCTCGGAGCCGCCGGTGTGTGGCCATTCATTCAGACCCGATGACGTGTTGGCCGCAATCGAAACAGCGCTTGTCGCGGCATCCTCGGACAAACCAAGCGCATAACTTCCCGCCAGCGCGGCGCCGAGCGGCGCCACCACGCCGGTCGGTCTGAAAAGACGGGCGAGATCGGCGGTGAAAAGGGCCCGGCCGATCTGGGCACCGGTTTCGTAACCGACAATGGCGGCGGCAAGCAGCGCCGCACCAGAAAATGGACTGCGTTCCGACAGCGCCAGCAACGTCGGCCAGATCACGACACCGTGGTGGCAGATACTGCCGGCATGCATGTCTTCCCGTACCAGGCCGTGGCCCAGAACTGCGTTGGCGAATGCGGCGTCGCCAGGCGTCGTCAGTTTGTCCGATCCTATGACGGTTGCGCCAGCATCGAGCGGGTGGGCAATCTCGATCGCCTGCCGACTCCAGGCATGATGACGCGCTTCGAATGCGCAGGAGAGGAAATCCAGCAGACAGATTTTTGCCTTGGCGATGACGTCGGAATCAAAATCATGCAAGTCGACGCGCAGCGCTGCACGCGCCAATTGACGCGTCATCGAGGTTTTGCCTGATCCGGTGAGTTCGATTGTCATCCCGACCGATGCTCCACGAGCAGCCTGTTCAACGCTCAGCCGCGCATTTCCACCCCGGCCCATTCCTCCAGAACCTTGGCAATCGAGGTGAAATCGGAGGAGGCGCCATACTTCGCGTTAGTGATCGCCAGCATCTGCCGAACCACTGCGCCACAAACCATCGGAACACCCATCGCTTCGGCCTCGTCGACGCACAAACGTACATCCTTGTAGGAAAGACCTGTCGTAAAGCCGAAATCGAACGTGCCGGGGAGTACCGCGCGGGGAAATTTGTCCTCGGAGGCGCTGTTGCGACCGCTGCTGGCATTGATGATATCGATCAGAACCCGGGCATCGAGGCCGCCCTTGACGCCCATTGCGACCGCCTCGGACGTAATGACGAGAGCGGCCGCGGCCATCAAATTGTTCGCAAGCTTGGCGGTTTGCGCCAGTCCCGGAAGCTCGCCGGTGTAGAAGAGCTTGCCGAAGTTTTTGAGAATTGGCGTGACGGTTTGATAGATCGGCTTTGGGCACGACACCATGACTGCGAGCGAACCGCCGACGGCACCTCTGATGCCCCCACTGACTGGCGCGTCCACCAGCGCGATGTTTTTGGGCTTCAAACCATCTGCGATGATCTTTGCGGCGCCTGGCCCCGTCGTGGATAAGTCGATCAGGATACGTGCGCGCGTTCCCTCGATGATGCCTTGGGGGCCTAGCGCGACGGTCTTTACAATGTCGGGACTCGGCAGGCTGGCGAGTACGATATCGGCCGACGAGGCGACTTCGGCAGGAGATTTCGCAAGCTGCGCGCCGCGCGCGACCAGAGGTTTGGTGGCTTCAGACAGGGTGTCGTAGACGGACAGCGAATAACCCGCATCGAGCAGGCGTCCCGCCATCGGTCCACCCATTCGGCCAACGCCAACAAAGCCAATAATCTGATCGGGCATATTCCGCTCCCTGCCGCCCCGCCGTTGGCGGGTGCGCTTTGTTTTTATCTTTTGGCTGACCGTGCATTGCCGATCGCCACGTTTGCGGCGAATGTCCAGATTGTCAGTTAATCTGTCAAGCATAAGATTTGAGGTCGACAGGTCGTGACCACTCGCACTAGGATTTGAAAAACAAATCAGGGCAAGGCGCGGCAATGAGCATGCACGAAAAGAAACAACCCGAACACGAGGGAAGGGGAAGCCATGAGTGAAGAAAGCCTGTTTGAAAAGGGTCTTAAGGTCCGCAAGGAGGTCCTTGGCGAGGACTACGTCAACAAGTCAATTGCCGGTGCTGACGAATTCACGCGCACGATGGCCGAATGGTCGACCGAATTCTGCTGGGGTGCGTTATGGACCCGCCCTGGCGTCGACCGCCGTACCCGCAGCATCGTCAATCTATCGATGATCGGCGCGCTCAACCGGCCACATGAATTGAAGTTGCACGTCAAGGCGGCATTGAAAAACGGCCTCACCAAGGATGAGATCAAGGAGATTTTCCTGCAGGTGGCCGTTTATTGCGGCATCCCCGCTGGCATCGATAGCTTCCGCACGGCGCGCGAGGCATTTAAAGAGCTTGAGAATGAGTGAGGTTCGGAACAAGCTGCTTTCGGCTCCCATCCAGTCATCAGAGGAATTCCGTCGGAGCCAGGCAAATTTATGAAGGCGGGTCAGGAGCGCCAAGACTCCAAGGCCGCGGCCGAACAAACAGGGGAAACGCAATGATGACCGTAACTCGCCGCTGCATCCTGGCGACACTGACCGCGACAACGCTGCTCGCATTGCCGGCTGCAGCTTACGCAGAGACCGTCCGGATCGGATTGCCGACCAAGACCTACTGGCCGACCACCGTGGCCGAGGCGGCAAAGTCTCAAAAGCTATTTGAGAAAGAAGGCATTACGGCCGAGCTCACGATTTATCGCGGCGGAGCGGAGACGTTCGAGGCGATGGCCGCGGGCGCAGCCGATCTCATTCTCGACGCACCCTCGCTGTCGGCCGCGGGCCGCAAGAAAGGCGTGATGTCGAAAGTCGTCGCCAACGGTTCAATGGGTAATTTCGGCTGGCAGTTGATGGTGCTGGCGAAGTCGACCCTCGGCGTCAAGGATTTGAACGGCAAGAAAGTCGCCATCACCTCGGCCGGTTCCGGCTCGGACCTGCTGGCGCTGTGGACCATTCAGGAAAAGAAAATTGACTTCACCCGCGTCCCTGTCGGCGGCGGTGGCCTGGTGCCGAATCTCATCGCCGGCAACGTTGACGCCGCCGTGGTATATTCGCCGCTGAGTTTTCAGATCGCGAAATCGGGCGAGGCACGGACCATCCTCGATTATGCCAACGACGTGCCGCCGAGCCTCACTTCGGGCTGGATCGCGACTGACAAGTACGCGCAGGAAAAACCCGAAGCCTTGCAAAAGGCGCTCAACGCGCTGTATGGCGGGGTGATGTTCATGCGCAACAACCGCGAGGCAGCGATCAAGCTGATTGCCGAACTGTACGAGATGCCGGCCGATATCGCCGCCGCGGAGTACGAGAACACGATCCTGAAGCTTGAGACCGATGGCAATATGAGCGCACCCAATGTAACGGAGGCGCTCCAGCTTTCGCTCGATATGGCAAAGCTAGGCGGCATGAAGGATCTTGTACCGGCGTCCGAGATCATCTCGACCAAATTCAAACCGGTAGCGACCAAACCCTGAGGCGAACGCGATGGACCGCACGCTCGGAGTCAAAGCCGCGCGCGTCGCGATCGTGTTGGCAGTGTTCGCGTTGTGGGAAATGCTGTCGCGGACGGGGATTGTCAATCCCCGCCTGCTTCCCTCGGCGTCCGATACCTTCGTCATGCTCGGTGAGTTGTTACAGCGCGCGGGTGTGCGAAACGATCTCGTCGTGACGGCGAGCGAAGTGTCGACCGCGTTTGTTCTCGCGGTGCCTATCGGCACACTGATCGGCTTTCTGATCGCGGAGAATCGTTACTTCGCCGAAGTGGTGAAGCCGCTGCTGTTTTTCGCTTTCAGTATTCCGAAGTCGATCTTCCTGCCGATGTTTATCCTGGTATTCGGGGTCGGCTTCTCGGAGAAAGTGGGCTTCGGCTTCTTCTCGACGACCTTTATCGTCATCATGTCGACGACGACGGCAGTGGAATCCGTGAAGGTCGAACATCTGACGGTTGCACGCTCTTACGGCGCGACGACCATGCAGACAGCATTTCGCGTCTATCTGCCGAGCATGCTCCCGGTGCTGCTGGAGGCGCTGCGGATTTCCATGATCTTCAATCTTACCGGCGTCATTCTCGCGGAGATGTACGCTTCGCGCGACGGGATCGGTCACCAGATCGCGACCTGGGGAGAGAACTTCCAGATGCAGCAATTGCTGGCTGGCGTTCTGATGATCGCCGCGATCGCTATTGCCTTTAACGAAGCCGTCAGATGGGTGGAAACGCGATGCAGCCATTGGCGAACATAACACCGCTGAAGCCGGCTCAGCGCGCCGGCGCGGTTCAGGTCAGCGGCGTCGGCCAGATCTACAAGACCTCCGGCCAGGATGTTGTGGCCGTGTCCGACGTATCGCTCGAGGTCAAGCCGGGCCGGTTTGTCGTGCTGGTCGGCCCCAGCGGCTGCGGCAAGTCGACGCTGCTGATGATGATGGCCGGGTTGCGGCGGCAAACTTCGGGGACGATCTTGATTAGCGGTGCACCGATCGACGTTCCGGATCCGAACCGGGTCGGCGTGGTATTCCAGGAGCCGAGCCTGTTTCCATGGCTGACCGCGGAAGAGAACGTCGAATTCCCGCTGACTTTGCGCGGCGTTGCCAAGAAGGAACGTCGCGCCAAAGCAGAGGAAGCGCTTGAACTGGTGGGTTTGGACGGTTTCGGCAAACGTCATCCGCATGAACTGTCCGGTGGCATGAAGCAGCGCGTGTCGATCGCTCGCGGTCTGGTGCAGGACCCGCCGGTGCTGCTGATGGACGAGCCTTTCGCGGCGCTCGACGAACAAACGCGCATGACCATGGGCGACGAATTGCTGCGGATCTGGACGGCGACCGGCAAGACGATCATCTTCGTGACGCACAGCCTGACGGAGGCGGTTTATCTCGCCGACGAAGTCGTGGTGATGTCGGCGCGTCCGGGCCGCATCGTCGACCGGTTCGATGTTGCGCTGCCGCGCCCGCGTACCTTCGAAATGCTGAGTGGTGACGCGTTTGGCAGTCTGCGCGACCGCATCTGGCGTCACATCCGAAAATCGGCGTGAGGTGTTGTGATGTCGTCAACCACGCTACGCCGCCTCATCGTCATTTCGCTGATCGTGCTGTGGGAAGTGTTGCCGCGCTTCGGCGTCATTCCCGAATTGTTCCTGCCGTCCCTGTCCTCGACCCTGGCGGCAGGCTGGACCGATGCCGCGGAATACGGACACGCGTTGATGGTGACGTTGTATGAAGTCGCAGTCTCCATGGTGTTCGCATGCGGAGGCGGAATTCTCGCGGGCGCTATCGTCGGCAGTCTGCCGCGGCCGCGTATCCTGATCATGCCGATGGTCTCCAGTCTTTACGCGGTGCCGCTGGTGATCCTCTATCCGGTCTTCACCGTTTGGCTCGGGATCGGTTCGGAATCCAAGATTGCCTTCGCTTCGATCTACGGTTTCCTGCCGACGATGCTGGCGACAGCTGCCGGCATTCAGACCATCGATCCGCAATTGTTGCTTGCGGCCCGCAGCATGGGCGCGACGCTGAGCCAGCGCGTCACACGCGTAATCATTCCGGCCGCGATTCCCACGGTGCTTTCAGGCTTGCGGGTCGGCGGCGCTCTGGTCATCGTCGGCGTGGTCGTATCGGAGATGCTGATTTCATCGGCGGGCATCGGATATCTGATTTCGCGTTACCGGACCATTTTGGAAAGCGCGCATGTGTTCGCTGGCGTACTGTCGGTTCTGGTGCTGGCGGTAGCGTTCAATGCACTGATCAAGTTCGTCGAGCGACGGGCTGCGGTCTGGCAGACCGGCACCCGCGTGGGTCGCGATGTGATGGCGCGCGAGATTCCGGCTGCCGCGCTGCCGGCAATTTCCTGAAACGGCTCGTATGTTTGACGAGGGCAATGGGCGGCCGGGCAGGCGGCCTGACGCGCCGCCTGCGTTGGCTTCAAGGCCTAGCTGATCTCCTTGCGGACAATGGCCGCCGCGTCGCTCATCGCCTTGAGTTTGCCGAAGGCGACGTGGCGCGGCATGTATTTCATGCCGCAGTCCGGCGCCGGGATCAGCCGATCCGCGGAGACGTATTTGAGGCCATGCCGGATGCGATCGGCGATCACGGATGCGGTCTCGATTTCCGGATTGGCGAGATCAATCACGCCGAGCAGGATTTTCTTGGTCGCCAGATCGGCGAGCACGCCGAGATCGAGCTTGGGCTGCGCGGCCTCGATCGAGATCTGCTCGGCGGTGGAATCCGCGAGCTCGGCCAGAAAGGAATAACCTGATGGCTTGGTATCGCCGGGCACGACGGCGGCGTAGCCGAAGCAGATGTGAACGACGGTCGGCACCGTGATGCCCAGCAGCGCGCGATTGATTGCCTTAACGGCGTAGCGCCTGGCGGCCGCCGGATCGTTTCGCACCCACGGCTCGTCAAGCTGGATCACGTCGGCGCCGGCTTTCTGCAACTCCAGCGCTTCAGCGTTTACTGCCGCCGCCAATGCCATGGCGAGCTCTTCATCGTCCTTGTAGAATTCGTTCTTGGCCTGCTGGCTCATCGTGAACGGACCGGGCAACGTGATCTTGGCGGCGCGATCGGTGTTGCGGCGAAGGAATTCCATGTCCCTTAACTCGACAGAGCCGTTGCGGCTGACTTTCCCCACAACGCGCGGGACCGGAGTCGCCTGGCCCGACCGCGAGGTGATGATGGCAGGGTTCTCGATGTCGATGCCTTCCAGCGCCGTTGCGAAACGGTTGGAGTAGCTCTCCCGCCTGATCTCGCCGTCGGTCACGATATCAATTCCGGCGCGCTCCATGTCGCGGATTGCAACGATCGTCGCATCGTCCTGCGCCTGCTCCAGATAGGCTTCGGGTACTCGCCACATCTGCGTCATGCGGGTCCGCGGAACGGATTTTGACAGCATCTGGCGATCGACCAGCCAGTCAGGCTGCGGATAACTTCCAACGACCGTTGTCGGCAACAGGTGTTTCGGTAATGCCAATGGCTCACTCCCTGGTAACAGGCTGATAGTTATTATACCGAATGTACAGATTATTCCGCGCAGGTGTAAACGCTATCAAAGTTGCCGGGTTCTCAGCACGTCGTGGATCTCGTCGAGATGCCCGCAATCGTTAGCGTGGCGACAGAACATGCGCGTCGACAGCAGGAATCCTACTTCACTTCCACCTTGGCCTGATCAGCCACTTCCTTCCAGATCGCAATATCCTGCCTGATGAAACTGGCGAAGGCCTGCGGCGAACTGCCCACGGTCCGCATCGACCGCTTCTCCCCAGCAGCGTCGCGGTTTCCGGGTCTTTCAGCGCCTTCACGATCTCTTCGGCAGGTTTCTCGCGGGCCGGACATGAGCTGTCGAATACCTAGGCTGGCAGTTTCCCCGTCCAATTTAAAGCGCGGCTGTGGGCAACGTTCCACAAGCTCGGCGCGGCGCGATATCACCGCGCTATCGAGGCGCGTCATACTGGCGGCTAACGAACCCGAAACGTTGGGTGCAATGCATCAGACGGGCAGTACGGCTGACTGGCCCGAAGTCCCTGACGTCAGTCAATGTCGGCTACCAGAGTCGGACATTGCTGCTGCGCAATATTCAAGGACAACGGAAATACATAAAATGAGGTGGCCATCGTCCAGAGCAGGACTTGCAGCGCTTTCACCTTGTTAAATCTCTCGAACCGCGTCAGATTATGGTGGTTAATCATAATAAGGTTGGCGAGCGCCCGGGGAGTGCCGGTAGAGGCCAACCATAACAAATGGGGAAACACATGGGCAAACTTGCTATTGCAGGCGCTGCTTTGTTCGGCTTGGCCGGCTTACTCATCGGGCCCGTCGACGCACAAGAAGTTAAGCAGGACGCCAAGTCCGCGTCTGCGAAGGCTGCGATTTCTTCGGTCACTCAGGATCAGCTCAACAAAGCAGACAAGAATGCAAATAATTTTCTGCTGACAAACGGCAATTATGCCCAGACGCGCTTTCATCCGGCCCGGCAGATCGGGCGCGACAACGTGAAGAATCTGCATGTCGCCTGGATCTTCCAGACCGACGTCAAGGAATCGCTTGAGACTTCGCCGATTGTCATCGATGGCGTCATGTATGTGACGACGTCGTTCAGCCATGTTTATGCGCTTGACGCCAAAACGGGCGTACAACTCTGGCACTATAATCACAAGATGGGACCAGTAACGACTTACTGCTGTGGTCCAAACAATCGCGGCGTCCAGGTTCTCGGCGACCTCGTCTATCTTGCCACGCTTGACTCCAAACTGGTGGCTCTGAACGCAAAAACAGGCGCTGTTGTCTGGCAGAGCGATATCGCGGATCCGGAGCTCGGATATAGCGAGACGATGGCGCCAACGGTGATCAAGGACAAGGTTCTGATCGGAACCAATGGCGGTGAATACGGCATCCGCGGCTTCGTGAAGGCCTACGACGCGAAAACCGGCAAGTTGCTTTGGACATTCAATACGATTCCGGAGAATTCGGTCGGCGTCTGGGCGACGAAGGACGCCACCGGCCGCGACATGCACCGCGATATCCAGGCCGAAAAGGACCAGCTCGCCAAAACCGGCGATCCCTTCGCGAAACTTGGCGGCGGCGTGTGGCAGAACCCTTCCATCGATCTGGCAACCAACCGAATCTATTTTGTTGTTGGCAATCCCTCGCCCGATCTCGATGGTTCGGTCCGCCCCGGCGACAACCTCTATACGAACTCACTGGTTTCCCTGGATCTCGATACCGGAAAGTACGTCTGCCACTTTCAATACATCGCCCACGACGTGTGGGATCTCGATGCTGTCAGCCCGACGGTGCTGGTGGATGTGAAGGGCAAGGATGGCAAGTCGATCCCGGGCGTGCTCCATGCCGGCAAGACCGGGCACATCTATGTTCACGACCGCAAGGATTGCAGCCTGATCCGTTTCTCCGAAGCCATGGTGCCGCAGGAGAACATGTGGGTTCTTCCCACCAAGGAAGGCGCGCGCATGCTGCCGGGTGCAAACGGCGGAGTCGAATGGTCGCCGATCGCCACCGACCCGGGGCAGGGGCTTGCCTATGCCATCAACCTGCATCAACCCATGACCTACCATGTCGAGAACTCGCCATACCCGAATGGCAAGTTGTGGCTTGGTGGCGCCTTCAAGGTGATCCCGGGCGAGGCGCAGGCGGGCAACATTACCGCCGTCGATTACAACACCGGCAAGATCAAATGGCAGGTGAAGACGCCGGAGCCGATGATCGGCGGCATCCTCGCCACCGCGGGCGGTCTTGTTTTCACGGGTGAAGGCAACGGCAAGTTCGCGGCCTACAATTCGTCCAACGGCAAGGAATTGTGGAGTTTCCGCGCCGGTGCAGGCGTCAATGCGCCACCCTCCACCTACATGGTGGGCGGCAAGCAATATGTCGTGGTCGGCGCGGGCGGCAACACCCAGATCGATTTTCACCGCGGCAACAACATTATCGCCTTCTCGCTCGATTGAGCGAACGCGAATCGAATGGTGAAGCGGGGCCGGTCACGGCCCCGCTTCTGTTAAGGCTTTCATTGGAATGAATTGATGCGCGCCGAGTTAGACTGGCTCATTTTTGGCGTAATTGCCCTCGGAATATTTTTGGACGCCGGGACCTCACCGGCAAACGCGCAAAGTATTGAAGAAAAGACGCAGATCTGCGCGGGCTGCCACGGCCAGAACGGCAAGCCAATTGACAAGACGATTCCCATCATTTGGGGGCAACAAACGGGCTACATCTATATACAGCTGCGTGATTTCAGGCGGGGTGACCGCAAGAATGACATCATGCAACCGATCGCTTCATCTATGGAACGAGAGGACATGCTTGCTATCGCGGAATATTTTTCGAAGAAGCCATGGCCTGATCTGGGTCAGCCTCGTGCGTCAAAGGAAATTTCGGACCGGGCCTTGAGCGCCAACCGCTCCGTGGGCTGCACGGGCTGCCATCTCGATCATTTTCAGGGTGACGGCACCGTGCCACGTCTGGCGGGCATGAGCAGGGAGTACCTGACAAAAACAATCGCCGACTTCCGCACGCGCGCGCGCGGCAACAATCCCGGCATGTCCGACTTAATGCTTGCCACCGCTCCTGAAGACCTGGCGGCGCTGGCGGAATATCTGTCGGGTCTCTAGGGTCTGATTCAGCGGCGCTGAATCAGACCCGTCGTTTAGCTTTTTGTTTGAGCATGATCTCTTCCGAAAACCGGTATCCACTTTTCGGGATCATGCTCTGAGCCCTTTAGCGTGGCGTCAGGCGTTCACGCAGCGAAGATAGCATTGTGAGATCTGCGGCACGTTTTCCGGTCTTGTCCTTGAGAGATGAATCAGCTCCTCGCGCAAGCAATAAATTGGCGATCTCCGTACGGCCGCCTTCGGCCGCAATCATAAGAGCCGTGCGGCCGCGGTCATCCCGATCGTCGATATGCGCGCCCGCGTCCAGCAGATATGTAACAACCTTGATCGCCTGCGCTTCCGGAGCCTTTTCATCCGGGCCCGACGCCCACATCAGCAGGGTGAGGTCATTGGGATAGCGGGCGTTGATATCGATATTTCGCGCCAGCAACCGCTTCACGATGTCGAGCCTCGCGCCGGCCGCCGCATAGACGATCGGCGGCTTGCCGGTTTCGTCGGGCGTCCGCTCGTCGGCTCCACCGGCGAGCAGCGCTTCGACGATCACGTCGTTGCCGGCATAGGCGGCGGCAGCGACCGGAGAGATCCCACTGCGGCCAGTGAGTTTGACATCGGCGCCGCGTTCGATAAGCCGTTGCGCGATCGAGATATGACTACCTTCGGCAGCAAAATATAGCGCGGTGGCGCCGGCGAGATTGCGTGCATTGATCGGAGCGCCGCGCGCCAGCAGAAGATCGACCATCTGGAGATGGCCGGACCTGGCGGCGTGGCTCAGCGGCCGGGCGCCCAGCCGGTCACGCGCGTCGACCGACGCACCCTGGTCAAGCAGTCTGGTCGCCAGATCGATGCAATTCCCGTCAACAGCCGAAAACAGCGTCAGCGACACTTCCATCGCAGTAATCTGCGGTTTGGCAATTTCAAATCGGCGAGATAGCCCCTGGCAACGCTCGGAGTCCGCGCGAGCAGCCGGCGCTACAGCTAGTGCGGCGATCACGACCGAGCATAAAAATACGACATGGCGGTACAAAGCGGTCTCCTCCCTGGCACATTTGTTCGTTGCACTATGCCTACGCCGTGAGGGTGGCACGACGGCCAGCCAATGCCAAGAAGGAGCGGGATTTTAGAAGCAAAAATGGATTCCGCACCGCGCCATCGGCGCTCAGGCCCAATTCGGACGGTTCAACGCCGGTTATCGACAGGCATCGTTTCGTGCCTCCGGAATGGCCAGAAAGGCAATTGTGGTCTGCTCGAACGTCACAGTATTGGCGGCCGTCGGCGCGCCTGCGATTGGCGGCAGCTCATCCTCTGCGTCCAGCGCCAGCGTGCTGCCGTTCAGTCTGACACCGGAATCCAGCAAGCTCGCCGCATCCAGGGTGTAACGCACCGACGACGTCGGAAGCATGAGCGAGTGCGGCGCGTTTCGGTCTGCGTTGATCACCAGAAGAGCCACGCCGCCTGGCGTGCCTCTTTGGCAATGGGCGTAGACATGAAGGCCCGATTGAATCGGCACCCCGGCATCGAGCACCGTGGTTCCCATCAATTGTCGCCACAGCAGCGCGCCCCAATAGTTAGGCCTTGGCTCAAGCGTCCTCTCGTCGAGCAGGCCGTAATCGCTTGCCGCCAGCGTGTTGTGCATGACGACCTGAACGCCAGCCCTCGCCAGTCGCCCGAGCTGATCGAGATATCGGAAGGTATCCAGGAAGCTCGCAGCCCACGGGTTTCCACCGCACGCGGCATCCGCGGTTTCAGTGAGCCAGATCGGCTTGCCGGGCTCGAACCGGTCTCGAAGGGTCTTGTAAAATTCCAGCGTCCGATCCGTCCGCGAGAGCCAATCTTCGGAAAGGGCCGCCTCCGGTGTGCTGCTGCCGCTACATCGCTCCGACAGCGTCCCATAGTAGTGATACGAAAACGCATCCACGCCGGGCCCGGATGCGGCGAGCATGTCCGATGCGATTGCGGTCTCACCGACTGTGCCGGGACCGAGGATCATCGCTTCGGGAGCCGCCTGCTTCATAAACGAATGGAATATCCTGAAGTCCTTTCCATATGCGGTCGCATCGTAGCCTGCCGGTGCGCCGCCCATCGCGGCGAGGTTCGGTTCGTTCATGAATTCAGCGGCAGCAACACTGCCTCCGACCAAACGGGAGTAGGCCAGAAGGCGGTTGGCCTGATCCGGCTTCCAGACGCCGGCGGCGTCGCGGGCGCCCGAACTTACGGCAAACGATGTCACGATCCGCGCGTCCACCGATCGTGAGAAATTGACCACGCTCCGCCATTGCTGGTGGGTCAAAATGCCGTTGAATCCAGCGGGCGGCGCCGACGGCGCGTTGTCCGAATCGGCAAAATAGGTGCTGTTTGCCCAGGTGCCGCTGGCACGGACATAGGCAGGCGCCAACGCTGCCGCGAGCTTTCGCAATCGTGCATTGGTCAGATCAATCGGCGGTCGGTATTGATACAAATCCGAATCCATGCCCGGCGGCGTGTCGGATCCGGATCGCGGCGGTTGCGCAGGCTGGGCACCCAGCTGCGATCGATAGGGCTTCCAAAACCTTCCGCCGGTAATTTCGATCATTTCAATGTTGTAGGACTGGAAGCGCTCGTCGACCATGCCAATGCGAGGCATGCTTGAAGGCGCGATGGTGGGCGCGTTGGCGGCCCCGGCACAGGCGGGAGCGACCAGCAGTGCGGATGCCATACAGCTGCAAAGCCCCGCGCCGATATGATTGAGCACGCGGAATCCCTCTCCAGCTTTGGATGCCGTGCTCCCCCAAGCGCTCACCTCAGCGGGCAGTCGGGCAGAGTGTGTTCATCCAATATCAGCGCGCTTGCGTAAATCAAATGCCGAAGTGCGTGATGGGGGAAATCCGCCCACCACGTTCTGTGGGACCCGGAGGCTGGCGACCGCCGCCGGTAACCCAGCGAGAGACAAGTTTCAAAAAGCCACGCTCGCTTCGGCCGCTTCGGCTCTACTTCACCAGCGCGTCCACGCCGGCCTGATAGACGCCGTCGATTGTCTTCTTGGCGTCGGCGTCGCTTGCGCCCTTGGCGTCATATTTACCGCTCCAAGTGATCGTCGAACCCGCGCCCTCTTTCGCAACGCTGATCGTCGACATGTAATTGGCGACCGGCAGCGGTGCTTCGACAATGGAGTAGCTATATGAATGAGCGGCGTCATCGCGCTTCTCGAGCTTCTCGATAATGGTTCCGCCGCCCTTAAGCGACAATGTGCGCGTCTTGCCGTCCGCTGATAGTGCGCATTTTTCAATCGCCGGATGCCATTTGCCGATACCGCAGAAATCGCCAATCTTTGCCCAGACGGCATCGGCGGAGGCGGCCGATGAACCCTTGATGCTGGATTCGACGGCGGAAGCTGGAACGGCCGTCAAGATGAGCAGCGACACGCCGACAGCGGCGCCAGTTATTTCTTTCATGCCCGTCTTCTCCCTGATTTTCCGGCTTTTAGTGCGCGGTAAGGTTGAAGCGTAGCAGCGACAAAGGTCGCGCGCAATATAACTGGTTCGGACACGAGGGTGTTCAAGCATTCGATTGCGGCCGCGGTCGCTTGGCATATTGCGGCGCAAATCTGTTCGCCTTCGTTGCAACCCTTGCGCTATTTTAGAGGTGGTTCTATCCTTTTTTCGGTACGCAAATTCTGCCGTCCTGTTCGAGAAGGAGAGCTGAAATGGTTTGGAAGACTCCGAAAATCGTCGAAGTGCCGGTTGGCATGGAAATCAACATGTACGCTTGTGCGGCCCGCAGATAAGTTCTTGCGACAGCTCCGCATTTCGACGGAGGTGGACTGCCCGCTGTGACGATGTTTTCGTTCCGGGGACTGCGCGCAACATCGGCGGCCACCTCCGAAATGCTTAAAAGTCCCCAAGGCGAATGGGTTTCGCGTCGTCGTTCCGGTTAGCCGCGGCAGCTTATCGATCATCCCGAACTTCAAAGCACCCAGGTATTGATTGCGGTCAGCGTCGACGGCGACCGCTGGTTCCCGATTGACGCCTCGTCGGATCTGCGCAGCAACCGATCGCGACACTGTAGCTCCATCCGAGATCGGGAAGTCTTCGTCACCGCCTGATTGCCAGCGCGATCCTGGCCGACAACGAGGTCGATGCAGTCGCCGTGTTTCTTTCGATGCGCGAGGTCTGGCCGTTTCTCGGATCGATAGATTCCCCGTCGCCTGCAGCGCCAGCTCTACGAGCCGCACAAATTGGACCCCAGGCGCTCGCCTGCTCCGATGGTCAATTGTTTCATGAAGCTTATTACAGCGCTGCGATTCTCGGCACGAACATTGCTTCAATAATTTCGCCGGAAAACGCAGGAGCGGACGGATGAAACGTATCATCCTTTGTCTCGGTATTTTCGGTTGCCTGGTTGCGGTTGTGAACGCTCGTGATCTTGGACAATGGGAAGCAGTAGATCCTGAAATCCGGCAATGGTACCAGGCCCTGATGCAGCCGGACGTTCCAAATGCGTCATGTTGCGGCGAAGCCGACGCCTACTGGGCTGATGAAGTCCATGTCAGAGACGGCAAGACCTACGCGAAAATCACCGATGACCGGCCCGACGAGCCGCGCGGCCGGCCTCACGTCGACATCGGAACGGAAATTGAAATTCCGGACAACAAACTCAAGTGGGACAAAGCGAATCCAACCGGTCACGGTGTCGTATTCCTAAGTCGCGGCGGTTACGTATTCTGTTACGTTCAGCCCGGCGGTGCCTGATTGATCAACTATCGCGCACCAAGCTTGCATTTCTCGGCTTAGCGTTTTCGCTTTTCGAACAGTTTTTGAACCGCTCGGGGCAGCGCCTTGACCGGAATTCCCTCCACCCGCGCCACCTCGCGCAATTCCCGGTGATATTGCACATCGAGAGGTTGATTCCCGGCCGGCATGGCGGTTTTTGCTTCCTTCACGCGGTAAAGCTTGATGGCAACTTTTGAGAGCGCCGCTGCCGCCAGTTCATCCACCGGCACACGGACATCGAAGTCGTAAGTCTTGAGTTCGTACATGTGGTGCTTGCGTTCTTCCAGCGGACCATCCGGATTGACGAAGGAGCGAAAGACTCCGAGGTCCGGAATGGAGTCCAGATGCAGACGCGTCTGGCCCTCGGTCACCTCATAAGCGAACTGTCCGTGGAGGGCGGAGGGTTGCACCAGATCTCCTGCGACGAAATGACTGTCAACGATCGACGTTTCACCATTTTCGCCTACGCGAACGCGAAGCCGGACGTACCCTTTTCCAGCCGGGCTCGCGCGCCTGCCCGCGGTCTGGTCTTCATATCCTTCCGGTCCGCGGGCCTGGGCTGCAAGGCTCTTTGCTGATGGCTTCGCAGCCTTCGCCTTCAGCACCATCTTGCCTCGAATGCGCTGGGCCGGCGGTGCGTTTTTGCCTTTGCTCTTGCTTGCATCCTTGCGCTTCACCGGCGCGGGCCGGGCATCCGTGGCTGGCTTCTCAGGTAGGATTCTCTCAGGCATTGTCGGTCTCCTTTTCACCAATTCCGGCCGTAGCGGTAGTTGTGAATCCAGCGATAGTAGATCTTCTGCAGCGAAAAATCAGGGTTGCCGCGAATCATGCCGAACCAGTCCTGGTTGTGCACAAACAGGTCCGGCTTGCCGCTGCCCCGGCGGAAAGGCCTGATCGTTCCGCCCTGGAAATTGCAGGGCTCGAAACGGTCTGCGGCCCCCGGGTTCCACTCCCCTACCCAATCCCCAATAAAGCTGGCCGCGAGTGAGCTTCCGCTTGAGATCATCCTGCCCAGATATTCCGTGGCCCAGTCTTCAAAGTTCCAGCCGATCAGATCGGCCTTGCCATCTCCATTGATGTCGGCCGGAAAGAATTGGTCGTGACGGGCCAGACCGCCCCATCCCGGAACATCGCCGTCATAGCGGTGCGCCATTTGCAATCCGCTTCCGGTAGAAGCGAACATGCCGAGATAGGACATGCTCCAGTCGTCGCCGTTAAAAATGAAAAGATCGGCTTTGCCGTCTCCGTTGAAATCGCCGACGTACAGTTGATCGTGCCGCGCCAGGCCGCCCCATCCCGGAATATCTCCATCGTAGCGGGCGGTCATCTGGAGGTCCGCGCCGGTGGACTGGAACATTCCGACGTAGGCCATGCTCCAATCATCGCCGTTAAAGATGAAAAGATCGGCCTTGGCATTGCGGCTTAAGTCGGCGGATACTTTTGACCGCCTCAATTCAATCCTGCATCCATCAGAGCAAAGAGGCGGTGCTTCGGTCACACGCCTCTCCGACCTAATGCCCCGGCACCGACGCGGGTGGACGGATCGAGGACCGTGATGCGCGAGTCGCCAGAGGCGACGGCTTTGCCGCGGCGGCTCGCGATTGGCCGCGCGGTGCACTATCGACGGACTCCAGATAAGAGGTGAGCGCCCAGGCCGAGCTCGAATTGCTCGCGTAGTGCTTTTGCAGGAACAAGAAGAGCGTAAGACTGAAGCGGCCCTTGGCAAGACCGCGTGCGCTGCGATGACATGTCGCGCAACTATCCGCAAATAGCTTGGTGACCGATTTTCCCTGATCGAGATTCTGAGCGTGTGCCGCACCGCCGATCAGCACATAAACTGCGCCAAGGGCGAGTAGACTGCGCCACAGTTTCTGCAGCGACATAAGTTCCGACACTACTTGCATGCCGCAGCCGTCCTTCGCCGTGACAGAAACCGCCCTCGTCATGTTGAACATTCGCCACCCTTCCCAACCCGTACCCCAAGAAGGGTTATGGTCGAAGAACGTCAAAAAGGCGGCGACGCGCTCGGCGGACAGCACGGTAGCGACCTCAGGCGGCAGGGTCATTTCCTCGCACTGCCAGACCGCGGTTTTCGCGCCATTCTCATTTTTGATAGTCACCAGATGGTCAGAATTGTTTCTCAACCAGAGGGGGTTTGCGAGGTACGGTTACCGGCCGAGGTGCAAAAAAGCTGCCCGTGAGGCTTGGCGCTGGCGGGGCGGCACGGTGATGATTGTCAAAAAAATGGCCGTCGCTGCCGGGAAAGGTGCGACGGCCAGTACGCCTGGGTAGGTCGGTGCGGCCAACCCCACCGAGGCAAGACTTTAGATGCACGTTCCGGGCCGCGTCCGGTCAGTCTGAGGCGTACCAACCTTCCGGAAATGGAAGGAGCGGCCACGCTAGATGGTTGTCGTTCGTGACTTTCAGCGGGTCATTGGGCCGGGCCAAACCTTGGGGAGCGGGCTCGATGGCCGTTCTCACGGCATCCAGCAATTGGTCGAATTGAGCCTCGCTCATCGCGCTCTCCAAGTTCGAGCGCGCAAGGATTTTGACTACAACGACTGTAGTGGATCGTGTGCGCATCGCAATTTTACCCATAATTGCCGACGCGGCATTGGAGGTTATGATCGTGTCTTTTTAGTCGCTACGAAAGGACAAGAAGCCGGGTCTTTTTCGACAAAGTGATGGCTGCGGTCGGACGACCTTCGAGGCCGAAGCGCACCAGCGGCCGCGCTGGAGTCGCGGCGGGGTGACGAAGGAGGCCGCCAACTAATGGCGGCGGGTCATTTGGGCTTACCCCGACCCTTCGATGCTGCGAGGGCGTAAACTGTCGCGAAGGCAACAATTAGGACTACGAGAGTTAAGGCAGCTTTTCCATCCTCCCTGTTTAACAGCGCGCGACTTCGATGTCCCGCAAACACTGGTTGTGTGAGATCGACTGAATCGCAAAGCGGACATAGGCCAAAACACGGACGTCAGCTAAATGCCCAATTCCCGACTTAAGGGTACAGAGAGGCGGATAGGTCAACCAGCAGTACCCTTCGGCTTGATTTCGGCAAGATGCACCAGTTCCGAAATTACGCGTCGAAAACCCAATCGCTGTTCGTCGATGTCCTTCTGCCGGGTGGTGTAAGTTGGATGATGAGCTGCAAGCTCACCCACATAATCTATCTTTCCCATTACCCCTCGCGCGCCCCGGGTGAGCTTGATGTGCTGGTTAGAGGAAGCCAGGCCGATGATGTGAGCAACCGCCCGGTATTCCCCGTAGGCATCCCGTATGACTTCGCCTTTTGCCGCTCTTTCGAACGCAAGGAGCAGCAAGCACTTCAGCAAACGTCGACACATGACGGCGCAGGCATCATAGAAACCATCCTGGTATGTTTCGTTGATCTGTACCACCAGGGTTTCCAGGTATGGCCGGGTATTTTCGAACAGTCCCGTTGGAATGATGTACGCGTCAACCTCGGGTATGACAACCGTTCCTGAAATCGCGTTGTAGCGGGATGCGAGGCGCAACTTGCTGGCGAGGCGAAGCCGCACAGTGCCCATCTTCCTGCCCCTTATCACACTGCGGTTTGCAAGCAGCTCCCTTCCGAGGCGAGTGACGTTGACCCGCCGCCGAAGCGATAGATCATGCATCAACTCAGCAAGGAAAGCAGGACGCAGCTCCGGTATTCCTTCCTGCCGACCAAAGTACCAAAGGAGCGCGATTGCGTAGCCGACCTCTGTCAGGCCGAGCTTCGAGATCCCCTCAGTGAAATAATAAAGAGTGGTTTTCATTACCTGCGAAGAGCCATTTCTCAAATTCTGAGTGGGCTTTGCTCGTCAACAACTGGAGCCCCGCGGCCTATCAATGTGCACATCGTTGATACGAATGCGCAGACCTCATCTGCCCCGCATTACCAACTTGAACCGATCTAAGTTTTATCTACGAACTCCGCGGAGCGGGGTTTATTCCCGGTCTATCCTTGGACGTCGACGTTCGTTCCGGGTCCGATGCTGTCGAAAAAGTCTCTTGCCCGTCGGGGGCCAACAGTTTCCGGCCCCGTTGGTGCGTCCGGCGCGTCGTAACGTGAGGGATGCCCGCAAGGGGTCCGGTTCACCCCCCAAGAACAGACATTTGTCGGCAACGTTTGAAGGACGAAGCGCGGTGGCTGGCCGAGCAGATCGCCCGATTGCCGGAATTGGTTAGGATCGCGAAGCGGATTGATGAGGGTGAGGCGTGAGGGCGTGGTGATCTCGCAAAAATGAGGTCCACATGAGATCATTCTTCAGCACATCTCCACACCACCAATTGCGTGAGGCTCCTTTTAGCTTCTTTTAGCTTTATTCTTTTAACTTCTTTTAACTTCATCTTCCGTGTTCAAAAGAATGTGAACCCAAACTCACCCGGTCTTAGGCTTTGAATCCCATTCTGCGCCACGAACCTTTTCAAAGGCCGGAGGCAAACGTGAAACGGATTTTTGCAAGATTCTTAGCCGACGAAACTGGCGCTACTGCTATTGAATACGGGCTGATTGCAGCGGGCATTTCGCTAGCGATCATCGCCGTGGTCAACGGCCTCGGTACCAACCTGAACAACAAGTTCACCTCGATCAACACCGCGCTGCAGTAAGGTTGCGTTAATCACTGCTGCTCACCATCCTGGTGACCTTCTGGTTGGTCACGCTGTGTATGCACTAAGTTGAAAGCCGTCACCGCTTCGTCCCGGTGGCGGCTTTTGGCTTGAGGAAGATCAAGGCGTCCCCCGATCCGGCGACCTAAGCTAGTTCAAGTCTTTTGCCGAACGGCGGTCCCGAGGGCGCTGTTCCGGTGTTGTGTTAGGGACCCGGATGACTTTCCGGGTCCCGCTTTTTTAGATCGCCGTGAGCCGAGTGAGGTGTGACTGGGCGGTCAACCATAAAAGTGGGCTGAGCACTAGAAGCGTGGAAGGCGATCATGACAGACGAGCCAAAGATCACCGGCGTGTACGAATTTCTCGACGCTTTAAGGGATGTCATCATCTCCTCGGACCCCGCAATGCGCGAAACGCTTGCGAAGACGATTGATGCTTGGGCGGAAGACTTTCCAGAGGAGTTCCTTTGGGCAACCGGGGTACAAGCGCCAGTGCTCTTGCACCATCTCTTAATGGAGGTCCATGTGTGTTGTCGTCCCGACGCTACATCGAAACCGCGCCCCATAATTCGCCTGGTGGATCGGAAGCCGCAAGGGGGCGCGTGAGATCGGGAATCACGCTCTGAAAGCCGCAGTCGATGTCCGCTTCTGATCGCTCTACGGATTCAAATCAGACATCACGCCATTTCCGAAAGGTGCCAGACGGACGCGAGCAAATTTTCCCAAGTTGCGGTGAAAGAACCGGTGCTAGCGTATGGGCATCGGCGGCCGCGGCACCGATGCCAACTCTGGATCGGCCTGCGGCGGAGCCGTGGCTTGCGGTTGTGGTTCAGGTTGCCGCGGCACGTAAGGTGCGGCCGCTTGCGGCAACGTGGGAGCTCCTGCGGCTTGCGGCGGCGGAAGTGGCGACATCGGCTTGCGCGCCCGCGCGGCGGCCGACCGCGGCGGAGGCGCTGATATCTTGGGCCGCAGGTTCTGCTCGGAAGCCTTGGCAATGTCGCGGGACATTTGTTGTTGGCTGGCCTTGAGCTCCTCGATGCTGGCCTTGAGCTGCTCGATCTCCTGCCCCATACTTGCGACATCGTGGGCCATCGAACGGAGCGACTGCGCAGATTCGACAGATGGGGCGGCGGCGGGCGCGACGCCTTCCGGTGCGGTCTGAGCCAGAGGTGCCGGTTGCGGAGGTGCTGCGTTCGCCGTGGCTGCCTCAACGGCAGGTGGAGCCGGTTGCGCGGGGAGCGCCGGTTTTTCCGGCGACAGGAGTGAAGTGAGGACGCGCTGCGGCGCCCACTGCGCGATCATCTGTTTGGCCGCATCGCCATAAGACTGCCAGGCGATGGCAGCTACACCGGTGCACCCTGCCAACAGCAACGCAGCAGTGAAGGCGCGTGCCGCCCGCCCGCCAATCGCCCGCTGGCGGCCTGGGACCTGGACCTGGACATCGTTGACGGCGGGGCGAAACGTCGTATTGACCGGTGGAACCGTTGGGCCCGCAGGGAGGTCGGATCCCGTGCGCGACTGCGGATTCGAAGTATCGCGCAAGGTGCGCGCCAGCTTGGAAAGCTCTTCATCCGTGGGCGCGACCAGGACCACATCGGGCGCGACCACAAGGACGTCGTGCGGATCATCGTCTTGTTTCGGGTTCAGCGTGGAAAGCATTGGTGCTCCGTACTCAGTCCAATGTCACCGCATTGGGGCCGCCGGCGGATTTACGCTAGATCAACGACGTTCCTGCCCCCACACTTCACTCCGGTTTGACCAAAGCAAGGCGGTACGATGGAGAGTATAGGGCCGCTTATGGCAACAGCCCTTCGGGAACTCGGCTTAGGGATAGCACCAACGGCCTAATAACGAGGGGAGCGGCATTCGGCAGCGCGAATAGGTCCGATCCTGTTGCGTGTCGTACGGTGAGATTTGCAATGCTGAGTCTATGGTCCGGGGCCGGGAATTATTCCCGATGTTGCTGTCAAACATTCCCGAATAATTGCGCGGCTGGTCCGCTTCTATCGCCTTAATATCTTCTTCGGCCTCGGAGCGGCTCCCCTTAATGACCGCTCACGCTGGCAGGAGCGCTTATGAAGTTACGATTTGCCTCATCCGCAGCAATATTGTGCATATTGTTTGGACACATATCGTTTGGGCCGGAATGCGCTCACGCCCAAAACGCAGCCGCCGCCGTTCAAACTTTGCCGACTGTCGTGATTTACGGGACGACGCCGCTTGCCGGCTCGGGAATAGATGTCGACAAGGTGCCGGCAAGCGTCAGCCTCGTCGATGCGGATCAAATCGAGCGCACTCGGTCGCCGAACATCACCGATGCCCTGCAGAAATACGTGCCAGGTCTCGTCGTCAATGAAGTCGCGGGTAATCCATTTCAGCCAGATGTGCAATTTCGCGGCTTCGTTGCATCTCCTGTAGCGGGCACACCTCAAGGACTTGCGGTTTACCAAAACGGGGTGCGCATCAACGAAGCATTCGGCGACACGGTCAACTGGGATCTGATTCCGACCGCCGCGATAGGATCTGTAACTGTGGTGACCAACAATCCCGCTTTCGGTCTTAATGCCTTGGGCGGGGCAGTTAACGTGCAGATGAAGGATGGCTTCAACTATCACGGCGCCGAGATTGACACGATGGGCGGCTCTTTCAGGCGCATCCAAAGCTCGGCGCAATGGGGGAAACAGGTCGATAATTTCGCCGTCTATGGTGCGCTTGAAGCATTGCATGAAGGGGGGTTTCGCAATTTTTCAGCATCGGATGTCCGCCGCTTCTACGGCGATGTTGGCTACAAGAACGACACCAGCGAATTTCACGTGAATATGGGCGCGGCAGATAACAATTTCGGCGCGACCGTGACTGTGCCAGTCGAATTGCTCCAGCAATATTATGGTGCGACCTACACCTCACCGCAAACCACCACAAACCGCGTCGGCTATGTCAATATGACAGGGAAGGTCGAGGCCACACCGGCCTGGACCATCGAAAGCTCCGCCCATGTGCGAGTTCTTGACCAGAAGACTCTCGATGCCAATCCGACCGGTGCGCAACCATGCGCCGCCGACCGGACGCTGCTTTGTTTTGGCGACGGCAGCACGCCGGCAAACGGCCTAAACGGAACTCAGCTCGCCAATCCCTTCGATCCCAATGCCGTGCCAGGGGAGATCGACCGAACGACGACCCATTCGACCACGATGGGCGTGTCGTTGCAGGCGACCAACTCCGATCAGTTGTTCGGACATAACAATCATTTCGTGGTCGGAGGCAGTTTCGACTCCAGCATCACCGGCTTCTCGGCCAGCGCGGAGCTCGGCACGATCGGTTCAAACTTTGTCGTCAGCGGCAGCGGAATATTTCTCGGACAATCCGGCAATCCAGTTTCGATCGGGCCGGTCGCGCTCCGCACCACCAATCAGTACAGCGGGCTTTATGCACTCGACACGTTCGACGTCACAAACGCATTCTCGATCACGGGGGGCGGCCGGTTCAACGCCGCGCGCATCACGCTCGAGGATCAGATCGGCAGCGCCCTGAACGGCAATGAGGCGTTCAACCGTTTCAATCCGATCATCGGCGGCACTTATAAGATCAATCCCGGGTTGACCGCCTATGCCGGCTATTCCGAAGCCAACCGCGCGCCAACGCCGCTGGAACTGGGCTGCGCCGATCCGGCGCATCCCTGCATCGCCGCAGCATTCCTCGTCTCCGATCCGCCACTAAAACAAGTCGTATCCCACACCGTGGAAGCTGGCCTGCGCGGCACGCAAGACCTGAACGTCGGCACACTCGGATGGAAGCTCGGAGCTTTTCGTACCGATAATACGGACGACATTCTTGCGATTCCAAGTCCTGTCTTGCAGGGATTTGGCTATTTCCAGAACGTCGGCTCGACGCGCCGCCAAGGCGTCGAGGCAGAAGCCACTCTGAAGTCGTCCACAGTAAATCTGTACGCCAACTATGCTCTTATTGACGCGCGGTTCCTTAACGCTCTGCAGCTTGGTTCAAACAGCCCTTTCGCCGATGCCAACGGCAACGTACAGGTTTTGCCTGGCAATCGGATTCCAAGGGTGCCCCGCAATCTGTTCAAGGCCGGCATCGATTATTCCGTCACGGATGCTTTCAAAGTCGGTGGAGACATGCTTCTCGTCGGCAGCCAGTACTTCGTGGGTGACGAATCCAATCAGGCGCAGAGGCTGCCTTCTTACGCAGTTTTCAACCTCCACGCCTCGTACCAGATCAACAAGACGTTCCAGGTTTACGCGCGGGCAGACAACATTTTCGATAGCCGCTACTCGACCTACGGAACATTCTTCAACACCGCAGCTGTTCCCAATTTTGCTAACGGCGGCGCGCCGTTCACTGATCCACGTTCCGTTAGCCCGGCGCGGCCGCGTGCCATCTATGCCGGCCTGAAGACGACGTTTTGAGAGAGGACGAAATGCTCAGCGTTCCAAAGCCAACTAGCGGTTCGCGATCTGCAAGGGAAACCGGGCCTATCAGCGCGACAGGCCGGGGTGGTGCATTTCTGCCACCCCGGATCACGCGCGGTACTGTCGTCCAAGCCGAGGCGCAAGCCATTATCAGCGCGAATTTCCGTTGGAACGCGAGCGCGCTGGTTGTCTTGTTTCTGACATTGCTGCCTGAGGCGAGTTTCGCTGCGACGGCTGAAGCGCTTCTGCCGCGTAACCTATCACCCTGGGGAATGTTCCTGAATGCCGACATTGTGGTGAAGGCGGTGATGGTGGGCCTTGCCGTTGCGTCGCTGGCGACGTGGACAGTGTGGCTTGCAAAAACCATCGAGCTTCGCCGTGAAACCGCCGGGGCGAAGCGTCGCCTCAACCTGCTCGAGAGCGACACCACGCTGGCCGATGTCGAACCTGACAGCGAGGGTGGCAGCGACGCCGTCGCGCAAATCATCCAGTCCGCCGCGCGCGAGGCAAGTCTCTCCGGCGGCGTTCTCGATGACGGCGTCAAGGAGCGCATTGCGCTGCGGCTGGAACGGGTCGAGGCGGCAATGTCGCGACAGATCGCGCGCGGTACCGGCGTGCTCGCGACCATCGGCGCCACCGCACCGTTCGTCGGATTGTTCGGCACGGTTTGGGGTATCATGAACGCCTTCATCGGCATCTCCGAGGCGCACACCACAAATCTCGCCGTGGTCGCCCCGGGCATTGCTGAAGCACTACTGGCGACCGCGCTGGGCCTGATCGCGGCAATCCCGGCAGTCGTGATCTACAATCATCTGACGCGTTCGATCGCGGCCTATCGCGCGCTGCTCGGTGACGCCTCGGCGCAGGTGCTGCTGCTGATCAGCCGCGAGGGCGGCCGCGGCGCGCTGCGCATCGCGCGCGCTGCGGAGTAAGATCATGGGCTCAAGGCTAGGCGCAAGATTGGGCGGACGCGCGCGCGCAGCGGACGATGATCTCGTCGAGGCGCACGAGATCAACGTGACGCCGTTCATCGATGTGATGCTGGTGCTGCTGATCATCTTCATGGTGGCGGCCCCGCTCGCCACCGTCGATCTCGGCGTCGACCTTCCGGCCAGCGCGGTTGAACCGCAGCCGCGCCCGGACAGACCGGTGTTCGTCACGGTGAAGCCGGACCTGTCGATCGCGGTCGGCGAAGACGTTATCGCGCGCGACGCGCTGCCCGGCTCGCTGGACACCGCGACCAAGGGCCAAAAGGACGAGCGCATCTTCCTGCGTGCCGACAAGGCCGTCAGCTATGGCGATCTGATGGAGGTCATGAACCTCTTGCGCAACGCCGGCTATCTCAAGATCGCGCTGGTCGGTCTCGATGGGCGGACCTAATCGAAATGAATGCCTTCGCGCTGCACGATACGACCGATCAGCGGGAGATAGTTCGCTGGGGAGCGTCAGCGGCGGTTATCGTTGCTGCCCATGTTGGATTGATCGCGCTGGGTATCGCCTGGTACACGCGCTCACCTCCATCGGGCGTCGCGATCCCGGCCATCATGATCGATCTTGCCCCATCGTCCCCAGCGCCTAAAGCGCAGCCGATGGATATCGCCCCGGGACCGGAGATGCAGCAGGCGGACGTGCCGCCGTCTCCACCTGAACCCCCGAAGCAAGAAAGCGTTCAGGAACAGATTGCGCCGACAACGCCGCAGGACAATCCCGTCGTCGAGGCGCCGCCGGAGCAAGAGGCACAGCCCACTCCTCCGAAGCCCGAACCCGCAAAAATTGTCCCGGATGGTCCGAAACCTGAACCCATGAAGCTGAAACCGGTTCGCCGCGAAGCAGAAAAGCCGGTGCCGCGTACCAGCGCCGCGCCCAAGGCCGAGCGTCAGCCGCCATCTGCCTCGGCCGCCGCACCCGCAGGCGTTACCGTCGCGGCAGCGCTCGCATCCTACAACCAGCTTGTGGCGGCGCATCTGCAGCGCTTCAAGCAGTATCCGTCCGGCTCGAAAGCCGGCGGCGAACAGGGCACTTCAAGGCTGAACTTTACTCTCGGCCGGAACGGTCAGGTGCTGAGCAGCGGGCTTGCGGGCTCATCGGGCCATCCTGCGCTCGATGGCGAAACGCTGGCAATGGTTCGTCGCGCGCAGCCGTTTCCACCAATTCCTCCGGAGCTGAAACAGGCCTCGATAAGCTTTACCATGCCGGTACGATTTTCGATCAGGTAGCGGAAACACCTTCGTCACGCCTGGTCGTTGATCAAGCTGAAGTCTGTTTATAATGACTGCCAAGCGTACATCCTGATGTATGCGCATCGGAATCTTCATCATCCCGTCGGAACATGAGGGCAGGTGCTGGGCCGCGGCTTGGTCCCCCGCTTGTCGATCGGCACTTTGCAATTGTCGATCCGCTGCTCATCCATCCACTTCTTGCCGAGCCGCTCCTTTCCGGTCAGCGCCGTGGGCGTATTTGAAGGCAAGATTGCTGCGCTCGGCCTCGGCAGGTCAAGCGACCTGTCTTGAGCAGACGCCGGCAACGCAAGCCAGATTGCGAGCAATGAAATGAGTGACCGTTCTTGCAAAGGTCCCATCATGGTAACCCTCTGGGCTTGGGTGCGTCGCGAAAAAGCAAGCGTTTGATACAACTATATCGAGATTTCCCTTTCCACCCGGAACCTGCGCGCGGCGGCGCAGCAAGCCCAGGGCGCCAAGCCTGCGGGGCAGGCGGCCGATAAAGGCTGTTGGAATACAGCGGAGAATAACCCCCCGACGAGGTCCGGACCTGCGGCTTGGCGCGGTCGGCCCATCGGCGATGACGTCAAAACGGCGTTCGCTACTTTAGATTAAGGTGCCACCGCGCCGGCCACGATTCGAAGCCTTCGATTTCGCGCAGTTCCGGCCCCGGCACGTTGATCTGAATGCTGTGACCGTCTCGAACAGCATTTGCGCCGAATGCGGTTGCCGCTTCCAACGCCGCCTCACTCGAAACATACCCGCCGATGCGTTCGCGGTCGCAAAACAACGCCCACCCGATCGGAGCCTTGACGACATTATAAACGTGACTTCCCATAGGCCACCCTCACTTCGCGGTCAGCAATCCACACGCAAATGGTAACCGTTCAACCGCACCACGCGCATCGCGCTGGCCATGCGATGCGAAGGTCTCAGTCGCGATTGGAACCTCGAGGCGACGTTTCCCTTCACATTGACACTATTGCAGTCAACGATAGCCTATAGCGGCGCCGCGGCGATAGCGAGCGAACGCCGCACTTCGCGCTGGATTTTGGCTTAGGGAAAACGGGAGATCAACCAATGATATCGCGCCGATCTGTTCTGCTGACCTTGGCTATCGCGACGTTGTCCGCTGCAAGCGTGCCGGTCTTGGCGGGTTCCCGCGGCACCAATCCGCTCCAAATGTTCGATACAGATAGCGACGGAACGCTCGATCTCGCGGAGGTGAAGAAGGCGGCGTCAGCCATGTTCGCGAAGCTGGACCGCGATCATGACGGCACGCTCGACAAGCGCGAATTGGCAGGGAGATTGAGTGCCAAGGAGTTGGCCGCGGCCGATCCTGATCACGATGGAACGCTGACGGCAGACGAATATCTTGCCGTCGTCGAGCAACGCTTCAATGCGGCAAATCCGGATAAGGATGGGACCTTGGACGCCAAGGAACTGAACACCGGCACGGGAAGGGCGCTCGTGCGACTATTGAAATAGCCGCAAGTCGAAGATTTCGATCAGAAATTCGGAACGTAGCCGTCGATGGGTCTGTTGGTTTGCCGAAGCGAATTCGGCATTCGTCGAATCGGTTCCACAAAGTTACAGCGTCCGTGTTGCAGAGCCTGTGCAGCGCACAACCTTAATGTGAACACTTGCGCTATGTTTGAGCTGGCCTTACCGTTACCCTTGCGCGATATCGCGCCTAAGACTTGGGAGATCTGAATGACCTGGAAAACTCCGAAGATTGTCGAGGTGCCGGTGGGCATGGAAATTAACATGTACGCCTGCGCAGCTCGCAAATAGACCGCATCGAGGCGATCTGCCCGGCTCCAGAAGCAACCTGTTGCTTCGAGCCGCGGCAGGCGTCCGGCGACCCGGATTTCGAAACAGCAGCCTCTATCCTGAAGCCTCTATCTTGACCGTGTGTCTACCGTCTTCGGCGGTCTCGGCACTGGGTCGAATTCTTTCCAGCCAACGTCCAGGGACTGCGTGCCCGTTGTGCCGCGCTCACGCTTCTTTCGTATCGAAAAAGGTAGAGCTCCGCGCCTCCGTCTGCAAAGTTGGCAAGATCCCCCGCCGCGGCCTGCCCCCTGGAGTGACGCCAGACCGGCTTTAATCGCGTCACCGGGTCCAATATCGGAGTCGATATTGTCTTGCGGATCAAGCATTTCCGGCGTCTCGCCATCGATCATCGCATTGTGATAGGATCCGTTCTCGGTCAGTGAAGCTGTCACTTTCATTCATCAACGGTTTTCGGAACGTGAATGCCCATCGATGCAAAAGCGTTTCGGGCTGGGATCCTATGTTTTTCGGCGCTGTTCCCGACCAGCGTGCATGCCGAAGGCATCGATACCGAGCATCTGTTTGGTTTCATGATCGGTTCTGATGTCGGCAGCGTCGGCGAACGCGAATTCCAGAGCCAGACGACCGGACGATTTTCAAAAAGTGACGGTCGCTACCGGGCGATCAGTCAGGAGCTTGAACTGGAATTCGTGCCCGCGAAGAATTTTCGAATCGAGATGGGGAGCACGTTTGCGTCTCATGACATCAACGGCGTTCCGGGTTTTGAGGATCGCCGCCAATTGGCCTGGCAGGGTGTTTCCGTGGATTTGCGCTACAGATTCCTGGATCGGGACGCAGCCCCCGTCGGTCTGACATTCGCTGTGGAGAGCCACGCCGACCGCATCGATGAGACTACGGCTGCGCTGGTCCGGAAATACGGCACGGAAATGACACTGGCGTTCGATCGGGAGCTGGTTCCAAACGTCGCCGTTGCGGCGCTCAATCTGATTTATCAGCCGGAATGGACGCGCCTTCTTGGCACCGGAGCGGCGGAGCAGGAATCCACTATCGGCGCTGCGCTCGGCGCGATGGCGCAAATGCGTCCGGGCTTCTTTGTCGGCGGTGAAGCGCGCTATCTGCGGAAATATGAGGGCATCGGTCTGGATGAGTTCGCCGGCCAGGCGTTGTTTGTCGGTCCAACCGCGTATTTCCGACTGTCGGAACGCTCCAGGCTGACTCTAGCCTGGAGCGTTCAGGCTTGGGGCCGTTCGGCCCGATCGGGTCCGGCCCTCGATCTTGTCGATTTCGAGCGCCACCAGGCGCGGCTTGTGTTCGGCGTCAATTTCTAGGCTGAAGGCCGTTTTTCCGGTGAGATGGCGGCATCTGGCAGCCAGAATTCTCACGCTATCTTGAAACTTCGCTCAGCCGCTCTCGTTTCTCTTTGTGCTATCTATTCCACGAATCAAGGATGTCAGCCATGAATCCTATAGACCTAGTCGTGACGGTCTGTGCCGTACTGTCGCCCACCACCTGCGAAGAGACCCACTTGGTTTTTTCGTACAGCGGTTCGCTGCGACAGTGTGCCATGGGTGCGCCGCCCTACATTGCGCAGTGGGTGGGCGAGCATCCGAAATGGAACGCGGTGCGGTGGCGCTGCGAATATCCGCACAGCAACGACAAGGCAGATGCCCTCGGAGCAACGTCCGCCGGCTGATCCATGGTTAAAGACTTGCGGCAAGGTTACTTGCTGCAGTCCTTCAAATCCTTGTCGGCGATTGAAAACACCGCATCGGCCTTGATCTCTATATCCCGCACAAAGCATTGCTTTGAGCCTCGATAACCGACTTTGGCGTCGTAACGCCCCGGCTCCACATTTGTGATGCGCAGGCGCTCATCGTGGTCGACCTCCTTGTCCTTGTCGTTCAGGGTCTGGTTGGCGCCCCAGGTGTCCTTGCCGGCAGGAGAAAGTTGAAAACTGGAAATGGTCGCGGTGGTCAGGTTCCAGAACCGGATGCCCTTGCCCTGCGCCACAAGCTGGCTGGTTGCGCCGAACAGGCAGAAAGCGATGGCAATCAGAGAGCGCAACATGATGACCTCCTTGAGTATTTCTCATTGAACTATCACGGCGCGGAATGATCGCGCCAGCCGGCGCATGGCCGTCCATCGTCCGAAAATGAAGGCGACTCATGAAGTGCCACGGTTCAACTGCGCCAGGTCCGACTTAATGGCATCGATCTCGGCCTCGCTACGCGCTCCGCGTGGCGTGCGAATTGGCACCACGGCAAGAATCCGTGCCGGGCGCGGCGACAGCAGGAACAAGCGGTCGGCGAGGCGAACCGCATCGTCCACATCATGGGTCGCCAGCAGTGTCATCACGGAACGAGCGTCCACCAATGAGGCGATCTGTTCGCGCAGTCGGACGGCGAGGGCATGGTCGAGCGACGCCAATGGCTCGTCAAGGATCAGGAAGTCCGGCTCGATCGCATACGCACGGGCGAGCGCGACACGACGGGCGAGACCGAGGGATAATTCGCCGGGAAAATGGTTCCGGTGCACGCTCAATCCCAGAACCGCGAACAGCGCGGAAAGCGTGGCCTCGTCCGCTTGCGGCGCGGCAAGCCGCACATTGTCCTCGACTGACCGCCAGGGCAGCAGCCGTGGCTCCTGAAACACCATGCCGATCCGCGCGTCCGCCGGACGCGCGACCCGGCCCTCATAGTCATGGTCGAGGCCGGCGACGATCTTCAGCAAGGTGCTCTTGCCGCAGCCGGATGGTCCGACGAACACGCCAACCTCGCCAGCGCCCAGCGTAAAGTTGAAATCGGCAAGAACGTTGTGCCGCTCGCCGGCGGCGCTGGTGAACGTCTTGCGCGCGATCTCGACTTCAAGCTGCACGGGGCCGCCACCTTGATAGTCGGGCCTCTAACGGCTGCACCAGGACGGTTTCGATGGCGAGGACGACCGCCGCGAATGTCATCGAATAGGCGAGCAGGCGGGGGATGTCGAACAGCTGAAAGGCGACGCCGATCTCGAAACCGACGCCGTTGGGGCGTCCGAGCAATTCGGCAACCAGCACGATCTTCCAGACCAGAGACAGACCGGATCGCGCGGCTGCCGCGATGTAGGGCGCCAGCTGCGGCAATACAACGTGACGGAATGCCTTCCAACGGGGGATCGCAAACACCGTCGTCATTTCGTCAAGCGACGCGTCGAGTGCACGGGTTCCCTCGCGCACCGTGACGGCGGTGACGGGCAGCTTGTTGATAGCGATCGCCGCAATCGCGGCGACCTCCGTTAATCCGGCCCAGATATACGCAAGCACGATGACGACGAGCGCCGGCAGGTTGAGCAGCAGAATCAGCCAAGGGTCGCCCAACCGGTTAGCAAATCGCACGCGGCCCATCAGATAACCGATGGCAGCGCCTAGCGTCATCGCCAACGTGAAGGAGAGGGCAACGCGTGCCAACGTCACGCCGAGGTTCAAGAACAGCGCGCCGGAGTTGGCTTCGGTGACAATCGCGGCCAGCACAGCGGGAGGAGCCGGCAGTTTCTCCCCGCCGGCGAGCAGCGCGGCGCCCCACCAGGTGGCAAGAAACACGGTGAATGACAGCAGGCGGAGCATCTCAGTCTCCGGAGGCCGGATGATAGAATGTGCCGGGATCGAGTTCATTTGCCGGACCCACGATCTCGCGGCCGCCGATCGCTGCCAGCACGCGGTAGAGAACGCGCGCGTCGGCTTCCTCGTCGGCGACCGGGCGGCGAGGAATTCCTTCCCGGTAACGATCGCGGTAGGCGCGCAAGGTTGCGGCGTCGGCCGCACCCATCAGCGGCGCGATCCTTTCCCACTCCGCATCTGATGTCGCCAGAATCTCCTTCGCCTCGCGGGTCATTGCGATGAAGCGTGCAAGGGCGTCGCGGTTCGCGCTCCCCCATCCTTCGTCAAAGACGTAACCGATCATCGCCGTACGCCCCTTGGCTCCGAGCTTCGGCAGAAGATCTTCGACACCCGCGAGGCGACGGAAGCCTTTCGCTTCCAGCGCGGCGCAGAAATTCCAGTAATTGACAGTAGCGTCCATCTCGCCGCTGAGCGTTTTCTGCGCCAGCAACGGTGGCGCGCCGTAGACGATCGTCGCCTCTGATTTCAGATCGATGCCGTCCTGTTTCATCGATGCCCGCAGCAATAACCAGTTCTTGTCGATCGGGCCACCTGCGACGGCAATCTTGCGGCCCTTGAGATCTGCCAGCGTGCGGATCGAGGATGAACTCGATACCATCACTGCGCCGAGCGCGCTCGAATATGGATAGAACGTCAATTTGGCACCGAGCCCGCGCTCGCGCGACACCCACAACCAGTCGGAGACGATGACGTCGGCGCCGCCGCCGCGCAACGCAATCTTGCCGGCCTCCGGGCTCGCAAGCTCACTGACCTCAATCGCGAGGTTCGCCTTCCTGTCTAGCCCGTGAGCCCGGATGACGGCGAGTTCCCAGGCGAATGTACCGGTTTTCTGCACCGCAAGCCGTATAGTTTCGGCGGCGCGGGACGGAGCGCCTGACCCAACGGCGAAAACGGCTGCGGCCAGCAGTGTACGGGCAAAAAGCTTCATCGCATCCTTTGTTGTCGGAACTTCCGAGGGGTATATCGCGTTGCGAGCAGCGGGTCGCGGAAATTCCGATGAATCGTTTCCTCGGCGGGTTTTTTTCCATATAGTAGCACGGCTCCGACCCGCATCAGCAGGAAGAAAGACATGACGCTTGCCGGATCGATGCGACTTAATGTCTGCGCGCTGGTCGCGCTCGTAGCAACGGCCATAGTTGTGCGCGCCGACGACGTCAACGATTACCCCACGGCGGCGCGATCAGAATATGTGTTCGGCTGCATAAAGGCGAATGGCGAAACGCGGCAGGCGATCGATCAATGTTCCTGCTCGATCGACGTCATTGCGTCGCTGCTGCCTTACGATCGGTACGTCACAGCCGAAACCGTGCTGAGTATGGCGCAGGTACGGGGAAATCTTGGCGGACAATTCCGCTCCTCCGAGCAGGCAACCAGCGCGCTCAACGATCTCCGACGAGCCCAGGCCGAAGCGGAAGTGAGATGTTTCTGAGGCGCACCGTCGTTCGTGCTCGCAGCTTGCCAATCCAGGTTATGTCGCGCCGCATCAAATCCCGGAGTTGTCGACCTTCCATTCGTTCTGGAACACGTGGCCCCCGGTGTCCTTGGCCTCGACGCGGAAACGCTTCGCGCCATTCGGAACATAGGTGAATCGAATATTGGGATCTTCCGAAATCGAGATTCCGCCTTCCATCGCCAGCACCAGACTGTCGTCCTGCCACACCCGCAATTCATTGACAAAGAAGGGCGGAATATAGAGCTGCGTGACCTGGTCCATCTGCAGGCCGGAATTGTTCGGATGGCCGATCATGACCTGGGCCTCGCGGGGGCCGCTTGTCGGACCCTCGCCAGACTTTGCGAACTGTCTGAATCGCATCTGGCCGAGTTTGCCTTTCGCTTCGTCGGCGTTCTTGGCCGCCGGAGCCGAGCACCCGCCGGATGCCTTCACGTAGGTTTTCGTCATGTAAAGCTTGCCGTCACTCAATTCGGCGACCGCATGAACGTCGGTGTAATTGTTGACGCGTACGCGTGTGGAGATTTCCGACACCGAAGAGTCGCGCCCTATTTCGAACCGCGCCGCCATCGGTGCTGGATTCTGATCGATCACCAACGTAATGGCGAGGACGCGGCGGGCGTCGCCGGGTGGAAGCATCGCGCGCAGGGTGACCGGCACGATCGCCGCATCTTCGGCGCGGTACGGCATCTCGATGGCGATCACGCCGGCGCCGTCGTTCATCGCGCGATTGTTGAAGATGTCCTGCACGAGGCCGGGCCACGGATCGTAAGCGTCAGGTGTCGCGGCAGGTGCGAGGCCTGCGCCAAACTGCATTGCGGCCAGGATGCCAGCGACGCAGAGCAGGCGGGAATGATGTCCCAGCATAGTCGCGACTCCTCCTAACGACTGAAGCAACGAGCTTCCAATATACGCCATTGAGGGGGCTATTCCCATTCAATTTCCGAAAATGCGGCAGTCGCGTTACGCGCATTGTAGTCATCAAATAGCTCCCATCGCGCCCGTTCGGAGGCTGCGGCGGTATCCGCCGCGACCGTTATTGGCTTGCCAGTTGCGACCAGCGCTCGAACATCGGCCGCCAGTCTTTCCAGGTAGCGACGCTCGTCGACAAGTGCGTCCGGCCAGTTGCTCACGGGTCCGTGACCGGGAACCACGCGTTGCGCGCGAATAGCACCAAGTTCGTCAATGATCGACAGCCAGCCACGAACGCTGCCATCGAGGACGGGCACGTGGGCGAGGAACACCAGATCGCCCGCGAACAAGGTGCCGGTCCCCTCTTCGAATACGGTCAGGTCATTGTCGCTATGCGCCGCCGGCCACGTCCGCAGCACCAGGATCTTGCCGCCGAGATCGAGCTTGAGCTCGCCGTCCACCAGCAGCGTCGGCGGGACGATGCCGACCTCTCCGATCAAGGCGTCGCCCATGATGCGGCGAAAGGCGTCTAGATAGAAATGTCCGCGTGCTGCCAGTGCCCGCGGCAAATTTTTGTGTCCGACAAAAACGGTGCCTTCGTTGACGAATGCTGCATTGCCAAAAACATGATCGGGATGGCCATGGGTGTTCACGACATAGCGAATCGGTTTGTCGGTGCGGGCTCGAATGGCCGCGAGCAGCTGTCGTCCTTCCTGTACGCTGCCACCCGTATCGATAACCGCGACCGTATCCTTGCCGACGATGAATCCGATATTGGCGATAGCGCCTGCGTTGTCCTTGGTCATCAGCGCTGTAACACCGATGTGAACGAAATCGCCGGGGGCGACTTCGTTGACGGCCAATGGTTGCGAAATTTGTTGCGCCTGCACGACAGGCGTCGCGGCGATCATAGCCAATGCGGCAAGCGTCATGCGGTAATGCGTCATGCGTGCTTTCGCCCGGAGATCGCTCGCTCGCGATCCAAACATCCGCGCAAAGTTTGCGGGATCGCGACAAGGGAATGATGAGATGCGTTTGCGAATTCGAAACATCTGTTATTTCTGTTGCATGCTCCAGTTGACAATAATAGCATTTACTTTCTTCCGGCTCCAATTGGACTTCGGTTGATTGGAATAGCCGACGTCCGCGGAAGCTGAGGAGTGTGAAGAGACAAGCCGGTCTCTTGCAAAGCTGAGACACGCTGTCAAAGGTACATCCCGTTGCAAGGGTCTCGTGGCGTCGGGAGGGATCGCTTTGGCCGAAGACGCGGTCGATCCGACAGCAGTCAAATCCGAGGATGGCGAATACTTGGACAACGAGGATAACCCGACATGTTTGCTGTCTGGCTGTTTCCGATCAACAAGGAGAAGACGGCGATGACAAATGCGTTACAGCGTTGGCCGGTGATTCCAGCTCTCTGCCTGACCGCGATCGTGATGGTGATGGATCACGGGGCAGCCAAGGCGCAGGCGCAGGACGGCACCGATCTGTCGATCGAGCTGGTCGATCCCAAGGTGCTTCGGGTCTGCGCCGACCCGCGCAACCTGCCTTTTTCGAGCGAGAAAGGCGACGGGTTCGAGAACAAGCTCGCCGAACTGTTCGCCGAGAAGCTGCAAAAGAAGCTCGACTACATGTTCTTTCCGCAGGCGACCGGTTTCGTGCGCATGACGCTCGGCGCCCATCGCTGCGACGTGATCATGGGTTTCCCGCAAGGCGACGATCTGGTCCAGGGCACCAATCCTTACTACCGCACGGCCTATGCGCTGGTTGCCAAGCCGGGCAGCGGGCTTGACGACGTCGCGACGCTTGGCGACCAGCGTCTCAGGGGCAAGCACCTCGGCATCGTCGCGGGCACGCCGCCCGCCACCAATATGGCGGTCAACGGCCTGATGACCGATGCCAAGCCGTATCCGCTGATGATCGACACGCGCATTGATTCCTCGCCGGCGGCCATGATCCAGGATTTGACGGCGGGAGTAATTGACGCCGGCGTGCTGTGGGGCCCGATGGCGGGTTACTACGCCAAGCAGTCCAATCCGCCGCTTCACGTCACGCCTCTGGTCAAGGAAACGTCGGGGCCGCGTCTGGCCTACCGCATCGGCATGGGCGTTCGTGGCTCGGACCAGAACTGGAAGCGGCTGCTCAACCGTCTGATCCAGGAAAATCAGCCGGCGATCAACAAGATCCTGCTCGACTACGGTGTGCCGTTGCTCGACGAGAACGATCGGCCGATCACCGCGGAGACGGCCGCGAAGCAGCCATGATGTGGAAGCTGGTGCGCATGGCCGCCGCGACGCTGGTCTTGATGGTGGTGGCGCACGCGCAAGATGGTGGCGTGCCCGAGCCGGAAGGATACCGCAGCGACAATTATCGTGCGCCCGTTCCGGCAACGCTGTCAGGCGGCAAGGTTCTCACGACAGCGGAGGCGAATGCGATCTGGCGCGCCGGCGCCGCCGTCTTCATCGATGTGTTGCCGCGCCCGCCGAAACCACCAAACCTGCCCGCCGGCACGGTCTGGCGCGACAAGCCGCGGCTCAACATCCCCGGCAGCGTCTGGCTGCCGGACACCGGCTATGGGACGCTTGCGGCGGCGACCGAAGAATACCTGCGACAAGGACTTGCCCGGGCAAGTGGTGGCGACAAGACCAGGTTGCTTGTGCTGTATTGTCAGGCGAATTGCTGGATGTCGTGGAACGCGGCGAAACGTGCGCTGTCCTTTGGGTATTCCAACGTGGCTTGGTACCCCGACGGAACCGATGGCTGGCAGGCGGCTGATTTGCCACTGGCGGAAACCCAACCGGAGCCGCGGCCAGGCGAGACGTTGCCGCCATCGCACTAGCGGACAGCCGCATCGCCGACGGCTCCGGTGAAAGCTATTCCATCTCCTGCTGGATCGTACGGCCGAGTGCGAACAGTCGCTGGTCGATCGCAGTCGGCACCTCGCAAACGAACTTGATTACGTGCCGGCGGTCTTCGAAAATGCGCGTTTCCCATACCAGTTGGTTGCCGAGTTCGTCGATCTTGGGCTGATCTGGCGGGGACGCATCCTGCAGGGCCTGCAGCGCCAGCGTGTCGGCGCGGATCCTGTCTGCGGCTTCGCGCTGTTTGCGCGTCACCCGTTCGAGCCCGCTCATCACAGACGAACGCTGGGCATTTAGCGTATCGAACAGGCCGGCGAACAGCAGCTTGCCCGTCGCGGTCTTTTCCGCCGCCGAACCGGCAATAAATTCCGTGATCGCCTTCTGGGCTTCGTCGAGCGGCGTGCGCCGTGCGGCCAGCCGCGGCACCAGTGCGCTCACTTTGGCGTCGTCTTTCCATTTGTCCGCGACATCGTCCAGCGGTGGGCCGGCCCACACTGCGGCGAGCGAGACGTCCGGCACCTTGGCCTGGGCGCACGGCCAGTCCGGATAGCGCGGGTCAGCGGCAAAGCAAGGTTCGGCCGAACCGGCGACCGCGAGCAAAACCCAGACCATGATCCGCGATCTCATGTTTCGCCTCCGGCGGGGCCGCGGCGGCTGAGGCCGCGTGATGGATCGTAAGCGAATACCGCGCCGATCATGAAGGCCGCGGTGCAACCGCCGACCACCGCGAGGGAGATCCAGTTCATCTGTCCATACAGCGCGAAGCGGATCAGTTCGACCGCATGGGTGAAGGGATTTAACAAGCACACATAGTAAAGCATCGGGCTTCCTTCCTGCACCCGCCACAGCGGGTAAAGGGCGGACGAAGCGAAAAACATCGGGAAGATCACGAAGTTCATCACGCCCGCGAAATTCTCGAGTTGCGTGATGCCTGAAGAAATCAGCATGCCGAGCGCCCCGAGCATCAATCCTGAGAGTACCAGCGCGGGCAGAACCGTGAGGTAGCCGATCGGCGGCGGCTCGATATCCCAGAACCATGCAATCAGCAGGAAGGCGTAGACCTGGAGCAGCGAGACCGCGGTTCCCGCGAGAAGTTTGCAGGACAAAAGATACCATCGCGGCAGCGGGCTCACCAGCAAAGTGCGCATGTTGCCCATCTCGCGGTCGTAGACCATCGAGAGCGACGACTGCATGCCATTGAACAGCTGGATCATCGCTATCAATCCCGGCGCGATGTAGACCTCGTAGAGGATGTAGGTTTCGTATGGCGGGATAATGGAGATGCCGAGCACCTGGCGGAAGCCGGCGGCGAAGATGAACAGCCATACCAGCGGCCGCACCAGCGCCGAGACGAAGCGTTCGCGCTGGTGCAGGAAACGCAGGCCCTCGCGCCACACGATGCCGTTCAGGCAGGTAACATACTGCGCGAGCGAAAACCCGGCCGGTTGATCCTTGATGACGGTGGAGCTCATGGCGAAAGGCTTCCGCAATCGGCCGCAGCTTCGGTGAGGCGCGTGAATGAGGTGTTGATGTCCTGTGCTCCGGTGTCGGCGATGATGCGCGCGACCTGGCCGTGCGCGAGAACCCGGCCCTGGTGTAGTACCACGAGGTCGTCGCTGGGAACGATCTCATCAAACAAGTGGGTGGCCCACAGCACGCCGATGCCTTGCTCGGTGACCAGTCGCCGGACATGGCCGAGGATATCGGCGCGGGCCTTGACGTCGAGGCCGACCGTCGCCTCGTCAAGCAGCAGCAGGCGAGGGCGGTGCAGCAACGCGCGTGCGATTTCCAGCCGTCGCATCTGGCCGCCCGAGAGGTCGCGCACCTTGCTGCCGGCACGGTCGGCAAGGCCGATGCGGGCGAGCACTTCGCCGGCGCGCAAGCGCGCCTCGCGCCGATCGATGCCGTGCAGGGCGGCGTGATACAGCAGGTTTTGCGTGACCGAGAGATCGAGGTCGAGGGTGCGCGGCTGGAACACCACGCCCAGCAGCCGCAGCGCTTCGCCGGGCGCCAGGCCGATGTTGTGGCCAAATATGCTGATGCGTCCGGCCTGGATGCCAAATAGCCGCGTGACCAGTGAGAACAACGTGCTTTTGCCGGCGCCGTTGAGGCCAAGCAGTGCCGTGAAGCTGGCCGGCGCCACGGAGAAGTCGATGTCGATGAGGGCGCGTCGGGCACCGTAGGAATGGCTGACGCCGTCGATCGACAGCGCGGGAATTTCGGCCGGATCGCTGCGGCGGCGACTGTCCGGCGGGGTTTGGCCGGCGATGGGCGCGTCAGTTGCCGTCATGGCTGGGCGATCGTGATGCCCCAGGGCAGCTCGCCGACCTGGATTGTCTTGATCACCTTTTGCGCAACGACATCGATGATCGAGACGTCGTTGGATACGCCGTTGGTCACCAGCAGATATTTTTCGTCCGGGGTGAATGCCATGTGCCAGACCCGCTGGCCGACCAGAAGGTATTTGGTGACCACATGGCTGGCGCCATCGACGATCGCGATCCGGTTGGCAGGGCCAAGCGCGATGAAAGCGGTCTTGCCATCTTTGGTCATGCCGATGCCGACCGGCTGGATTGCCTCGCGCCGCATGCCGGGAATGCTGAATGTAATCTTGCCGGTAACCGCGCGTTTTGCCGGGTCGATGATGGACACCGTGCCCCCGATCTCCGAGGACACCCACAGTTCGGAACCGTCACGCTTGAATTCGGTGAAGCGCGGCCGCGCATCGACCAGCACGTTGGCGACGATCTGGCGCGTCGCGGTGTCGATGAAATGCGCCATGTTGGTGGTCTCTGACGTGTTGATCAGAATTTTGCCGTCCGGGCTGATGGCCATGCCCTCGGGCTCGACGCCGACCTGAACGTCGCCGACGCGCGCGCGCTTTTCGAGATCGATGATCGTGACCGTGTTGTCGTTCTCGTTGGCGACATAAAGCATCTTGCCGGCGGCATCCTGCACGAACAGTTCAGGATCGGGACCGGAGGGCAGGGAGTCCACCACCTGTTGGGTCGCAGCGTCGATCACTTGAATGGTGTCGTCATCGCCGACCGCGACCAGCACGAACTTGCCGTCCCTGGTAAACTCGATGCCGCGCGGCCGCTGGCCGACCTTGATGGTTTTGGTGACGGCCCACTTGTCGGTATCGATCACCGACACCGTGTTGCTCTTCTCATTCGACACATAGGCGATGAAGGCCCCCGCAGGCGTGGTGGCCGCAAGCCAGATAGCCGTTCCAGCAAGCAGACAGCGTTGCCGCATGCGCGATCTCTCCATCTTCAATGTAACTTGCATTTGGTTTCGGGCCGATCGACGCCGAGTGTATCGAGTTCCGAGACCTGGTGCAGGAAACCGTCCTGCGGCGAGACCGACACCACCATGCGGCCGTCCACCAGCAGGATCGGCTGGCGAAGCTGCAGGTTCCAATCCCGCAGTGTAAGTCGTTGGCCCTTGAAGGCGCCGATCGAAAAGTCCGGGCCCTTGAGAAAATCGAACACCGTTTTCGGATCTCCGGAGTTGGTACGCGACGTCGCCTCGCCAATCATCCGCGCCGCGGTCCATGCCTGCATGTCCAGCGCCGTCATGCGCCGAGAGTTAAGCTTCAGAAACCGGTTTTGCATCTGTACCGCGCCCCACTGGTCTTGAGCTGCATCCCAGCTTTTCGGCACAAGGCCAGCGGATCCTGCGACCGGCCGCGGGTCCCACGTCCGGTAGGGTAAGTACGATGCGAACACCTCGCTCTCATCTGCCGCGACGAGAATGTCATAGGCGGGCGCCTGCTGGGTAAACACGGGCATCTGCCGCTGGATCAGGGTCACACCGCTGTCGGTGCGGCGTGCGCCGCCGGTGTCCTCGAATGCTCGCTCCTGGACAATTTTCGCGCCAAAGCGCGTGGCGGCGCGTCGCAACGCTTCGGCATAAAGCTTGTCGTCTTTATGCGATCCGACCACCAGCATCCAGCGCTTCCATTGCTTCCAAACAAGATATTGGGCCAGACCGTCCGCGAGCATCGAACGTGTAGGGGCGGTATGGATCACGTTGGCGCGGCAATCCTCCTCGCGCAAGCGATCGTCGATCGATCCGGCGTTAAACAATACGGTTCCGCGATCACGGATTGCGTCGGCGGCCTTCAGCAGCGCGTCGGCCGGAAGATCGGCAATGATGAAGCCGTTGCGGTCGGCGAGCGCTACCGCCGCTTTGGCTGCGTCGTCGCCATCCTTGAGCCTGACTTCTTCCAGGGTGAAATGCTGATTCATGAACTTGCCGGTGGTGTTGTTGTCCTCGACTGCGAGGCGGGCACCTGCCTCGCCGTCGTTCTCGGCCGGCTGCTCGACCAGGGATAGTGTCGGTTTGACACCGGCGCGGCCAAGATAGCCGATTCCGATCTTGACAGGGTCCGCTGCGAGCGCGGCAGTCGCCAGCGCGCTCAAGGCGATTACACCGGCGAACAATCGGATCATGACTTCTCCCTGAAGCGCCGCTTCAATGGCAACCGGCCATGGCGAGGCTTCCTGCTTGAAACATGGCCGATCCCCCCTACGTTGCAATAGACATTTCGTCGCCGAGCGCGGCGCGAGGTGGATTGATCATGTGGAAGCTTTCGTCTGTCATGGCGTTAACGCTACTGTGTTCGACACCGGCCCGCGCCGATTCTCCCAAGGTCGCTGTGTTCGATTTCGAGCTGCTCGACACCAGCCTGCAGGGCGAAACCGACGGGCCGCGGGCAGATGAGCAGGCGCGGCTGCTGCGCGCCGGCGATCAGCTGCGCAAGGGACTGGCGGAATCCGCCAGGTACATCATTCTTGATATCGCGCCGGTCAATGCTGCAGCGCACGGCAGCAACTTGCAGGCCTGTGGAGGCTGCGACGTGCAATACGCCCAACAGCTCGGTGCTGATCTCGCCATCACTGGCGTGGTTCAAAAGGTCTCGAACCTTATTCTCAATATGAATATCTACTTGAGGGACGCACGTACTGGACATCTCGTTACGTCGATGAGTGCCGACTTTCGCGGCAATACCGACGAATCCTGGTCCCGTGCCGCGAGTTATCTTCTACGCAATCGGCTGCTCGAGCCCAATTACGGCGCGGCGCAACCGCAATAACGCTCCGGACGAGCGCTTAAGCTTTCAAACGCGCGGTGTGCCAGCGTAGATGATCGTCCATGAAGGTGGAGATGAAGTAGTAGCTGTGGTCGTAGCCGGGCTGACGGCGCAGGGTGAGGGGAATTTTCGCTTTCTCACAGGCCCTTTCCAGCAATTCCGGCCGAAGCTGTTCGGCCAAGAACGGGTCGGCATCGCCGCAGTCCACGAGGAGATCGGAAAATCTAGCGCCGTCCTCGATCAGCGCGACGGTGTCATGCTTGCGCCATGCCTTCCGATTGTCGCCGAGATAGCCGCCCAGCGCCTTGACGCCCCACGGCACCTCAGACGGTGCGACGATTGGCGAAAAGGCGCTGGCGGCGCGATAGCGATGGGGATAGGAGAGCGCGATCGTCAGCGCGCCGTGTCCCCCCATGGAATGACCGAGGATCGATTGCCGCCCGGGATCTGCGGGAAAATGTTCGGCGATCAAACCGGGCAGTTCTTCCGTCACATAGCTCCACATGCGGTAATTG
>Ga0097691_1000129_pt1 | contig 68569 bp, 62 predicted proteins | sample NGESurdeep072012_8_FD_72858 | JGI IMG/M metagenome (GOLD analysis project Ga0097691, IMG submission 72858) | Arctic peat soil microbial communities from Barrow, Alaska - NGEE Surface sample 210-1 deep-072012 | ecosystem: Environmental > Terrestrial > Soil > Wetlands > Peat ...
GTGGCGGCCGATATAGCGGGCAACTTCGCCGCCGCCCGCGGAGAAGCCGATTAGGACGGCGCCCTTCAGGTCGAGCGTTTCGATGAGCTCCGAGAGGTCGTCGGCATAGGTGTCCATCTCGTTACCACTCCAGGGCTGGCTCGAGCGGCCATGGCCGCGACGGTCGTGGGCAATGCAGCGATAGCCGTTGGAGGCTAGGAACACCATCTGAGCCTCCCAGCTATCCGCACTGAGAGGCCAGCCGTGGCTGAACACCACCGGCTGTCCTGTGCCCCAGTCCTTGTAATAGACCTGCGTACCGTCTTTCGTCGTAATTGTGCTCATTGTTTGCCTCCTTCTTTGTCGGCGGGGGTCGTCGACCTCTCCTGTCCGTCCAACGCTCCCGCTCAGGTGCCCAGCTCGCCTTAGTAGGCGACGAACTCCCAGAAAGCGACACGGCGGGCCGGGTCAGCTACAGCGGATGGTTGGACCCACCCGCCTACGGGACCCGAGGTAACTCACCCTGGGCGCTCCTGCGGAGATCAGCCCAGCGCGCGGTCGACTCTCTATTCCGTCGTTTTGCCGTCGAAGTGCTCGTTGTCGGCCAGCGCGTCCTCGCGGGTATGGTGGACGACGCCGTCCCGATGATTCGGGGGCGCATAGAGCGTATAGAGCTTCAGTGGAACACTGCCGGTATTAATGATGTTATGATTCGTCCCAGCCGGGACGACTACCGCGAAGCCCGCTCGGATCGCCGTCCGAACGCCATCGAGAACCGCCTCACCGGAACCCTCCTCCACGCGAAAGAACTGGTCGAGCTTGTGGACTTCCGCCCCGATCTCTTGCTTGGGCTTTAGCGCCATGACGACGAGCTGGCAGTGTTTTGCCGTGTAAAGCACCCGCCGAAATTCCTCATTCTTGATGGCGAGACCCTCGATGTTTTGCACAAATCCTTTCATAACGACTCCATCTGCGTTTTGCCCCATTGGGGGCATTCGATGCCATTCAGTTTAAGCCGGAATTTCCATTTTCAATCCTGAATCGGGTTAGCACCGACAGCGGGCGCTTTGCAAACGCAGAGTTCGAGCCCGGTTTTAAGTCCAAAAAAGCTTTCCAGCGCGCCGCAAAACCAGTTCTGCCTCGCGTTGGCATAGAACACCCGAAACTGACCCTTTCCCCTCCTATCTCGTCACCGAAATCTGCTCCGCTCTGCGCCGCGCCTTATCCGGCCGGGGACGGCAGCGCCGCAATCTTCCGCAGCATGCCGGCAAACAGCCGCCGTGTCAGATGACTCTCTGCCAGCAGCAACCAGTAGTACCGGGCATGCTTTATCAAACGCCCGCCGGTTTTCACCAGCCGCTGCTGCAAGCTGGTCAGCGACCAGTTGCCGATCCCCTGGGGCAGCGCTTCCCGCGCCAACGGGTCTTAATACTGCTGAAAACTACGCCTAGCGGGTGAGAATTGCTCTTGGTAATCACATGCGACAACCGGATATTGCTGCCGGAGCAATACGCACTGGTGCTTTCTTGATTCACCCCTTCTAACAGGGACGAAGTCCCGCATCTTTGTCTTAACACTGGGTGCAGGGGTCACCCCTGCCCAAGGAAGCGCGAAACCCACGGTGGGTTTCGCATTCAATTAAGTTCCCCTGTCGCTCTGTTCCCCCTCTCGATCCCAAGCCTTGATCGACTGCGCGATTCCATCTTCCAGGGTCGAAAAAGGCTCGGCGTAGCCGGCATTCCTCAGCGCCGAGATTTCGGCTTGCGTGAAGCTTTGATACCTGCCTGCCAGGTTCTCGGGAAACGGTACATACTCGATCTCACCCGCACCGATCTGCGCGATTATTATCCTGGCGGCGTCGTTGAAGCTGCGCGACTGTCCGGTGCCGACGTTAAAGATGCCGTTGCGCACGGGACCTTCGGCAAGCGCCAGGTTTACGCGGACGATGTCGTCAACAAAAATAAAATCGCGCCGTTGCTCTCCGTCGGCGTATCCATCGGTGCCCTTGAACAGCCGTGCGCGTCCGCTCTCCTTCAACTGCCGGTAGAGCTGATACACCATCGACGCCATTTTGCCCTTGTGGGATTCGCGCGGACCATAGACGTTGAAGTATCGCAGGCCGGCCACGGTACTCTCCGATTTCGCGGCAACGATCCGGACGTGATTGTCGAACGCGAGTTTGGACAGCCCGTAGAGGTTGAGCGGGCGTTCGTTTTCGCGTGACGGCGCGAACGCGCTCGATGAGCCATAGACGGCTGCGCTTGACGCATACACCAGTGGAACTTTGCTCGAGAGAGCAAAGTGCAGAATCGACTTCGAAAACGTGAAATTGTTTTCGATCATGTAGCGGCCGTCGTCGCAGGTTGTGTCGGCGCACGCGCCCTGATGAAAGATCGCTTCGATTCGGTCAGGGAGAATTTTGCGCTCGATTGCCCGGACGAATTCCCCGGGCTGCATGAAGTCCGAAAACCGCAGATCGCAAAGGTTGCGGAAATTATCGCCCAGCCGATCGACTACCAGGACGTCGGTGATGCTCTTGGCATTCAGCGCGCCCAGAATATTGCTGCCGATGAAGCCCGCGCCGCCGGTTAATATGATCATGGGTTGCCCGCCCGCAAGCATATAATGGATTTCGCCATTGCACTAACTGGCGCGGTAAAGACGCGCTGCTTCGGCATGGCGCTGCGCGATTTCCTTGCGCAGAGCGGCGGGCTTGAGCACCTCGATTCACGGCCCCATGCTCATTATCCAGTTCGCCAACTCCGTCGTGCCCCTGACAGTCATCGTCATGATCGTCGTACCGTCGCGGCGATGCGAGAAACGCTGGCTGCGATGAATCGTGCGCGAACGGACGTACGCTTCGGTTTGTTCGCTATGAATCTTCAGTTCGACCCTGGTCTCGGGGCCTTCGACGATTCCGAAAGTCCCTTCGGTGTGCGCCGCCGGGTCGAAGCCGCGCGGATAGATGAACCGCGCCGAGGTTCCATCGGGTTGATGGATGAATTCCACCGAGCGGATTCGCTCCACCGCGAGATAAATGATTGCGCTGCTTCGATGGCTGTAGCCGAGAATGTAGAGACCGCCACGGTAGGCGATCAGCGAGTATGGATCGAAGTCGTGTTGCCGGCCCTCGCCGGTCAGACCGGCGTAATCGACTTTGAGCCGAATCTGATCCAGCAGCGCTCGCAAAATTACGTCGAGTTGTTCGCTGAACTCACCGTAGTCCTTGGGCGCGTAAGGGACGGCGTAAAACTTGCGCTCGAGGTCGGACAGCCGCGTCTGCTGCGTAAGGCTCAGGTTCTGATAAATCTTCTCCCACAACCCTTCAACGCCTTCTTCCAGCACCGTGCCCTCCAGGAACTTGAGCACGGTCAGCGAGAAATACAGCAGCGCGACCTGGTACGAAGATGCTTCCGCGGCTTTCATCGAACTGACCAGCCGAAGTTTGCGCTCGCCGCCCGTGCCGGCAACTTCAACCAGCGGATCGCCACGCCAGTCGAGCAGATCGCTGCGCAGCACCGACACGTAACGGGCAAGTGTGCGCTCGGAAATTTCCAGGCTTTCTTCGATCGCCCTGAAACTCCAGCCGTATGGCTTCGAGAACAACCCGGCGGCGATTCGTGCCAGCCGAATCGCGGCGCCGTAGGTGGGTTTACGGCGAAGTTTCTTCATGAATCGCCTCTGCTCCGACAGTTTGCTGATTCAATCATCCCGGTTATTCGATGACAACGGTTGTCAGCACGACAATATATGTTCCTAAAACCTGATCCGCGATCCATAGTTGTGCCGCGATGATTCGTCTTTACTACTCCAATCGCCTCGAAAATCTGATCGCGCCGCTGGCCAACGCGGTTGCCGCGCATCAGAGGCGCGAGCTGCTCGAGCCGGTCTCGATTGTCGTGCCCAACCGCATCGTCGAACAATTCGTCCGCTATCGGCTGGCCGAATCGATCGGCGTCGCGGCGAATCTGAACTTTCCGTTCCTGCGGACATATTTAGCCAAACTTCTCCAATCCACGGATGCGCGCCTGAAGATCCTCGACGCCGATGAGCTCCAACTGATCCTGTTCGAGTGCCTTAGAAGTTCGAGCCATCGCGACGACTCCAACTTGACGCCGGCGCGCGACTACATCCAGGCGGGATCCAAAACTGACGCCGACGTCGAGCTCAGAACGATCCTGCTTGCCGCACAGTTGGCGCGGCTGTTTCGCGAGTATTCGATTTCGCGGCGGCGCATGATCGAGAAATGGCGCGCTGCCCGGCGATCTGACGTTGATGCAATGAGCGAGACTGAGCGATGGCAGCGCCATTTGTGGCAGTCGGTATTCGATTCGCACGGCCGCGTGGGCGAGCAATGGCTGTTAAAGCGCGAGACTCAATTGATGATGCTGCCCGATGCATTCGAGGCGGGCGACAGCCACCACCTCAAATCTGCCCTGCCGGCGACGCTTCACGTGTTCGGTTCCTCGTACGCGGGAAATGCTTATGCGGAAATTTTCGCGAGACTCGGCGCGCTCGCCGATATTCGGATCTACGCACTCAATCCGTGCCGCGAGTTTTGGGACGATGTGGACAGTTCCCGTCGCGGCGCGCTCACCGCATGGGCTCATCGTCAAGACAAAGTCGGAGAAAAACTCGCTGATTCCGAAGACCCGTTCGCGTTGAATGAATCGTCCGACCCGCCTGCTCTGAGGCTCTGGGGGCGGCCGGGCCGTGAATACGTTCGGCTGCTCAACGAACTGTCTCAATGCGATTTCGCGCCGCTCTTTTCCGATCCGGTTTCTCGCGAACCACCGACGCTGCTCCAAGCTCTTCAGCAAAGCATCCTCGATCGCGAACCGCAGCCCCCGGACGTCGAGGATGGCAACGGCAAGCCATTCGAAGCGCGAATCCGGTTTCTTGCCACCCCGGGAATTCGACGCGAGGCCGAAATCGTCGCGAACGAGATCTGGTCGATCGTTCGCGACAACGAGAAACTTGCCGCCAGCGGCGGCGCCGGGCGCATTCGGTTTCACGAAATCGCGGTGCTGATTCCTGACCCGGCGGTTGACGACTACATGGCCCACATCGAGAGCGTTTTCCGAAAGCAGCACCGAATCCCAATCGATCTCGTCGGCCGCAGCATCGCTGGCCCAAGCCGCGTCGCCGAGGCCGTCGAGTTGCTTCTCAATCTGCCGCGCGGCCGCTTTTCGCGCGCGGAAATGATCCGGCTGCTGACGCATCCCGCGTTGAACAGCGAAAGCGAAACCCGAATCGACGCCGGCCTGTGGCCTCGATGGAGCGAGGCGCTGGGCATTTTCTTCGGCGCCGACGACGACGACCTCAAGGATACCTACATTCCGCGCGGCCTCTATCACTGGGATCAGGCGATCAAACGCCTCGCTCTGGGCGCCATGATGACCGGTCAGCGCAGCGGGATTCCCGCATTCTTTGAGACCGGAGCAACAGCTCCCGGCTACCTGCCCTTTGAAGTGGCGCAGGATCAACTCGAGACTGCCGCGCAATTCATGCGCGGGGCACGCTCGCTCATCGCCGACGCGCTTTCGATGCGCAATGCGCGGCTGACGCCCCGGGGTTGGTCGCGGATGCTCATCGAATTTTTGAACGCATACCTCCGCCCGGCGAGCGCGCTCGATGAACGGGTCAGGGACAGTTTCCTCGAGGCGATCGAGTCCATCGGCGACTCGGAACTGAAGATTGGTCCGATGTCGTACGAATCGGCGCGCGAGATGATCGCAACGCGAATCACCGATCTCGAATCGCGTCACGGACAATTTTCGGGGCGCGGTGTTGCGGTTGGATCGCTTTCCTCGCTGCGGTCGATCCCATTCAAAGTCATCTTTGCGCTGGGGCTGAACGAAGCTGCCTTTCCTGAGCGCGAACGTCGCGACCCGCTTGATTTGCGGATGCTCAAGCGCGGCGCGGGCGATGTCACTCCGGCCGAGCGCGACCGTTATCTATTCCTCGAGACGATCCTGGCCGCGCGCGAGCGGATTTTTTTCTCCTACATTGCTCGCGATGCGAAAACTGGCGACGCCCTCGAACCCTCGTCCGTCATTCGCGAACTGCAATACATGCTGCGGGGTTTCATCGATAAGAACACGCTCGCGAAGCTGACGGTGAAACATCCGGTCAGCCGTTATGATTTGAAATATTTTCCTGAATTTGCCGATCGCGCAACTCCGAACAGCGATCATGAATTCGCGAGCTTCGATCCCGACGCCCGCCGCGGCGCACGGATGCTCGCGCTCCGGCAAAAGATCGATGCCGCTGCGACGCATCGAGCAAAGCCGAAGCGTGAGCGCTTGCTGGATCGTCTCGGCGCGAAGTTGCGCGAGCGCCTGCAAGAGGATTTGCAATTCGCCGAATTCGAAACAGCGCCCGCCGCGCCACGCCACGCGCCGATCGAAGAGTTCGCGCTTCCGATAGCCGCGCTTCGAAAATATCTCGAATGTCCTTTGCAGGGCGCCGCGCGTTATTCGCTCGGAATGCTTGAGGACGAAGATGCGCCTGAGCAGGCGCAGGACGAGCCGGTCCTGTGGTCGCGGCTCGATCGTACCGTGATGCTGCGCGACGTCTTCTGGCGCGCCGGCGCCAAGCCCGAGGCGCTCGACGAAGAGTACGCGCGCCAGGTTCGGATTGCGCAGGCCAATGGGCGCGCACCCGCCGGACAGTTTGCGGAGATCGCTGCAATGGCTGATGCTGCGGTGCTTCGTCGATGGATCGCGCAGGCTTCTCAAGCGGGAGTGACCAATTTCGACGGATGGAAGGACATCCGGATCGGGCGCGCCGACGAATTCGCCGGCGCCGGCGAGATTCTTGCCCCAATCGCGCTGAACGCCAACGTCCGCCGCCGCGACGCAACGACAGTGACGCAGCGCGTGAGTCTCTACGGCACGCTTCGGACTGTGTCCCCGGAGTCGGGAGCTGCGATCAACTGCGTGCTTCATAAGAAGGTCAAGCCGAAAGATTTTCTCCCGGCGTTTCTCAGCGCAATCGTCCTTGCCGCCACCGGAGCAAAACTGCCCGAGAGATTTCGCGCAATCGTGATCGGAACACAGTCAGCGAAACAGAACGAATTTATTCGCGAGTTCCCCCCGATGGACCGCGACTCGGCGCTCGCCTTCTTGTCCACCGTCGTCGGCGATCTGCTTTCGACGGGCAATGACTACTTTCTGCCGATCGAGGCGGTTGAAAAAGTCGTCGAGGAATTGCACAAGCCCCCGAATCGTCGCGACTTGGTCGAAGCTGTCGAGCGCATCCGCTTGGATGATTTCTCGAAGAGCAGTTCCGAATACGGACCGCTGCGAAATTCTGCCGGTTTCGATCCGCCGGACGAAGAAGAGATCGCGAAAATCGTCGCGCGACGCTTCAAGCCGATAATCGGGATATTCAAATGAGCCCGACTCCAGCCCCGGCAAAGATTGATTACTATCGGCCCGCGATCCTCGATGAAATTCTCGACGGCGGACACAAGGTTATCGACGCGTGCGCCGGCACCGGCAAGACGTTTACGATCGAGCATATCGTCGTTGACCTTGTCCTCACCGGCGCGGCTTTGCTCGATCAAATTCTGGTCGTGACGTTTACCGAAAAGGCGACGGCCGAACTGCGCTCGCGAATCCGTACGACAATCGAAGCCGTCCTGTCCGGCCATAGTGCGGACGCCGCGCACCCATCGCAGCGCAAGCGGTTGGGCGACGACGAGCGCGAAAGACTGACGACCGCGTTGTTTTCGTTTCATCATTCGCCCATCCACACGATTCACAGCTTTTGCCGCCGGATGCTGACCGAACTCGCTTTTGATAGCGGAGTGCGTTTTGGAATTGACCTCACCAGCGGCCGTCTCGAGTTCCACGAGGCCATCCGCGCCGAATTGCGCGAGCGGCTGAAGTCCGACGATCGCGTCGCGCGGCTCATCAGCGAGTGGCTCTCGGATGAGACCCGCACTTTAGATGACCTCGAGGAACTGCTCTGGGATGCTCACTCTCAACGCTACTTGCGGACCGCGGGGCGCGAACTCAATCAACAGGCGTTGACCGATCTGGCCAGCGCGTTCGATGCCGGCGCCTTGGTGGACGCCTTCCGGCTCGCGGCGGTCACAGATGATGCCCGGCGCGACGCGATCGCCGCGACGCGTGAACTCGAGCTGCTCGTCAATCGTGCCGATGGATCGGCCGCGATCCTGGCCGAAGGCTTGTCCGGTTTCGATCTCGATCCCATCTGTGATCCAAAACGTGCACGCCGCACGCGAGCCGAAACGCGGCCTATTTTCCCAGGCGAGATGCCCGGCCGCGTGCGTGCGATCGTCGACGCGGGGGAGCGGGTTCAGGCCGCGCTGACTATCGAGCAACGCGTGGTGGACGAACTGCTGCTCGCTATCGCTGCGCGAATGGACGCGCGAAAACGCGAGCGCGGGACGCTGGACTACGAGGACATGCTGGCGTGGCTTGCAGACGCACTCGACGGTCCTCGCGGCAAATCGCTCGCGGCGACCCTGCGCGAGCGCTATCGGGTGACGCTGATCGACGAATTCCAGGATACGGACGAACTTCAGTGGAAAATCTTTCGACAGGTGTTCGTCGAAGGCGGCGCCGGCAACACCGTCTTCGTAATCGGGGATCCCAAGCAGGCCATTTACGGGTTTCGTGGCGCCGACGTGCACGCTTACCTGGAAGCGCGCGCGCAACTCTCCAAATCAGGAGGGGCGGTTGTTCACTTGCGCGAAAATTTCCGCTCGACCGCCGACATGATCGAGGCGTGCAACCTGATGTTCGATCAGAATGCGGCGGCGCCATTGTTCACCGGTGAGATCGCCTACGACCATCCGGTAAAATGCGGGCGTCCCGCTCTGCGAGCCGTCGCGGCGAACAGCCGGCCGATCGCACCCGTGACGCTCATGAAGTTCCAGCCGCGTGACGATCGATACAAGTTTTCGCGGCCGATGCGCGAAGCGATAGGTCCGCGAATCGCGCAAGCGATACGGCGAATTATTGCGGACCCGGATCACGCGATTGAAATTTGTGATGACAAGCAGGCGCCGCACAAGATTACAGCCAGGGACGTTTACGTCCTTACTCGGACCAACCGCGACAGCGCGGAAATTGCCAGGTACCTGCGTCAGGCGGGAGTCCCGTTTGCCTTTTACAAGCAGGACGGGCTGTTCCAGACCCGCGAGGCCGCCGACATTCTCGACCTGCTCAGAGGAATTGACGAACCCGGCCGCCGCTCGAACCGCCTCAAGGCGTGGGCGTCGCCTTTTTTCGCGGTCGAATACGGAGACCTTGCGCGGCTTGACGACGAGGCGCATCCGATGCTCGGAAGGCTGTTCGAATGGCGCGCACTTGCCGAGGCGGGGCGTTTCGCCGGCTTGTTCGACGCCTTGCTCCATCAAAGCGGACTGGTCGAACGTGAATTGCTGTTGTCGGACGATCGCCGCGAACTCACCAACTACGAACACATCTTCGAGATTCTGACTCAGGATGCATCGCGCCGTGGAATCTCGCTCGCGGAAATAATCGAACTTCTCGACGCCTACATCACGGGGCGAGCGGCGCCGGCGGGCGACGATCGCGATCCGTATGTGCAACGCTCCGAAGACGATCGCGCCGCCGTGCAAATCATGACGATCCACAAAAGCAAGGGGCTCGAAGCCGGCGTCGTAGCTCTCTACGGAGGATTTTTCGCAAACAACCGGCGCGATTGGGTCAGCGTCTACCACGACGGAAACCAACGGCGTCTTGCGATTGGCAAACCGGCGCGGGACGTGGAAAAGACGGCGCTCAAAAAAGAGCAGGACGAGGAGGATCAGCGATTGCTCTACGTCGCGCTGACTCGCGCGCGCGCCCGGCTGATACTGCCCTACGTCCCGGATGGAGCGCTGAATCGAGACTTGTCGGGCGCCTACGCGCAACTGAACGATCGACTGCGCGCCCTCGATCGCGAAGCTCGATTGGAGACGCTCTTCACGACGGAAACTGTAGTCGCTCCGGCATCCATCGATTCACAAACTGAAAAAGAGGACGACGAAACGGCGCTTGACGAGAATGCCTTGTGCGACTGGCTCGCATCGGCGTCACAGACCGCCGGCCTTGACCGCGAATTCGCCGAGCTGGGCGTACGGCATCGCGGCTTGATGATCGAATCTTACACCTCGCTTCAGACGGCGCGCGAAACCGGGATGGCCACCGGCTTCGATCCCGACGAATTCAAAACCAGCGTCGATGCGATCGATGCGCGTGCCGACAACCTCGATTTGCCCGGCGGCCGCCACGTCGGCATTTTCCTGCATGAGGCGATCGAGAAGCTCGATTTCAAATCCTTTGGCGATGCGCCGGATCTGGAATCCTGGATGGCGCGGGACGACGTGCGCGAGTTGTTCGCGAGCGCCATGCGCCGCCATGGCGTGAATGATCCGCGATGGCAGGCCCGCGGACGCGAGATGGTCTTCAACGCGCTCACCTCGCCGGTCGCGCTGGGCGAAACCATACTCGAGAGCGCACTGTACCGGCTGCCCGGAGTTCCCGAAATGGAATTCGCCTATCCAATTCCCGAGAAACATCACTCGTTGCTCGGCGACGCCCCGGACGGCGCGTGGATCGTCGGACGGGGCTACATAAAGGGTTTTATCGACTTGGTATTCCGGCGCGACCAGCTAATATACTTCGCCGATTGGAAGGGAGATCTTCTGCCATCGTATGAGCCTGCCGCAGTCGCACGGCACGTCGAACGCCACTATCGGTTGCAGGCGAAAATTTACTCGGTCGGTATCGTGCGCCTGCTCGATATCCACACCGAGCGCGATTACGAGTCGAGGTTTGGCGGTCTTTTGTACGTCTTTCTTCGTGGCGTCTCGCAGGCCGGTGACGGAAAATCTGGATTTTACTTCGCAAGACCGTCGTGGAATGAAATAGTCACTTATGAATCCGACCTATTGACTCGCGAACCCGACTCCGAGCTCCGCGCGTGAAAGAGAAATACTCATTGCTCGGAATGGATACCGCGTGGCGACGCTTTGATTCAGCCCGTGACGGTGGCCGTTCCGCATTCAACGCTCGCATGCGCGCGCTCGAAGTCTCGGTGTCCGGGCTTAATCTTGCGCCTGAGTCTGTCCACTTGGCGGCCGAGCTCGCGGCGCTTGAACCGGCTCTGAAAGACGATGACCGAATAGCACTCATCGTGCTCATCCTGATCTCGCTGGTCGCCCTCCAGGACGGGAGCACCCGCTTTCCGGTGACTGGTCCGCTTTCGCAAGCGCCGATGCAGCGCGCGCTCGGTTCGCTGTGTGCCAATGGCTTTGGCGCCGACGCCATCGCTACGATCGCCGCTTCGATCGAAGCCCTTATACAATCCGGCCGCGCATCAGCGGTAGTCGGTCGGCGGGAGGATGAATACAAACCCTTATTATATATCGCGCCTTATATAGTTCATCACCGCATTTATCACTACGAGGGTGAACTGGCTATTCGACTTGCCTCGCTATTGACTACGGATACGCAAGCGCAAGCGGACGCGGAGAAACTCAGTCGCGCGCTTCAGGGTGTGATTGCTCGCCCCGTTATTGTGCAGGGCAAACAGATTGTGATGTCTGATGAACAGTGCAACGTCGTTGCCGCTTCGGCGCGCACGGGACTAACAGTTGTTTCAGGTGGTCCGGGCACCGGCAAGACTTCGATTATCGTCGCGATCATGCGTCTGATGGTGCGGCTCGGCGTCGATCCCTCCCAGATTGCCCTGGCGGCCCCGACGGGAAAAGCCGCCTATCGGATGGGCGAGTGCATCGGCGAGTCGCTGACGCGAATAGAACGGCTCGACAGTGTGGACCAGGCGCTCCTCGACGCGCATCTCGAGCCCGCGACGATTCATCGCATGCTCGGTTACTCGCCCGATTCCGGGCGCTTCCGCCATCATCGCAACAACCCGCTCTCCGCGAAGGTTGTGATCGTCGACGAAGGTTCGATGCTCGACCTCACCTTGATGGAACGACTGACGAACGCGATTCAGCCCGGAGCGCGGCTGATCCTGCTCGGCGATGCGAACCAATTGCCGTCGGTCGCCGCGGGTTCCGTGTTCCGCGATCTCGTCCCGTCTGCCGGGGACGATAGCGGTCCGCTCACCACGGCATCGATGCGGCTCGAAGTGAATCATCGAATGAACAGCGAAAGCAGCGCCGGCCGATCCATTCTGCTCGCGGCCCGGTCGATTAACGACGGCGATGCCAAGCTCCTGAATTCAATCGACGAATCGAATATTCCGATTGTGGCGCGGCGCTCATCACCGGACGAACTCACGTTCGCCGGCGTCGAATTTATTGCAACTGGGTCGCGCGAACTCGGCCCGTTTCTGGATCGCTGGTACACCGATCGAGTGCGCGGCGCGGCGGAAATGGAAGAATTGGTTGCGCATGAATACGTCGAACGCGATGGCCGTTTCGATGACGCCGACTGCGAGCGATTGCGGTACCTGTTCACGACCGCCGGAAAATCACGCATCTTGTGCGTGACGCGCGTTTTCGAAACCGGCGCCGAGCGAATAAACGCGCGCCTTCATTCGCGCGCCGCCGAATCCGCGGGCGTCGTGGCAGAGCGCGCCCCATTCGTGGTTGGTGAGCCGCTGATCGTGCTGCGCAACGACTACGAACGCGGACTCTTCAACGGCGACAATGGAATCAGACTGTGGGTCCGACGCCGCAACGGCTCGCAAGTCCCGATGGCGATATTTCCGCGCGGCGACAACTTCGTCGCATTCCGATTGGAGGCACTGCGCGAATTCGTCGAGCTCAGCTACGCGATGACGGTGCACAAGGCGCAGGGCTCCGAGTTCGATTCGATCGCCATCGTTCTTCCCGAGAAACCCGTCGCGGTTTTGACCCGCGAGCTCATCTACACGGCCGTCAGCCGCAGCAGAACCTCGGTCGTCATCGTCGGCGACGAATCGACGCTCAACCATGCAATTGCCTCTCGCGTCGAGCGATTCTCCGGACTCGCCGATCGGATCAAACTGGCGCTCGCCGGTTAACTCTTCGGCGTGTGCGAGATCAGGAATTCCCGCACGCGCTTCACGGTCGCGCCAATCACGTCGGGCGTCTTCCAGTTGTCGATAAGTTGGGAGTTCGGTGCGAGCGCGGCGATTTCCTTCGAGGTTTCCGCCGGATGATAGTCGTCGTTGCCGCAAAGAATCAGCATCGGCATCTTGCACGAGCGCACAAATTCGCGCGAAACGTTGAACACGAAATCGCCGCCGTACATCCGGTCTCGGAACTGCCGCAGCGCCCAGTCGTCAAGCTTTGGACGCTGCACCTTCAGCGCCTGCGCCCATCCGTCGAACATCGCGAAGAACATCTCGCGATTGCGCTGGCTGAGTCCGATTGGATTTTGCAGAATCGCGGCGCTGACCCGTAGCGGCGCAGTTTTGATTATTCCCAGGCAGTACGACGATCCGATGCACCCGCCCATCACGTGGCATTGCTTGATCCCAAGATGATCGAGCAGCGCAATATGATCGCCCGTGTAAGTGTCCCACCCATCATCAGCGCTGATCGGCCCGGCCGACTTGCCGGCGTTGCGCTGGTCCATCGCGATCACGCGGAAGTCAGCCGCGAATTCTTTGGTTGGATCGAACGGGCTGTTGGCCCAGAACTCGATACTCGAGCGCATCCCGCCGGGCGCAAATAGCAGAATCGGATACCCTGTGCCGTACTCCTCGTAGTATATCGATATATCGGCGCGCTTGAACGTTGGCATCTTCAGACTCCTTGCAAATGCTTAGAATGATTCTCCATGCGGAATCAATCTCCCGGTAACGGCGCCCGCAGATGCCGCCGCCAGCGAGAGCAGATCCCGCGAGTGTCCACTCCTGAAATTTCCACTCGGCGTGCTGTGTTGGCAGCGCGAACCGGTGAAAACGTGAAAAAGTGAAAAAGTGAAAGAGTGAAAGAGTGAAAGAGGCCGGGAGGAACTACTATGCTTCGGAGCGAGGGCCGTATTCTAACCACGCACGCCGGCAGCCTGCCGCGGCGGGAAAGCCTGATCGCGATGCTCGTAAAGAGTAGTCGCGGTGAAGACGTGGACCGCGCCGCGATGCTCCGTGAGATCGAGATATCCACCCGCTACGTTGTACAGAAACAACTCGAAGCGGGAATCGACGTCGGCAACAACGGCGAGCAATCACGCGAGAGCTTCTTCACCTACGTGCAGCATCGAATGACCGGCTTTGGCGGACGAAGCGAGCGGCCCATCATGCGCGATCTCGTCCGCTACCAGAGCTTCAGCAAGCTGATAGCGCCGATGCTTCAGCGCTCGATGGTCGATCTGCTGCACGCGCCGAAGGCAATTGGCGAGGTCGAGTACCGCGACTGCGCCGCCGTCGATCTCGAATGCGCCGATACCCTGCGTATCCTCGCCGATCAGCCCGGGAAATTCGCCGAGCCGTTTATGACTGCGCCGTCGCCGGGAATAATCGCGTCGGCGATGCTCAATGAGTATTACGAGAACTATGAAAAGTATGTAATCGCAGTCGCCAAAGCACTACATACTGAGTACGAGTACATAGTATCGAAGGGATTCGTTCTGCAGGTCGATTGCCCGGACCTCGCGATGGAGCGGCACACGTCGTACGCCGACCGTCCGCTCGCTGATTTCCTCGAGTACGTCGAACTGAACATCGCCGCGATGAATCGCGCTCTGCATGGAATCGCGCCCGATCGCGTCCGCATGCACGTATGCTGGGGAAACTACCAGGCGCCGCATGACCTTGATGTCCCGCTTGCCCAGATTCTGCCGCTGCTCTACCGCGCCAACGTCGGCGCTCTCGTTTTGGAAGCCGCCAACCCGCGCCATCAGCACGAATATCGCTGCTTCAAGGAATTCCCGCTTCCCGATCACATGAGCCTGGTCACCGGCGTCATCGATACCAAGACCAACTACGTCGAACACTACGAGGTTGTCGCTGACCGCCTCGAGCGCGCCGCCAATGCGATCGGTGATCCGCGCCGCGTGATGGCGGGGACCGACTGCGGCTTCGAGACTTCCGCCGGACTCGGCGAAGTCGCCGAGGAAATCGTGTGGGAAAAGTTGCGCGCGATGCGCGCTGGCGCCGATCTAGCCTCGCAGCGTCTGTTTCACTGAAGTGTGTGGAACGTCCTGCTGCCTCAGCTATGCCACGGCTCGACGAGGATCTTGGCGTGCCTCTCCGGTGACGCGAGGTCCTCGAACGCCTTCGCCACTCCTTCCAGGCCGACCTTGCCCGTGATCATCGGGTCGCCGTTGACCCGTCCCTCGGCTAAATGGCTCAGCGTCGCCGCGAACTCTTCGGGCGAATAGCCGAGCACGAACTGGATATTCAGCTCTTTGCTGATTCCTGTGAGCGGCTCGATCTGGTCGCGATCCATGCATACTCCCACCACCACGATCCGCGCATTACCGGGCGCCGCCAACATGATCGAGTCGATCACGCCCGGCACGCCCACGCACTCGAAGATCACTGCGGGCCTGACCGCCGGTCCCGGCATCCACGGCGGCAGCATCGGCGCCTTGGCGGGATCGCTGTACGTAGCCATCTGCCGCCAGCTATCGTACGGCGACTTCTCTTTTGGATCGACGACGACGTCTGCGCCCATCTGCCGCGCCAGTTCGCGCCGTCGCTGCGAAAAATCCGCAGCCACGATTGGATGCACGCCGCCAAGCTTGAGCGCCGCAATCACCGCCAGGCCCACCGGCCCGCATCCTATAACCAGCGGCGCGTCATCCTTGGCCATCCGCGCTTTCTGCACCGCGTGATAGCCCACCGCCATCGGCTCCGTCAGCGCCGCGCGCTCGGTGGAAAGCCCGTTGGGCACCTCGAGCAGCAGAAACTCCGTCAGCCGCATCAGTTCGCCGTAGCCGCCCGGACTGTCATTCGAGTAGCCGACCGACTCGACGCCGCCGGCCTTGATCAGCACCGGCATCGAACACACGCGCGTCCCCGACTTTAAGCGCTTTTGCGACTGCGGCCCGTAATCGACCACCTCGGCGCAGAACTCGTGACCCATCACGACGTCGCGAGTGAGATCCATCACGAACGGCGCTCCGGATTTTCGCGACGCCTCGACGAGCTTCGCGCCGTGCTTGAGCGTGTGCAGGTCGGACCCGCATATTCCGCACGCGAGCGTTTTAACCAGCACCTCGCCCGCTCCAGGAGCCGGCGTGGGAATGTTATCGACGACGAGCTTTTTGCCTCGCATTACGGCAGCGCGCATAACTGTTCTCCTTCAACTCCCGCTACTTTAGCAGGCTTGCGCCATCGCGCGTAAAGTCCGGCGTTCGCGATTCTTTCGTTTGTTGCTTGTATTTGCACCCCTCGCTTCCGCCAGGCGAAGCGATCACGATAAGCGTGTTGTGCGATCGGCGTAAGTACTACAATGAAAATTCGGCGGGCTTCACCTTCACAAAATTCGACGGCATAAAAATCACCGTGTAATCGTCACTCGGCCACCGCTACCCTGCCGACGGCAAGGAAAGACGTCCGATGGAAATTCGCCCCGCTATTGAAGCCGATCTATCGGCCTTGATTTCAATTCTGCGACGTTCCTGGCTGACCACGTGGGCGCCAGAGTTGCCTCTTGTTGCGGTTCAGCGATTCGCGACGCATGACCCGGCTCGCCATTATGCCGAGGACAAGTGGAGAGCGTTCGTTGTAGCTGCGGCCGGCGGCGCAGTTGTGGGCATGTTCCATATAGAAGGGAATTGGCTCAATGCCATTCACCTCGAGCCGAAGCGTAAGAGGCAGCGAATCGGCTCTCGACTGATGGACGAGGTGGAACGCCGAATTGGCGCGGACCATCGAGAGGCGAGACTCGAAGTGCGGGCCTTCAATGTGGGAGCCCTCGAATTTTATAAGCAGCGCGGTTGGACTGAACAGCGTCGCTATGAAGGCACAGAGTGCGGGGAGCCGGTGGAGACCATCGAAATGATCAAGGTACTCCGTTGACGACCTCGAAGCCTGCTATTCGAGCGCGACTTCGTCGCCGACCGCGATGGCTCCGCCGGTTGCGATGGTCGCGTATGCGCCGAGATTTTGCGCTGCGTCGCGCACGACGGTTCGCAGCACCGAGGGATCTTTAGGCAATCCGGGCTGGTCGAGCGTCGGTATCAGGCATCGCACGGCGGGCATCTCGAGCTTGATGCGCGTTGCGCCGATTTGGATCGTCCGCCCCGACCATTCGGCCTCGGCCAATCCTTCGATGCCGCGCTCGGTCTCGACCAGAACGTTGGGCCGAAACCGGCGCGAGTTGAAATCGGCGGCAGGATTGCGGCTGGCGAGCGCGCTCAGCGACGCGGTCGTAATCAGGTGGAACGGAAACACGTCAAAGTAAGTGCCCAACGGCGACGTGAATTCGAGAATCTGCGGCGGCATCGTCGAGAAGTCAGGCAGCGGCTCATCTTCCAGCCGCCCGAAGACCGCGCGCATCTCGGCGGTGAAGTCGGGATTGTCGGGCGTGCCACGCCGAAGGAAGTCGCGCTCGGTCGGCGGCTGTATCGGCCAGATCGAAACGGGTCGCCCGAGCAGCTCGGAGAGCCTGGCATTGGCCTCGGCGGAGTCGGATCTAAAAGTCGTTCCGTCGGGCATCGTGATTTGAACGGGTGGCACATCGTTCTCGGATGGCTCGCGCATATACACGGCGACGCAGTGCAGCAGCCTGGGCAGCTTGCGCGCGTTGCGTATCTCGCCGGCCTTTTCGTCGCGAATCGCCCATCCGCGATCGCCATGGATTCCAAGCACGCCGACGTTTGCGCGCTGCATTCGTTCGCCGGCCATCGACTTGACTGGGTATCGCCAGATTTCCTTGACCGTGCCTATTACTCGCATTGAAAATCCCTCGACCTCAAATAGTATGCGCCGTCAGCTCTCCCAAACAGCTCGCCAAGCCTCAATCAAGGCGCGCGATGCGGGGTTCGCTGGAAGCGGCGCCGGCGTACTATATTGCGGGCAACGCGCGGGAATCGTGAAAGTGAAAGCAGCAATCGCGAACGCCTTTCGCCTGATGCACGAAGGAAAGTCGATTCGAAGCGTGGTGACGTTTCAGGGGCAGTGCCGATGCAGACCAGAATAAATGCGATCGCATTGTCAATTGCTACGTGTGCAATTGCGCTTGCGGGATGCTGGCCGTTCCATTCTAATCAGGAAACGCAGCAGCAAAAATTTATCGAAGCGATGAATCACGGCAATGGCGCGCAGGCCAGCCAGATCTGGCTCAACATGGATGCCAACAGCCGCGCCGACTTTGCGCACAGCCAGGGAATGCAACCGACCTTGTCGCCCGATGAAGTGCACAAGCAGCTGATGCAACACTACCAGGGCAAAATGGGCGCCGACGACAGCGAGGAATCGATCGAACGGCCGACCCCCAACGTCGATCTCGGCGGGCTGGAGAGTCTTCCCGAGTATGTCGGCCCGTCGGGCGCGCCGCCGCAGTCCGTGACGGTGCCGACACAGAACGCGCCGTCCAACTGAGGCTTGCGACGATGGAGTTTTCGCTCACAGCCGAGCAGAAGTTGCTGGATGAAACGCTGCGTGACTTTGCGCGGCGCGAACTGCTTCCGAATTACGCGTCGCGCGACGCGGACAAAGATCTGCCGCCGGCGCTGGTGCGGAAACTCGGCGAGCTGGGTGTGCTCGCGCCGATGGTAGATGCGCAACTCGGCGGTTCCAGCCTCGATTATGTGTCGCTTGGAATCGCGCACGAGGAAATCGCGCGCGGGGATTTCAACGCCGCGTACGTGCTGCTGCTTGCGGCGCTCGTCGCCGCAATAATCTCCCGCAGCGGCGACGCGCGTCAGCGGGCCGCGTTTCTTCCTCCGATTTGCCGAGGCGAAATTATCGCGGCGCTGGCTGTGACCGAACCCGGCGGCGGCTCCGACGCCGCACATGTCATGATGCAAGCGCGTCGCGACGGCGACAACTACGTCTTGAGCGGCGAGAAAACTTCCATCTCATTCTCATCATCGGCCGGTGCTGCCCTCGTCCTGGCCCGAACCGGCACGGCGCAGCAGTCCGCTCGAGGCGTGAGCGCATTTTACGTCGACCTCAACTCACCGGGCGTATCGCGCACGCGCTTTCGCGATATGGGCTCGCGCGCAATCGGCCGCGGTCAGCTCTTTTTTGACGGCGTCCGCGTGCCCGCTGCCGCTCGCATCGGCGCGGAAGGCGCGGGCTTCGTCGAGGTGATGCAGGGATTCGATTTCAGCCGCTCGTTGATTGGCCTGATGTGCATCGGCGCGGCCGAGCAGAGCGTCGATGAGACTTGCGCCTACGTCGCCGAGCGCCAGGCGTTCGGCGCCCCGCTTGCACGGTTCGAGGGGGTATCGTTTCCGCTCGCAGAGGCGGCAGTTCGGCTGCGCGCCGCGCGTCTGCTCTGCTACGAAGCGCTATGGCTCAAGGATCGCGGAGAGCCGCACGGATGGCTCGCGGCCGGCGCCAAGTGGCTCGCGCCCGAGCTGGCCGCCGACGTTCTGCATCAGTGCATTCTGCTGCACGGGCATCTGGGGTACAGCCTCGACCTGCCGCATCAGCAGCGAATGCGCGACGTGATCGGACTCGAGATCGGCGACGGCACCGCGCAGATCATGAAGACGATTGTCGCGCGCGAGATTATCGGCAAGACTGCTCGCCCGTACTAGATGGTGGCGTCTGGATGGCTGGATCGAAATGGCCGATTACCTGGGATGCGCGATGGATTTGGGCCGCGCCCGCACCCTTGCCGGTTTCGCCGGTCGCAGCCGCCGGGCTTCCGCCGAAAGAAACCTGGAATCGATTCTGCTACTTGCGCCGGACGGTTCAACTCGGATCGATCCCTGCGTCAGTTCCGGCACGAGTGACGGCCGACTCGCGCTTCGTGATGTTCGTCAACGGCGTCGAGGTTGCTCGCGGGCCGGCGCGTTCGGTACCCGAGCGTCTGGCATGGACGCAGCTCGATCTCGCGCCGTATCTTCACGCGGGTCGAAACGCAATTGCGTCACCGGCGCGCTTCTACGGCTTGCCGGGACCCTGGTGGCGGCCCGCGACGCCGAGCTTCCTTCTCGGTTTTGGATCATTCGCGTTTGAATCGCCGGCCATCGGCGTGATTTCGGATGCGACATGGAAGGGACGTGCCGCGCCGTATCGGCAGGATGTCGCTCAGAGCGCGGCGCTGCCGGTGCCGCCGATCGAAATCCTCGACGGCGCCGCAATTCCCGCTGGATGGAACTACGCAGCGTTCGATGATTCCGATTGGCAGTCTGCCGTCGAATTGTCGGCCGGCACTCTTTCGCCCAATCGCACGCGAATCCCGGTCGAGCCTTTCACGGCGCCCGAGCCCGACGAAATGGCGCAGCTGACTTCGATTCCGATCGCACTGAATGAACTCTCCCGCCGTGGCGTCGCGGCACTGAATAGCGATGACCCACGCAGCGCGTATCCGACTGTGGAGCATTCCACTGATGGTCCCGACATCATCGTTAATTTCGACGCAGGAATGATCACGCTCGCGACGCCTTGGGCCGTCGTTCGCGGTCCAGCGGGTTCAACTATCGACTTGTACTCCGGCGAGGATCTGCGTGCCGACGGCAGCGCGGAAACGAATCCGCGCCAATTTGCGATGCGCTATATCCTGCGTGGCGGCGCGGCAGAACGGCTCGAGTCCTATGAGTCGGTCGGCTTCCGCTATCTGTCGATCGTCACGCGCGGCGGTGCGCAGATCGAATCGGCGGGCGCGATCGAGCGGCGCTATCCGCGCGGCGACGAGGCGTACTTCGAATGCGACGATCCGGCGCTCAACAAAATCTGGCGCGTTGGTGCGCGCACTTTGGAACTCTGTTCGACCGACGCCTTCATCGACTGTCCCGGCCGCGAGCAGCGCGCGTGGCTCGGCGATTCCTACATCCATGCCCTGCTGACGTATGCGACCAACACCGATTGGCGCCTGGTGCGCCGCCATCTGCGAATCTGCGCGCATTCGCGCCGCGGCGACGGTCTGCTGGCGATGGCCGCGGCGTGCGACTTCTCGATATCTTCGACCACCATCCCCGACTACTCATTGCATTGGATACGCGCGCTCGCCCGCTACTTCGAATATTCCGGCGACGCCGTGACGGTTCGCGAACTGATGCCGACCGCGGACGGCGTGCTGACGGCCTTCGAGCGTTATCGTGCACCCGACGGACTGATTCGCAGGATGCCGGGTTGGATTTTCATCGACTGGGCGATGACCGAGCGATCGGAAGTAACCGGCGCGCTCGATGCGCTCTACGCGGCGGCGCTCGATGATTTCGCGTGGTTGTCCAAAACCGTCCTGAAGGATTCGCGCGCTGCCGCCGACGCTCGCGCACGCGCAGACCGGACCCGGCGGGCATTCGAATTGCTGTGGAACGAGGCCGCGGGCGTGTACGTGGACGCCGCCGATCGGCACGGGGCTCGCAAGCGAGTCAGTCAGCAGACCAATGCGATCGCGATCGTAGCTGGATGCGCCCCGCGACACCGGTGGCCCCGGATGCTCGACTACATCCTCGACGAATCGCGCGTCGTCGTCACGCCCACGATTTCCGACAACCTCGCAGCGTACTTGAGCCAACGAATGGACCCCGCCGAGCACATGACCTTCGACGCCGGGCACAACGTCGTCGCGGCGCAACCATTTTTTTCCCACCTCCTGCACGATGCGATCGTCCGCGCCGGCCGCCGCGACCTGATTCCTGCACGATGCATGAAATGGTGGCCGCAGATCGAACGAGGCGACACCGCGTTCGAGGAGTACTGGGACGCGCGCGCCGGCACCGGCAGCAGATGTCACGCATGGTCCGCGACGCCGACCTACGATTTGACCACCTGGGTTCTCGGCGTTAGGCCGGCCGCTCCCGGCTACTCGCGCGCGGAAATCGCGCCGCGATTCGGATCGCTCAGGCATCTCGAAGGCCGCGTCCCAACCCCGCGCGGGCTCATCGAGGTGAATCTGGATCGCGAAGACGGCGGCAAGGTCGTGATTCCAGACGGCGTGGCTGCCCTCGTGCGGTTCGACGACGCGCCTCTCACCGGCGGCGAATTCGGCCCCGGGCGCCATCGCATTTCCCGTTGACGCCTGCCCGTGCGACAGTGGTAAGAATCGCGTCGGCCCATCGGCTTCGCATCAGGCAAGACAACCGGCTGCGTAGCGTCTAGGATTGCCGCCATGAGTATCGACCGCACAGAGCAAAATCGAGGCAGGAACACGTCGAAGATTCCCGCTGATTTTCCGGCCGCACCTCTGACGCTCGAAGGTTACAGCATTCTCCATCAGATGTTCCGCGTGCGGCGCCGCGAATTGCGCGCGCTCGACGCCGCGAAACGCAACGCTGCTCTCAAGGACGCGTCGCAGCTGTTTGGCGAGATGGCCCGGCGCGAAGACGGTGAAACTGCGCTCTTCTCCGCGCTCGGCCACAAGGGCGATCTGATGATCGTCCACTTCCGCCGCAGCTTCGAGGAACTCGGCCAGGCCGAACTCGCCGTCGCCGGGCTTGCACTCAGCGACTACCTGGAACCGACTACGTCGTATCTGTCGGTGATCGAAATCGGCCTCTACGAAGCGACGGTCGCGCTCTATCGCCGGCTCGTCGAGAATGGCGTCGGACCGCGCTCGCCGCAATGGAAGTCTGAAATCGATTCCGAGATTTCGCGACAGCGGGAGAAAATTTCGCCGCGCTTGTTTCCGAAAATCCCCGCGCGGCCCTACTTGTGCTTCTATCCGATGGACAAGAAGCGCGAAGGCGCCGACAACTGGTATCGCATCCCGATCGAAGATCGCCAGCGTCTCATGCACGAACACGGCATGGTCGGGCGGCGTTTCGCCGGCGAAGTGACGCAGATCATCTCGGGCTCGATCGGATTCGACGATTGGGAATGGGGCGTCGATCTTTTCGCCGACGATCCGCTCGTGTTCAAGAAACTCGTTTATGAGATGCGCTTCGACGAGGCCAGCGCATCGTATGCGAAGTTCGGCCCTTTTTACGTCTGCATCCGTCTCGAGGCGGCCGAACTCGGCAAACTGTTTTCGATCTGATCGACCAACGCATTTCAATTCATAGCAGGAGACAACGATGATCACGCAAGGCGACGAATATCCGATTCATCAGACGCCGGAGCCGGTCCAGCAGGTCTTCACCAGCGACCGCAATTTTTACGATCGATTTTTTTTCAACGGCTGCTTTCGCGAGGGCGAGCCGTACTTCGCCGTCGGGATGGGCATCTATCCGAACCTCGGAATCATCGATTCCGCATTCGGCGTAACCGTCGGCGGCGTGCAACATAGCGTGCGCGCGTCGCGGGTGCTCGGCGCCGAGCGGATGGACACGCGAGTCGGCCCGATCTCGATCGAGGTCGTACGCCCCATGCAATCGATGCGCATTCGCGTCAATCATGAAGCCGTAAAGGCCGACCTGATGTTCGAGGCGCGCGCCACCGCAATCGAGGAGCCGCGCTTCACGCGCCGCGCCGGTCCGCGGATCGTGATGGACATGACCCGGTTCACGCAGCACGGCGGTTACAGCGGCACCCTGACGGTTGCCGGCAAGACCTACGAAGCAAAACCGTCGCGAGTGTGGGGTGCGCGCGATCGCTCGTGGGGCGTGCGCGGAATCGGGCCGCAGGATCCGGCGGGAGTGCCCTCGTCCGACCAGGCCCAGTACTACTGGTTGTGGTCGCCGGGCAATTTCGAGGATGTCTGCACTCTTTGGGACGTCAATGAAAACGCCGACGGCTCGCGATGGCACGAGCACGGCGCCATCACCCGCGCCGTGCCCGGCGCTCCGGTCGATCTCTCAACCGGCGGCCTCGACTTCAACATCAACTATGCTTCCGGAACGCGCCACGCCAAAAGCGCCGAAATAATTGTGCGCACCCCGCAAGCCGGCGAGAGCCGCATCGATTTGAAGATCCTGTACAACTTCTACATGAAGGGCATCGGCTACTTTCATCCCCAGTGGGGGCACGGAATGTACGTCGGCCCCGACGTCTCGACCTACGACTCGCTCAAAGTCGCCGACGTCGACCAGAGCGATTTCTTTAATCAGCACATCGAGGCGGTATGCGAGGCGAAAATGGGTTCGCGCCAGGGAATGGCGGTGCTCGAGATGTTAATCCTGGGTCCGCACGATCGCAGCGGCTTCAAGCAGATCCTCGACATGCATCCGTAGCGGATTGATTTTTTGTCGGGACGGTTCGCGGTCGGCGGCTGATTCGCTCACTTCCTGAGCTTTCCCAGCATGCGCGCGGCGAACCCTTCCCGTTTCTTTTCTTCCACCGGCGCAGGCTCGCGGCCTTCTTTGAGAGCCGCGAAGATCTCTTCGACTTCGCCGTCGACCGGGAATCGGCCGGCACTCGATTTCGAGAAGACCAGCCGCCCGTTGACGATCACGTCGAACTGACCCGATTTGCCGGCCGTGATTTCCGCCTTCTCGCCGAACCTGGAATTTAATGACGCGGCCAGACTGGCCGCGCGTGGCTTATAGCCTCAAGCAGCGCAGTAGAGAATTTCTGTAGCCATGATTAAAGCGTACCCGCCGGTCTCGCGCCGTTCAAACGCGCGTTGTGGTTCGCTCGCGAACTACTTGCCGTTGGGGATATCGACGAACACCGCCGCGGCGACCACCGACGACCACAGCCCGTCGCGATCGCCTATCGCCGACTGCGTGACGTTGCGCGTCGTTACGATTTTGTCCGACATCCGCCACAGATCCTTGCGCTCGTCGTAGCTCAGATTCGGATCGAAATCGACGCCAAGAATTGTCGCCAGCATCATCGCCGCCAGATCCTCCGCGTAGTCGCCCGCCTTCTGATCCGTCTCTCCCGTGCTGTGATGCTCGGAGAGGTATCCGTACTGCGCGGGATTGCTGGGAAGCGCGACGCCCACCGACGACGCTATGAGCCGATGCGGTTCGTTGGTCGCGTTATCGCTCATCACGGCAAAAACGATCTGGCCCGGCGTCAGGTACTTCAAGCCTTCCTGCTGGCTGAGCAGTTTGCAGTTGGGCGGAAAAATCGATTTGACGCGCACGAGGTTGAACTCGGCGATTCCCGCCGAACGCAGCGCCAGCTCGAAAGAAGTCAGCTTCTCGCGATGCCGGCCCACACCCTTGGTCAAGAATGTCCCCTTCGGGATCGGCCCCATTTATTTTCTCTCCTCTCCGATTCCGCTTTCTTTTATACAAATCCGCCCGCGCAACGCCATGCTACACCGTATTGACCGGCCGGTACTCGCCGAACACCTTGCGCATCGCGTCCGAGATTTCCCCAAGCGTGCACCATCCGCGCACCGCATCGATTATCGGCGGCATCAGATTTTGCCCGTCGCCGGCCGCCGCCTCGACCCGCGCGAGCGCCTTCATCGCCGTCTCCGAGTTTCGTTGCGCCCGCACGCGCGCAACGCCCGCCTTCTGTTTCTCCTCGAGCTCCGGCTTGACCCGCAGAATTTCCCCCGGCGGTTCGCCGCCCCCGGTGAACTGGTTGACCCCTACGATAATTCGCTGTTTGGTTTCAATCTCGCGCTGATAAATAAATGCGGCGTTCTGAATTTCGCGCTGCATGTAGCCGCGCTCGATTGCGGCGACTGCGCCGCCAAAGTCGTCGATCTTCGACAGGTACTCGAGCGCCTTTTTTCCCAGCTCGGTGGTCAGCCGTTCGACGTAGTACGAACCGCCGAGCGGATCTATCGTGTCCGCCACATCCGACTCGTGCGCGATAAGCTGCTGTGTGCGCAGCGCGAGCAGCACCGAGGATTCCGTCGGCAGCGCGAGCGCCTCATCTTTGGAGTTGGTGTGCAGCGATTGCGCTCCGCCCAGCACCGCCGCCAACGCCTGCATCGTCACGCGCACGACGTTGTTGTCCACCTGCTGCGCGGTCAGGGTTGAGCCCGCGGTTTGCGCATGAAACCGCATCATCATCGAGCGTTCATCCTTCGCTGCGAAGCGCTCCTTCATTATTTTCGCCCACAGCCGCCGCGCCGCCCGAAACTTCGCGACTTCCTCGAAGAAGTTGTTGTGCACGTTGAAGAAGAACGACAGCCGGCTCGCAAACGCGTCGATTTGCAAGCCCGCTTTCAGCGCGGCGTCAACGTATGCGATCCCGTCGGCAATGGTGAAGGCGAGTTCCTGCGCCGCGGTCGAGCCGGCCTCGCGGATGTGGTAGCCGGAGATCGATATCGTGTTCCAGTTCGGAACTTCCTTGGTCGCAAAACTGAAAATGTCGGTGATGATCCGCATCGAGCCGCGCGGCGGATAGATGTACGTCCCGCGCGCGACGTATTCCTTCAGGACGTCGTTCTGGATGGTGCCGTTGACCTTGTCCCAGCCGACGCCCCGGCGCTCCGCCACGACCAGGTACAACGCCAGCAGGATCGACGCGGTCGCGTTGATCGTCATCGAGGTTGAAATCTTGTCGAGCGGCAGCCCGGCGAGCAGCGTCTCCATGTCGGCCAGCGAGCATATCGGCACGCCGACGCGTCCGACTTCGCCGTCGGCCAGCGGATGATCCGAGTCGCGACCCATCTGCGTGGGCAGGTCGAACGCGACCGACAGCCCCGTCTGACCCTGCTCGAACAGGTAGCGGTAGCGGCGGTTCGATTCCTCCGCGCTGCCGAAGCCTGCGTACTGGCGCATCGTCCACAGCCGTCCGCGATACATCGTCGGCTGCACGCCGCGCGTAAACGGATACTCGCCCGGAAAGCCCAGCTCGTTCACAAAATCGAAGTCGTTCAAGTCTTCGGGATCGTACGCCCGCTTGATTTCGATTCCCGAGCTGGTGACGAACCTGGCCTTGCGCTCGGCGCCGCGCTTCAAAGAAGGATTGAGTTTGCGTTCCTCCCAATTCTTACGGGCGGACGCGATTTTGCGATCGTCTTCAGGCATCGTAACCTGCCTCTACCGGTCGAATCCGGCTGCCGCTCCTACTCGATGATAATCATCAGTTGGCCCTTCTCGACCGCCTGGCCCGGGACCACCTTCACTTCCACGACTTTGCCGGCCTTGGGCGCTTTGACTTCGTTTTCCATCTTCATCGCTTCGACGACGATGATTCCCTGTTCCGCTTTGACTTCGTCTCCCGGCGCGACCAGCACATTGATGACCCGGCCCGGCATCGCGGATTTTATTTCCACGCGGCCGCTGAGCTCGCGCCGCTTGCCGGCCGCGCGCGCCGCCCGTCGCGCCGGATCGGCGACTGTGAGCCGCGTCGAACCGCTGCGCGATGCGACGACAGTTTCCTCGCCGTCGCGCGCCACGTCGAAATCAAACGAGCGATTGTCGATAATCACCGAAAAGGACAGTGGCCCGACTCTGCGCAAGTCGGCTTCGAAACGATTCTCACCGAAACGAATCGTGAACGAGTCCGCGGCGAGTTCTTCAATCTCGATTTCGTGTTCCTGACCGCCGAGAGTCGCGAGGTATCGCATCGATAAGAGTCCCGGCTATCTCCGCAGCATCTCGAATCGGCCAATCGACCGCCATGCGGACGCCGGCGGCGCGGCCACCGGCTGTGCGCCGGCGCCATTGCGGTGGTTGGGGTTTTTATCCGCTGCGATCGCCGCGAGAAAAATCGCCGCCAGCTCCGCACCGCGCGGCACGGCGCCGTTTTGATTCGGATGGTACTCGCGGTCGATAAAATAGGTATCGAAATCACCTTTCAAAAACCTGGGATTCGTCATAATCCAGCGATGGAAGTCGAGGTTGGTGCGCAGATCGCCGGAAATTACGAATTCGCCGAGCGCGCGCCGCATCCTATCGATTGCCTGCTCGCGATCCGCGCCCCACACCACCAGCTTGGAGATTATCGGGTCGTAAAAGACCGGCACTTCGGCGCCCGCATAAACACCCGCGTCGTTGCGCACGCCCGGACCGTCGGGAAATCTGAGCGTCTCGATCTTTCCCGGCGCCGGAGTGAAGCCGGCGGCCGGATCTTCCGCATAGATTCGGCACTCGATCGCCCATCCGCGCTGCGTGAGATCCTTTTGCTTGAACGGCAGCTTCGCGCCTGCGGCGATTTCGATTTGCGCGCGCACCAGGTCCACGCCCGTCACCAGCTCGGTGACAGGATGCTCGACCTGGATGCGGGTGTTCATCTCGAGGAAATAAAAGTTGCGCTCCGCGTCGACCAGGAACTCGATCGTCCCCGCGCTGACGTAGTTCACCGCCTTGGCCGCGCGCACCGCGACCTCGCCCATCTCCGCCCGCATCTTCGCCGTGATGAACGGCGACGGCGATTCCTCGACAACCTTCTGATGGCGCCGCTGAATCGAGCATTCGCGCTCGAAGACATGGACGATGTTGCCGTGCATGTCGGCGAGCACCTGCACTTCGATATGGCGCGGCTGCTTCAGAAATTTCTCGACGTAAAAGCGCCCGTCGCCGAACGACGACTTGGCCTCGCTTGAGACCGTGCGCACCACTGACGCGAGGTCTTTGTCGTTCTCGACGAAGCGCAGTCCCTTGCCGCCGCCGCCGGCGGCCGCCTTCACCATGATCGGAAACCCGATCTTTTTCGCGATCGCGGCTACTTCCGCTTCGGTCTCCAACGTCCCCGGCGAGCCCGGCACGACCGCCACTCCCGCCGCCGACATCAATTTGCGCGCCTCGACCTTGTCGCCCATCCGCTCGATCGCATCGGGCGGCGGCCCGATCCAGGTCAGGCCGGCGCGCTGCACCGAGCGCGCAAACGCGGCGCGTTCGGAGAAAAAGCCGTAACCCGGATGAACCGCGTCGGCCTTGGAAGATTTCGCGGCTTCAAGAATTTTCGCGGTGTTAAGATAGCTCTGGGCCGCCGGCGCCGGACCGACCGGGTAGGCATGATCGGCTTCGCGCACGTGCAGCGCGGCGCGATCGGCGTCCGAGTAAACGGCGACCGATTCGATTCCCAACTCGCGGCAGGCGCGGATGATCCGCACCGCGATCTCGCCGCGGTTGGCGATTAGAATCCGCTTGAACATCAATCTTCCCCGGCTTCCGGCCATCCTCGGACCGGACGCATCGCTCTCCAAATTCTATACCGAATCCAGCCCACGCGAGCTAACTGCGCGCGGCGGCGGGTTCCGGCGCTGATCCTCAAAGTGGAATATTGCCGTGCTTGCGCGGCGGATTCTTGTCGCGCTTGTTCGCGAGCGCCTTCAGTGCGCCGATCAGCCGGGGACGCGTGTCGCGCGGCATGATCACTTCATCGATATAGCCGAGCTCAGCGGCCTTGAACGGATTGGCAAAAGTTTTGCGATAGTCCTCGGCCAGCCGCGCGCGCTCGGCGACTGCGTCTTTGGCCTTGGCGAGTTCGTTGCGAAAAACAATGTTGATCGCCTGCTCGGGTCCCATCACCGCGATCTCGGCGCTCGGATACGCGAAGTTGAAATCGCCGCGAATATGCTTCGACGACATGACGTCGTACGCACCGCCGTAAGCCTTGCGCGTTATCACCGTCACCTTGGGCACGGTGGCCTCGCAGAACGCGTAGAGCAGTTTGGCGCCATGCCTGATGATTCCGGCGAACTCCTGCGACGAACCGGGCAGAAAGCCCGGCACATCCACGAACGTGACCAGTGGAATGTTGAACGCGTCGCAGAAGCGCACAAATCGCGCCGCCTTCACCGACGAGTCGATATCGAGACATCCCGCCAGAAACGCCGGCTGATTCGCGACCACGCCGACCGAGTAGCCGCCGAGCCGCGCGAACCCGATCAGCATGTTGTGCGCGTAGTCCTTCTGCACTTCCAGGAAGTGGCCGTCATCGACCACGCGCCGGATAATCTCGCCCATGTCATAAGCCTTGTTGGGATTTTCAGGGACGATCGAATCGAGCGCGGCGTCGCAGCGGGCGGGATCGTCACCGCCGGCGACGAATGGCGGGTCGTCGACATTGTTCGACGGCATATATGAAAGCAGTTCGCGGATCATCGCGAGCGCGCCCGCGTCGTCGTCGGCCTCGAGATGGCACACGCCCGACTTCTGGCTATGGGTATCTGCGCCGCCAAGCTCCTGCATCGTGACCTCTTCGTGCGTGGTCGCCCGGATCACGTCGGGCCCGGTGATGAACATGTACGAGGTATCGCGCACCATGACGATGAAGTCCGTCATCGCCGGCGAATACACCGCGCCGCCGGCGCACGGTCCCATGATTGCGGAAATTTGCGGAATCACTCCCGACGACAGTACGTTGCGCAGAAAAATATCCGCATAGCCTGCCAGCGACACGACGCCCTCCTGGATTCGCGCGCCGCTGCCGTCGTTGAGCCCGATCACCGGGCATCCGGTCTTCATGGCGAGGTCCATCACCTTGCAGACCTTCTCCGCGAATGCGCCCGACAGGCTGCCGCCGAAGACCGTGAAATCGTGGCTGAAGATGCACACCTGGCGCCCGTCGATCGTGCCGTAGCCGGTCACGACCCCGTCGCCGGGGATTTTTTTCTCCGCCATGTCGAAGTCGGTGATTCGATGCGTCTTGAACTTGTCGATCTCGACGAACGATCCACGGTCGAGGAGAAACTCGACCCGCTCGCGCGCGGTCATGCGGCCCGGTGCGCGCTGCTTCTTGAGCCGATCCTGGCCGCCGGCCGCCTCCGCCTCGCGCGTGAGTTGCTGAAGTCGTTCGAGATTTTCTTTAAGGCCCATTTTTCACGACCGCGACAAAGCGAGATAGACGGCAAACAAAAAGGCGCCCGTCACGCGCCACCGGCAAGCATAGATACCGCATGTTGGCGGCCGGTTAAAGCGCCCGATTATTCCGACGCGTGGGTTGAAAACCCGGAGAAGTCCAATCGGTCGCCGGGCTTGATTGCGTTTTTCGCGCAGAAACCGCCGTTCACTTCGAGCACATACTCCGAGTCGCCTTCGACGCCGAGCAGCTTGTCGGAAAACGGCTCCGCGTTCGCGACGATTCCCGTCACCCGGCCCGCCGCGTCCGCGAAAATCATGTCGAGCGAAATCGGCGTATTGTGCATCCAGAAATTCCGGCGCGCCGCCTCCGGGAAAACAAAGATCATCCCCGCATTCTCGTCGAGATGCTTGCGATACATCAGGCCGAGCTCGCGCTGCGCGCCAGTGTTCGCCACTTCGACCGCAACTGTGGCGCGCGGCGTGCCGTCAGCGCCGACTATTGTGACGCATGGACCGCGCGCGCATCCGAGCAACGCGAGCACGATGACCACGGGCGCAAACGGGCCGAATCGGATGCGCAAGCGACGATGCAACGTTGCTCCCATACTCAGGCGCAAAGCTAGCGCGTTGATGAGGCGCGGGAAATCAAATCAGATTCGCTTCCGGCGAGATCTCCTCGAGCTCGCGTCCCGAGGTCTCCGGAAAGAACCAAATGATTGCCGGCGCGATTATCCAGAAGACCATCAGGCAGCAGATCGCACGCGCGTGCGAGCCGGTGAGATTGAACAGCACGCCCTCGAGGAACAGCCCGAGTGCGCCGCCGGTCGTGCCCGCGACCGCGAGCGCGCTTCCCGCAGTCGAACGATAAGAGGTGGGGAACAACTCCGCGCTGTACGCAGCCAGAATCGTGCTCGACGCGATATCGAAGAATGCTTCCAATATCCATGCTGGAACAATCGACCAGCCCGGCGCCATGTACATCCAGATAGTCAACAGCGGCGACAGGAACATGAACGCCGCGCCCATGACGCGCCGCCCATAGAGATCGCTCATCCGGCCCGCGACGATCGAGCCCAATATTCCGAGCGCACCGCCGAACAGAAACAACGACGAGACGTTGCCCGGCGACCAATGATGCGTCTCCTGCAGAAACTTTGGAAACATAAGGCCCGACACGTTGCCGCCCATCGAGGCCAGAAACGCGACTGACAGCATCATGATAAGCCGTCGGGGGTACGCGCTGTACAACTGCGCGAGCGGCTGCCAGATCTTCACCGGCCGCAGCCCTTCGAGTTTCTCCTTCTCGAAGCGCATGCTTTCGGGCAGCATACGGCGCAGCGGAATGATCAGCACCAGGGGCACCAGCGCGATCACGTACAGCCCGCGCCATCCGTAAGGAATCACGTTGATAAACGCGAACACGATCGCGGCCAGGCCGTAGCCCACCGACGACACCGCGCCGAGCAGCCCGATCGCCCATCCGCGATGGGCAGCGTCAACTTCCTCGGCCACGATCACCATCGCGATTGCGGCTTCGGCGCCCGCGAACGCGCGCGCAATTATTTCAAACGCAGCGAAGCTCCGCTCGCCCGGCGCGATCGCGATAAGACCGGTGAAAATCGTGTAGCCGAAGATCGTGTAGAGCAGCAGGCGGCGGCGCCCGAACACGTCGGCAAAGGGAGTCATCAGCAGCGCCAGCAGGTAGCCGAGCCGGATCACCGAAAGCAGCGCGCCAAGGTGCGACTCCGCGATCTTGAGCCCCGCCTGAATTTGCTTGAGCGCGAGACTTAGCAGTGCGCGATCGTATTGATCGAAAAATCCCGCCGTCGACGCGATCCAGAACACCCGGCGCTGCCGCTTGGTGAACGGCGGCGTCCTGCCCAACAGCCCAAGGTGGACACTCCTGCCGGCTTCCTCAGCCGAAGCCGCGGTTTCGGATTTCAAATCCGACGCGACGCGGGATCGGTCATCCGGATTCAATCGATCGCTACCGGCAATGACTCGAGACCGCGCAAAAAGTACGATCCCTTGTAAGCCGGTTTCATCGCGGGATCTTTCAGCCGCAGCCGCGGGAAGCGCTCGAGCATCGCGCCGATCGCGATCGCACCCTCCATTCGCGCCAGTGGCGCGCCGATACAGAAGTGGATTCCCTCGCCGAACGCGACGTGGTCGCGAGGCTCGCGCGTGATGTCGAAACGATCGGGATCTTCGAACTGCGCCGGATCGCGATTTGCCGCGGCAAGGATTATGAAGCATCCGAGATTGGCCGGCAGCTCGGTGCCGCCGAGTTTCGTATCCTGCTTCGTGAAGCGAACGGTGGACTGCACCGGTCCGTCGTAGCGCAGGATCTCCTCGATCGCCCTGGCCATCAGCTCCGGCCTTTGCCTCAGTAGATTCATCTGCGCGGGATTGCGCCCCAGCGCGAGCATCCCGTTGCCGATCAAATTGGTCGTGGTCTCGTTGCCGGCCAGCAGCAGGAGCAGCACGAACGCCAGCAATTCGTCCGCGTTCATCGCTTCGGCGTCGTCGTGCGCGGCGACCAGCGCGCTTATCAGGTCGGTGCGGGGATTCTTGCGCCGCCGCTCAATCTCCTCGGCGAAATAGCTGCGCAGCGCCTTGATCGCGGTATGAAATTGCTGCGGCAGCGGAGTCCCGGGCAGAGTGTTCTCGCCCGATACCACCGTGTCGGACCAGTGCTTGAACTGTTCGTAATGGTCCGGCCGCACGCCGAGCATCTCTGCGATAACCATCACCGGCAGCGCGTTCGCAAACCCGCGCATCACTTCGAGCTCGCCCTTGCGCTGGGCAGCGTCGACGAGATTTTTTGCAATCTCGCGGATTCGCGGTTCGAGCGCGCGGATTCGCCGCGGCGTGAAATCACGCGAGACCAGGCGGCGCAGCCGGGTATGCATCGGCGGATCGGAAAACAGCATCGTGCGTGCGCCGGCAAACGGTCCCTCGTTCGGAGGTTCGAAGGGACCGCGCGGCCGCTCGCTCGAGAAGTGGGCATGGTCGCGCAGCACCGCCATCACGTCGGCGTAGCGAGCGACCATCGCGGTCGGCCCGAACGAATCGAGAATACGCGGCGGACCGGCGAGCAACGGCTTGTAATGCGGATACGGATTGGCGCGGAAGTTTTCGTCCCACGGATTGAAGTAGAAATCCTGCGACGCTCCGGGCGCGATTGCTTCGCTCATCGTCAGATTACCTCCCGCTTTTCGATTCGATGCAATGGATCCAGGTACTCAGCGGCCCCTGAAATTCGGCCGGCGCTTTTCCAGAAATGCGCGCACGCCCTCGCGATAATCCTCGCTGTCGAAGCATCGCGCGACCATCGTCGAAACCGCCTTCACGTCGCGCTCCTCGCGATCTTTCAGGCTCTCGCCAATCGCCAGCTTGGCGGCAGCCATCGTCAGCGGCGCGTTGCCCGCCATCTTGAGCACATAGTCGCGCACGTTTGCCTCGAGCTTTTCGGGATCGACCACGCGGTTGATTAGCCCCATCTGGATAGCCTCTTCCGCGTCGAACAGCCGCGCCGACAGCAGGATATCGCGCGCATTGGCGGGGCCCACCGTATCCGCGAGCAGGATGACGCCTTCCAGCGGATACGCCAGTCCCAGCCGCGCCGCGGGAACCCCGAAGCGCGTGCCGCGTGCCGCTATCCGGATGTCGCATGCGAGCGCGACCTGCACGCCGCCGCCGATGCAGACCCCGGAGATCATCGCGACGATCGGCTTGCGGCATTCGATAAGCGCCGCGATCGCGTTGTTGGGCGCGTCGCGATACGCACGCGCCTGCGCCGCATCGGCCCGCATCGCCGGGAACTCCGAGATATCCGCGCCCGCGATAAACGCATCCGGCGTCCCGCCGCGCATGACGATCACGCGAACCGTGTCGTCGCTCGCCAGTTCCGCGACACCTTCCGCAATCCGCTGCCAGGTCCTAAGATTGAGCGCGTTGCGAACTTGCGGCCGGTTCAGCACCAGCCATCCAATCGGCGCCTCGCGGCGAACTATCAACGGATCGACTGAAGTTTCATCCTTCACGGAGATCGTACCTCTGGCGAGATTTATGACGATAATCGAGCGGGCTTCCAGTCAGGATTTTGTGCACATTTGCGCGCTGGACGAAACTGTCCACCAGGGCGCCTCGCGGCGCAGATTTATCGGCGAGGCATTCGCCCACGGCCCCGTCGCAGTCGCGCGCGTTGACGGCGCCGTCCGCGGCTTCGTCATCTTCGACGAGAGTTTCTTCGATCAATTCTTCGTGCGCCTGCTGATCGTGCATCCCGATTTTCGCCGCCGCGGACTCGCGACCGCCCTGATGCGCGCGGCCGAGCTCGATTGCCAGGGCGCCAAGATCTTCACCTCGACCAATCAGTCGAACCTCCCGATGCAGCGGTTGTGCGATCGATTGGGCTTCGTCAAAAGCGGCTATGTAGAGAATCTCGACGAAGGCGATCCGGAACTCATCTATGTGAAGTTCCTCGCACCGGTCCCGGACGCTCCCCACGAATCCGGCGACGACTGAACCGCACCTTTCCTGACAGGGCGAAGCCCGCATCTTTTCTTAACACTGGGTGCAGGGGCCACCCCTGGCCGTGGCGACGGCAGCGCAGTATTAAGACTCGCTGGCGCGGGAGGCCAGTATTAAGGGGCCGCGCCCGCCAACGGCGGGCGGCCTTAACACTGGGTGCAGGGGTCACCCCTGCCCGTGGCGACGGCAGCGCAGTATTAAGCCGTTGGCAGTGGCCGCGCGCGACAACGGAGCGCGGCCTTAACGGTGGGTGCAGGGGCCACCCCTGCCTTGTTCAAATTTCGCGGGCGCGTTACTTACTAGAGTCATGGATATTGGAAAAGTCGGAATATGGTTCTTCCTCGACGCGATGCCCGCGGCGGACACCGCCGAGTTCGCCAAACTGGTCGAGAAGCTCGGTTACAAGGCGCTCTGGATCCCCGAGGCCGTCGGCCGCGAGCCGTTCGCGCACGCCGCGTATCTGCTCAGCCATACCGATCGCCTCGCCATCGCAACCGGCATCGCGAACATCTGGGCCCGCGACGCGGTTACGATGGCGGCCGCGTCGAAAACCGTCGCCGAACTTTCCGGCGGCCGCTTCGTGCTCGGCATCGGCGTCAGTCACAAGCCTCTCGTCACCAACCTGCGCGGCCACAACTACGAGAAGCCCTACAGCTACATGAAAGAGTATCTGCCCAAGATGAAGAACGCGCTCTACTTGGCGCCGGCGCCCAAAGAGCCGGTGCCCGTGGTGCTCGCCGCGCTGCATCCCAAGATGCTCGCGCTGTCGGCGGCCGAGGCCAACGGCACGCACACCTACTTCGTTCCGCCCGAGCATACCGCAAAAGCACGCGCGCAAATCGGGCCGAACGCGATGCTATGCGCGGCGCAGGCCGTCATCCTCGAAACCGACGCCGCCAAAGCTCGCAAAGCGGCGCGCGAGTACATGAAGACCTACGTTCCGCGCCTGCCCAACTATACGAACAACCTCAAAGCGCTCGGATGGGCTGACAAGGAATTCGAAAACGGATGCTCCGATCGGCTGGTTGACGCCATCGTGGCGTGGGGCGCCGAGGACAAGATTCGCGATCGCATCGACGCGCACCTGAAGGCCGGCGCCTCTCACGTTTGCATTCTGCCGCTCCGCGCCGACGGCTTGCCGCAGCCCGACCTTCGCGCTGTCCAGGCGTTCGCTCAACGCTGAGGAGTGTCATCGATGCGCCAACTTTTTTCCAAATTGCCCGTCCTGGTCCTCGCGATCGCTGTCGCCGGATGCGCGTCGCAAGGCGAGCAGCAGGCCGGGCAGGCCGAAGCCGCGGCAGCCAAGGCGGATGCAGCCGCCACGCACGCCGAACAGTCTGCGGCCCAGGCAACCGACGCCGCGAACAAAGCGACCGAGGCGGCAGATCGCGCGACCAGGGCCGTCGAAGACGCGACCCGGGAAATCAACCGCGTCGCCGATCATCTCGATCAAATGGAACGAGAGCGCGAAGCGGCCGTTCACGGGCGTCGGGTCTCGCACGTGACGAAGTCGGCCCGGAAGGCCGCGGCTGCGTCGGGGGCCTCCGCGTCGGCGTCTGCGTCCTCGAGCGGCGCCCCGGCGGCGGAAGCCTCGGCGTCGCCTGGCGCGTCCGCCGCCGCATCCGCGACCTCCGACGGCGTCACGTCATCGGCCGTGGCGCCAGCGTCCGTGCCACCCGCGCCGGGGGCGATAGTGCCGCCGCCGAGGAAATAGCGCGCAACGGCCGAACGCAGTGGCTGAGCCAATCAAATCGCAACCAGCCCGCACGCCGACCGAAGCCGACATTCGCGCCGAGAATCTCACTCCGCAAGTCCGCCGCCACACCTGGATCAACATCGCGGGTCCGCTCGCTGCCGTTTTTCTCGGAATTTTCGCGGCTGCGATGTACCTGCGGCCCGTCGGTGTCCTCCGCTGGATTCAGATCTCGCGCCTGGGATGGTCCGGGGTAACGCAGAACGATCTTGCGCTCAAGGACGGCCTCATCACTTACTTGATCACCGGCGGCTATTCGGAAATGAAGCCGGTCGTGATGATTCACGGGCTCGGTCCGAACGCCGCGCTCGTGTGGCGCGGGATCATGCCGCCGGTGGCAGACGCGCACTACAAAGTGATCGCGCCCAACCTGCCCGGCTTCGCCTCATCCGATCACAAGCAGGTCAATTATTCGATCGCGCACCAGGCCGAGGCGGTCGCGCAGATGATCGACGAGATGAAGCTCGATCACGTCAACCTGGTCGGCAACGATCTCGGCGCCGACGTCGCGCTCTACTACGCCGTCGAGCACCCCGGCAAAGTCGAACGGATGGTCCTGGTGTCGGGCGGTCTGGTGGGTGCGCGCGGCGCCGAAAAGCTTCGCAAGGGGATGCTGCCGACGACGCCCGACGCGATCCGCGCGCAGGTCGAGGCGAGCTTCTTCGATTTGCCCCCGATGCCTGAATTCATTTACCAGCGCATGATGGCTGAACTCAGCAGCGACCTTCAGGCCGAGACCGACATGATCAATTCCGTGCCCCGCGACGAGGCGCACATCCGCTCCAAAATAGGCCAGGTCTTCAACACGCTCACGATCATAATCTGGGGCGCGAAAAATCCGTTCTTCTCGGCCGTCGAAGGCGAGGCGCTGCATGCCGCGATGCCCGGTTCGGCCACCGTAGTCTTCAAGACCTCCGGCGCCTACCCTCAACTCGAGCATCCCGACGATTTCGCCGAGTCGCTGATCTTTGTAATCAAGCAGGAAGAAGGCGGCCGCTAGCAGGAGCGGCTTGCGCGGCGCGCGGTCGTCTGCGATAAGCCACTTTGAATTTTAAGCCCGCGAGGAATCGACGACGATGAAGCTCTACAACATGAATCTCTCCAACTTCGCCACCAAGTGCCGGCTTGTCATCTACGAAAAGGGACTCAAGATCGAGATGGCGCCGATTCCGGGCGGCGATCTCCACTCCGCCGAATACGCGAAGGTCAACCCGCTCGGTAAAACTCCGGCGCTCGACGCCGACGGACTGCTCATCCCCGAGTCCGAGGTCATCAACGAGTACCTCGAGGACAAGTACCCGACTCCGCCGCTGCTTCCCAAGAGCCCTGAGGGCCGCGCCAAAGTGCGAATCCTGACCCGATTCCACGATCTCTATCTCGAGCCTCCCCTGCGTGCGTTGTTCGGCCAGATGGATCCGCAAACTCGCGACGAAAAGCTCGTCGGCGAGAACGTGACCGACTTCAAAAACCGCCTCGACCAGCTCGAAAAGATGCTCGCCGATGGCGGCTTCGCGTGCGGCGCCGACTTCACGCTCGCCGATTGTGCGCTCGCGCCCACGATGTTCTTCGTGACCAACCTGATGCCGGCGTTCGGGGTCATGCCGCTCGACGGACATCCGAAACTCGCGGCCTGGTGGACCCACGTCCAGTCGCGCCCCTCAGTAAAGAAGGGTCTCGCCGAGATGGGCGAAGCGCTGGCTGTGATGCAGCGCGGCGGCGGCATCCACTGAGGATTCGTCTCGCGATTTTTCATCGCTCGAAAAAAAGCGGAAGCATCCGCCACGATGCTTCCGCTATCGTCACACCGCGAGGATGAACTGACTATGGCTTATCTCGATCGCGATGGCGTGCGCATCTACTACGAACAACGCGGCGCCGGGCCCGCCGTTCTGCTCTCGCACGGCTACAGCGCCAGCGCGCGTATGTGGCAAGGTCAGATGGAGGCGCTGTCGGACCACTACCACCTGATCGCCTGGGATATGCGCGGCCATGACCGCTCCGACTCGCCCGACGATCCGGCGCTCTATTCGCACGAAGCCACCATCGCCGATATGGCCGCGCTGCTCGACGCTTGCGGCGCCAGTCGCGCCGTCATCGCCGGCTTGTCGCTGGGCGGCTTCATGTCGCTGGCGTTTCATCTGGCGCATCCCGAGCGCACGGCGGCGCTGATGCTGTTCGACACCGGCCCAGGCTACAAGAAAGCCGATGGGCGCGAGGGATGGAACCGTCTCGCGGAAAGCAGGGCCATGGCGTACGAGAAAGAAGGACTGGCTGCGGCCGGCGCCGGCGCCGAAGTGACCGTTGCCCGCCATCGCAGCGCGCAGGGCCTGGCGCATGCGGCGCGCGGGACGCTGGCGCAGAAGGACGGCCGCGTGATCGAGTCGCTCCCGGCAATCACGGTGCCGACGCTGGTGCTGGTCGGCGAAAACGACACGCCGTTCCGGCCATCGGCCGATTACATGTCAACAAAAATCCCCGGCGCGCAGAAAGTGATCCTCGCGCAAGCGGGTCATGCCTCCAATATCGATCAGCCCGCCGCGTTCAACGCCGCCGTGCGCGCATTCCTCGATCGCGTGACTGCGTAGCCGCAATCGCCCGGAGTCAGCTTGACAACTTTTCGCTGACCTTCTGGAGAACTGCGCTGCGAACCGGCATTATATAGATAGGTCGCTGACACCGCCTGCACGATCCGATTGGCGACAAGTTTGCAAAACTGATTGGTAAGGAGGCTGCTCCGAGAATCCTCGAAGGACCGACGCAAGAATGGCTGTTCCTCCGCTGTCCGAAGCTAATCGCAACCTGTTCGACAAGTTAATCGATCATCACATCCGCTTTACGCTGGCCAAGCGGCGGATCGAGTTGTCCAAGCACGACTGGTATCGCGCAACGGCGCTGGTGGTTCGCGACATGCTGGTCGAAAAAATGCTGGCGACGCGCTTGCGTTTCGATCGCGGCAATTCCAAGAAGCTCTATTATCTGTCGCTCGAATTTCTGATCGGCCGCTCGCTGGAAAACAACCTCTTCAACCTCGGCATCATCGACTCGTGCCGCGATTTTCTGGCCGAAAACGGAATCGACCTGCAGATCCTGCTCGATGAGGAGCCGGATGCGGCGCTCGGCAACGGCGGCCTGGGCCGGCTGGCTGCATGTTTCCTCGATTCGCTGGCGACGCTCGATCTGCCCGGCTACGCGTATGGAATCAACTACGAGTACGGACTGTTCCGCCAGGAGATTCGCGGCGGTTACCAGGTCGAGCGGCCGGATTCATGGCAGCGCGAAACCTCGCCGTGGCTGGTGGCGCGCCCCGAGCAGTCATGCCGGATTCCGGTTTACGGGCGAATCGAGCACCGCATCGATCGCAACGGCGAATACAATCCGGCCTGGGTGGATTGGCGCGTGTTGGTCGGAGTGCCGTCCGATCTGCCAATCGCGGGATTCGGCGGGCGCACGGTGAACTTCGTCCGCCTGTATTCGGCCGGCGCGTCGGATGAATTCGACATGCAGATCTTCAATGCCGGCGATTACATGAAGGCCGTCGAGCAGAAGATGCTTTCCGAGACCATCTCGAAAGTGCTGTATCCATCCGACGCGATGGCTGCGGGCCGCGAGCTCAGGCTGCTGCAGGAATATTTCTTTGTGGCCTGCGCGGTGCACGACATAGTACGGGGATTCGTCGCTCGTGGTGAAGACTTCAGTGCTTTCCCGTCGCAAGTGGCTATTCAGCTGAACGACACGCATCCCGCATTGACTATTGCGGAGTTGATGCGCATTTTCATCGACGAGTACGATCTCGAGTGGGCCGTTGCGTGGGAAATTACGCGCGCCTCGGTCGCATATACGAATCACACTCTTCTGCCGGAAGCGCTGGAACAATGGCCGGTGAGCCTGCTCGAACGAGTCGTGCCGCGCCATCTGCAGATCATTTACGAGATCAATCGGCGCTTTATGGCGGACGCGGCTACGGTCTGGGGCGGCGATCCCGAACGCCTCAAGCGCGTATCGATCTTGCAAGAGGGCTACGAAGCCCAAATCCGCATGGCGCATCTGGCGATCGTCGGCAGCCATTCGGTGAACGGCGTGTCGAAGTTGCACACCGAACTCGTCAAGACGCGCTTGGTGCCCGACTTTTATCAACTCTGGCCGCAGAAGTTCAGCAACAAGACCAACGGCGTCACGCAACGGCGATGGCTGTTGATGGCGAATCCGGGCCTTGCAAGCCTGCTCGACGCGACGATCGGGGCGGGATGGGCGACGGACCTCGCGCAGTTGAGCGCGGTCGAGAAATTCGCGGACGACGTCGAGTTTCAGAGCCAGTTCAGAGCAATCAAGCGCGCCAACAAGGAGCGCTTGGCCAGAATCGTCAATCGAATCGCCACCGTGGACATCGATCCGGCCGCGATGTTCGACATCCAGGCCAAGCGCATCCACGAATACAAACGTCAGCTCCTGATGGCGCTGGGAATCGTGCATCAGTACCTGCGGCTGGTGGATGACGGCGTCGAACCGCCGGTGCCGCGCACCTACCTGCTCGCGGGCAAGGCGGCGCCCGGCTATTGGGCTGCGAAAATGATCATCAAGTTGATCAACAGCCTCGGTCAAGTGATCAACAACGATCCGAAAACACGCGAATTGATCAAGGTCGCCTTCCTGCCGGATTATCGGGTCTCACTCGCGGAAAAAATTATTCCGGCTGCCGACGTTTCCGAACAGATTTCCACCGCCGGCCGCGAAGCATCCGGCACCGGCAACATGAAGTTCGCGATGAATGGTGCGCTGACGGTGGGGACTCTCGATGGCGCGAATATCGAGATTCGCGAAGCCGTCGGCGCGGAAAATATATTCATTTTTGGCCTGACCTCCGATCAGATCGAGGAACTCACGTTGAAGGGTGGATACCAGCCGCGCGCCTACTACGAGGCTGACCCGCGACTCAAGCGGGTGCTCGATGAGTTGGCGTCCGATCGCTTTTGTCCCGGCGAGCCGGGGCTGTTCAGGTGGGTTCGCGACGGGCTGGTCAGCCACGATGACTATTTCCTGATGGCGGATTTCGGCTCGTATGTAGATATCCAGTCAGAGGTATCGACTGAGTATCAACATCCGGAGGTCTGGACGCGCAAGGCTATACTCAATCTCGCGCGGATTGGCGCGTTTTCGAGCGATCGGGCAGTTGCGGAATACGCTCGCGAGATATGGCATCTCGGCCAATCATGACTTGACCGGCGGCGCTCGAGGGAGATCAAAGATCGCCGACGCGGCGCAACTTTTCGGAAACTTCCTTCATCACTGTCTGAGGCACGCGGCCAAGCGGCCGAAGCAACCGCCGGAGATCAATCGCGCGGGACTGATCGATCATGACCTCGCAGGCGCGAGCGTTGCCAGCCATCCTTTTCGGCAGCTCAACACGCAGGACGTTCTCTCCAGCCAGCCGGGTTGTGCAGGGAAGGATCCACGTGCTCGGATGGTCCGTCTCGTTCAGGAGGTCCGACTGGACCACGACAACGGGCCGGACCTTTCCAGGCTCACTACCGCGGCGAGGACTCAGGTCCGCCGCCCAGAGCTCGCCCCGCCGCGGTGAGCGGTCAGGCATCTTCGAGGCCGTCGCCCACCAACGGATCCAGTTCCCGCACCTCCTCGAGAGCGGAGGATCGCACGCGCGCCGAAGCCACCCGGAATTGCCGGCGAAGTTCCTTTCGCGAAATGGATTCTTCCAGCAGCCTGAGCGAGCGGCGAATGACTTCTGTATTGGACGGGGCCTTGAGCAGCCGGCGCAGCCGCAGGACTTGTGCGTGCTCCGCCGCTGCCAAGGTGAAAGACGATTTCCGTGCGGTATTAGACTTCATGCTTATCTCATACCTCGAACGCATCCTGGGCGCAAATGCAATGCCGACATGCAACGATAGCCCAGGCGGCGCTCGAGCCGCGCGCAAAGTAACCCCTCAGGCGTCTGCAATCAGCCTCAAGCCCAGCCTCACCGCGGCGCCGTTGGGACAATGTGGTCACATCGCGCCAGGGGGAAGGACGATCGCCTAAGTTTGCTTCCGGACCGGCCGCAGAATTTTTTGCAGCCATTCGTTGCCGATCGGGCCGGTCATCGACGGGCTTGTGCCACGCGACGGCGCAGGCTTAGGGGTGGCACGGTGGCCGCTAATCTGCACGACGTGAATGCGGTAGAAGAACGGCGCCAGCGGGCGCTCTGTATCGTGCAAAATCGTTTTCGCGTAACCGGGCTCCCACCAGATGGCGTTGCGTTGCTGGAGTTTGATGCGGGCGTATTCGCGAGCGCCCCGCCATTGGGGGATATTTGGCAGTTCCTCGTAGCGACCGAAGACGATGACGCTCACCCACTGCTGCGGACTTACCACCTCGTCTGCTTCGACGCAGACCTTGGGGTTAGCGCGCATCCACTCGATCTTTTGCCCGAAGGTGGAGAAGCTATATAGGTATTCATTGTCGTAGGCGAAATAGAACGGCACGACGTATGGCTGGGCCTTGTGGGCGCACGCCAGTCTCCCGAGATGCGCACGCGCCAGCAGGTCCAGACTCTCCTGCTTGCTCAGTTCCTGGATCAACACGACTATAATTTCCCCAATGACTAGCGATTGTCGTGCCACGGGAGATTGGAAACTTCGCGAAAGTTTTTCATCAAAATTCTGACGCATTTCGAGTGGGAGACTGTATCCTCTCGGCGTCGCGGCGGTGGAGTGTATCCAGTCGCGCCATCTGTTGCCGCTCAAGGAGTCACCTTCGATGCTTGAGCGGGGCGGGATTATTTGCCATCTAGAGGTGATCCTTGGCAGGCAGATTGCACGACGGAGTTCCGAAGAAACGATCAGGTTGCATTGAAAGAGGCATTAAAATTGCGAGCCGCGGCCACTGACCCGTTCAGCGGCCTTTGTAGCGACGAGGCGGCGCGGCGCCTGAAGAGGTACGGGCCGAACCGCCTTGTGCGCGCATCGCGCGGCGCTGCAATCCTGACATTTATCAGAACCGCCGCGGACCCGATGGCAGTAATGCTGGCCGCGGCCGGCGCGGTTTACTACGCGCTGGGCGAGCGGACCGACGCTTACGTCCTGTTCGCAGCGATCGTTCCTGTGCTTGCCGTCGATGTAATCCTTGAGGCGCGATCGCGCACCGCCCTCAAGAAGCTTGCGGGCGTCGTCGCGCCGCGTGCGCTAGTGGTTCGCAATGGTGTCCAGACCGAGACTCCGACTGCGGACCTTGTCCCCGGTGATCTGTTGCTCCTGAAAGAGGGCGACATCGTTCACGCCGATGCGGTTGTGCGTTCGAGTTCCAATCTCGCGCTCGACGAATCGCAGCTCACTGGCGAAGCAGAACCCGTTTCGAAGCTGCCATGCGAAATACCTGGAGCCATGGCAGATGCGCCGGAGGCCAGCCGCGTGTATGCGGGTTCGCGCGTGCTCGAAGGCCACGGGTTTGCCGAGGTAACCGCGACCGGGGAGCGTACCCGCTATGGCGATCTGGCTCGACTGGTCGCCGAGGTAGGCCCGCGTCCTACCCCGCTTGAGCGCAAGACGGCGCGGATGGTGCGCTGGATGGTCGGCGTGGCGATTACCGTTTCGGCTCTGCTGTTTGTCCTGCGCATGCTCGGCGGTGCGCCAGCGGGCAAGGCGTTTATGTATGCGGTCAGCCTCGCGATGTCCGCCGTTGGCGAAGAGTTCTTGCTGGTGCTGACGATGTTCCTGAGCATCGGAGCGTATCGCCTTAGCCAGCACGGAGTCCTGGTGCGTCGGTTGGCCAGCGTCGAGACGCTCGGCTCAACTACCGTCATCTGCCTCGACAAGACCGGCACTCTGACGGCTGGCGAGTTCGTGCTTGAGGAGCATCTGCTGCTGGGGCCGGAGATGCCGGAGGACGCGCTGCTCGAGGCGGCCGCGCTCGCATGTGAGCCCCAGGCCGCCGACACGATGGAGAGAAAGATTCTTGCCCATTGCACGGAGCACGGGATCAACGTCGATGCGCTTCACTCGCGATGGTGTCTGGTGCACGACTACGCGTTCGACCCGGTCGGCAAACACATGTCGCACGTCTGGAGCAGCCGCGAAGGCGCTGACGCCGGGAGCGCACAGCGAATCGTAGCGAAGGGCGCGCTCGAGGGGATAATCGAGCATTGCGATCTGGCGCAGGCGGATTTCGCTCGCGCCGAGAGCGCCAATGCCGAGATGGCGGGGCGCGGAATGCGCGTGCTTGCCGTCGCCGGTCGCGATGCGCAGCCGGGCGGATTCACCGGGGTTCGCGCGTCGGACGAGCGCGGGCTTCGTCTGTTCGGCCTGCTCGGGTTTCGCGATCCTCTGAGAGCTGCGGTTCCGGACGCGGTGGCACAATGCCAGCGCGCCGGGGTGGAGCTCAAGCTGATTACCGGCGACCACGCGCTCACCGCGCACGCGATCGCCGACGCCGCCGGAATCGCGCACAACGACGACGGCATCGTCACCGGCGCGCAACTCGACGGCGTTGACCAGCCGGCCTTCGACCGGCTGGTTCGCCAATGCAGCATCTTCGCGCGCATCCGCCCCGAACAAAAATATGCGATCGTCGAGGCCCTGAGGCGGGCGGGCGAAGTCGTCGCGATGACCGGCGACGGGATAAACGACGCGCCAGCGCTCCGCCGGGCGGACATTGGCGTGGCGATGGGCCGGCGCGGAACGGAGGTCGCACGCGCGGCTGCGGACGTCGTGCTGCTCGAGGACGATTTCTCCGCGATGGTCGCAACGATTCGCGAAGGCCGCATTCTGCTCGACAACATTCAGCGCGCATTCCTTTATCTGGTCGGCTTCAAGGTAATGCTGGTGTCGCTCACGCTGTTGGCCCCGATCTTTGGCCTTCCGCTGCTGCTATTGCCGGTGAATTTGGTGTGGCTGGAGATGATTGTACATCCTGTCTCCGCGCTCGCTTTCGAGGGCGAACCTGCCGTCGATGATGTGATGCGACGGCCGCCGCGTCCGCCCGCATCGCCGATCGTCGAGAGTCCGGCGGCTTACCGTGCGGCTCTATCCGGGGCGCTGCTGACGGTGATGGCGCTTGCGCTCTTCGCGCTTCGACTCCACGAGGGCGAGAACTATGCCCGCAGCGTCGCGATGGTCGTCGCCGTGGTGGGAAGCCTGTTCCTCGTCTGGGCGGAGTACGCAGGGACTCGTCGATGGTGGCGGGTTCGCGCGCCGGAGCACCGGCGATTTTGGATTGTGATCTTTGCCGTAGCCGCCAGTCTGCCGGTATTCATGCTGACGCCGCCGCTGGCCACGCTGCTGATGATCCGCCCGATTGCTCTCGCCGATTGGGGGATCGCGATATTGGCCGCGACGATCGCCGTCGGTTGGCGCTCGTTCGGTACGCGCAGTGTCAGCCCTTAGGCAAGCCCAGCACGCGCTCGCCGATGATGTTGCGCTGGATTTCGCTGGTACCGCCGGCGATCGTAAATTCCCGGGCGGCGATTATGCGGCTGGCCCATTTGCCGCCCTCGACAGTCCCAGGCGACCCGCTCTCGAGATTCGCATACGGACCGAGCATCTCGTCCGCGAACATCGCCAGCCGCAGGCTGAGTTCTGTCGCGCACAGTTTTCCGATCGAACTCTCCGCTCCCGGCACTCGCCCCTTGAGCTGTGCGGTCATCGCACGATAACGGCCGAGCCGGATACATCGCGCCTCCGCGGCAAATTGCGCCAGCTTCTGGCGGATGTACGGACTGTTCCACGCGGGCACGCCGTCAAACGCGACGCGCTTTGCCAGCGCGATCAATTCGCCCATCGTCCGTTCCACCGGATGGCGCACTCCGCCCGACGCCCGCTGAAACATCAGCGTCGCGATCGACACTTGCCACCCTTCGTTCAGCTTGCCGACCAGGTTCTGCTTCGGCACTCGCACTCCGTCGTAAAAGACCTCGTTGAATCCCATCTCGCCGGTGATCTGCATGAGCGGCCGGATCGTGATTCCCGGACTGCGCAGGTCAACCAGCAGATACGATATTCCTCTGTGTTTGGGCGCCGCCGGATCGGTGCGGACCAGCAGCACCTGGTAATCCGCGCGATGCGCGTTGCTGGTCCATACCTTCTGGCCGTCGAGCACAAACCAGTCGCCGTCGAGCACCGCGCGGGTCTGGAGTCCCGCCAGATCGGAGCCTGCGTTGGGTTCCGAGTATCCCTGGCACCAGATTTCTTCGCCCGTGAGCATCGGCGCCAGATACCGCTGCTTCTGCTCCTCGCTGCCCAGCAGCATAATCGTCGGACCAATCCGATCGACCGCGAAATTGTTCGCGCCGTATAACGGCAGCCCCAGACGCAAAGCCTCGTCCTGGTAAATCGATTGCTCGACCACCCCCGCTTCGCTCCCGCCCCAATCCTTCGGCCAGTGCAGCGCCAGGTATCCGGCATCGTGCAGCCGCCGATGGTACTCGAGCATCTTCTGCCAGAGTTGCTCGTCGCCGCTGTAGAGCAGGCTTTCGACAGTTACATTCGGTGACTCGACAAGATCGCCGAAAAGTTCCGCCGCCGTCGCCTCCATCCATGCGCGAACCCGGCTGCGGAATTGCTCCTGCTCTGCTGTGTAGTCGAAGTCCATCGAAACAGACGTTTGGAAGCAGCCCCCGGAGCAGATGGTCCTGGCCTACGCGAACAACATCCTTCTGAGCGCCGGCAGCAGCCGCATTTCCTCGCTATCGATCAAATCGTCCAGCTTCACCGCGAGCACGCATAGAGCTTTGCCGGCCACCGCGACAACTTTGTCCGCATCTTTCTCGAACGACACTCCGTTAAGCTTGGCTATTAGCGAGCGCATTTCGAGGTGGCTCCGCTTGATTCGATCCATGACCTCGGGAGCAAGGCCGCCCGCAACTTCCGCCCACGGCAGCACTGTTTCATCTTCGCTCAACAGATGCTGATTAAGTTGCGGCTTAAGAATTTCCCAACAGCGCTGCGCCTGCGCACGCATCCCGCGATCCGACGGCTTGAAGCCCAGAATCGCGCCTGCCACCGACGCGTCGAGCAGCGGCATCCCCAGTTGATATTGTTCACGGCCCAGTTCTTCCGTGAGTTTTTTGATCTCGCCCGTGTCGGAGAACTTTTCGGCCCGGATTGCTGACGGCTTCTTGGCGGTAGTCATATTCATCGTCCTCACGATTGCACGCCGACTCTAGCAGGATGGTGAAAAATTTGGGATCAATCATCGTTTTCGATTTCAAGCTTTTCAACACCCGCCGCCGCTCGCTTTTTTTTGTGTCATCCTTCGATGCGCTCAAGATGACGCAAAGAGCAGCCGCATCTCGCGCCGGTGCCGATTCACTTTTCACGTTTCACTTTTCACTGGGTGCACGGGTCACCCCTGGCCGTGGCGACGGCAGCGCAGTATTAAGCCGTTAGCAGGGGCCGCGCGCGACAACGGAGCGCGGCCTTAACCCTGCGTTACCGTCGCCACGGCCCCTTACCCTTCCAACAGGGCCTTTCGATCATTCAGGGTAAACTCCGCCCGCATCTTTTTTTAATATTGGGTGCAGCGGTCAGCAGGGCTGAGCCCTGCACCCAGTATTAAGGCCGCCCGCCGTTGGCGGGCGCGCCGTGTTTTCCTTTCTTAATATTGACCTCCCCTGCCATGGCGTAGTCGCGAAAAGATGCGCTGCGCAGATTTTCGCGTCTTCTCACTGCGGTTGCAGGGGCCGCAGCCCCTGCCGCCCACCGCGCAGGTGATTCTTCTGTCGCGCGCGACAACGGAGCGCGGCTCTTAATACTGGCCAGCCGTGCCAACGGCCGTTGTATCCTTCGAACACACAGCTTGCCTCCCTTGGCAACACTATCGGATTAAGCCGACGGATCTGGCGATTTCGGTATCGAGACGAAACAGCGCCGGCCTTTGCCGCTTTCGAGCGGCATTTCGAAGAAGATAAGGACATAAGGACATAAGTAAGGATATAAGATCATCTGATAATACCACTGCGCCCACGCTTGCGGCTTTCCGATCGCTATGGCAGAAATGCCCCCGCCGATGCTTCGTGATGCTCAACGCGGCCCGCTTGACCTTCTGGGCACAAATGTTGCTCTGCGACGTGCAGTTGCCGGATGTTTCGACGTTGATTGGGGGAATTATGCCAGCCAGACGAATTTTCTCGATATTTCTCTTCGCATTTGGCGTAGCGGCGTTATCGCTGGTGGGCCTGGCGCGCGCGGCCGACAGCGACGGCGGCGACGCCGCCGCGATGAAGGAAATCAGAAGCGAGATGCGCCAGATGCGCGACGAGCGCAAGCGCGACCGCGAAGTAATTCGCTCGCTTGAGACCAAGGTTCAGCAACTCGAGACGAAGGATTCAAGGGGCGCGGCCACCACCCAGCAGCTGCAGAGCACCGATCAGAAGCTCAAGGAGACAACCCTCGAGCTTCAGCAGACCAACGCCCAAGTGAAAACTTTGCAGACCAAGGTCGATGCGCCGATCGCGTCGTCAGAGTTTGGCGATGCCGTTGGTCGATACCTCGGAACGCACTCGTTCACTGTGACCGGGGCGGCCGGCGGCAACTTCGCCTATGACCAGCAAAGCGGCGCCCTCGACGGCCTTCATCATGCGTCGCAGAACTCGTTCTTTTTCGACTGGGAGCCGATGATTCTGTACCGCCCGAATGACTGGATCCTGTTCCAGGGCGTGATCAGCACGGCGTTTGGAAGTACCGGGACGGGAGTCGACCTGTCGAGCGCTGATTTTCAGATTTTTCTTAACGACTATATGACGGTCGAGGCCGGGCTTTTCGACCAACCGTTCGGTGACTGGTACGAGACCCAGAGCGCGATGTGGATCAACCGGTTTGTCACGGCGCCGCTGCCGTTTGGAGTCGAGGCTGTCGTTCCGGGCGGGGAGATTGGAGTCCAGCTTCGGGGCGGCATGCAATTCGGCGCGCTCGGCCAGGATTTCGACTACACGGTATGGGGCGGAAACGGCCCCAACTTCAGCTCGAACGTCCCCGGCGCCTCGGTCTCAAGTCCAACCGCGGTCGCATACAGCCAGACCAACGGCAAATCGATCGGCGCGCGTTTTCGCATCTATCCGCTCCCTGTAGATTCTGAATTGGGCCGGCTCGAACTCGGAGCGTCCACCTACAACGGCAAGTGGGCAAATGGAAATTGGTTCAACTCGTGGGGCGTCGATTTCAACTACTTCATCGGCAACTTGCAGGCCCGCGGCGAATGGCTGGAATCGTACCGCCAAATGCCCATGGGACAGAGCACCGACCATCGCCAGGGATGGTATCTGCAAGCCGGTTACTTCCTGACCAATCTCAACGTCCCGGGCCTTCCCGACAAGCTCAACAGCTATCTCCATCGATTCGAGCCGCTGGTCCGCTATTCGGGAGTTAACCAGCACGGCGTTTCAACCGACGACATCAACGGCGCCACCGGCGTCGGCCAGGGCGGCTTCCAGGTCGGACTGGTTCCCGATTTCGGCATCAACGGGTCGCCGGCCACCTACGCGCCGCACGCTCGCGAAGTGGCGTTGGCCCTCGACTATTGGATCACACCATCGATCGTTTGGCAGAACGAATTTGACATCGAATTGCCGCGCGCAGGAGGAGTATTCGTCTCACCGACCGGCCACGAGACACCCGCGGGTTCGATTCCCAACGATCACGCCTTCCTAAGCCAATTCACGATCGGATTCTGAGCGGAGAGTCATAGCCATGAGAAAAATATTCGCGGCAATCGTACTTGCGACTCTTGCGATCGGATTGGCTGGCGCCCCCGCTTCGGCGGATGATAATGCCGGCGCGGCCGAGCACCGACGTCTGTTCCGGGAGGGTGCGCAGCTGTGGCCGGTGTACTGCAATACCTGTCATAATGCACGGCCGGGAGCCGAGAAGGCGCCCTATGAGTGGGATATGATCATCATGCATATGCGTACGATCGGAAACTTGCCGGCCGGCGACGTCAGAGCGCTAGCGGAATACCTCAAGGCCCGTTGAATCGGTTTGGGCAGCGCGCAATACTGAAAGGGAGGAATACGTGAATCGACTCATCTCAACCATTGGTGTGTGCGCGATCATCGCATGCGCGTTTGTGCCTGTGCGCGCCGCCGACATGGATGCCGCCAAGCAGAGCTACGGTACGTTTTGTGTCAAGTGCCACGGCCCCGGCGGCGAGGGCGACGGTCCTGCCGGGGCGACACTTGCCGTCAAGCCTCGCAATTTCACTGATTGCGCCTTAATGGGCAAGATGTCCGACGATATGCTGTTCAAGGTGATCAAGAGCGGCGGCGCCTCCGTAAATCTCAGCAAAGACATGCAGGCTTGGAGCACGGGCTTCGCGGACGACGAGATTCACGACCTCGTCGCCTACGTCAGGACCTTCTGCAAGAAGTAAGCGCGACCTCGATGCCCGATAGAAGTTCGATCGACGCGCTGCCGCGCGACTTGTGGTGGTTCCGCAAGAACGTGCCGTGCCTTGAAGCGTGCCCGGTCAAGACCGACGCGGGCCGCTACGTTCAACTGGTCGCCGAAGGACGCCTGCCCGAAGCATTTCGCGTCGCGCGATCGCCCAATCCGATCGCTTCCATATGCGGCCGCGCTTGCGGCGCTCCATGCGAGGACGCGTGCCGGCGCGGCAAGATCGATGAGCCCGTGACGATTCGCGCACTCAAGCGTTTTCTCACCGAACAATTCGGCCCCGAAGCACTCTCAGCCAGGGGAATCCGCGACATGATCGCCGGACCATCCGGCGGCGGCAGCGTCACTCCCGGTCATCTCGATATTCTCGGCGCGCGGCACGGAGCCGTGGCGTCGAAGCGCAAAGTCGCAGTCGTCGGCGCCGGGCCGGCCGGGCTGGCGTGCGCACACGATCTGGCCGTGATGGGCTACAGCGTGACGGTTTTCGAGGCGATGCCGCATGCGGGCGGAATGCTTCGATACGGAATTCCCGCCTACCGGCTTCCACGCGACGTGATCGACTGCCAGGTCGGCGAGATCGAAGCGCTGGGTGTCGAGTTTCGCTACTCGACGCCGCTTCGACCCGGCTTCGGAGTTCAAGAACTGAAAGCGCAGGGTTATGAAGCTATCTTTCTTGGCGTTGGAGCGTCGCGCGGCCGCGCAGTGCCCATCGACGGGGTCGATACCGACGGGGTGATCAAGGCGATCGACTACTTGCTCAATATCCATCGCGGCTTCCGCGTTCCGCTGGGCGGCAAGGTTGTCGTGATCGGCGGTGGCCTGGTCGCGATCGATGCGGCCCGAACCGCGGTTCGCACCCTCCTGCCCGGACTCGTCATGTCCCAAGAGGAAGAGCAGAGCGTCGCGGCCGGCACGATGCGCGTGGCGTTAGATGCGGCGCGCGAGGCGGCGCGGCGCGGTGCGCTCGAAGTTACGGTCGCGAGCCTCGAGTCCGAGCCCGAGATGCCGGCGATGAAATCCGCTCAGGGCCGCGAGGAACTCGATATCGCGCGCGACGAGGGAGTCACTTTTCTGCCCGGTTGGGGCCCCAAGCGAATCGTCAGCCGCGATGGCCACGCGGTCGGAATCGAATTAATCAAATGCGTCAGGGTATTCGATGAAGCGGGCCGCTTCCGGCCGCAATTTGACGAGAACGATCGCCGTGTCGTTGACGCCGACGGGGTGATCCTCGCCATCGGCCAGGCGCCGGACCTGTCGTTTATCAAGCCCGAAGACGGGCTCACCATCACGCCTGCCGGAACGCTCAAGATCGACCCTGTCACTCTCGAGACCGGCATCGCCGGCCTATTCGCGGGCGGCGACGCGGCCTTTCCGCCGGGTCTGCTGATCACCTGTGCACAGCACGGCAAGATCGCCGCCCGCGGCATCGACGCGTATCTTCGCGGCAAGCCGCTGGGCCAGCCCCGGCTGCAGGTCACAATCGAGGAGCTGCCGACCGACACCTACACGATGGTCGAACGCTACGAGCAGAAGCGTCGCGAGGTTCCGCTGGTTCCTCTCTCGCGCCGCACCGGAATCACGGAAGTCGAGTCCGTGTTAACTCCGAGCGACGCGCGCGAGCAGGCCCAGCGATGCCTCTACTGCCATATCCATCCGATCTACGACGGATCGGCATGCATCCTGTGCAATCGATGCGTGGACATTTGCCCGGAGGATTGCCTGCATTTCGCGCCCGCCGGGGAAATCGCCGATCAAGAGCGGGTTGCCGGCGTGATGACGGATGCGCAGACCCGCAGCGCTTTTCTCTACGACGAGGCCAAATGCATCCGTTGCGGCCTGTGCGCGATCAGGTGCCCGACCTCGGCGATCACCATGGAACGCTTTCAGTTCGAAGAGACGGCAGTCTGATGGATTTCGATCGGCGAAGAATTCTGAAATTCATCGGCAAAGGGTCGGTGTTGGCCGCCTTCCTTGGCCAGATCGGCGCTGCCGGCCGGGCGTTCTTTCCCAACGTGCTCTACGAGCCGCCGAGCCGCTTCAAGCTCAAGCGCCCCGGCGATTACCCCGACGGCTACACCCTTGACGAAGCGCACCGGCTCTATGTGATTCGTCAGAAGGATGCGTTCCACGTGATCTCCGCCATATGCACCCACCTCGGATGCAACGTGCAGTGGAAAGATACCGAGTTCGATTGTCCGTGCCACGGCAGCCGCTTTCATCCCGACGGCACGGTGATTTCGGGCCCGGCGCCGCGTGCCCTCGATTGGTTTGCGACCACCGTTTCGCCCGATGGGTTCCTCCAGGTCGACAGCGCACAGGAAGTTGCGCGTGACTTCAGGCTGCTCGTCGGCGCAAAAGGCAAGGCCTAAATCGGTGGGCGATAAGATCAAGGGCCTCTGGCGCAAGACTTCCTGGGCATGGTCCCCTGACAGCGAGCGCGAATCGTCCGAAGCGATCGTCAAGAACTTCTGGCTCCACTGGTTTCCGGCTAAAGTCGCGCGCGCCAGCATGGACTGGAACTACTCCTTCTGGCTCGGCACCGCGTCTGCCGCGCTGCTGCTGATCCTGACCGTCACGGGCGTGATGCTGATGTTCTTCTACGTGCCCTCCACCGAGCGCGCCTACGGAAGCATCAAGGATTTGCAGTACGCCGTCAGCTTCGGCCGCCTGCTCAGAAATCAGCATCGATGGGCGGCGGAAGGGATGGTCGCCATCGTGTACATCCACATGGCGCGGGTGTTCTTCACCGGCGCGTACCGCGGCACCCGGGCGGTCAACTGGGTGGTCGGGGTGGTTCTCTTTCTCTCGACATTGCTGCTGTCCTTCACCGGTTACCTGCTGCCGTGGGACCAGCTCGCATTCTGGGCAATCACGGTAGGGACCAGCATCGCGAAGCAGGCGCCGGTGGTCGGACCGACGATTCAGTTCATTCTTCTTGGCGGCCATGAAATCGGACAGCAGACCTTGCTGCGCTTTTACGTGCTGCACGTTTTCTTCCTGCCGGTCTTCGCGTTGGTGCTGTTCGCTTACCACATGTGGCGGATTCGCAAGGACGGCGGTCTCGCGGCGATCGAGCGCGTTCGCAACGAGCGCACGATGGCGCCAAAGGCCACTCCAAAGACCAAAAGTTACTCGCTGTTCGGAATTACGCCGGGCACCTCCGTGCAGGTGATGAGTTCGACCGGACTCGAACAGTCCGATCAGGTTTTCTCGTCGCCGAATATGTCGCGGCGAATCGCGCTGGTCTTCCTGATCGTGTTCAACATCACGCTGCTGGCCGCGTTGCTGTTCAATGCGCCGCTGGAGGGTCTCGCCAATCCGTCGGTGACGCCCAATCCCGCGAAAGCGCCGTGGTATTTCGTCTGGCTGCAGGAGCTGGTCGCTTCAACGACGGTTCGCATGGGAGGGTTTACAGTCAGCGGCGCGTTGCTGGGCGGAATACTGCTGCCCGGATTTCTCCTCGCCGTGCTTACCCTATGGCCCTGGATCGATCGTTCTCCACTTCGGACCGAAGGGCGATGGCTCGCACCCGAGCGCAGGCGGCAGAACGCAACCTTCGCCGTCGCGACGCTTTTGGTCATCGTGCTGATCATGGTCGGGGTTTACCTGCGCGGTCCCTACTGGCGGATCTACTGGCCCGGCCAGCCGCGCCCCGAGATGCCGCGTTTTTATTGAAATGGCTGAAATGGAAGAAAAGGGCGACAAGAACGAATCGTTCGAGGCGAAGGACTTCGGCTGGCTGGTCGCGATGTCGATCCTGTTCTTCGCGCTTGTCGTGGTCGGCTTCTGGTTTGAGTTCAGCACCGATTGGGGATCTTATCAGCAGGAGTTTCCTCAACTGCTTGGCCACTATGGCAAAGTCGAAGACGCGCGCGACTTCCGCGCGGGCATCAAACAGATCTGGATACCCAAGATTGGCGTCACCGATCGCTGCATCACGTGCCATCTCGGCTACGAATGGTCTTCGGTTCTTCCGGCCACGATCGCCGAGCCGCTGAAACCGCATCCGATGAACGATTGGCTGGTGAAGCATGAATTCGCGCGATTCGGATGCACGCCATGCCACGGCGGCGACGGATCGGCAACGACTCTCGCGGGATCTCATCAAGGCGGACGGGGATGGGAAGATCCAATGCTCTCGCGCGCACTGGCGGGACAAAACGGGCTCACGATGAACGAGATGATTCAGATGCGATGCAATTTTTGCCATCGCCATGATGTCGCGACGCCGGGGATGGAAGAGATCAATCTCGCCAAGCAGCTCGTCATCAAGAAAAAGTGCCTGATCTGCCATGTCGTAGAAGGGCGCGGCGGCGTCACCGGACCCGAGCTGACCTACGAGGCCGACCGGAATCCCGAGTTGCTGAGTTTCGCGCACGTGCACGGCGAACGCACGATGTTCAATTGGAACGTGCAGCATCTGACCCAGGCGAGCGTAGTTTCGCCGAACACGCAGATGCCCGATTTCAACATGAAGCCCGAGGAATCGAGAGCGCTGACGCTCCTCCTGTTGAGCTGGCGGCGGCTTCCGTATCCCCCGGAATACATCCCGGATCCCCAAGTGGCCGCAGCGGCGATGCAACCGTCGCCTACATCAACCGCGACTCCGACGCCTATAGCGCGTTGAGCATGCCGAGTTAAATATGGTTGGGTGAATCGATGAAGCTGAAAGTGTTGGCGTCAATGTTTGCGCTAGGCGCCGCGCTGTCCGTCTCGCAGCCCGTGCTATCTGCGGGCAATGACGTGAGCGACGGGCACCGCTATTTCGTTCGGTACTGCGCGTCATGCCATGGTCTGGACGGTCTCGGAGACGGTCCGGTGGCGAAGAGCCTGTCCACGCCGCCGACAAGTCTCCGCAAGCTCGGCGACAAATATGGCGTGCCACTGCCGGCGCATCGCATAGCCGAACTGATAGACGGCCGAGATACACCCAGAGCGCATGGGACTCGCGAGATGCCCGTATGGGGAGAGCGCCTTTACGAGCTTGGTCAGGGTGAAAGGGGTGAATACGGGATCGGGGAGATAATCGGCAAAATAATCGCCTACCTCAACACGATTCAGGATCGCCGAATGGCGCTGCGATAACGCTGCGCACGCGCGGTCTCACCGGGCGCCTGAGTTGCGATGTTCGCAAGGCATACGATGCAGCAGGTGTTCGAGCGCATCGTCGATTTCAGTGACAAGATATTCGCGCGGTCGGGTGGTGTCGATGCGCAGATGGTTTTGCGCCGCAATCTCGGCAAGCGGCTCGAACTCGGCGCGCTGCCGCTCGTACACCTCTGTTGTAGCGTCTGACAATTCACCGTGTATCGATCCGCGCCGCTCCAGCCGGCGTATCGCTTCGTCTTCGCTGACTACACATTCGACGAAGAGCACCGCCGCGCCGCGCCGCGCTGCTGTCGCCAGGGCGAGCTGCCGATCGGCAGACGCCTTGAACGTCGCGTCAAGAATTGCTCCGCGGCCGTCGCCCAGGAGGCTCTCCGCTTCGCCGAGCATCGCGTCATAGGTGATTCTCGTAAACCTGCCGGAATATATGTCCGTTCCGTAATCCGTGCGGACGTGCTCGTGCGCGGAGACTGCCGCCAGGCGCTTGCGGACGCGGTCCGAGTTGATGATTTTGAAGCCTTTGCGATGCTGAAGCATGCGGGCGACGGTCGATTTGCCCGTGCCCGAAAGCCCGCACACTACGATCAGAGCCGGCGATCCGCCACGCGCATAGCGCCACGCAAGCTCGAAGTAACTACGCGCGAGCTGGCAGGCGCGCTCGCTGTCCGCCGCGCCAACCTCGCGCTCGAGGCTTCTCAGGCTCTCGACCTTGCCGCGCACGCATGCGCGATAGCACTTGTAGAACGGGACGAACACGGCAAGCTCTTCGTCGCCGATGATCTCGGCGTAGGCCTCGACCAACTCCTCGGCGAGCCGAGGCGCGCCGAGCCGCTCGAGGTCCATCGCCAGGAATGCGATCTCCGAAGCGACGTCGCCGTAGCGCAGTTGCTCGCTGAACTCGACACAATCGATCACATCAATTTCGTTTTCGTGGTCCGCAATGCAGACGTGCTCGGCGCGCAAATCGCCGTGGCCTTCGCGCACGCGGCCCTCGCGCGCCCGCTCATTCAATGGCCGCCAATGAGCCGTGATAAAGGCGCGGCAGAAGGCGTCGATCGCCGTGAATTGGTCTTGGCGAAGCGTGTGACCGATAAAATCCTGGTTCTGCGCGATGTCCTCGATCACGCCGCGCCAGATTGCCGCGGCTGAACCGTAGGTCCATCCACGATTCGACGGCGCGCTCGCATGAAATTCCGCGATGCGCGCCGCAATAGCGCGAATCGTGTGGCTCTCCACCTGGCCCGCGGCGAGGAGCCGATCGAGCATTCGGTCTTCGGGCAGCCGGCGCATCTTGACCGCGTACTCGACGGCTTCGGGATGCTCCACGCGAACCTCGGGTCCGAGCACGAAGGAGTCCGCACGCTTAAGAATCGCGAACACGCCGAGGTACACACGCGGCGAAAGACGCGCGTTCAGACGCACCTCCTCGGTGCAGTAGTGGAACCGATGCGCGAGCTTGGAACAATCCAGGAATGCAAAATGAACCGGCTTCTTGACCTTGAAAACCGTCTCTCCGGCGACAAAGACGTAAGATATGTGCGTCTGCTTGAGTTCGACGCGAGCGGGCGAATCCGGGTAGAACCCCGGCCGCATCATTGCCTCGACCAGCGTCGAGACGCCACCGGCGCAATGTCCGTCAGGCCTCGGCGTCTCGCATGGTTCCATCATTTCACCCGGGTCCGCGCATCGCTCCCGGCTGCTCGCCGTGCTCAGGCTCGTGTGGTCAGCGCCTCGAGCACGTCGCCCGTGGTTATCACGCCGGCGAGCTTACCATCTTCCAGCACTGGCAGCCCTCCGATCTTCCGCTCGCGTAGCAAGCGCGCAGCCTCTCGAATATCGGTCGACGGCGTTACAGTTATCAGCGCTTCGCTCATCGCCTTGCCCGCCTCGGTTTGATCCAAAAACCCGGTGTGCTGGCGGATGTCGCGGTCGGTCACAATTCCGATCGGGACGCCGTCATTCAGGATCGGCACGCATCGAAAGCCTCCCAAGTGCATCTTTGTTGCGATGGAGGAGAGCTTCTCGTGCGGAGTCGCGGTCACCGGATTTTTCGTCATCCAAGTGCCGACCAAGTCGTTTTGCGCCGGAGTGCAACGCACGGTCACCACCGGCAGGTGGATTCGCGCAAGACGACTTCGGCGATGCTGCCAAGGAAAAAGCGCTTGAAGCCGCGCCGCCCGTGCGTGGCCATTATGACCACGTCGGCGCTGGTCTTCTTTTCGGCGCTTAAGATGGTGCCGGCCGGCTCGCCGGTATGGGTCAGGAGTTCGTACTTGAGCCCGGCCAGCCGCTTCTGTGCGATCTCGAGCAGCTTGGCGCGAGCAGTCTCTTCCTGCCCCTTGTAGAGGTCAACATAGATGGGCATTCCCGTCGGCGCGAGGATCATCGGAACCACGTGCAAGACAAATACAGTGCCGCCGTTTTCGCGGGCGAAATCCGCGGCGGTATCGAGTGCTTGCATCGAGTTATCGTCGAAATCCACCGGGTAAAGAATCCTGCGAAATGGATATGCCATAAGAATGTGCTCCTTCGTGGCGTGCCGCGCACTCACTGCACTAGCGAATGCCGTGCCATCCCGGTTTGGTTTTTCGAGGCTCGCAATGACGATTCGATCGCCTCCCGCGCTGACCTGTATCCGATCGCAGCACTCACAAATTTCCGTGCTAAAGCATTGTTCAGCGAGCTTCTGGCAGTCAAGTGACGCTCCAATCACTCTGTAACCTTTATCGGTTCCGGGCGTCTTGATGTCGATGACGGTATCTTCCCGTTAATTTATGAAGCTTATCGCTTCAATATCGTTTGCTGCGGCCCTGTTAATGCTGGCGCTGACTCTGCCGGCGCAGGCTCAGGCGAATTCAGTAGTAGTGCCGTCCGCTAACAGCGAAAGCGAAACCCAGAGCGCTCCATCCGGGGCCGAAACAGCTAAACCGGCGGCTGCCGCGACGGGGAAGCCAGCGGCTCACAAGGCCGCTCACACCAAGAAGAAAAAGTCCTCCTTCATGCATAAAATGCGTGACAAGGCCGTGCTGCAAGTTCAAAAGCTGCTTGGCTCGAAACAGGAACCAAAACAGCAATAACGCCTGATCATCCCTCAAGAGCCTCGATCCTCTCGCAGGCACTCAGTTTAGGGAAGCCCTGCATCGATCGTGAAGATGTATCGGTTCGCGTCATTTCGCAAATGTCGATGCGGCTGACGGGAAGGGTGAGACAGGGTGCGTTCACCCTGCAGCTCACAAAAGTCTTCACCTTCATTGCGGCCCGCACCATCGACGCTTAGCCGCCGATGGCAAGCGAATTGCACGCTCACCAACTGACTGGCTTGGAGGACAACCATGCAGATTGTCAACCTGATGACCTCGGACCCCATCGTAATCAACCCTGATGACACACTGGCGAACGCAAAGGCCGTTATGGACGACGGCCGGTTCAGGCGTTTGCCGGTGGTGGAGGCAGGGCGGCTCGTCGGGATCCTCACCGAGCGCGATATACGCGAGCACATCGGCTACCTGGGATCCACGCGTGTGAATGCTGCGATGCGCACGGCGGTTGTCACCCTCACGCCGTATAACACGGTGGAAGACGCGGCCCGCCTGATGCTGAAGCACAAGATCGGTGGGCTGCCGATTGTCGCCGACGGCAAGCTGGTCGGCATCGTCACCACGAGTGATTTGCTAAGGGCGTTCTTGCTGGTCGTTGCCGGCACCAGCAAGATCATGAACGGCTAAGGGCACGTAACTAGAAACGAATCGCGAAGAGGAATCGAATGAAGCAGATCACTGGCAACCCACCCCGCAAGGGACTCGCCCGGAGCCTCGACCGCCGCGGCGTGCGCTCCAACATGAGTCCGCCCGTCGCACAGAAGCAGCGCGCACCCGAAGATCCCTCCGTTTGCGACAGCTGTGGGAGCATTTATACGGCCAAAACCTGGCGGCGCAATCGGCCGCTCCCCGCCAAACTGATCAACGCGGCGGCATGGACTATCTGCCCGGCGTGCAAGCAAGCGAAAAGTGGCGAGTACTTCGGCCGCGTGTTGGTGCGCGGCTCGAGCGCAAGCGCAAACCTGGACGCGATCCGCTCGCGGATCGCCAACGTCGAACGGCGCGCCGAATTCACTCAGCCCGAGCGGCGAATTGTCTCCAGCAAATGGGACGGCGCGACGCTCGAGGTGCTGACCACGTCGCAAAAGCTCGCGCATCGTATCGCCCGCGAACTGCAGAAAGCTTTCGGCGGACGCGCGCGTTACACGTGGTCTGACCAGGACGGCGCCCTCACGGCCATCTGGCAGGGTGAAACGCGTCTGCCGCGCGCCTGATCACTCGATTCCGTACTTCACGATCTTGGCGTAGAGCTTCTTGCGAGAGATCTTCAGCAGCTTGGCAGCCTGCACCTTGTTGCCTTCAGTCGCATCGAGCGCGCGGCGGATAAGGGCGTGCTCGGCATCGGCGAAACTGCCAATCGGATTTCCCCTGGCGACGGGCACGCGTTCGGCGGCGCGCGAACCGGCGATCGATGCCGGCAGGTCCTGCAATCGGATCACGGGCGAGCGGCTGAACGTGAATGCGGTCTCGATCGCGTTGGCAAGTTCGCGCACATTGCCCGGCCACAAATACCGTCGCATGGACTCGATCACTTCGTCCTCGGCCCCCGTGACCGGAATTCCCCGCATCTGCCTTGCGTTGAAGAGCTCGATGAAATGTTCGACCAGCAGCGCAACATCCTCAAGGCGCTCCCGCAGCGGCGGTATATGAATGACGCCCGCCTGAAGACGGTAGTAGAGGTCGTCTCGAAGGCGCCCCGCCTTCACCTCCTCTTGGGGATCGCGGTTGGTCGAGGCGATCAGGCGCACGTCCACTGCAATCTCTCTGGTCGAGCCTACAGGACGCACCGCGCGCTCCTGAATGGCGCGCAGCAGCTTGCTCTGCGTGTCGGCGCTCATCTCCGTGACCTCGTCCAGGAACAGGGTTCCGCCGTCAGCCGCGCGGAACAGCCCCAGGTACTCGGCGTTCGCTCCGCTGAACGCGCCGCGCTTGTATCCAAACAGCTCGCTTTCGATCAGGTCCTTGGGTACAGCCGCGCAGTTGAGCGCGACGAACGGCGCCCCCGGCTGCGGGCCGCATTCATGAATAGCGTGCGCTACCAGCTCCTTGCCCGTGCCGCTCTCGCCGACGATTAGAATCGTGCCGCGCGTGACGCCAGCCGCTTCCACCCGGTCGTACAGCTGCCGCATCGACGAACTGGCGCCGACCATCCCGTGAAACCGGCTGCGAGAATGATTTGGAAGCGCTCCGGCCTCGCGTTCGAGCGCCAGGATTCGCGCTCCGGAGACGGCGGTCTTCGACCGGAAGTAGGTATCCGCGAGCACGACCATTCGGATATGACTTAGCTTGTCGAACGACTGGTACGTCTGCGGCGTTAGTGGCGGGAACGACGGAAAGGCGGTGGCCGCGCTCTCCTCGAAAAGGTGGATCGAGACGATCAGTTCCGAGAATGGCACCCCGCGTTCGGCGAGCTGTTCCCCGATTCGTGCGACGTCGGCGCCGAAGGCGTCCATGTCTTTGTCGAGCAGATCCTTCAGCGTGGCATCGAGTTCGCTGCCGAAGATCTCCATGAATTCCGTCTTCGTCAGCGCGCGGCTGTCGGCAAAGTGCAGCACGTAGAGCTGGTACCAATGCTCCAGCACGTGGTCACGATTTTTCTGGACGGACTCCAGGACCGGACGGAGTTCGTCGAGTTCCGTGTCCCACAGCAAGTGAAAATAGCGTGGCCCCCCGCTGGGCAGAGAAGCAGGAGCCGGTGGGTTGGTGTTTGTCTTCATTTCGTTGGCTTTCCGGGTAAACTGGCTCGAAAGGCGTCAAACCGGTTAAAAACTGCGTTCAGCGGGGACAATTCTTTCTTAACATATGTCCCTCCAAAAACCAAAATCGTCGGATTTCTGCGGCGTTTTGCCCGAGCAATTGCGTTGGCATGCTTCAAGCAAGAGCTGAGGTGTCAGATTGCCAGCGTGGCAAACCAATGCTCCAGCAGCACAATCGACTGAAGCTCGCATCAAGCTCCTCGCAGCGCAAAGTAAGCCGCAAGTCCGGGCCCCGGATTGCGCTTGCCTCGCAGGTGGACCCGGCAGGAACCGCGGGCGAAAGCCGTGGGGCGATAGCGGTTTTTTCGCGCGACGAATCGGTCGTGAAGATAATCGCCGAGGGCGTGAGCAATTCCTGGGTCATCGCGAAATTTGCCGATCCGCATGAGGGGCACGCATTTCTACTGAAGCCGGACGTCAAGATGGTTGTAATCGACGACGAAGCTCTCGAGGAATCGACGCGCGGCTGGCTTCTTGACCAAGTGCGGAAACACGCCCTCCACGCACTTGTAGCCTATATCGCCGCGGTTCACAGTCCCGAGATCGAACGGCGCGCGCGTTCATATAGCGTCCAGTACTACACCTCGAAACCGATGGATCGAGAACGCACGCTCAGCGTTTTGCGTTCGTTCGAGCACGCGGCTCATTAGGCCGCCAAATAACTGCTTGGCTTGGCGCTGCGGGCGAAGCCGCTAACGGATAAGCGCTCGCGGGTCGCGTCACTTCTGCTGGATGTTCTCGACGTATTGCGCCATCGATTCGATTCTTTTCTTCACCTCGGCATCGCTTTCGGGCGTGAACTCCTTGCCCGGTTTCTGAAGGGTTGTCCCCCAAAAAGGCATCTGGAGTCGCGCGTGCGAAGGTATATTCTTGCGGCCGTCGATCGAGTCCACGACCTCATCGAAGGGAAATTTTCCGCCATTTTTCCTTGCCATCTGAGTGAGGTCGTTCGGCGGCGGGTTCATCGGAATGGTCAAGCGTGAGGGGCCGTCGCCCTTACCGCCAAGCCCATGGCACGCAGCGCAGTAATTTTGGTAATCCTGTATTCCGGACTGCGCCGCGGCGGGCCGGGCGGTAGTCGCGAGCACCAGGATCAGTAACAGGAACGCCGGCGACGCCTGCGCCGTTGCGGTGAGTACCCTGCTTAGGAGCGGAATCGCGACGCGATCATCTCGGCCTGTCATTGTGCGGGATCCTTTCATTGCTAGTTTGAAATTACCCTTATATCCAGGCCATTAGGCGCTCTTTGCCTCTTTTCAGCAACCGTACGGGGACACGGGAGAGGCGCCCGTGAATCATGACGCCAACGGCACCGCCGGGTGACGCGATCGGCTGCATGATTCATTTTCGGCCTATGCCCACCGGACCGCAAAAGCGCGAAAAATCTTGTTTATGAGAGGAAAAATGGTGGAGCAGAAGGGATTTGAACCCTTCGGAGACCCCCAAAAACCCAAGAACTCTGGGCGCTGACTGTGTCCTGAAGTGGCCGGATTGGTCCAGTTTGCCCCTCGGTGGGGCAAAGTCTCGCTGGCCCCGCGACGATTCCGGGAGCCGCCGAACCCCTCGGCGCCTAAGGACCTCTCGCAACGGGCGGGCGGCCTAAACACTGGCGTGTCCAAGCCGAAAGTCCGGTCTTGTCCGCAGAGGCTCGTCCGAAGTGCCATGGGGCTACGGTCGCTGGCTTGACCAGCGACCATCGCCCTCAGTCATCGCGGCCTCAGTTGACACGCGTACGCGCGCTGCCACCGAATTTCTTGTAATCGGCCCGCCCCCTCCCCCCCATTACTTTAAGTAGGCAAAGTAAGGGAGCGGGCCTGCACTGGCACTTAGTCTTGCTCCGGATCACCGCCTCCTTCCAGATATGGTTTCAAGATCTCGAACGCCTTCGGGATCTTATCAAATGCAATTGACATTTCGGCTTCGGCGACATCGATCAGCTTGCGGGAACTCATTTTGCTTTCGCTCACGGCGAGCTCCTCGATAGCCTCGAGGTCAATTTCGCACAGTTCCAAGGGCCACTCAGTGGCAGAGAGACCCCGAGCTGATTTCAGTTCCCGGAGCTGATGCTGGTATTGCTGAGCACATTCTTGGGTTCTTTCGTGAAGCTTTTTTGCCTCTGCGGCAAAACATTTAAGCAGCATGTTATGACCTCGTGCGTACTTGCTCCTCGAAATGCTTTCGCAGGTCAGCGCCAACGACCGCAATTCGCTGAGGTTCGAGGAGATGTTGCCGCGTGCCCTGACCAGAAGTGCAGCAAATGTTCCAACGGCGGTCGTGTCTCTCCATCGAGCGGTTGGATTGAAAGCTCGGAGCATACCTTTGAACTGCAGGATCACTTCCGTCAAATCGAGCCGATGCTGGGCACGTGAGATCAGGTCGTCAGCACTGGAGTTGAGACCTGCGTGCAATTTTCCAAGGAAGTACCAGAGGCTCATTGTGTGCTCCGGATCGGGCGTGCCTCGGCCTTCAGCCTCTTTGTCAGTACCCGTGCCCTTTGGGGAATCCAAACCGAGCCAGAAAGTCGCCAGCTTCCTTCCGGCCGACCCTGCGGGTAGGCATTCAAGGTATTGCTCGGGCGTTTCGACTCGTTCAAGCAGATCGAACCAATCGGAGATGAATCCTCGGGGTAGCGATGATCTTTCCAGAGCCCCGATGCTCTTTTTGCCTTTGGCCTTCAACTCCCTTGCTCCGCATTCGGATCGAACAGACCATCTTTTGTCTCCGATTCTGGAAACGACTGTTCCATATCGTGCAGCCTCCTCAAGTCGCGAACCTCCAAGGCCTTGATCAGGCTGTTCGCGAGGTTGCAAATTGTCGTGCCGGCGTTTGGTGCGAGCTCGCCGCGGCGTACTTGGTTAATCGTGGCAACGAGAAGCGGAACCAGGTCGCTCACGGTCTCGGCAGCAAATTCAGGCGCATCGATTGGCAGCGAAGACGCCCGATTGCCCCGGCCGCCAAGGGCTTGGGCAGCCCGGAGTTCCTTTGCCTTCGCTGGATTATGAAAGAAGCAAAAATCGGAGCCCTCCCGAACCCTTACGGAGCAGGGGCTGCCGTCGGACTTGGCCGCCCTGCACGTTAATTTCCTTTGGTCACTCTTCCGATTCACTTCCACGGTCCTCCTTCACTTTTAGCCGATAACTTTTTGAACTCCAGCTCTCGGACAGGGCGAGCATCATATCTATTGTTTGCAACGATCCCTGTCGGTCTTTGACTGGTGGCAGCTCCTTCCAGCCGGGAAACTGATACGGTTCGCCGCGGTCGGATTGGCGTTCCCAATTCATTAGGATCGAATCGTCGATCGATCCGATCAAGTCGATGATCTCGCTTGTCCTCAGCTTAGGCATCGTCCGATTCTCCTGCGCCATGCGTCCATATATCGGATGCGGAATCTTTCTGAGCCGCCCGGTCTTCGATTTCGTTCGCAAACGTCAAAAGTCGATCGAAGAGACAGAGCACCGCTCGCTGGGCGTAATATATTGGGATGGTCTGGTGGTCAGTTTCAGACCGACGCTTTTTTTCCAGAATCATGCGCTGGATGAAAGGCAACACACGAAGACTTTCTCGATCGGAAAGCTGCTCGAGAGTGGTTTCGCCGCCCGTGTTCTTCGCGCTCAACGGTCGTTCTATGTGGCTCATTTTCAAAATCTTACCTCGCTGAAAAATTCCACGGCGTGTTGATCAAGCCGCGGTGTTGATTGCTTCGGCCGGGTCTCCGGCAGTCCGGGCTATGTCTGGCTAGAGGAAAAGTTTTACTTGGTAGGTCGCCGCGAATACGAATTCGCCGCGGTGCAGGCCAATTGACCTGCTCATTCTTTGCGTGTGCTGTTATAGTTACTACAGTGTTGAGTAATTGTCAAATGTTGTGGATCGGCCAGCCATGATCAGGCGGCTTCCCTTGGTTGACTGTCAGTTGGTGCAGTAACGTGGTTGTCAGCGCCACTCCGGACTCCATCGGCGAACTTCACGCCAGCACGAACCAGGGGCAATAGCTGAACGCCATTGAGGCGGCGCCAGCTCGAGCGATTAAGCCCGACCAGCCTGCATGCGCGCACCTGACTCAGCCCGCGCTGCTCGACCAGTCGAGCAACCGCCACCTTCCGCGCCACAGGCTTCAGACGTTTTTTCCGAGCAGGTCCTTCAGTGCTGCGTTGTCCAGCATCGCCTCGGCCAGCAGCTTCTTCAGCCGCCGGTTCTCATCCTCCAGCGACTTCAACCGGCGCGCCTCCGAGACCTCCATCCCGCCGTACTTCACTTTCCACTTGTAGATCGTAGCCATTACACACAAGCAGCAGGACCAGCGCCTGGTTCCCTGCTTTGAGCGCGATCTCGAGCGCGGAGGGCACGCGCCGCTGACCAATCTCCAGTCTGCGATCTACCTGCAGCGGCTGGCCTGCCTGGATCCAGCGCTCGATGTCGTAGAGGCGGTTATCGCGACACAGGCGGTGTAGCTCCGCCAGCGCTGTCGGATCGTTGGTGGTCCGTGCAATTGGCCTGGTTGCGGTAGCATCCGGATCGGTGCGCGGGTCGACAAATTGGACGGTCGGCATCAGCCGTATATACCCAACCCTGGTCGACCGAGGCGAGGAATGGAGCCAAGCCTACGAATGAAGAGGTCTACTTGCACGCCTACGTAACTCGCGCTCGCGATGAGGGCCAGTCGGCAGGGCAGGGGGGTGTCTTGTCCCGTTTGCGGTCTGCTGGGTGGCGCGGCTGGTGTCTCGCGGAAAACTGCTCCGAGGGAAGTGTAAAAATTCGGTTACAGCGTGATCTATGTCGGACGCTCTGAGCGGGTCAGAGTTTGACGTGCAGATTCTAAGTGAGAAGCGGTCCTGGCTGACGGAATCGCGCCGCTCCCGGCTTCGCTGCCCCCACTTCGCTCTCGGGTCGCCGCTTGGCTGCTTAGCTGCGGCGCCACGTCCGGTAACCGAGGGAGACGGGCATCGCGATGGCGGTCGCGGCCGGGATCGCTCTTGGTTTGCTTGGCTTCGTGGCTTTCCTGGTCAGCGCGAGCGCGGCGGCGTGGCGGCGGTTCATTCCTCGCGATTTAACAAATACAATCGTAAAAAGCGAAAGCTCGCGCGATTCGGCGACGTCGATGACGCGAGAAGCGCGGTCGGCCGAAGCGAAGCGGGGCGCGGAAGCGGAGACGTCGGAGCACTTGATTTAGGAATCGGGGGAATTAGAGATGGATGCGCAGCCAAAATACTGGGAAGCGAATACTCGTTGCAAGCTCGGCGATCGTAGAGCGATTCGTATCGAAGGGGCGGTCTTTATCGTTCGCTGTATCAGGGAAGGCCAGAGCGGATCAAAGACCCCTACGATACCCAATATGAAGCAATCTATTAAAGTACCCGATGGCGAATGCGATTGGATAATTGAGAAAGCGGAATGATCACGAGGTCATCCCGCGCATCGCAATTACGGCCCCGGTCTCACGAAGCTCAACAGATAAAGAGCGTTACCGCCGTCACGACCGAGAGAAGCTCGATATGCACACCTGGCTGATCGCTGTTGAAGATCGGAGCAACAGAGATGATTTTACTCGGCTTCACTAAGCAGTTCTCTCAGCCGACCATACCGATCTGCCACGCGAACGGCCATGACCGCGGGTTCTTGCCGTTACCATGCTGAGCGTAATTGGCGCCAATGGACGCTCTTGGAGCAATTTGGTAGAAGGGGCCCGCTGGCTGGGTGGACTCCCCCGTTTACCAGTCGGCAGCGGGCTGGCGTGTCACTCCGCTGGCCCGTTTTTTTTACTTTCCCTTGAAGCGAAGACAGACCTGAAGGGGCGTTATTCGTTTCGCCTATCGCAAACCGCAAGGCCGCGAGCACGCTCGCGCTCGATCACGATGTCGCAGTGCAGCGGGCACAGTTCGATCTGGCGAACGTGGCGGCCAGCGGTATCGACCTTTTCTGCGATCAAGGTCGCGCGCTTCAGACATCCGCGAGCTTTGCACCGCGAAACGTAGCCGCATCGGTAGATGCGAACCGCTGTCGGCGCGGGATCGAAATCGGGTTGCAACATAAGGCGGGGCGCGGGTGTCTTAATGTCAATTCCTATTTTTTCTTGAGGGCATCTTTAATCAAATCGCGCCGATGTTCGTCCTGTTCGTTTTTAATGGCCTTTTGAGCCAGCTTGTTTCGCTCAGCGAACGGAAGAGCCAAACAGTCATGGCAGACTCCGCTTTTAGCGAGGGCTTCGTCAGGGTTGATGCCGAGTTGCCTTTTGAGCATCTCTCGCGCTTCGGGGCTGAGCGGAAACTGCTCAACCTTGGCGTCAATCGATGCCTTGCCGCATAGAACGCATTTCATAGAGATTCTCTTGACCGGGAAGCGTCGATCAGTTTTCTAAGCGACCATAGAC
>Ga0097691_1000130_pt1 | contig 68460 bp, 59 predicted proteins | sample NGESurdeep072012_8_FD_72858 | JGI IMG/M metagenome (GOLD analysis project Ga0097691, IMG submission 72858) | Arctic peat soil microbial communities from Barrow, Alaska - NGEE Surface sample 210-1 deep-072012 | ecosystem: Environmental > Terrestrial > Soil > Wetlands > Peat ...
AGAAGCGCTCTAGAATGACACAAGAAAGAAGCGGCGGAACTCGGGATGACACAAGAAAGAAAAGTGGCGCGGAACGCAAGATCGTAACTGGGGCGAGGGATCGGACGGGGAGACTAGCAAATCGGTTCTTTGGGGAACTTTGATAGTGTTCGAGGAGGTGGGCTGTGGCGGTATGCTTGGCCTCAACACGCAGTTAACGCGCAGTTAACACGCAGCCAGGTCCCGCCGTCTGTCTAGCATCCTCATCACCAAGCATAGCCGGAAGGTGCAGGTCAGGGCTGTCGGAAGGAGAGCGCGTGCGCCCTAGTTTGCGGAGTGGCGGGATCGTATTGGCGACGGCTATTGCGGCCACATTGTGGCTTTCGACAATGCGCGGAGTTTTGCGCGCGGGAGTTGGCGCGCTGATTGCGGATCGGGTGCTGGGGCAAATCGATTTCATCAAGACCGCGGTGAACTTTGTCGACGCGATCGGAATGCACGCGCCGGCGGGAGTGGCGATCGACCAGTGGGCCGGCCACGTGCTGGTGGCGGACACGCAGAACAATCGCGTACTGGGCTGGAAGAGCACTGCGGCGTTTGTATCCGGTGGCGCGGCAGACCTGGTGATTGGGCAGCCTGATTTCAATTCGTCGGGATGCAATCAGAATGCGTCAGCGCCGGATGCGACGCGGCTGTGCCAACCGATCGGAGTCGCGGTTGACGTATCACATAACGTGTACGTCGGGGATACGCTGAACAACCGGGTGTTGGTATTTGGAGATCCGTTTGCGGCGCTTTCCAGTAAAAATCAAACGAACGATTTCGCGGCGTTCGCGATATTCGGGCAAACCGGGAGCTTTATCACGAATGCGAGTGGGCTAAGCGCCAACAGTCTAAATGGTCCACAGGGCGTGGCGGTCGATGCGAACGGCAATCTGTTCGTTGCCGACGTGAGTAATAATCGGGCGCTGGTGTTTTTCTCTCCGATTCCGATGACCAAGGTGAGCGGGCCGCCGGGGAATTTCGGCGACGCGACGGCGGACGTGGCGATTGGACAGCCCAACCTGGTCAGCGGAGCTTGCAACCAGGGCGGCGACGCGACTCTCACGACGCTGTGCACGGCGCCGTTTTTCGGGGTGGGGATTGCGGTCGATGGCGGCGACAATCTCTACGTCGCCGACACGAAGAACAATCGGGCGCTGGAATACAATGGCCCGTTCGGCTATCGGCAGACCAATAATGCTACTGCAGACCTGGTTTTCGAGGGAAACAATTTGGCGCAACCGTCGGGGGTCGCGGCCGATTCGAACGGGAATTTTTACGTTTCATCGGAACCTCATAACCAGGTGTACGAGTATACGCAGCCGGTACCGCTGGCCAGGGCGGACCTGCTCAACCTGATGATAGGACCCGGGGTGCAGAATCCAAACGCCGGGACGCTGCAATTCCCGATGGGGCTTGGGATCGATGCGGTCAATAATCTCTACGTCGCCGACCAGGCGAACAATCGGGTGCTGGAGTTCAATGAGGGCGGTTCGCCGGCAAACAAAGTGGCCAACGGCGCGGGCGGGCAGATCGATCGGTCGCACAACGCGCCAAACTACGTCGATGCGGTAGGCGAGGACGCGCCGGGCGGAATCGCAGTGGACGCGTCGTCGGACCCGCCGCATCGCCATCTATATGTCGCCGACAGCGTGAACAATCGCGTGCTCGGATGGAATGACGTGTCGTCGTACGTCAGTGCGCAGCCGGCGGATATCGCGTTGGGACAGCCCGACCTTTTCTCGTACAAGTGCAATAACGGCGCGGCGGGAGGCGACGTGGCCGGACTCGGCCCGGACAGCCTGTGCGGTCCGGCGCGCATGGCGGTCGATCAGAAGGGAAATCTGTACGTGGCGGATTCGGGCAACAATCGCGTGCTGGTGTACAACACGCCGTTCAACGCGGCCAGCGGCGAGCCGGGCGCGGGCGACGGGTCGGCGGATTTTGTTTACGGACAGGGCGGGGCATTCACAACCAGGAACTGCAATCTCGACGGCGCGAGTGCGACGACCTTGTGCAATCCGGCGGCGGTGGCGCTCGATGGCGCGGGCAATATCTACATAGCGGACGCGGGGAACAATCGCGTGCTCGAGTTCGCGAAAGCGGGCAATCCGCCGGTCGCTTCGGATGCGCTTGCGAATCGGTCCTACGGACAGGGGGCGGTGTCTGATTTCTCCGACACGCAATGCGCGGACGGCGTGGGGCAGGATCCGTCGCCAAGCAATCACGGGATGTGCAATCCGGGCGGCGTGGCGCTGGCTATGTCGGGGAATCTGTTTATTGCGGACTCGAGCAACAACCGGGTGATGGAAATCGACGCGCCGCTTGAGGGCACGCAGAATGCGACGCGGGTGTTCGGTCAGGCGGGCGACTTCACGGCGTCGGGATGCAATCAAGGCGCGTCGTCGGCGCCGGGCGCATCGACATTATGCGCACCGGCAGGACTGATGCTCGACGTGCTCGGCAACCTGTGGGTGGCCGACGCGAACAACGATCGCGTACTCGAGTACGATGCGCCATTCGGCCCGGATAGCGCGGCGGCGATGGTGATCGGACAGGGCGACGGCGGCAATTTCACGACCTCGGGATGCAATCGAGGAATTGCTCCGGGCGACTTGAACGGACTTGGCGCGGACAGCTTGTGCTCGCCGGGCGCGGTGGCGGTCGATTCGAATATCGATCTTTACGTGGCGGACACGAGCAACAATCGGTCGTTGGTCTACGACGGGATAATCGCGACGCCCACGGCGACTCCGACGCCGACCGCAAGCGCTACCGGCACACCTTCGCCGACCGCGACGGCGACGATGACCGCGACTGCGACCGCACCTGCGACGGCGACCGCAACTGCGACTGCAACTGCGACGGCAACTGCGACGCCATCCGCTACGCCGACATCTGTCGCCGCCAAGCTGAAGATTTCACCCAAATCCGTGAAGTTTGGCAAATCGACCAAGGTCAATTCGGTCAGCAAACCCAAGAGCGTGACGATCAGGAACAACAGCTCCAAGAAATCCAAGATTACCGTATCGATCACCGGTGAGTCGGCCGTCGCGCCATTTACGGTCACCAGGCAATGCATTAAATCGTTGGCGCCGGGAAAGAGCTGTAAAGTTTCGGTGACCTTCAACCCAACGGATACCACGGCACGAAGCGGAGAGTTGATCATCAACGACGACGAAAGGGGAGAACCGCAGCGGATCCGGCTGTCCGGGAGGGGCAAAGCGCCGAAGGTAAAGAAATAGACGGACGGGTCGCACTTGACAGCGCACGCAACGGAAGCGGCGAGCCAAACGGCCCGCCGTTTTGCATTTGACGATTAGCTAGTTGGCGATGACCGTTGTCAAATTACTATTCCGGAATGCGGGCGCACCGAGAGTGAGTATCTGCCGCGCTCACGAGTGAGGCGCACCGGCGCCTGGAACGCGCTGGACAGTATTGCGGAAGTGAGCACGCGCCCGCGCGGTCCGGCGGCGAGCACGCGACCCGACTTGAGCACGAGTACGTGCGAGAACATCGCGACGATCTCCTCGACATGATGGGTGACGAGGAGCATCGTGGGCGCGCCGCGGGTGCGGGCGAGTCGGCGCAGGAACTGCAGGAAGTGCTCGCGGGCGACGGGGTCGAGTCCGGCGCACGGCTCGTCGAGGATCATGAGCCTCGGTGAGGCCATCAGGGCCCGGCCAATGAGGACGCGCTGGCGTTCGCCCTGGGAAAGAAATCGCCACGGACGATCGCGGAGCGCGCGGGCCTCGATGCGGCGCAGGATTGCGGTGGCGGCGCGGCGGTCGTCGGGGCGGATCTCGCCCCAGTAGCCAATTTGCGCGTAGCGTCCGCTGATGATGGCTTTGAGAGCCGTTTCGCCGTCGTTGTGTTCCATCATCTGATGCACGCTTGAACTGACCAGTCCGATCCGGGTCCTCAGCTCGCGCCAGTCAAAGCGCCCGTAAGTCTCGCCGAGCACGCGAATTTCCCCGGCGGTCGGTGGCAAGTATCCGGTCAGCGCGCGGAGCAGGGAAGTTTTGCCGGAGCCGTTGGCGCCGAGAATCGCCCAATGCTCGCCGCGTTCGACGCGCCAATCGATGGATTCGAGGATGACGGCCTCGCGCTCGACGCGCAGCGCGGTCACCTCGATCACGGCCGGATGGGACTTCATGGTGGGGCAATTTTTACAGGCCGGCGCGGGTGAATGCGAGGCAGGCGGAATCGGCGACTCGCGCGGGCATCTACCATTAGTAGCGATAATTTACCCGATAGCCAGGAAAGTTCAGGGCTGAACTGTTCAGCCTTATGCGATTTCGAAGCGCGATGCACAATGCGCCTCGATGGAAGACCTCATTACACGCACCGGCGGTGAGAGCGAGACGCGGGCGGGCAAACTGATTCCTTCGTTCGTGATCGATACCGCCGGTGCGCCTGCCTCCTCTCCAGCGCCGGGAGAAAAAGTCGCGGCGGCGCCCGAATGGATCGAGCTGCTGCCGGCCGGGGTGTTTTACGGACGCGACGGACGCGGGCCATTTCGGCTTGACGATCCGACCGCGGTAATCGAGTCGACAATCGCGTTGCAGATGAATGCGGGCCTGCCGATTGACTACGAACCATGCCACGGATTTCGGCGCGCCCGAAGGACGGCCCGCTCCGGCGGCCGGATGGATCCGCGAACTCGAGGTGCGTGGCGGCGCGGTGTGGGGGCGTGTGGAATGGACGGCGCGGGCGGCGAATTCGATCGTGGCGCGCGAGTACCGGTACGTCTCGCCCGTGTTCCAGTTCGATCCGAAAGACGGCAGCGTGACCCGGCTGTTGCGAGCCGGTCTCACCAACAATCCAAACCTTCACCTGACCGCGATCGCGGCGTCGCGCACGGCGGCCGCAGACGCGAAGGACGAACGCATGGAATTTCCAACTCAAGAGTTGCGCGAGCTGCTGAACCTCGATGGCGATGCGACGGTCGCGGACGTCGTCGCAAGGGTGCGCGAGCTGCGCGCGGCCGAAGATACGGCGGCGCCAACGATCGGCGCGCACGCGCACGACCCGGCGCATTATGTGGCGATAGCAGAGTTCGAGCGCGCGCTTACCGAGCTCAACGCGCTCAAGGCCGAGCGCGCGCGCGAGCGCGCGGCGCATACGGTGGAAGAGGCGGTTCGCGCGGGCAAAATCGTGCCGGCGCAGCGCGAGTGGGCGATCGCGTATTGCGCCGCGGACGCGCGGGGATTCCAGGCGTTCGCCGCCAAGCAGCCGTCTATCGTCGGCGAAAATCTGGGACTGGCGGGAGAGCCGCCGGCGGAGAGACGAGCGGGCGGGCTTAACGCGGCGGAGCTCGCCATCTGCTCGCAACTCGGCCTCAAGCATTCGGAGTTCATCCGGCGCAAGCGCGGACGCGCGGACTTCCTGAGCCTCGAACGCGCCGGCGCCGATCTCCGAAATGCGGAAATCCGCAGCGCCGACTTTCGAAGCAACCAAGACTAACTCGCGCCTCGCGCGGCTTCTAAGGGGCCGCGCCGGCGCGCATCAACAAGGGTGAAAAGATGGCGGCTCTAACCAATGCGCGAAACACGCCCGAGATGGCCGATGGCGGCAGGATGCGCGTTTACCCGGTCGAAGCGAACACCAACATCTACCTGGGCGGGATCGTCGCGCTGAACGCGGCGGGCAATGCGGTGCCGGCGTCCGCGACCACGACCGTCGCGAACCCGCTCAAGATCGTTGGGCGCGCCGAATACGTGAGCAACGGAGTCCCAGGGCAGAACGCGATTAACAATCCAGGCGCGGCGGGTCTTGTCCAGCAAGGTCGTATCGTGTGGAAATATGAGGGTCTCAATCTTTTCGTGAACGCCGGGCTGCCTGCCCTTGCGGCGCTGCTCGGAGGCGATACAAGCGGCGAATTCGCGGCTGCGGTGGGATTCGGCTCGGGATCGAACGCACCGACGGTGACCGACAGCGCGCTGACCGCCCCCGCATATTACAAAGCGCTCGACAGTCACAGCGAGGACGGCAACGGCAGCGTGACCTTCAACTGGGCGCTGACGACGGCGGACACTGGCGCGCGGGGGATAACCATTCAAGAGCTGGCGATATTCGCCAACCATGCCAGCGCGGGACTGCCCGGAACGACCGCGCCGACTCCGATGCTGGCGCGCAAGACGATAGCACCGATAGTCTTCGGCGCGGGAATGAGTATCAGCGGTACGTGGACGCTTACCTTCTGAGGTAGTCAATGGCTACACTAATTGATGCAGCCGAGTTCACCTCCAATGAGGTGTACCAAATTCAAGCAACCGATCCGGTCGAAGGCGCTGCCAGCGGCGCAAGTTTCAGCGGGACAGGTATTTCCAATCAACCGCATCAGCAACTGGCTAATCGCACCACGTTTCTGAAACAGCGCCAGGACGTAAATATCTCGAATATCGGCGTGTTGCAGGCCTTCCAGGCGCTGTTCACCGGGCTGATGGCGCAGAACGGCTATCTGAAGATCCCCGTCGCGGACATAAATAAGGGGCTGATCCAGTACATCATCCAGTGGGGCTTTACGGATTGGGGCGGTGCCGGAGAGAGCGAAGGGCTTTATGGGCCGTATAGTTTTCCGATCACTTTTCCCAACGCGTGCCAGATTTTTATGCCGGTGACGCTGACTCCTGAAGGCCCGGGTCATGACGCGGCCGGTGATGACGTTGTGATGGTCAGCGCCAGCTACCTCCCAACCGCCTCGCAGTTTTGGGTCTGGAACAACCAGATCCTCGACGCGCCCAATCACACGCGCGGCTTTTATTGGCTCGCGATCGGGTTCTGAGGTTATCGACGAAAGCGGGCGATTGGTGCAATGGTGATAAATTTGAGACGGAAGATTTCACGAACGCTTCGAGGCGTAACGTTCGCCGCGATGATCCTGCTCGTCGCGAGTGAGGAGGCGCTGGCGCAGAATCTGCCACCGCCCGGAGCTTATCAGCCGATCCCCAACTTCACCGGAGTGGGCGCGGGATTGCAGTTCCGCGAGGCGATCAACGATCGATTTTCGGGTGCCCAGCCGATCGCGCCTTCGATAGCCAGTCCGGCCTACGCCAATCTGCCGCCCGAGCAGGACGGGATGCTGTTGTTCTGCAAGGACTGCAGGAACGCGACGCCGTGTGTGAGCGGCGGCAGCGGCGCATTCGCATTTGGAGAGGGCGGCCTGTGGAGTTGCGCCGGCGCCGCAACGGCGTGGCCGGTATCTCTCGCTCAGAACCTGCTCACGGGCGGTCACGCGATCAACGGCAGCACGACTTCCGGCGGCGACCAGATCAACAATCTCAGTGTCAACGGCGCGCGCAACCCTGCGAGCTATGGCGTTATTTCCGGCTCACAGAACACAGGCGTCGTCACGATTTCAGCGGGCTCGATGTCCGCGACGCTCGCGGCGGCCGGCGACTGGACAAACGGCGAAGGCATCGCTGTTCCGGGCGCAGGACCGACTTCTTCAATTTCGCCGCCGACCGCACCGACTGCATCGGCAAGATGCAGCGGTACTTGTGCGACTGGATATACCTACAAAGTCGCCGCGCTCGACGGAAAGGGCGGCTGGACAGCGGCAAGCTCTGCGAGTGGCAGCGTCAACAACGCTGCAACATTGACCCAAGCACTCAACAATCTGCTCACGATACCGATTGCGAACGGCGATACCGCGCTGCTTATTTACCGCGTCGGTACAGGGCTGATTGCGATCATCCCGGCGAGTGAAGAGAACGCGAACAATTCGAGTCCAGCGGCTTACTACCGGGATACCGGTGCGACGGCAATCACGCTTGCCGCTCCGTACACGGCCTTAAATTCGCCGCCAGCCAGCGCAGGGCCGGATGCGCTCTACACAACAATCACAGCAGGCGGCGGGACGACGACGCTGACGTTGGCAGGCGCGGCGACTAGCAGCGTTACCACGCAAACCAGCTACCACGACGACGCTTTTGCGATTAACACCTGCCTCGCTTCTGGAACTTACGCAACTGGTGCGCATTGCGCGCTCCCGCCCGATATGACCTTCGTGGCGAGTCAGTCTGTTGGAGCAGGCGGCGCACCTGGAGCGTCTAACAACACATGGGCGGGCATTCAGCTAACCGGCGGCTCCTACACCTCGATTGCGACCACGCCGATGATGCAGGGAATGAGCGTTATCAAGGGCGTCAACACATTCCAGATGGCGACCGACGGAATCAATATCAACAGCGTTAATGGTGCGCTCTGCGCGATTGAGCACAACGTCAATAACCCAATCGGCGGCGCCGGCGGCACCTATGTCGGTGAGAATCAGGACAGCAACCTGAATTTCTCGACCGGCCAACCATACTACGGAATTTGCTATACGGCGTCGGCGGCCTACGACCAGAACAACTCAGAGAACGTCATCCGTGCCCTGCAAGGCTCAGCCGCCAACGCGGCAGTCTTAGTTGGAAATTCGCAGGCGCTTCAAAACGATATTTACGGCGGTAACTTTACAGGCGTCGGCGAGGGTGCAATAGAGTTGCATGGCGGTTCGTTCCATCTCCTTGGTGGCATTCCTAGCTCGAATGTGTGGATGTTCGACTTCGAGGCTGGCAGCTATGACCATCAGAGTAGTGCGACCGGAGTTACTGTAGAGATCGGGCCTGCGACTCTCTATGCTGATGCGGCTGCGACCTTTTCTGGTAGTAACAACGGGATTTCCATTACGAACTCCGATCTGGGAATGCAGTCCTCCCACGTGGGCGGCCTGGCAGTTGATGTTGAGAGCACGGGTTTTGTGCTGCGCGTCAGCAATTCTCGCTGGCAAGATGGGGGAAGCGCCGAAAACATCACCTTCCGGGGCACCTGGGCAAGTATTATCGATAGCTGGTCGGGCGCAGGCACAATTATCAATGGCAGCGGCGCCATGAGCATTTTGCGCACGTACTTTGCGAGCGGCGCTCCGACCATTACCACCACAGGTACGTTCTGTGGGCAGCAGAATATCCCCCTGAATGTTCTCCCAGGGAATCCGGGAAATGGCATCGGTGGGATCAATGCGTGTCCCCAGAGCGCTCCGTGGGATTCTGCAACCGTTCAAATACCAATTACCGGCAGCACAGCGGGCACGGCGACTTGTAGCGAGCCAATGGCTGGGGGGAGTTTCAAGGTTGTAAACTGCCTTTTGACCGGGTATCAGGAAACCGGCACTGCGCAAACTGTCTGCTTCAATGGTGGCGGATGCACCGCAAATCTTGGCGGCGTGAATTTCTCCGCCGCGCCGAACATCCTCGCGTCGTGCGGCACTTATGAGCCGACGGCAACCGCGACTGTGCTGACGCTCTCGGCCAACGCCGCGATGACCGCGGAAACCTGCAACATCACGGCGATAGGGCAATAACCATGCGGACGCCCACGCACCGTTAGCGTCAACCGAGCCTCTCGAGAACTCGTTCCATTGCGATTCCGCGCGAACCCTTGACCAGCAACACGTCGCCGGGCCGGAGCAGTCCGGCAATTATTCTTGCCGCAGCGATACTGTCGGGTGCGGCGAGTACATCGGTGGTATCCGCATCGCGGGATACGACTGCGCAGGCGGAGTTCATCTCTGGGCCGACGGCGACGAATGCGGCTGGATGCGAGAGCATCACGTCGCGTATCGCCTCCTGATGCGCGGCGGCTGATAGCTCGCCCAACTCGAGCATATCACCCAGCGCGATCACGAGACGGGCGCCGAGACCGTCGGCTACCTCGCGCGCGGCCGCGAGCGCGGCCCGAATCGAGCGAGGGTTCGAGTTGTAAGTGTCGTCGATCACAAAGATGCCGTGAATCGAGGTGTTGGCGAGCCGGCCCGCGACCGGCTTGACGACCGCGAGCGCGTCGGCGATCGCTGCAAGCTCGCGCGATTCAAGCGGCAGCGGGTGCATCGCGGCGACACCGGCGATAGCGGCGGTACAGTTGAGAGCCGCGGCCTCGCCCAGCAGCGCGATTTCAGTTTCGATGAAGGGTTCGACACCCGCGGCGAGCATGGCGCGCGCGATTTCGACGCGGATGCGCGAGCGGACGCCCACGCTTCGACTGACGAGCCGCACGTGAGCGTTGGGCGACTTGCCAAAGGTGATTCGCCTCAGATGTTTCGGAATCCGCGCCAGCACCATCGGTTCGTCTGCCGATGCGACCGCATAGCGCCTGGCAGTCGAGAACAGCGCGGCTTCCTCGTCGGCGATATCGTCGAGCGTGCCGAGACCTTCGCTGTGCTCGAGATCGACGTTGAGGACCATTGCGACGTCTGGCTCGACGATTCGCGCCAGTTTTGGAATCTCGCCCCGCGTGTTGGTGCCGCATTCCAGTACGGCCGCTCGATGCTCGCCGGTGAGTGTGAAAATCGTCATAGGTACGCCGATCAGATTATTCAGATTACCCGGGGTTGAAAGCGTGGATCCGAACAGCGCGCGAGCGACCGCGGCGGTGAGTTCTTTGGTGGTGGTCTTGCCGACTGCTCCACCGATTGCGATTAGCGGAAGCGGGCGGGCCGCGCGCGTGCGCACGAGATGGCGGCGCGCGAGTCGGCCCAAAGCCGCCAGCGTATCGGCGACCTCGATGCAATCGAGAGCAGGATGACGGCGGCCGGTCGCGACGATTGCGGCTGCAGCGCCCCGCGCGGCGGCTTGTGGCAGGTAGTCATGGCCGTCGGACGCAGCGCCACACAGTGCGACGAATATCGCTCCCGCTCCGATCGAGCGTGTATCTATGCTGACGCCGCGGACGCCGTCGCCGGCCGGGACAGTCGAAGCGGCGCGGGCGAGAGTACCGCCGGTAGCCTCGACAACTTCGGCGAGCGTGAACTCGCACTGATTGCTGGGAATCGGCGTCGCCATCGCGAATACATTGTGCCGAATTATCCAGGGCGCTCATACCGGCTGCGACTTGACATGCCGGCGGGCTGGAATCAGCCTTCTGATTCCAACGGTGCTGCGTCCCTTATCTCGATTGTGAGATGATGTACACATAAGGAAAGAACGAGGAACTACGATGGCGGACAGCAAGGCGCCGATTGTCGGCGTGATCATGGGTAGCAAGAGCGACTGGGAATACATGTCGGCCGCGGCCGAGGTCATGGAAGAACTTAAAGTGTCGCATGAAGTTCGGATTATGTCGGCGCATCGCACGCCCGACATTACTTTGGAATATGCCGCCAATGCCGCGGGCCGCGGCCTGCGCGTGATAATCGCCGGCGCCGGCGGCGCGGCGCATCTTGCCGGCGTGGTCGCATCGAAGACGATAATCCCGGTTATCGGCGTGCCGATGCCGACGACGTCGCTCAACGGAATCGATTCGCTGCTGTCGATCGTGCAAATGCCCAAGGGGGTGCCGGTGGCGACGATGGCGATTGGCAAAGCTGGTGCGGCGAATGCGGCTCTGCTTGCGGCGCAGATAATCGCGCTGGGCGACGCGAAGCTCGGCGAACGGCTGGTAAAATGGCGGGCTGCGTGGGCGGATGAATTGTTGCAGCAGAAGATTTCCTAGCACGAGAGCTTTGCATAACGTGATCGAGGCTTTTGTTTCCTCTCCCTGCAAGGGAGAGGATGAAGGTGAGGGTCCTTGTACAGCGCGCCCTGTTTTCCTTTTTTAATACTGGCCTCCCGTGCCAACGGGCGCGCGATCGCCGCGATAGCCATGGTAGTAGCCATTTGCGGATTTGCGCACGCAGCCGACATCAAGATGGCGGGCAAGCTGGTGGCGCCCGCAAACGCCGCGGTGGTTGCGATTTGCACCGATCCCGTTGTGCAGAACGTGCTGAATGAAGATCTCAGAGCGGCGCGCCATGGTCTTGCGTCCGATCCGGAAAATTCGGTGACGCTCACCGTGTCGGTGAGTCAGCAACTGCTTGCACCGGGAGTGTCATTGAATCAGATGTTCCCGGGCGATCCCTCGATGGTTGAATTGCTGAAGGCGGCCGGCGCGGATCCGCCGCCGCTGGGCGACAGCGGCGATCAACCGATCGATCCGTTCGCACAGGAGGCTCGCCGCCGGTCGTTGTATCCCGACGATACCGCTACCGAACAGTTCAAAGCCTACCAGGCGAGTCAGCAGGCGTCGCGCGGCGTCAACGCGCCGACGCCATATGGCAATATCCCCAAGAACCAGATTTACGACACGGTGATCGTCGCCCGCGCGTCGCTGGAGGGCGCCGCCGATGAGCTAAAGGTGGTCGCGGTCGTGCACTCAGGCGATGACGCGCGGCGTGCCAAGGAGCTCGTCGCGGAAGAGATCGCCAACGCCGTGCTGCACTAGCAGGATGCGGAAAAAGGGCGCGCACCATCTCCGTCTTTTTCTTTACACTGGCCACCCGTGCCTACGGGTCGGTCGCCGCGCGCGGGATCGGTCGCGACGGGGCAGGGCGGTGAGCTACAGGCGGCGCACTCGCAGGTCGCTGAACATTCGAGGCGGCGGCCGGCGAAGACCGGGGCACGGCGCCTTCGGGATTCGTCACGATTGTCGCGGGCGGCAGCTGTTCGTTAGGGGCGACGGCGTTGGGCTCTGCCGCTGGCGCCATCGCAGCCGGCGAGGCGACCGAAGCCGGAGTGGGCGCTTCATGATCTACTAACTGGCGCCACGCGAAATCTGCCAGCAAGATGACCACCGCGGCGATCAGCACGGCGAAGGCGATTCGGCTGGCGGCGCCGGACCGCTTCGCGACCATCGTGATCTCTTGCGAGATTCGCACCACGTTGTTCTCGGTATGCTGAACGTCGCTGACGAAACGGGAGGCGATTTCCTCGGCGTCGAGACCGAGGAACGTTGCGTAGCGGCGAAGAAATGGCACGAGGTAGAGCCGATCCGAAATCAGATCGTAGCGGTCGGTCTCGATCATTTTGATGTAATGCGCCGGCAAATGAGTCTCGTTGACGACTTGCTCGCGAGTCATGCCTTTGCGTTCGCGGGTTTCCGTAATCAAGTGGCCGAGCGAAGGTTCGGACTCGGCGCTGCCGGCTCCGAAATTCGCAGCCTGGAGTTTCGATTTGGATTTTTTGTCAGCCACCTGTGATCAATCTCTCCCGGCTAATCGCTTACGGCCAAAATTGTAACTTTTCACTTTTCACTGGAAACGGCCGCAAGAAAGCCACAGCGAGAAAGCTACAGTCCAATGAGCCCGAATCCAAGTACTTCGATCCCGGCATTTACTAATTTTTCGTTTCGGATTTTAGACAATCGGCTGCGCCCGGCGGCGGCGCCAGCGCGCCATTGTAGAGCGCGAGCTTTTTTCCCTCACATCCGATCACTACCGGCGCGGGCTTAAGCCGGTCTGCAAGCGCATTGCGGTCGCGATCGTTCACGATCAGAATCATGCACGCGCCCGACGACCAGACCTGGCGCAGACGCGCGTCGGAGCCGATAAGGAACGGCGACTTGCCGGGACTCGGCGGCGAAACTTCCGAAAGCTCGCCCCAATATTCGACCCGGGTCTCGCGCCGGCGCGTATAGAACGGGAGCGATTGGACGTAATGGCGGTATGAGGCGAGCGTACAGTCCGGCGCAAGATAGGGCCGAACCGCATTTGCCAGGTTGCGATAGGTGGAAATCGAGGACGCGTCTTCGCGCATGTGGGAGGCAAGCGGCACCGTCGCCAGCATCGCCAGCGCGATCGCGCCGATCGCATACGGAACGCGCGATGCTGCGCGCCCGAGCGAGTACATCGCAATCGCGCCAGCGGCCGCAACGGCGCCAATCAGCAACCCGTCGAAGCCGATCGCGGGATTTATCGGAGCCGGTACGAGTTCGAAAAATACCAGGGGAACCGCCGCGAGTGCCAGGTTCGCGATAGCAATGACGGCGAGAAGACGGCGGCGCCGCAAGCCGTCGAGAGCCGACACGCGCGCGAGGCCGTATCCCGCAACGATCGCCAGCGGCACAAGCGCGGGCAGGATATAGCTGCCGAGCTTGGAGCGCGGAATCGAGAAAAACACGAAGATCACGACGAACCAGATGGCCAGGAAGCGCGCGGCCGCGCGTCGGCCGGATGGGTCCTTGGCGCTCTCGGACAAGCCGTCGCCGGCGCGCATCGCGGACCATCCAAGCGGGACGAAGAAAATCCAGGGCCACGCTCCGCCAATCACGATCGGAATGAAGAACCACGGACCCCATCCATGTTCGCTCGACGCGACGTAGCGCTCGAGATGCTCGTGGATGATGAAGAAGTGCACGAAGCCGGGATTTCGGGCCTCGACCAGCACGAACCAGGGGACGACGATCGCCGCGTAGATGACGAGGCACCAGACCAGCGGCATCTGCGCGACCTGGCGCAGCCGCCGCTCAATTGCCATCCATGTCAGAGCGATCGCGCCGCCCAGAAGCAATGCGATCGGGCCTTTGGCAAGGGTGCCCAACGCGAGCATCGCGGCGGAAATCAACAGCCACCTGCGAGCCGGCCCCCGCGAGAACGAATCGCCACGCGCCGCGGCGTAAAAGGCGCCCAGCGCCGCGGCAAGAAAAAACGCCAGCGCGGGATCGAGCGTCGCGAATCGCGCAAAGCCGAAAAATAGCGGACTCAGCGCGAGCACCAGTGCGGCGAAAAATCCCGCTGCCGCACCGAGCATCGCCTCGGCCAATGCGGCTGTGACAACGACCTGGCCGATACTAAAGAGCGCCGCGGGCAATCGCACCGCGAATTCATTGACCCCGAAGATTTGAATTGCGGCGGCCTCGGCCCAATAGACCAGCGGAGGTTTTTCGAAATATAGCTCGAAATCGTCACGCGGCGTGACGTAGTCGCCCGAGATAACCATCTCGCGCGCGATTTCGGCGTAGCGGCCCTCGTCGGGCTCCCAAAGCGCGGGCCTGCCGAGACCGGGAAGATAGAGAATCGCCGCGAGGATGGCGTAGATGGTGAGTCGGAGAGGTCGGTTGGCGGCGAGCATCGTCGATGCAGTCTCGCGAGGTGATCGCGCGCGGTCAACCGGGGGCGGGCCGGCGCTATCTTTAATTTCCCGAGGCTGTCTGCAACAATCACTTTACGCGACGGCGGTTTCGCATGGATTGATCGGCGGTCAGGTCGCGCACGTTCCTTGAGCTTCCGGGGCAAAATATCACCGATTCGAGGCACTTCGGCCGTATCGCGAGCGCCGAGCGGATTGGTGTCGGTCGTTGTGCCGGTGTTCAACGAATCCGCGAACCTGACGTCGCTTTGGTCGCGCCTCAAGCCGGTTCTCGAGGGTTTGGGCCGTCCATGGGAGACGGTTTTTGTCGATGACGGCTCGCGCGACGACTCCCTCGGCATCCTTCGCGAAATTGCGGCGGGCGAAGAGGGCCGTGTGCGGGTCGTCGAGTTGGCGCGCAATTTCGGACAGCATTCGGCGATCCTCGCGGGCTTCCGGCAATCGCGCGGCGAGATAGTCGTCACGCTCGACGCGGACCTGCAAAATCCGCCGGAGGAAATTCCGCGCTTGATCGCGGCGATCGACGAAGGCAACGACGTGGTGGGCGGATGGCGCGAGGAGCGTCACGATCGGGCGTATCGGCGGTACGCGTCACGTCTGCACAACCGCTTGACGTCGTTGATCGTCGGCGTACCGATGCACGATTACGGATGCATGCTGCGTGCGTACCGGCGGCATATCGTCGATACCGTGGTCGAGTGCGACGAGAAGGCAGCGTTCGTTCCCGCGCTCGCCAACACGTTCGCCAAGCGAGTCGCGGAAATCCCGGTCGGTCACGACGATCGCGCCAGCGGCAAGTCGAAGTACAATCTCTTCGGACTGGCGAAACTCAGTCTCAACCTGATTACCGGATTTTCTCTGGTTCCGATCCAGCTGCTGAGCATGACCGGGATAGGAATTTCGGTGCTGGCCGTAATGATGGCGATTGGGCTCGTTGCGCATCGGCTGATCTACGGCCCGCAAGAAGAGGGCGCGCTGTGGACGCTTTTTGCCATCCTGTTCTTTTTCGTCGGGATGATATTCCTGGCGCTCGGACTTATCGGCGAATACGCCGGGCGTATCTATATAGAAGTGCGCCGCCGCCCCACTTACATAGTGCGCGCGGTGCATGGAGTTGACGCGAAGCCGGTCGATGCGCAAACCGACTGACGTGACTGACGATCAATCGTGGAGTCCTACCTTTCGAGCGTCGCATCTGGCGCGACTGTGAAATCCGCCGTCTGCGTGCTGTTCGCGTACCATGAGATGGGTTACGCGTGCATGGAGGCGTTGCTGAAAATGGGCGCGCCAATCGCAGCACTGTTCACTCATCGCGACGATTCCCATGAAGAGATTTGGTGGCGATCGTGTGCGCAACTGGCCGCACAGCACGGCGTCCCGGTGCACACTGATGACGGCGTCGAGGCAGGGTCGGCCACCAGGATCGGCGCATTGAAGCCGGCGGTAATTTATTCCTTCTCCTACCGCCATCTGATTCCCGGGAGCGTGCTCGCGGTTGCGCCGCTGGGCGCATTCAATCTGCACCCGTCGTTGCTGCCGGCGTATCGGGGTCGTGCGCCCGTGAACTGGATGCTGGTGAATGGAGAACGCGAGGCGGGCGTCACGTTGCATCAAATGGTTGCGCGGGCGGACGCCGGAGATATCGTCGGGCAGCGTGCGGTTGCGATCGACGACAGCGACAACGCGCTGACGCTATACCGCAAGCTGGTGCCGCTGGGCGTCGAGCTGATAACCGAGCTGCATCCAAAGATCGTCGCCGGCACTGCGCCGCGGCGAAAGATGGATATCTCGGAGGGAAGTTACTTCGGGCGCAGAAAGCCGGAGGACGGACGGATAGATTGGCGATGGCCGGCGCGGAGGATCTTCAATCTCGTGCGGGCCGTGACGCATCCATATCCCGGCGCGTTCTGTTTCGTCGGCGGGCGAAAGCTGATGGTATGGGAAGCGAAAATTGGCGCGGAAAACGGAGCGCGCGGGGAGCACGGGCGGGTGGTGCACGAAACTGCCGACGGCGCTCTTGAAATTGCGGCCGGCGAGGGCAGCGTAATCCTGAAAATTGCCCAGTTCGAGGGCGGCGCCGAAGGCATTGCCCGCGAGGCTCTTTCCGAGGCGGCGCGCGTCAAAGATACTATTCTATTCGACTAGGTTCGCGGAGGTCACATGCGGGTTCTGATCACCGGCGGCGCCGGGTTTCTCGGATCACATCTTTCGGATGCGTTCATTGCGCGCGGCGACGAGGTCTTTGTGCTCGACACCGGCTCGATCGCCAAGGTGCGTCACCTGCTGGACAATCCGCGCTTTCACTACGTGCACGATTCGGTCTTCAACCTCGAGTTGATCGACAGCCTGGTATCGAAGGTCGATCTCATTTACCATCTCGCGGCCGTCGTCGGCGTCGAACACTACGTCGCCGATCCCTACGAAACGCTCAACGTAAACGTAAACGGCACGCAGAACGTGCTGAAGGCCGCCTACAAGCATAACAAACGGCTCGTGTTCAGCTCGACCTCCGAGGTGTACGGCCGCAACCCCAAGGTGCCGTGGCGCGAGGACGACGATCGCGTGCTCGGCGCGACCAGTATCGATCGCTGGTGCTACTCGACGTCGAAGGCCGTCGGCGAGCATTTCTGTTTTGCGTATCACAAGCTCGGCCTGCCGGTTACGATCGTGCGCTATTTCAACGTGTACGGTCCGCGCCTGGACAAGGTTGACGTGGGCCGGCTGTTTACGATCTTCATGGGTCAACTGCTGCGCGGCGCGGACTTGACCGTGGTTGGCGACGGGCTGCAGACGCGATGCTTCACGTACGTAACCGATGCGATCGAGGCATCCGTGCAGGCGGGAGTGAATCCCGCGGCAGATGGGCAGGCGATTAACATCGGCGTCGATGTCGAGACGACGGTGCTCGAGTTCGCCAAGCTGATGATCGAGTTGTTCGGGCCAACGAAATCGAAGATCAAGTTCGTGACGCAGGAGGAAGTGTACGGCAACAGCTACGAGGACATCCCCCGCCGGGTTCCAGACAATACGAAGATGCGCACGTTGCTGGGGGTCACTCCGAAAGTAAACCTGCGCGATGGCGTGAAAATCTCGATGGACTGGTTCCGCAAAGAGATGGCTTCCTAGGCGCGGGCCGCGTCCGCGCAGTCACTACACTTGGAAGTCGCACTAAAGATCGACGTCGATACCCATCAGGGCCTCGAACTGGGGGTGCCGCGAATTGCCTCGATGCTCGAGAGCGAGGGCGTCGCCGCGAGCTTTTATATCGCGATGGGCCCGGACAATTCGGGGCGCGCAATCCTGCGGGTGTTTCGAAATCGCGGGTTCATCTCAAAGATGTTCCGCACCAGGGCCGTCTCGATGTACGGCGCGCGTACGATTCTCTCGGGGACGATCCTGCCGTCGCGGCCGATCGCGCTGTCGTTCCCCGGAATTATCCGCGACCTGAAGGCGCATGGCTTCGAGATTGGCGTGCATGGCTACGATCACGTGCGATGGCAGGATCACCTCGATAAAATCGGCGAGCCCGGAGTAAGCAACGAACTCGGCGACGCGTTTGAGGCATACCGCGCGATCCTCGGTGAAGCGCCGCGCAGTTTCGCCGCGCCCGGATGGCGCACTAACGATGCGGCGCTGGTCGCGCTGGACGCGATGGCGCTCGACTATCGCAGCGACACGCGAGGAATCGCGCCGTACCGTTGCATCGTCGAGGGGCGGGTTCTCGCGACGCCGGAGATTCCGACCACCTTGCCGACGCTCGACGAGGTAATGGGACGGCGTGAATTGCCCGATGACGGCGCGGTGCGCGATTTCTATCTCAGCTTGTGCAAGCCCGATGCGCTCAACGTGCACACGATTCACGCCGAGACCGAAGGGATGGGACAGCTCGAGGGCTTCACGGCCCTGGTCCGCGCGCTCAAGGAGCGGGGCGCGAAGTTCGTGCAACTGCGCGAGGTCGCGGCGCAGCTGAATCGGAAGAAATTGCCGGTATGCGAAGTCATTCGGACGACGCTGCCCGGCAGGGCGGGGTGGATATCGTCGCAAGGTCCGGTGCGGATCGCTTCCGAATGACGAATCGGCGCTGGCGTGTTATATCCCGAGGACGACAATTCAAAGGCAGGGGGTTCCCGCAATGCCCGCGCAAAGTCATTTTGCCGACAGTCCACGCGAAGTCGGCCTCGATCCTGAAAAAGTCGAAGCGCTTTTCAATCGTGCCGAACGCGAAGTCAAGGATGGGTTGCTGCCATCGACTCAAATCGCGATCGCCCGCAACGGGAAAATCGGCGCGATGCGCACGGTCGGACACGCAGTCCAGGGTGGAAGTGAAAAGCCGGCAACCAACGACACGCTCTACACGATCTTCTCGTGCACGAAGGCGATCATGTCCGCGGCGTCGTGGATTCTGATCGGCGAAGGCAAACTGAATCCGGGCGAGCGCGTCGCGGAGATCGTCCCCGAGTTTGGCACCAATGGTAAGGACACGATGACCGTCGAGCAGGTTCTGCTCCACGTGGGAGGATTTCCGAACGCGCCGTATCCGCAGAACGAGTGGCTGGATAAGAGCAAGCGGCTCGAGCGATTCGCCAAGTGGCGGCTGGAATGGCCGGTGGGCAGCAAATTCGAATACCATCCGACGTCGGGCTTCTGGGTAATTGCGGAGATAATCGAGCGCCGCACCGGCAAGGACTTCCGTCAGTTCGTGCATGACCGGATTGCAACGCCGCTCGGATTGCCGGAACTGCGCCTTGGATTGCCGCGCGAGTATCATCAGCGGGTTGCGCAGCTTTGCTACGTCGGAGAGGCGCTATCCGATGAGGAGCGAAAGAAACTCGGCCTGCCCGCGATGCCGGAAACCGAAGTTACCGAAGACGCAGTCCTCGGCTTCAACCGGCCCAATGTGATGGAAGCTGGCGTGCCGGGCGGCGGCGGAATTATGACGGCGGGCGACTTGGCGCTGTTCTACCAGGGCTTGCTGCATAATCGCCGCGCCAACGGTGCGCCGATCATCAAGCCTGAAGCGCTCAAGGACGCGTTGCGCGTGCGCTCGGGCGATTACAAGGATCCGATTTTCGGCGTCAAGTGCAACCGCGCGCTTGGAGTTGTCATAGCCGGAGGCGATGGGCGTGCGAACTATCGCGGCTTCGGCAAGACCAACTCGGCGCTGGCATTCGGACACGGAGGCGCGGGCGGACAGATCGGATGGGCCGATCCGGCGACGGGGATTTCGATCGGGTACACAACCAACGGGTTCGATCGCAATGACCTGAGGCAGGGACGCCGCGGTGTCGCGATCTCGAGCCTCGCGGCGGTTTGCGCAGCGTAGGGGGCACTGATTGGCTGCCGGATTCCGTGTGCTAAAGTGAAATCATGAAGTTTCTGGTGACGCTCGAACGCGACGAAGCCGGCTTTGTCGTCGTGGAGTGCCCGGCTCTTCCGGGGTGCCTGTCCCAAGGCCGGACCGAAGCCGAAGCTCTCGCGAACATCCGAGAGGCGATAGAAGCGAGCTTGGAGACCAGGCGGGAGTACGGGATCCCGACGCAAATTGAGGTCGCCGAGGTCGAAATAAAAACCTCAGCTGGCTAATTTCCTAATCGATCCGAGTAGGGGAAATTAAATTTCCCCCTACTCGTGTCCATTAAAGTTGTTTCAAAATAGCTTCCGAGGTATCGATGGATGGCCAAACTGCCGGTCTGCTCGGGGGCCGACGCAATCCGGGCTTTTGAACGCGCGGGCTGGTCACGTGCGCATCAGAAAGGTAGCCACGCCACGCTAGTCAAATCCAGGGCAGTCGTGGTTCTTACGGTTCCAGTACATCGAGAGCTTGGTCCCGGACTTCTTCGCAGCTTGATTCGAAAAGCGGGGATGACGGTCGAGGAATTCGCCGAGCTGCTGAACCGTTAGCAACGAGTTAGTCGGCGAAGGGGTTGCGGACCACGATGGTCGCTTCGCGCTCCTTGCCGACGCCGATCATCGCAATCGGCACACCAACCAGCGCGCTGATTCGTTCGACGTAGCGGCGCACGCCCGAGGGCAATTCGGCCAGCGTGCGCGCGCCCGCCGGGCTCTTGCTCCATCCCGGTATCTCTTCGAAGATCGGCTTGGCGTCGATCAGCATCCGATGCGACGGCGGCATGTCGTCGTAGCGTTTCCCCTTGACGATGTAGCCGACGCAGATTTTGACTGGATCGATCCCGGTTAAAACGTCGAGCTTGGTAAGCGCGAGCGCCCACATCCCGTTGACGCGAGCAGTGTAACGGGCCAGCACGGCGTCGAACCACCCGATCCGCCTGGGACGCCCGGTGGCGCTGCCGAACTCGTTGCCTTCTTCGCGCAGCGAATCGGCGAGATAGCCGGTGAACTCGCTCGGAAAGGGGCCGGCCCCGACTCGTGTCGTATATCCCTTGCTGATGCCGAGCACCGCTTCGAGATTGCCCGGCCCGATGCCGGTGCCGCTGAAGACTGCGCTCGCGACGCAATTCGACGAGGTCACGTACGGGTAGGTGCCGTGATCGATGTCGAGCATCGTGCCGTGGGCGCCCTCGAAGAGGACACGCTGGCCGGAATCGATCGCCTCGCTCACGAACGCGCCGGTGTCGCACAGATACGGGAGCAACCGGCGGCGCGCTTTTTTCATCGCGTCGATGGTTTCGTCGGCCTTGATCGGCTTGGCCTTGAGCAATGCTTTCAGGTACGCGTTCTTCTCGACGATGTTGCGGCGGAGTTTCTCTGTGAAAAATTTGAGATCGAGCAGATCTTCGAAGCGCAATCCCACCCGAGCCATCTTGTCTTCGTAGGCCGGGCCGATTCCGAATCCGGTCGTACCGATCGCGCCCTTGCCCAGGCGCGCCTCGCGAGCGCGATCGATCGCGAGATGATACGTCATCACCATGTGCGCTTCGTAACTGATTTTGAGCAAACTATCGTCGGCGAGATGGCCGCTGCGCTTGAGGTCTGCGATTTCGCCGAGCAATGCCAGCGGGTTGACGACCAGGCCGTTGCCGATTACGCAAGCCTTGCCGGGATGGAGCGCGCCTGCCGGCACCAGCCGCAGCACAAATTTCTTCCCGCCGACCACCAGCGTGTGAGCTGCGTTGTTTCCGCCTTGGAAGCGGACGACCACATCGGCGTCGGCCGCGAGCATATCGACGATTTTGCCCTTGCCCTCGTCCCCCCACTGCGTACCAATCACGGCAACTGTCTTCATGTCTTTTCCCCGAGCGGCGTCAATTTCGCCGGCCTGCGCGCGCACCTGTCGGGCTGAAATGTCCCGCGCGCAAAATAAATTCAGAGCTTGAGCAGCGACGCCGCGGTAATTGCAGGGATGGTCTTGAGCCTGTCGAGGACGGCGCCCGGCACGGGTTCATCCACCTCGAAAATGCTGAGCGCGGTTCCTCCCACGCGATCGCGGCCGAGCTCCAGTCCGCCAATATTTATTCCGGCCTGCCCGAGGATCGTGCCCACCGCGCCGACCACTCCGGGAACGTCGCGATTATGCAGCATGAGGAAGTAACCCTCGGGCGCCGCCTCAACGCGGTAGCCGTCGATCCGGGTCAGGCGCAGCACGCGATTTCCGAGCACGGCGCCGGAGACTTCGTGCTCGCCGGCGCCGGTACGAATCGTGACCGTCAAGGTATCGACGTAGTCAGTGACTTCGCGGGAGCGCGTTTCGATAATCCTGATTCCGCGTTCGCGAGCGATAAATGGCGCGTTGACGTAATTCAAATCCTCGTCGAGGAAGCCGCTCATCAATCCCTTTAAAACCGCGGCGGTGATCGCGTCGGGCTTGAGATTGGCGGCTTCACCGCCAAACGCGAGCGTCAGCTCCGTGGGCGCCTCGGTGATCAGTTGCGCGGCGAGTCGGCCCAGTTTTTCGCCAAGCGTTAGATGAGGCCCGAGTATTTCGAGTTCCTTGGTGGATAGCGCCGGGATGTTAACCGCCTGCCGAATGGTGCCTTCGATCAGAAAGTCGGCCACTTGATGCGCGATATCGACCGAGACCTGGACCTGCGCCTCGTCGGTGGCGGCGCCGAGGTGCGGCGTTGCGATCACGTTGTCGAACTGGAGCAGCGGATGGTTGGCGGGAGGTGGCTCCTCGACGAACACGTCCAGCGCGGCGCCCGCGACCTTGCCGGATTTCAGTGCCTCGACCAGCGCGGCTTCATCGACGATACCGCCGCGGGCGCAGTTAATGATTCGCACGCCCTTCTTCATCTTCGCGAATGCCGCCGCACCCACGATGCCCCTGGTATCGTCGGTCAGCGGGGTGTGGACGGTGATGAAGTCGGCGCTCGCAAAAAGCTCATCGAGGCTGACCAATTGAACGCCGATGCGCCCGGCAGCCTCAGCCGTCAGGATCGGATCGTAGCCGATCACTTTCATCTTGAGCCCAAGAGCGCGGTCGGCGACGATCCGGCCGATGTTGCCGAGGCCGACCACGCCCAGCGTTTTGTTGCATATCTCGGCGCCGGTGAATTTGCCGCGCTCCCATTTGCCGGCTCGGATCGAGGCGTTGGCGGCCGGAATATGCCGAGCCAGCGCCATCATCATGGTGATCGCGTGCTCCGCAGTCGTGACGCTGTTGCCGGTCGGGCTGTTCATCACGACGATTCCGCGGCGCGTTGCCGCTTCGATATCGATGTTGTCGACCCCAACGCCCGCGCGCCCGATCACTTTGAGCGACGTGGCGGCATCGATTACTTCGCGGGTGACGCGCGTGCCGCTGCGAATCAGCAGCGCGTCGTAGGGCGCGATTATCTTCGCCAACTCCGCGGGCTTGAGGTCGGTCTTGACGTCGAACTGTAGCTGCGGAAAGCGCTTGAGGACCTCGATCCCTTGCGCCGCAAGCGAGTCGCTCAGAAGGACACGGAAAGTTTCCGCCATGTTGATTCAGATGCTCCGTGCCAGGCGCGCCTGAACGGCGGTTACGCCGGCGCCAAGTTGAATGTTTGCGCCGATCTGCTTAAGTCCCATCTCGAGCGCGCCAACCGCGATGAGCATGTCGAACGGGCTCAAATGACCCATGTGTCCGATACGCACGAGTTTACCCTTCATCTGATCCTGGCCGCCCTGAACGGACACGCCCAGGCTGTCGCGCAGGAACTTGACCAGTTTGCCGCCGTCGAGACCTTCGGGGACCAGGATTCCGGTGACCCCGGGAGCGGGATTGTCGGGCGACAGCAGTTTCAGCCCGAGTGCCGCGGCAGCATCGCGAGTAGCCTCCGCCATCAGCGCGTGACGCGCGTAAACCTGCGGCAGACCCTCGGCGTGAATCATTTCGAGTGATTTGTTCAGCCCGCAGATCAGCGACACGGCCGCGGTCCATGCGGTGGTATGCTCGTCGCGCTGCGCCTTCAATTCTTTGAGCAAATCAAAATAGAAGCGCGGCGTCTTGATTTTCTTCGCGACGTCCAAAGCGCGCGCCGACAGCGCGACCATCGCGAGGCCCGGCGGAAGCATGAGAGCCTTCTGGCTGCCCGTGACGAACGCGTCAATGCCCCATTCGTCCATATTCTGTTCGAAGACGCCGACCGACGTGATTCCATCTACGATCAGCATCGCGCCGCGCTTGCGGCTGACCTCGCCGATCTCGGCCACCGGATGCACCGCGCAGGTGGAAGTTTCGCTGGCCTGCACCAGCACGGCACGCGACTCGGGATACGCCTTGAACGCATCCTCGATTTGCCCGGGCCGTGCGGCGCGGCCCCATTCGACGCGCACCTCGTGCCCAATCATGCCGAAGGCTGCGAGCAACTTGCCCCATCGCTCACCGAATTTGCCGCCGTTGACGTAGATTGCATGCTCGCCCGGCTGCAGCAAATTGATCACCGCCGCTTCCATCCCACCCGTGCCGGTGGACGCGAGCAGAATTACCTCGCTCGAGGTGCCGTAGAGAGGTTTCATCCGATCGCGCGCCTGATCGAGCGCAGCACTGAACTCAGGCGTGCGATGGTGGATGATCGGACGCGCCATCTCGAGCAAAACCTCGGGCGGTACGGGAGCCGGCCCGGGCGTGAACAGGTATTTCTTCACGTGCGGCATTTTTGACCATTCACGGGGACGCTGGCGATTGGCGATGGCAGCCAAAAAAAAGGCTGGTGGCCGCGCATGCGGATCGCCAGACCCCAATTTGTCCCGGCTTGGCCGGTTCCCCGTCCTCAGCACTTGGGATAACGGAGCCAAGAGCCATAGTCAAGGCGATCCCCGGCTCGCGACGGTTTCGCGCCGGCGTTGAAATGGCGCGCCGGCAATTGTTAAAGGTGATCACGCTCCGATGCCGATAGAATGCGAAATCCGCGATGGTTCCCTGCTCTGGATCAAGAATCCGATCACCGGCGTGATTTCATACGTTGTCGACGTTCGCGGCAAGAGCTTCGCGTTCACGCTCGGCGGCCGCCAGAGCGCCGATCCCGACACACCGCATCTCAGCGCCGAGGCAATTCGCCGCGCGACCGAGGCATGTCCTTTCTGTGCGGGCAACGAAGGGCTTGCGCCGCGCGAGCTCTTTCGGATGACTCCGGATGAAATCCCCGAATGGAACGGGGCGAAGACTGCCGATGGCGCGGGTTGGGTGGTGCGCGTGATCAACAATCTCTTCCCGCGAATTCCCGCCGAGCTGACCGGAAATCGCAACGAGTCGTACATCGTCGTCGAAGATCCGCGTCACTTTATCGGCGCGCCGCGATCGCAGAACGATTTGATGTTCACCGGCGCGCTGGGCAGCGGTCATTTCCTTCATCTGATGCAAGCCGATGCGCGCGTGATGCGCCTCGCGTTGGAGAATCCCGACGTTTGCTCGGTTGTAATCCGCAAGAATCAGGGGCGCGAGTCGGGCGCCTCGCAGCCGCATCTGCATCAGCAGATCATCGGATCGCCGGAGCCGTTTCCGGCCGTGCTCGCGGAGGCGCGCGCCGAGCGTGAGAATCCTCATCTATGGCACGAGATCGTTGCGCTGATGGAGCGCCTGGGGCTGGTGATCGATCGCGGCGACTCTGTCGTCAGCTATGCGAGTCCGATGGGCGGGTTCCCGCGCAGCTACGACGTCGTGATGCCCAACTATCGGGGACTGCTGTCGGAGCTGACGCCGGACCAGATGCGGCAGTTTGCAAATGCGATCCATCGAATACTGATGATCCTTGGGCCGTTGCCGCTTGACTATGAAATTCACCAGGGCGAGGGAATTCCGCTGCACGCGCATATCAACGCGCGGCTGTATCCATATTCAAATGTCGCGGGAACCCTGAACCTGCCGAGCACGCTGCTGGAGAGTGCCGGCGCGATCCGCCACGCACTGGGCAGGCATTCCGATTCCGACTGAGACGCGCGCGCGCTAATTCGCCTTCCAGACCGGCTTGCGCTTTTCCAGGAACGCGCGCACGCCTTCCCTGGCGTCGTGGCTCTCGCGAACCGAGCGCGCCATCTGCAACAGATCGTCGTGCCACGCGTCGAAGGTCTCGCTCATGCATCGGCGCACCGTCGCCTTCATCGTGCGCAGAGAGAGCGGCGCGTTGGCGGCGATCTTCTCGGCCAGCGCGGTGGTAGCCTCGACGAGCTTCGCGTCGGCCACGACTTCATGAACCATATTCATGTGACGGCTGCGCTCGGCGTCGATTTGGTCCGCGGTGTAGAGAATCCATGCGGTGTTGGCCGATCCGCAAACCTCGATCAGCTTGCGCGTGAAATCGTACGGCACCATCAAGCCGACGCGGCCGAGCGTCATGCCGAGCTTGGCGTTTTCCGACGCGATTCGAAGGTCGCAATGCAGCGCCAGTTCGAGTCCGCCGGCCAGCGCGGCGCCCTGGATAGCGGCGATGGTAGGCACCGGAAACCGCTCCAATCGGCCGAAGACGGACTCGAGCGAGGTCGGGTTGTGACTGCCGGTCGTCTCGTCCACTTCCTTCAGATCGATTCCCGCACAAAAGCTCGCGCCTTCGCCACGGATGAGGATCGCACGGATTTCGCGGTCGCTTTCGAACTTGACGAGTGCATTGTTGAGCGCCTCGATCACCGGCTGATTGAGGGCGTTGCGCTTTTCAGGACGGTTCAGCGTCAAGACCGCATAATTCTGATGACGTGTGACTTTAAGCACTTCCTCGGCCATGTCGTTCGCTCCTTGCGTGATGATGAAAAGGATCTAACGTCGTATCGGCCCGAAGCATCGCACGGCCGGCGAGCGTCCTTCAAGGTTCGCGACGATGCGAGTCGCCTACGCGACGATGCTGAGCATTCTGTCTTTTACGAAGATGAACTTCGTCGGGGTTTTGCCGGCGAGGTGGCGCGTTACGGCTTCGCTCTTGAGCGCTAGTTGGCGGACGTCGGCTTCCGAAGTGCCTGCGGGGACCGGCAGGCGATCGCGGACCTTGCCGTTTACCTGCACGACGACGGTTACCATCTCGTCGCGCGCGAGCTTCGGATCGAACTTCGGCCATGTCTCCAAATGAACGGAAGCATCGTGGCCGAGCGCCCGCCACATTTCCTCAGTGACGTGCGGCGCCATCGGCGCGAGCATCAGCACAAAGGTCTCCGCGCTGAATCGGCCCATCTCCTCGGGCTTGAGCTTCGCCAGGTAGTTGAGTTGATCCATCAGCGCCGCGAGCGCCGTGTTGAAGCGCAGCCGGTCGATATGGTCGGTGACTAGCTGGATTGTTTTGTGTGCGCGCTTGACCGTTTCTTCGCTTTCACTGGTCTTTCCGCCCGGGCATCCCGCCTCGACGTAGCGTCGAGTCATCGTCCACACCCGCGTGATGAATCGGAGCGTGCCCGCGACGCCGCCTTCGTTCCAGTTGGTCGCTTCGTCAAAGGGGCTCATGAACAGCTCCCAGAGCCGAAGCGCGTCGGCGCCGTACTTTTCGATCATGGCGTCTGGCGTGACGACGTTGCCCTTGCTCTTCGACATGCGATTGCCGTCGGAGGCCCATACCACGCCCTGGTTGCGCAAGGCAGGAAACGGTTCGTCGAAGCCAATCAGTTCCGCGTCGAACATGACCTTGGTCCACATCCGCGCGTACAACAGATGCATCACGGCATGCTCGGCGCCGCCGACATAGAGATCGACCGGCAGCCAGTAATCGACCGCTTGGCGATCGAATGGGCGGCGGTCTTCATGCGGCGACGCGAAGCGCAGAAAGTACCACGACGAGCATGCAAAGCCGTCGAGCGTGTCGGTCTCGCGATCCGCCGGGCCTCCGCACTTTGGGCAGGTCGTGTTGACGAACTCCGGCACGTTGGCGAGCGGAGAGCGGCCGGTGCCCGACGGCAAATAGTCCTTCATCGCAGGAAGCATCACGGGCAGTTGATCTTCCGGCACCGGAACGATTCCGTCGGTCTTGCAGTACACGATTGGAATCGGACATCCCCAGTAGCGCTGACGCGAGATCAGCCAGTCGCGCATCCGGTAGATGATGGTCGCGCGCCCGATTCCGTGTTCTTCGGCATACTTTGCCACGGTATTGATCGCTTCAGCCGTTTTTTTACCGTTCAGAAAACCAGAGTTGATTGCTACGCCCGGCTCGGTGTAAGCGCGATCCGCCGGTGGCGCGCCCCCGTCACTGGGCGCGGTTACGCGCGGAATCGGCAAGCCGTACTTCATCGCGAATTCGAAATCGCGCTGATCCTGGCCGGGCGCGCCCATGATTGCGCCGGTGCCGTAGCCCATCAGGACGTAGTCGGCGATCCAAACCGGGATGTCTCTATCGGTAAAGACGTTGTGCGCGTAAGCGCCGGTGAAGACGCCGGATTTCTCCTTGACCGTGGACATCCGCTCGATTTCAGTCTGGCGGCGCGCCTCGGCGACGTAACCCTCGACCATTGCGCGCTGTTCGCCGGTAGTAATCTCCGTGACGAGCGGATGCTCCGGCGCGAGCACCATGAACGATACGCCGAAGACGGTGTCGGGGCGCGTGGTAAAAAAGCGGATTTCTTTACCGGCGTGACTAGCCACCGGGAAGGCAAGTTCCGCGCCTTCGCTGCGCCCGATCCAGTTGCGCTGCATCAGCTTGATCGGCTCCGGCCAGTCGATCCCATCGAGATCGGCGAGCAATCGATCAGCGTAGTCGGTGATCTTGATGTACCACTGCTCGAGGTCTTTCTTGCTGACCGGATTGTCGGTGTGCCGCCAGCAGCATCCGTTGACGACCTGTTCGTTGGCGAGGATCGTGCGGCACTTGTCGCACCACCATTGCGCTCCGGTCGCGCGGTAGGCCAGGCCGCGCTTGTAAAGCATCAGGAAGAACCACTGCGTCCACTTGTAATACTCCGGCGACGACGAGTTGATCTCGCGCGTCCAGTCGTACGCGCATCCGGAGATTGTCAGTTGGCGCTTGAAGTTGGCGGCGTAACGCGGGACGGTTTCCGTCGGATGCGATCCCTTCAGTATCGCCTCGTTTTCCGCGGGCAGTCCGAACGCGTCCCATCCCATCGGGTGCAGCACGTTGAATCCCGCCATCCGCTTGTAACGGCCGACGACATCGCACGGAACGTAGTTGTGCAGATGACCGACGCTGAGACCGGCGCCGGAGGGGTAGGGGAACATCTCGAGGATGTAGAATTTCGGGCGGCCGGGTTCCTCGCGGGTGCGGTAGAGATTGGTGCGTTGCCAATCAAGCTGCCACGCGGGCTCGATTTTCTTCGGGTCGTAACGTTCGTCCATTGTAGTTTTTGCGTGATGTCGCCGGATATGCGGTTCAGCTACGCGAGTTTAGCGTGCCGATCGTGCGGCTCCAACTATGTAGGAAGGGGACAATCGTAGGAGAGAGGGGGCGCGTTGATGCGGATCTCATGCGGGAATAACCTCATCCGTGATGGTTCGGGATGCGGAAAGCATCGTGCTCGGCGCGGTCGAGGCGGCCTTGGTGCGCGCGGGGATCCGTCGGGGCGCATCTATACTGATCGGGCTTTCCGGCGGGGCTGATTCGGTTGCGCTTACTTGTGCGATCCTTGAGCTTCGCGAGAGGCTGAGACTCCGGATTGCGGCGGCGCATTTGAACCATCGGATTCGAGGGGTCGAGTCGGATCGCGACGAAGCTTTTGTGCGCGCTATGTGCGCGCGACTTGGTGTTGAATTGATCGTCGAACGCGCCGAGGGACTCGACGCGTCGATTTCGAGCGCGAACTTCGAGGAGCGTGCGCGCGAGGTTCGCCGCGATTTTCTTGGGCGCGTCGCGGACCGCGTGGGAGCCGACTATGTCGCGCTCGGGCACCATCGGGACGACCAGGCCGAGACCGTGCTGATGCGCCTGATGCGCGGCGCCGGCGCGGCGGGGATGGCGGCGATGGCCGAGCACGGGCCGGGCCGGTTGATTCGTCCGATGCTGTCGATTTCGCGCGCCGAGATTCGCGGCTACCTGGACGCGCGCGCGACTGCGTTCGTGGAAGATTCGACGAATTCGTCGCGCGACATTCTGCGCAACCGGATTCGCGCCGAACTGCTCCCGATGCTCGAGCGCGAATACGCGCCGGGGCTTGGCGGGCGGCTGGTGGAAGTTGCGGCCGAGATGCGCTCGCTCGACGAGCTGGTCGCGGCGATTGCCGCGCGCGAGCTGGACGCGATGCGTCGGCGCGGCGGTGCGCTCGAGGTGTCGGGATTCAGCGGGCTGAATCCCGCGGTGCAACCGGTTGCGATTCGGCTGTTTCTCTCCGAGCGGATGGGATCTTTGCGCAGAATTTCGCGCGCGCATATCGAGGCGATGCGCCAACTCATCCTGGAAGGCGGCTCGAGCGACTCGATCGATCTTCCGGGCGGCTGGCGCGCCGAGCGCGAGTACAATTTTTTTCAGTTGATCGAGGCGGGGGCTGATCGGAAGGGATCAGGCGCCGGCGCGGGATTCTCGGTTGCGATTGCGGCGGACGGAATCACTGTGGTCGAAGCGGCAGGTTTCAAGTTCGAGGCTTCGACGATTGCGGCTGGAGACGCGTCGATGCCGGATGGTTTGTCAGTCGCGATGTTCGATGCGGCGAAAATCGCGGACGGCCCGCTGGTCGCGCGCAATTTTATGAAGGGCGACAGGATGCATCCGATGGGGATGCGTGGCACGCGGAAGGTCCATGACGTGTTTGTGGATCGCAAGTTGCCACGGGCACGGCGGGAGCGCTTCCCGGTCGTCACGGTCGGCGGCGAAATCGCATGGCTTCCGGGGCTTGCGCGCGCGGACTGCGCGCTGGTCACCAAGGCCACCGAAACCGTACTGCGCGTTGAGGCTTCTGAAATCGCGGCTTAGCGCTTACCACGTTGCGTGCGCATCAACGCGCGTGATACTTTCGTATATAGCATGAACCAGTTTTCTCGCAGTATTGCGCTATGGCTAGTGCTGGGACTGATGTTCCTGCTGCTGTTCAATATCTTCAGCAGGCAACAGCCCAAAGAACCCGAAATAATTTTCTCGGATTTCCTCAACCAGGTTGAAAAAAACCAGGTCGCCCAGGCGACGATTCAGGGAAATCTAATCAAGGGCGACACGACCAGCGGGGAGCATTTCAAGACCTACGCGCCCGAGGATCCCGACCTGGTCAAGACGCTGCGCGAAAAGGGCGTCAAGATCGCGGCCAAGCCGGTCGAGGGCGATCCGTGGTGGATGGTCGCGCTGGTGCAGTGGTTCCCGATAATAGTGCTGGCGGCGCTGTGGATTTTCTTCATGCGCCAGATGCAAATCGGCGGCGGCAAGGCGATGTCGTTCGGCAAGAGCCGCGCCAAGCTGCTGACTGAAAACACGCACAAAGTTACTTTCGGCGACGTGGCGGGAATCGACGAGGCCAAGGACGAGCTCGAAGAGATAATTCAATTTTTGCGCGACCCCAAGCGCTTCACGCGGCTTGGCGGCAGAATTCCCAAGGGCGTGCTGCTGGTCGGAGCGCCGGGAACCGGCAAGACGCTGCTCGCGCGAGCGATCGCCGGCGAAGCGGGCGTGCCGTTCTTTTCGATCTCGGGATCGGACTTTGTCGAGATGTTCGTTGGCGTGGGCGCGTCGCGCGTGCGCGACCTGTTCGTGCAGGGCAAGAAGCATGCGCCGTGCATCATTTTTATCGACGAGATCGACGCGGTGGGACGTCATCGCGGGGCCGGCCTTGGCGGCGGTCACGATGAACGCGAACAGACGCTCAACCAGTTGCTGGTCGAGATGGACGGGTTCGAGGCCAACGAGGGCGTGATCCTCGTGGCCGCCACCAATCGCCCCGACGTGCTGGACCCGGCGTTGCTGCGCCCGGGCCGCTTCGATCGCCGCGTGGTGGTGCCGCTGCCCGACGTGAAGGGGCGCGAGGGGATCCTGAAGGTCCACACGCGCAAGGTGCCGCTGTCCGACGACGTCGATGCGACCAAGCTTGCGCGTTCAACCCCGGGCTTCGCGGGCGCCGACCTGGAAAACCTTGTCAACGAGGCCGCGCTGCTGGCGGCGCGCCACAACAAGGACAAGGTCGAGATGTCGGACTTCGAGCTCGCCAAGGACAAGGTGATGATGGGCGCGGAACGGCGCTCGATGGTGATGTCGGGCTCGGAGCGCAAGATAATCGCTTATCATGAAGGCGGGCATGCGCTGGTCGCGATGCTTCAGCCCGGTGCGGATCCGGTCCACAAGGTTACGATTATCCCGCGCGGGATGGCGCTTGGCGTGACGCAGCAATTGCCCCTGGACGATCGCTACACGTATCCGCGCGACTACCTGGTGACGCGATTGGCGGTGATGTTCGGCGGGCGCACCGCAGAAGAACTCGTGTTCGGCCAGATGACGACCGGCGCGGGCAACGATATCGAAAAAGCGACCGAACTCGCGCGCAAAATGGTCTGCGAATGGGGCATGAGCAAGGAGCTCGGCCCGATGACGTTCGGCCGGCGCGAGGAACAGATCTTTTTGGGCCGCGACATCTCGCATCATAAGGATTACTCCGAGCAGACCGCGCTCGAGATCGATCGCGAAGTGCGCCGTATCATCGACGACGCGTATCAGAAAGCGCGCCAGCTCCTGTCGGATCATATGGTGCTGCTCCACGCGATCGCCGCGCGGCTGCTCGAGAAGGAAGTGCTCGACGGTAGCGAAGTCGAGGCGATGGTGACGGCGTTCCGCGAAGGGCGCGAGATGCCACCGTCGCCGGCCGCGGTGCGCAACGATTTTCCGCCGCGTCCGGGCGCGGAACCGGGCAAGGAAAAGCGTGCCGACAACGAAAACGAAAGCCCGGTGCCCGGACTCCCGCCGAAACCGGTCCTCGTGTAGTCGTCTTCGCCGGCGTGGCCGCGGCGCTCTGATCGATTCGCCACGGCGAGTCGGTTGCCGCGTGGCTGAGGGGGAGTGGGGCCGGTGCGATGCGACGCTCGCGGATCAAAACCAAATCATCAAGTGATCGAGGCTTGCGCAAGCGCGCGTCTCAATCCCCGTATCTCAAGCTTTACGACGGTCGCGTAATCAAGTTCCCCGCAGTAATGGGCGTGCTCAACGTCACGCCCGACTCCTTCTCCGATGGCGGGAGATACCTCGATGCGGACCGCGCCGTCGAGCACGCGCTTGCGATGGAAGCGGCAGGCGCCGACCTGATCGACGTCGGCGGTGAATCCTCGCGTCCCGCGGGCGCGTCGGAGGTGCCGGTCGAGGTCGAGCTCGCGCGAGTCAGGCCGGTGCTCGAGCGCTTGGGCAAGCGGCTGCGAGTGCCAATCTCGATCGACACGCGCCGCGCGGAGGTCGCACGAATCGCGCTTCAGTCGGGCGCGGCGATAATCAACGACATCACGGCGCTCGAGCACGACCGCGAAATGGCGCCGCTTGCGGCGCGAACGAAGTGCGCGGTGGTGCTGATGCATATGCGCGGCGGTCTCGCCAATCATATCGAGTTCGCACGCTATCGCGACGTGGTGCGCGAGGTCGCCGAGTACCTCGACGCGCGCGCGCGATTTGCCGTCGCGGCGGGAGTTGCGCGCTCGCGAATCATCGTCGATCCGGGACTAGGCTTCGCCAAGACGGCCCAGCATAATCTCAAATTGCTGGCCGCCTTGCCCGACCTCTGTGCGCTCGGCTATCCCGTATTGGTGGGAGCGTCGCGCAAGAGCTTTGTGGCGCGAATAGCCGGCGCCGGCGAGCGAGAGCTGGAATTCGCCGGCGCGGCTGCCAACGCGCTGGCAGTGGCCGCGGGCGCGTCGATCGTGCGCGCGCACAACGCCGGCGCGGCCGTCGCCGTGGTGGCAATGGCCGCGGCGATGGCGGGACGGGATCGGCGGTTCAGGCCCAATGCATAACTACATACCCATGATACCGCAGCCGCGATGGCAGGACTTCGTTGACGTCCTGATCGTGGCCTACGTGATCTACCGGATCGCGCTTTTGATCCGCGGCACGCGCACGATGCAGATGGTGGTCGGGATGGTGATCGTGGGCGGCGCGTTCGTCGCGTCGCAGGTGCTCGGACTGTTCACGCTCAACTGGCTCTTGAACAACTTCCTCGGTTCGTTGTTTGTGATCCTGGTGGTTATCTTCCAGGCCGACATTCGGCGCGCGCTGACCCGTGTCGGTGCGCAATCCTTCCTGGGCCGCAGTGCGGCTGCCGTCAAGCCTGCGGAAGAAATAGCAACCGCGGCGGCGTGGCTTTCGGCGCGTCGAGTCGGCGCGCTGATAGTGATCGAGCAGGACGATGGCCTCAATGAGTTCGTCGAAAGCGGAAGAGCCGTTGACGGCAAGGTCTCGCCCGAGCTGATCGAGACGATTTTCATGAACGGCTCTCCGCTCCATGATGGCGCCGTGATCATAAACGGCGACCGGATACTCGCGGCGGCGTGCCTGCTGCCGCTGTCGCAGAACCCCAAGGTAAGCCTGTCGCTGGGCACGCGTCATCGCGCAGCTATTGGAATGAGCGAGGACTGCGACGCGGTTGTGCTGGTCGTTTCCGAGGAGAGCGGGACGATTTCCCTTGCCCGCGGCGGTGTTCTGAGCCGTGGACTGGAACCAGCCGAGGTCCTGTCCACACTGAGGAAGCTGCCGGGTTAGGCGCGCGGCGGCAAAACAGCGACGGGACGACGCACGATGAGGCTGGGCGACTTCAAATATCTGTTCGCAGTTAGTGGCGTGCGGCGGCTGCGCGGCGCCGACATCGGGATGCGCATATTCGCGGTAGCGCTCGCGATCGGGCTGTGGATATTCGTCAACGCGGGCGAGCGGGGCTCAGTCGAGCCGCTCACGGTGCCTATAAGCTATCGCTCGCTGCCGCAGGGGATGGTGATCGTGAACCATCCGCCGGCGTTCGTAAAAATCGAAGTCACCGGTCCGCGCACCCTGCTGTCGCTGCTGGATCCCGAGCGGCTCACGCTCAGGATCGATCTGCGCGGCGTTGCGGCGGGACAATCCGAGTTCAAGGTATATCCCGCGATGTTCAACATGGAACGAAATACCGCCGTGACCAGCATCTCGCCCGATCAATTGGCGCTTGATGTCGATCGCCTGGTTACGCGCGATGTGCCGGTCCATCTGGCGGTTCAGGGCAAGGTCGAGCCGGGCTACACGATTACCTCGGTCGATGTTACGCCGCCAACCGTCACCATTGCCGGGCCCAGCCGTTTCATCGCGCCGCTTACGTCGGTCAGCACGGAACCCTTCGACTTGAAGGGACTCACCTCGGATGCCGGCCGCTCGGTTGATATCGTGGCGCCCAATCCGGCGTTGGGATTCTCTACGGGTCATGTCGATGCGCGGGTCAATGTCGCGGAGGCGATTGCCGACCGTGAGTTTCGCGCGGTCGACGTGGAAGTCAGGGGTAGTGGCTTCAAGTACCGCGTCGAACCCAAACAGGCGACGCTGACGATTCGCGGGCCTGCGGTCAAGCTTGCGGGTCTCGCGCCGAAGGGCCTGGCCTACGTTGACGCCAGGGGCGTTGCGCCGGGCTCGCACGAATTGCCGCTGCAAGTGACACTGCCTGACGCAATGCAGTTGGTGCGCCACTCGCCCGACAAGGTTAGACTGCGGATGTATCACGAGAAGCTGACAACTACTACCGATGAGCACCCATCGTAAACTGTTCGGCACCGACGGCGTCCGCGGAGTCGCCAATCAGGAGCCGATTACCTCCGAGACCGCGCTCAAGCTCGGCCGCGCGCTCGCCCATATGTTCCGCGATTCCACCGGTCGTCATCGCAGAATTCTTATCGGCAAGGACACCCGCCTCTCGGGCTACATGCTCGAGACCGCGATCGAGTCCGGAATCTGCTCGATGGGCGTGGACGTGTGGCTGGTCGGTCCTCTCCCTACCCCTGCGATCGCGTTTTTGACCCGCAGCATGCGCGCCGACGCCGGCGTGGTCATATCGGCCTCGCACAATCCCTTCCAGGACAACGGGATCAAGTTTTTTTCGCGCGATGGATTCAAACTCGACGACCAGACCGAGCGGCGAATCGAAGCGATGGTGTCCGACGAAAGCGAGGTCGGGATGCATCGCGCGCACGCCGACGATATCGGCAAGGCGAAGCGAATCGACGACGCGCTCGGCCGTTACCTGGTGTTTCTGAAGTCGTGCCTGCCGCGTTCGGTCGCATTCGACGGACTGAAGGTCGCGATCGATTGCGCCAACGGCGCGGCCTACAAGGTCGGTCCCGAGGTGCTCGAGGAACTGGGCGCCGAGGTCGTAGCGATCGCCGCCGATCCCGACGGCACTAACATCAATCTGAATTGCGGCGCGACGCATCTGGACGCGATTCGCGAAACCGTTGCGCGCGAGCACGCCAACGTCGGGATTGCGCTCGACGGCGACGGCGATCGCGTGATGCTGATCGACGAGCGCGGCGAAGTCTTCGACGGCGACGACGTGATGGCGCTGCTCGGCCGCAAGCTCGCCGCGCAAGGCCGGCTGAGCCACAACGCCGTGGTCGCAACCGTGATGAGCAACTTCGGACTCGAGCTGGCGCTTCGCGACGCGGGCGTGCGGCTCATTCGCACCGAGGTCGGTGACCCCGCGGTTGCGCGCGAGATGCGGCTGAACTCGTACAACCTGGGCGGCGAGCAGTCGGGCCACGTGATCTTCATGGATTACTCGACCACCGGCGACGGAATGATCAGCGCCTTGATGGTGCTCGCGCAGATGGCCGAGAGTGGGCGCACGCTCGGCGAGCTGCGCGCGATGCGCCGCGTGCCGCAAGTCCTGGAAAACGTGCGCGTGCGAAATCGCACGCCGATCGCCGAGATGCCCGACGTCCAGCGAATCATCGCCGACGCCGAGCGCCGCCTGGCAGGCGCCGGCCGCCTGCTGGTGCGCTATTCCGGGACCGAGATGCTCGCGCGCGTGATGGTCGAAGGAGAGGACGCCGCCCAGATCAAAACGCTCGTCCAGGAAATCAGCGCCGCAATCCAGAAGCACGCCGGCCCCCCGTAACCGGTCGAATGCGAAACCCACCGTGGGTTTCGCGCTTCCTTGGGCAGGGGCCAGCCCCTGCACCTTGGTAAGGACGAAGAAAAGATGCGGGCTCCGCCCTGTTAGATCTGTTTTCGGGGGGAAGAGGTGTTCACGCGGCCGGTCGCCTGCTTTTTCTGTCGTCCGATTTTTGTGTCATCCCGAGCGAAGTCCACGTAGCCGAGGGACCCCGGATTTTTTCTTCCGCTGCCACTGCGCTCATTTGAAGTGCTCGGCTAGAAATCCGCGGACGCCCTCCAGCATCTGTCCAACGTCCTGCTGTGAGTTCTGTTCGAATTTACCATGATCGGCGTTGTTCCTAACGCCCACCGCGCAGGTGATTCTTCCTTCATGCCGCGCGCGACAACGGAGCGTGCTTTTAACACCGCGCTGCCGTCGCCACGGCCAATGGCCGCGCCCGCCAGCGGCGGGCGGCCTTAACATTGGGTGCAGGGGTCACCCCTGCCATCGCGTAGTCGCGAAAAGATGCGCTGCGCAGATTTTCGCGTCTTCTCACTGCGGGTGCAGGGGCCGCAGCCCCTGCCCAAGGAAGCGTGAAACCCACGGTGGGTTTCACATTTAATTACCCTTCGCGCGCTTGCGCTTCGCCTTCAATGGCTTCGAGCCCAATGCCTTGAGGTACGCCTTCACCGTGCGCGCCAGGCCCATGTATAGCGCGTCGGAGATCAGCGCGTGGCCGATTGAGACTTCTTGCAGGCCTTTGACCGCTTTGACATAGGCGGGAATATTCTTGAGGTCGAGATCGTGGCCGGCGTTCACGCCCAGTCCGATTTCCCGCGCCAGACGCGCGGCTTCGCGATGCGCCGCGAGAATCTCCTGACAGGCCGGAGCGCCGAACGCATTCGCATATGGTCCGGTGTATAGCTCGATTCGGTCCGCGCCGAGTTTTCGCGCTCGCCTGATCTGCGCGGCGTCAGGATCGAGAAAAAGACTCGTGCGGATACCCGCCTTGCGGAGCCTGGCCAGCACGTCGCCGAGCCAATCCGCCGCGCCGGCCACCAGGTTCCATCCCGCATTCGACGTGAGCACGCCGGGCGGGTCGGGCACTAGAGTCACCTGTGTGGGCCTGACGCGTGTCACGAGGTCAAGAAACTCCGCGCCCGGGTATCCTTCGATGTTGAACTCGACCGTGAGCATCGCGGCAAGGTCGAACACGTCCTGAAACGTGATATGCCGCGCGTCGGGGCGCGGATGCACCGTGATCCCGTGGCATCCGGCGGCGATACAGGTGCGGGCCGCCTCGACCACGTCGGGGATATTTCCGCCGCGCGCATTTCGGAGCGTCGCGATTTTGTTGACGTTGACGCTAAGGCGAATCATTTCAATCCCCGAGCCTACCAGAGCCAGCGAGCCAGTCCAGCGCCGGTTATTCTCCGCATTTACGGCGGAGCACTGTGAGGTAGCGCCCGCCGACTCGGGGCAAGTTCACTCTTACCCTTACCCTTCTAACAGGGCGAAGCCCGCATCTTTTACCAACATTGGGTGCAGGGGTCACCCCTGCCCGTGGCGACGGCAGCGCAGTATAAAGCCGTCGGCAGTGACCGCGCGCGACAACGGAGCGCGGCCTTAACGGTGGGTGCAGGGGTCACCCCTGCCCGCGCATGGTGTAATATTTCCCGCAGGATAACCGACGATGATTTTGCTCAACGCCGCCGAAAGCCGGGAACTCGATCGCATCAGCCAGGAAAAGTACGGAATTTCGTCCTACTTGCTGATGACGCGCGCGGGCGAGGCTGTTGCCAACGCGCTCGTCGAGCGCTTCCCCGAAGCGGTCACCGATGTGCTCGTCGTGGCGGGTAGGGGCAACAACGGCGGCGACGGATTCGTCGCTGCAAGACGGCTGATTCAGGACGGTTTCGGCGTGCGAGCCGTTCTGCTCGGTCGCGCGGCGGACTTGAAGGGCGATGCCGCTCGTGCGTATGCGGAGTTCCGCGCATCCGGTGGCAAGGCGATCGAGGCGTCGGGAGAGTCCAGCCTCGAAGCCGCGCTTGGCAAGCGCCCGAGCGCCGTTATCGACGCGATTTTCGGCACCGGCCTGAACGCGGAGGTCAAAGACGCGCCGCGGCGCGCGATCGGGATTGTTAATTCATTCGGATTGCCTGCAATCGCTGTCGATATCGCGTCGGGTGTGAACTCGGACACTGGCGCGGTCATGGGCGCGGCGATCCGAGCCTCGCTCACGGTGACGTTCGGGTTCGCGAAGTTCGGCCATGTTTCATATCCGGGCGCCGGGCAATCCGGCGAGTTGCGGATCGTCGATATAGGTTTCGCCGCGCGCGCGATTGAGGAGATAGCGCCTCGCGGCCGATTCCTCGAGCGCGACGACGTGCGGCATTTGATTCGCGAGCGGCCGGCCAATTCGCACAAGGGAATGTATGGACATCCGTTGGTAATCGCCGGCGGCCGCGGCAAGTCCGGGGCCGTCCTGCTCGCTTCGCGCGCCGCTTTGAGAGCGGGCGCCGGCCTCGTTACGGCGGCGGTGCCGGAGTCGATCCAGCCAATCGTCGCGGCAGGGCAAGCTGAACTGATGACGGAGCCGATCGCCGATCGCGACGGCCACTTTGACGGCGCTCATGCGCCCGACGCGTTGAAGATGATAATCGAAGGGATGAACGCGTTGATCGTGGGTCCGGGAATGGGCGTCAGCGATGACACCAGGCGGCTCGTCGAATGGCTGATTTCAGACGCGTGCGAGCGCGAGCGTCCGATGCTGATCGATGCCGACGGACTCAACGCGCTCGCCGCGATCGGTTGCGAAGCCGCCCGGGATGCGCGCGGTCCGGTCGTGCTGACGCCTCATCCGGGAGAAGCCGCGCGCATGCTCGGCGTCACGCCGGCGACAATCAACGGCGATCGCGTGTCTGCCGCGCGCAATCTGGCGGATCGAACCGGAGCGTCGGTGCTGATAAAGGGCGCGGGTTCCGTTATCGCCTCTCCCGACGGCGACGTCTATATCAACTCGACCGGCAATTCCGGAATGTCCACGCCCGGCATCGGTGACGCGCTGTCGGGAATCGTCGGCGCGCTGCTGGGGCAGAAGATGCGCCCGATCGACGCGCTCGCGCTCGGCGTTTTTCTCCACGGCTACGCGGCGGATCGCGTCGCGGCGCGGATGGGGCGCGTTGGCTATATCGCCGGCGACGTGATTGACGAGCTGCCGGCGGCGCTGGAAGCACTAACGCGGTAGTGGCGCTATATTAGTGACTGAGTAATCGCGATGGCTAATGCCGTGGAAGAATCGGAAGAATTGGGCGCGACCGCGGTCACGATGGTGATCGAGAGCCGCTCGCCGCACGAGACCAAATCGTGGGGACGGCGGCTCGCCTCGCTTCTCGAAGGCGGAGAGCTGCTCGGCCTGATTGGCGATCTCGGCGCGGGCAAGACCTGCTTTATCAAGGGTCTCGCGTGCGGACTCAACCTGCGCGAAGAGGACATCCTGAGCCCCACCTTCACGATGATCCAGGAGCATCACGGCCGCTTCCCGCTCTATCACATCGATCTATATCGCCTCGAAGAGGCGACGCTCGACGACCTGGGCCTTCGCGAATACCTGTTTTCCGAAGGTGTCGCCGCGGTCGAATGGTTCGAGCGTCTGCGCGGGGGCGCGGAGATGGAGTACCTGGCAGTCCGGATCAGTTACGTCGGCGCGAACATGCGCCGGATCGAATTGAGCGCGGGTGACTCGCGTCACGCGCAAATTATTTCCAAGTTGAAGCACAGCTTCGCCTGAAGGCGCGGCGCCATTCGCCGACCGCGCGCCGCGGTGATAGATTGCACGCCCAACGGCGGTTTCAGAAATGCCATCTGTCGGATATTCGAAACCAAGCAAATGCCGCGGTAAGAGAGACTGGAGGTTCGTATGAGGAAGACTGAGATCGCAATGATCGCGACATTTCTAGTTGTGGGGCTGTTGTCCGCCGTGAAGACCAGCGCACAGCCTCCGCCGGACCATTACAGGGAACATCTCCGGGACCGGGAGCACCGAGAGTGCGAGACGGAACACAAGGAATGTCAGAACGACTGGCACAACCGCTGCGAATCGCAGCATGACCGCTGCGAAGCCTCCCATCAAGATTACGAGTACGCCAGCAAAGAGGGCGGGGTGCCCCATGAGGTTTGCGAGCGACAGCACCGCGCCTGTGACGAGGCCCATCACAATTGTGACGAGCAGAGTCATGGATGTGAGACGCTACACCGACAGTGCGAAGATCGAGTCAAGGAGCTATACGATTGATCTAAGCGCCGCTTGGCCCAGACGAGATTAGGACAGCCTGCCCGTCAACTTAGTCCAGTCGCGCGCGAATTCGGACGCGCCACGCCCCACCGGGGCTGGTTTGAGGCCAATTTTCCGCACATAATTATTAATTCCCCCTTTTTTCAGGGCGAATAGGGTTATTGCGTTGGGATTGGTCGTTCAAAAATACGGCGGAACTTCGGTCGGATCGATCGAGCGAATCAAGGCGGTCGCCGATCGCGTGGTCAGGGCGCGCGACGCCGGTAATCGGATCGTCGTGGTCGTTTCCGCGATGGCGGGCGAGACCAACCGGTTGTTCAAGCTCGCCGCCGAATTGAGCGACTCGCCCAACGCGCGCGAGACCGACGTGCTGGTCGCGACCGGAGAGCAGGTCTCGGCTGCGCTGCTCGCGATCCGGCTCCAGTCGATGGGGCATCCGACGGTTTCCTTTCTCGCTTTTCAAATGAACCTGACCACCGACTCGAATCATGGCCGCGCGCGAATCAAATCCGTGCAATGCGATCGCGTGATGCGCGCTCTCGACGACGGGCAGATCGTCGTGGTTGCCGGCTACCAGGGCGTCAACTCCGCTGGCGATATCACGACGCTTGGCCGCGGCGCGTCGGATCTGACCGCGGTGGCGATGGCAGCCGCTCTCAAAGCCGACGCCTGCGAAATCTACACCGATGTGGACGGTGTCTATACCGCCGATCCCAACATCTGCCCCAAAGCAAAAAAACTCGGCCGCATCTCCTATGATGAGATGCTCGAGATGGCGGGACTCGGGGCGAAGGTCCTGCAAACCCGTTCGGTTGAACTGGCCCGACGTTACAACGTGCCGCTCGTGGTCCGCTCCAGCTTCCGTGAAGCCGAGGGGACGTGGGTTGGACAAGAGGATTTGTCAATGGAGGACGTGCTCGTTTCGGGCGTAACGCTCGACCAGAATCAAAGCAAGATAACTGTTGCCGGCGTTGAGGATCGGCCCGGTCTGGCCGCGAAGATTTTCAGCCCGATCGCCGACGCGGGAATCGTCGTGGACATGATTATCCAGAACGCCAGCGCCGACGGCCACACCGACATGACGTTTACGATCGGGCGCGAAGACCTTGGCCGCGCGCTCGAAATCGTTATGCGTACGGCGGCCGAAATCGGCGCGTCGGGCGTGCGGCATGACGATCAGGTCGCCAAGGTTTCGGTGGTCGGAGTTGGAATGCGCACGCATGCGGGGGTCGCGGCCTCGATGTTCCAGGTGCTGGCGGCGGAACGGATTAATATCGAGATGATCTCGACCTCGGAGATTAAGGTCTCGGTCGTGGTCAATTCGAAATACGGGGAACTAGCGATGCGTGCGCTGCACGACGCGTTTGTCAACGGCGACGGCGGCTCGAACGCCCCGCCGCGGGAGACAGTTTGAGTCCGATGCCGGATGCAAAGCATATCCAGGTTTACGACACCACGTTGCGCGACGGATGCCAGTCCGAAGACGTTTCGCTGACGGTCGAGGACAAGGTCACGATTGCCCAACGTCTCGACGATCTCGGTTTCGATTATATCGAGGGTGGATGGCCGGGCTCGAACGATCGCGACGCGGCGTTCTTCAAAGAGATCAAGAAGATCAAAATTCGCCACGCCAAGATCGCGGCCTTCGGCTCGACTCGCCGCTCCGGAGTTCGCGCCGCGGCCGATCGCAACCTGCAATTGATCCTGCGCACCGGGACTCAAGTCGCGACCGTGGTCGGCAAGACCTGGGACATGCACGTCCGCGAGGCGCTACGAATCCCGCTCAACGAAAATCTCGAAATTCTCAACGACACGATCGCGTTTCTGAAAAAGCACTTCGACGAGGCGATTTTCGACGCCGAACATTTCTTCGACGGCTATTTTCACAATCCCGAGTATGCGCTTGCGTGCCTGAAAGCCGTTGACGACGCGGGCGTCACGCTGATCGCGTTGTGCGACACCAACGGCGGACGCCTGCCAGGCGAAATCGAAGCCGCGGTAACCGCGGCCCGCGCCGCGGTCAATTGCCCGATCGGAATTCACTGTCATAACGACTCGGACGTCGCGGTCGCCAACACCCTTGCCGGCGTGCGCGCGGGCGCCGTGCAGGTGCAGGGGACGATCAACGGCTTCGGCGAGCGATGCGGCAACGCGAACCTGGTTTCGATAATCGCCAACTTGCAGCTCAAGCTCGGCTACCATTGCGTGCCCCCGGCCAAGCTCAAGACGATGCGCGAGGTCTCGACGCTGGTGTACGAACTCGCCAACCTCACGCCGTTCGCGCGCCAGCCGTACGTCGGCCGCAGCGCGTTCGCGCACAAGGGAGGGCTGCACGTCTCGGGAATCCAGCGCAACACGGCGACCTACGAGCACGTCGATCCCGCGCTGCTCGGCAACGATCGCCGCGTGCTGCTCTCCGAGCTGTCGGGCCGCGCCAATATCGTGTACAAGGCCAAAGAATTCGGCCTCGAGCTCGAGGCGGCGAACGACAAAATCGCCGTCCTGCTCGACGAGCTCAAGCGGCTCGAGGGCGCGGGCTACACCTTCGACGGGGCGGACGCTTCGTTCGAGCTGCTGATGCTGCGCACGCTCGGCCTGGCCAAAGAACATTTCAACTTCGTCAGTTTCCGCGTCTTCGACGACAAATGGCATGAGGATCGCGCGCCTTTCAGCGAGGCGGTGGTCGTGATCGAAGGACCCGACGGTGTGCGCACGCGCAACTCCGCCATTGGCAACGGCCCCGTCAACGCGCTCGATTCGGCGCTGCGTCAAGCGTTGCTGCCGTACTATCCCAATCTCGAGGCGATGCAGTTGGTCGATTACAAAGTCCGCGTGCTCGACAACGGCGCCGGCACCGAGGCGCGCGTTCGCGTGCTGATCGAATCGACCGACGGCAAGCGCCGATGGGGCACGGTTGGATTGTCGAGCAACGTCATCGAGGCGAGCTGGCAGGCGCTGGTTGACTCGATCGAATACAAGCTGCACAAGGATAACGTGAAGCCGCGCGCGAAGGCGGCGAGCAAGCACAACGGCGCGCGTCCGCGGTCTGCCAGGGCCGCGGAGAATGCGCCGGCGCGTGCAAGATAGGACGCGAGCGAGCATCCGGCCACGCCCGCGCCAACCACGATGATGTTCGCGCTCGATGCTGTCTGCGTCACGCGGACGAGCCCCGTCTTTTTCCGCCGATCAGTGTGCGATAAGCTAATCGCCGCACTGGTGGCGAACACAACCGTTCATGGCGATCTATCTCGATCATAACGCGGGCGCTCCTCTTCGCGTCGAGGCTGCCGCCGCCATTTCGCGCGTGATAGCCGATGCGGGCGGGAATCCCTCGTCGGTGCATCTCTCCGGCCAGCGCTCGCGCCGGATGCTCGAGGCTGCGCGCGCGCAGGTCGCGTCGATCGCCGGCGCCGAGGCGCGGCAGATCGTGTTCACCAGCGGCGGCACCGAGTCGAACAATCTTGCAATCTTTGGCGCGGTCAGCGCGGCCTCGCGGCGCCGCAGAATCATTTCATCCGAGATCGAGCATTCATCGATCCTCGCTCCGCTTGCGGAACTCGAGCGCCGTGGCTTTGACGTAGTGCGAGTCGCGCCCGACCGCGACGGGCGAATCGATCCCGCCCGCGTACTCGCGGCGCTCGATGGCGAGACCGCGCTCGTAACGCTCGGGCTTGCGAACTCCGAAGTCGGGACGATCCAGGATCTCGCGCCGCTCGCAACGGTATGCGGCAAGGCCGGCGCGCTGCTTCATGCCGATGCGGCGCAGGCCGTCGGGCGAATTCCGGTCGATGTGGCGGCGCTGGGATGCGATCTGATGACGCTCAGCGGTCACAAGCTTGGCGCGCCGGCGGGAGTCGGCGCTTTGTACGTCCGCGACTTTGCGCGCATCGCGCCGATCATATTGGGCGGACCGCATGAAAGCGGCCTGCGCGCCGGCACGCCGAATCTGCTGGGCGCGGTGGCCTTCGGCGCCGCGGCCGAGGCCGCAGTACTTGCGATGGGAACGGAGTCGGAGCGAATCGGCTCGCTGACCTCAACGCTCTTCGCGCGTATCCGCGAGGCGATTCCCGGCGTCGGCCTGAACGGCCCGATCGCCGGCAGGCTTCCGAACACGCTCAATCTCACGTTTCCGGGCGTGCTCGGCGAGAGCATGCTGATCGCGCTCGATCTCGAAGGCGTTGAAGTTTCGATGGGTTCGGCGTGCGCGGCAGGAGCCGTCGAGCCGTCGCACGTGCTGCGCGCGATGGGTCGGAGCGTTGCCGACGCGCGCAGTTCGCTTAGAATCAGCCTCGGATGGAACAACACGGCGGATGAAATCGACGCCGTTGCGGCGATCATCCCGGCGGTGTGGCGGCGCGTCGCGGACGCGGAGCCTATGCCGGAGGCGAGCGCACGATGAGGCCGCGAGTGCTGGTCGCGATGTCGGGCGGGGTGGACAGCTCCGTCGCGGCGGCGATCCTGCGCGAGCAAGGTTACGACGTCGTGGGCGTCGCGATGCGGCTTGCACCCGAGCCGTCTGTGCGGTTAGCGAAGAGCCGCGGCACCTGCTGCTCGCATGACGATTTCGAAGATGCGCGCCGGGTGGCGGAGCGGATGGATTTTCCGTTCTATGTGATCGATTTGCGCGCCGATTTCGCTGCGCGCGTGGTCGATAACTTCGTCTCCGAATATCTCGATGGGCGCACGCCGAATCCGTGCGTGATGTGCAATCGCGAGATCAAATTCGATCGCTTGTGGAGCCGCGCCCGCGCGCTTGCGGCCGACTACGTCGCGACCGGACATTACGCCCGAATAGAGCAGGGGGCAGACGGCAGATTTCATCTGCTGCGCGCGGCCGACGACGCCAAGGATCAGTCGTATTTTCTTTTCACGCTCGGGCAGGACGAACTCGCGCGAACTATTTTCCCGCTTGGCGCCATGACCAAAACCGAAGTTCGGGCCCGCGCGCGCGCGTTGGGCCTTGCGACCGCGGACAAGCCCGAGAGCCAGGAAATCTGCTTTGTTCCCGACGACGACTACGCGAGCTTTGTCGAGGGGCGAAGCGCGCCCGCGCAACTCCGCCCCGGATCGATTATCGACAGCGACGGAAGACGGCTCGCCGCTCACTCGGGCGTGCATCGATTCACGATAGGACAGCGCCGCGGCCTCGGTGTCGCGAGCGGGCAGCGGCTGTACGTACGCGAGATTCGGGCCGAGTCGGGCGAGGTCGTGGCCGGTCGGCGCGAGGAACTCGATTCTCCGGGCCTGATCGCGAATCGAATCAGCCTGGTCGATAATTCCATTGCGCCGGGGCGCGAACTGAGCGTCGAGGTGAAGATTCGCCATCGGCATCGCGCGATCCCGGCGACGATGCGCGTCGATTCAGGGCGCCGCGCGGAGATTCGCTTCGCGTCGGGTGGTCCTGCGGTGACACCAGGACAGGCGTGCGTGTTTTACCGCGGCGAGGAAGTGCTCGGCGGCGGATTTATCGAACGGGCGATCACGGAAGAGCAAGCGAACTGACTATGGCAACGCGCTTCGCGATCGCAACGCTCGGATGCAAGGTCAATCAGTACGATTCGGCTATCATCGCGTCGCGGCTTCGCGCGCGCGGGATGGAACGCCGCGAGTTCAGCGAGCAAGCCGACGTCTATATCGTCAACACCTGCACGATCACCGATCGCGCCGACGCGGAGAGCCTGCGTATCGCGCGGCGCGCGCGGCGGCTCAATCCGAATGCCCGCGTGGTTATGACCGGATGCCTGGCGCAAGCGAGCCCCGACGTGCTCGCGAAAGCGCCGGAGGTCGATGCCGTGATCGGACTCGGGATGCTCGACGACCTCGAACGCGCAGCGGCTTCGGGAGCGAGCGAGCGCGTGATGGTCACGAATCTGCGCAAGGAAAAGAGGCCGATTGAACTGGCCGCGGTCACGCTGGACGGTCATACGCGCGCGTTTTTGAAATTGCAGGAGGGATGCGATCAATTCTGCACGTTCTGCATCGTTCCGTTTTCGCGCGGCGCCTCTCGCAGCGTCGAGCCGCGACGAGTGATGGCGGCGCTCGACGATCTTCACGCGCGCGGCTTCAAGGAAGTCGTTCTTACGGGAGTTCATCTCGGCGGCTACGGCAAGGACCTCGAGCCGCGGGTCGAACTCGCCGATTTGCTCGAGATGATCGCCGAGCGATGCCCGCTCGAGCGGGTGCGGATAAGCTCGCTCGATCCCGAAGAATTGAGCGACCGTATCGTGGAAATAATTTCGAGCAGCAGAAAATTCTGCCCGCATCTGCATCTGCCGCTGCAGTCGGGCGACGACGAAACTCTGTCGCGGATGCGGCGGCGTTATCAGCGCGGCTATTTTCGCGATCGCGTCGAGCGCGTTTTACGCGCGTGGCCCGATGCGGCGATTGGCACCGACCTGATTGTGGGTTTTCCGGGTGAGACGGGAGCGCATTTCGAGTCGTACTTCAATTTCGTCGAGTCGATACCGCTTGCGTATTTTCACGTGTTTCCGTATTCGGTCCGGGCAGGGACCACGGCGGCGAAGTTTTCCGGCCGGGTGAAGCCGGTGGAGATCAAGCGGCGCGCCGGGCTGATGCGCGCACTGGGCGAGCGCAAGCGGGTTGAATTCGCCCGGCGATTCGTCGGGACGAAACTTAAGGTATTACTTGAAGAACGTGGGCCGGGTGGCGAGCTGCAGGGCTATAGCCGCAACTACGTGCGGGTATCGACGCAGGGGCCCGATGAACTGACAAATTGCGAAGTCGAGGTGGAGGCGTCAACCGTTGAAGGCGCGCAACTGGTTGGGGAGATTGTTCGGCCGTGGGCGGGCGAAACCGCCTGCGTCCGAGCCTGCTGAAAGTTCCCGCTCTAAACTCGAGCGGGTGCTGGGCTATTCATTCGCGCGAGCGGATCTGCTGGAGACCGCGCTGACGCATCCGAGCGCCGCGGTCGGCAGCGACGTCCATTACGAGCGGCTGGAGTTCCTTGGCGATGCGGTGCTGGATCTTGCGATCGCAGACCTGCTAATGCGCAAGTTTCCGACCGCGAAAGAAGGCCCGCTGTCCAAGCAGCGTGCGTCGATCGTAAACGCGCGCACGCTGGCGCTCAAGGCGCAGGCGATTGAATTGAATGAGATGATGCGGCTGGGAAAAGGCGAAGAAAAAAGCGGCGGGCGCGAGAAGACCTCGATTCTTGCGGCGGTGTTCGAGGCGGTGATCGGCGCGATCTACACCGACGGCGGACTCACGCCCGCGCAGCAAGTGGTCGAGCGCCTGTTCACCGACGATATCGGCGGACCGGCTGCGGAGCGCGATTACAAAACCGAATTGCAGGAAATCGCGTACCGCTATTTTCGCACGCAGCCGGTGTACGAACTGATCGCGACGGAGGGGCCCGATCACGCCAGGCGCTTTACCACCCGAATCAGAATCGCGGGCCGCGATCTCGGCGTGGCCGAGGGCGGCAGCAAGAAGCAGAGCGAGCAGGCGGCGGCGCGCCTCGCGCTGGATCGAATAGAAGAAGAGCGCGGTGAGCGCCATGGGTGAGCATCGCGCCGGATTCGTGGCGGTCGCCGGCCGCACCAACGTCGGCAAATCGACGCTGGTGAACCGGCTCGTGGGCCACAAGGTAGCGATCGTCACACCGCGTCCGCAGACCACGCGGCGGCGAATTCTCGGTATCCGCAGCGACGCCGACGCGCAGATCCTGTTGATCGACACGCCCGGACTTCATGAGGCGAAGAAGCAACTGAATCAGCGCATGGTGCAGGTGGCGCGGCGCGCGATCGCGGAGGGCGAAGTCATTCTGGCCATGGTGGAAGCGGGCGATCATCTGAACCCGGGAGATCGCGCGGTGCTGGTCGATTTCCGCGCGCTGCGCCGGCCGACGATCGTTGCGATCAACAAAATCGATCGCGTCCCGCGCGCTCAACTGCTGCCGCTGATCGAGGAAATCAACCAAGGATTTCCCGGCGCCGAGATCGTCCCGGTCAGCGCACTGAGCGGCGAGAATATCGACGAGCTGTTGCTGACTCTGAAGCGGATGCTCCCGGTGAGCCCGGCGCTGATGTCGCCCGATGAGTACACCGATCAGACCGAACGAATGATCGCCGAAGAAATCGTCCGGGAGAAAATTTTTCTCAAGATGCGCCAGGAGATTCCGTTCTCGACTGCCGTCAGGGTCGAGAAGTTCGAAGACGACGCGGAGCGCAAGCTCAAGAGGATCGGCGCGATGGTGGTTGTCGATCGCGAGTCACACAAAGGCATGCTGATTGGCGCTGGCGGGCGCACGCTCAAGGAGATCGGTACGGCGGCGCGCCTCGAGCTCGAAGAAATTCTCGGCGCGCACGTGTTTTTGGAAATCATCGTCAAAGTCGAGCGCGATTGGACGAGCGATCCGCGCAAGCTCGCGGAGTTCGGACTGTGACGAATCCGCGCGCAGCGTCCGGCGCCGAGGCGCGGCGGATCGCGGCCGAAGGCGTGCCGGCCATAGTGCTGGTTGGCCGCGCGAACGCGGGCAAGTCCACGCTGTTCAATCGAATCACCAAGGGCGGCCGCGCGATTACCAGCGCGATTCCCGGCACTACGCGCGACCTCAATTTCGCCCGCGCGATCCACGGCGACCGCGAATTTGTCGTGGTCGATAGCGGCGGCCTCGAGCTTGGCGGGCATGAGCGGATGACCGAGCGGATCGTCGGCGAAGCACTGGCCGCGGTGGGCGTGGCCGACGTCGTGGTGTTCATGCTCGATGGCAAGGGGGGGCTGAGCGAGGCCGACGCCGAGGCGCTCGCGCTGGTGCGCGAAACGGGATGTCCGCTGATCATGGCGGTCAACAAGATCGATCGGCCGGGGCAGGAGGCCGAGGCGGCTGAGTTCTACGCGCTCGGCGGCGACGAGTTGTTTTTCATCTCAGCGGCGCACGGACGCGGAATCGGCGAGCTTCTCGATCAAGTCGTCGCGCGGCTGCCCGAGCGCGAAGGCGCCGTGGCCGCATCCCCTGACTTGAGGCTGGCGCTTATAGGACGCCCCAACGTGGGGAAGTCGTCGATCCTCAACCGGCTCTCGGGTTTCGAGCGCGCGATCGTGGACGACAGCCCCGGCACGACGCGCGATCCGGTGGACGTGCGGCTTTCCGCACAGGGCCGCGACGTGCTGTTGATCGACACCGCCGGAATACGCAGGCCGCCGCGCGTCGAAGGCGAGCTGGAGCATCATTCGGTGGGCCGGGCGATCGAAACGATCAGGCGCGCGAACGTCGTGCTGCTGGTGATCGACGCGAGCGAGGGAATCACCGACCAGGACGCGCGGCTGGCGCGACTGGTGGACAGCAGCGATCGCGCGATGGTGATCGTGTGCAACAAATGGGACGTGGCGGCGAAGCAGGGGCGCAAGGTGGCGGCTTTCGCCCGCGACGCGCACGAGCGCTACCCGTTCCTCGACTATGCGACGATGGTGTTCACGTCGGCGGTCACTGGCGACGGCGTGGACGGGATCATCCCGGCTGCGACCCAGGCGGGAGATTCGTGGCGCGCAGTCTTTCAGACTTCGCGGCTGAATCGAACACTGGCCGAAGCGACGGCCGCAATGGATCCGCCGCAGGTGGACAGGCGGCGATTGAACCTGATGTACGTGACGCAGGTCGGCAGCGCGCCGCCGCGGCTTCGGTTCTTCACCAACGTCGAACGCGGCATCCCGGCGCATTACGTACGCTTCATCGAAACGCGATTTCGGAAGTCCCTGGAACTTGTCGGCACGCCGCTTCGGCTTGATTTTCGGCGCACCGGCCGCTCGTGGGTGCAAGGCAGTCCGCCGGGACGGCCGCGGGGCAAGCCTCGCAACCGGCCCGCGCCGCGCACCAAACCTGCGCGCGCGTAAGGTTGCGGCTGTGGAGCATTGGCGCGATGGCGTTTCGTACGGCGCGTCGGCTCCGGTATATTTCACTGTCAAGGCAATTCCGGTGATCTCTCAAACAACAGTCGAGCGGATTCAGTGATCCTGATTCTCGATTTCGGCAGCCAGTACACCCAGCTGATTGCGCGCCGCGTGCGCGAAGCCAACGTGTATTGCGAAATCCATCCGTTCAACCTCGCGCCCGAAAAAATCCGCGCGATGAATCCGCGCGGGATAATTCTTTCCGGCGGACCGGCCAGTCTCTACGAGGAGAATGCGCCGGATATCGCCGACGAGGTGCTCAATCTTGGCTGTCCGGTGCTCGGAATCTGCTACGGCCTGTACGTGATCGCGCAGCACATGGGCGCGCGCAGCGTGGGCTCGCGACAGCGTGAATACGGACCCGCAACGCTGGTAATAGACGGCGACGACGTACTGTTCGAAGGGCTCAGCGGGCGGGAGCATCGCGTCTGGATGAGTCACGGCGACAGGGTCGAGACAATTCCGGGCACGCTATGTGCGATCGCACACAGCGATAATTCGCCGTACGCCGCGCTCAAAACGCGCGACGGCCGGATCCGCGGAATCCAGTTTCATCCCGAGGTCGTGCACACGCCGTGCGGCGCGCAGGTGCTTCGCAACTTCGTGCTGAAAATCTGCGGCGAGCGCGGCGATTGGACGATGGCGAATTTTGTCGAGACGAAACTCGCGGAGATTCGCAAGCAGGTCGGGCCGGCCGGCAAGGTCCTGATGGGACTGTCGGGCGGCGTCGATTCTTCCGTGGCCGCCGTGCTGATTCATCGCGCGATCGGCTCGCGGCTGCATTGCGTGTTCGTCGATACCGGCCTGCTGCGCGCGGGCGAGCGCGAGCGGATGGAGAATACCTTCGCGCGCCAGCTCGGGATCGATCTCAAGGTTACAGATGCGTCCGAACTTTTTCTGTCGCGGCTGGCGGGCGTGCTCGACCCCGAGCAAAAGCGCCGCATCATCGGCCACACTTTTATCGACGTGTTTGAATCCGAGGAAATCGTTCAGGGCGCGAAATTTCTCGGCCAGGGAACGCTCTACCCGGACGTGATCGAATCGGTCTCGTTCAAGGGGCCGTCGGCGGTGATCAAGAGCCATCATAATGTCGGTGGATTGCCGGAGCGGATGCGCCTGGAACTGGTCGAACCGTTGCGCGAGTTGTTCAAGGATGAAGTGCGCGAAGTGGGCCGGCGGCTCGGGCTGGCAGCGGAGGTCGTCGAGCGGGAACCGTTCCCCGGCCCCGGGCTTGCAGTGCGAATCGTCGGCGAGGTCACGCGCGAGCGGCTCGGTCTGACCCGGCGCGCCGATGCGATCGTGATGGAAGAAACGGCGGCGGCGGGCTTCGGACTCAAACTATGGCAGGCGTTCGCCGTGCTGCTGCCGCTCAAGACCGTCGGCGTGATGGGCGACGGACGGAGCTATGAAAGCGTGATTGCGATTCGCGCGGTCGAGTCGATGGACGGCATGACGGCGGATTGGGCGCGCCTGGACCCCGCATTCCTCGCGCGCGTGTCGAGCCGTATCACCAACGAGGTCAAAGGCGTCAACCGCGTGGTTTACGACATCACGTCAAAGCCGCCGGCGACGATAGAGTGGGAGTGACAGGTGACGGTTCGCACACGCTTCGCGCCGAGCCCGACCGGCTCGCTGCACATCGGTAACGTCCGCTCGGGGCTGTTCGCCTACCTCTACGCGCGGCACAACGGCGGGCAGTTCATCGTGCGCATCGACGACACCGATCGCGAACGATCGACGAAGCAGTCGCTCGACGAAATCCTCGCGGACCTGAAGTGGCTCGGGATGGAGTGGGACGAAGGTCCGCCCGACGAGGCATACTTTCAGAGCAATCGAGTCGAGCGGCATCGCGAGGCCGCGCTGAAACTTTTGCGCGAGCGAAAGGCGTACCCGTGCTACTGCTCGGCGGAAGAACTGGACGCCAAGCGCAAGCAGGCCGAGCGCGAGCGTCGCAGGCCGGTTTACGATCGCAGATGCCGCGGGTTCGACTTCCCCACCGATCTGGCGCTGCCGGAAAAATCCGCCGGACGCAACTATACGATCCGATTCGCGATGCCGCTGGATGGCGAGACACTCGTCGATGACCTCGTGAAAGGCCGGATGGTCTTTCAGAACAGCGAGCTAGACGACTTTATCATCGTGCGTTCGGACGGCTCGCCGATTTATAACTTCGCGAGCATCCTCGACGACGTCGATATGCGCATCACGCACATCGTTCGCGGCGACGACCACGTCTCGAATACTCCACGCCAGATGCAGATGGCGTACGCGCTCGGGTTCACGCCGCCGGCCTTCGCTCATTTGCCGCAGGTACTGGGGCCGGACGGATCTCCGCTGTCGAAGCGCCACGGCGCGACTTCGGTGATCGCCTATCGCGAGAAGGGCTATTTCCCGGAGGCGATGCTGAACTATCTGGCGCGCCTTGGATGGTCCCACGGTGACCAGGAAATTTTCTCCAGGGACGAACTGATCGGTTATTTTGGCTTCGAGGCTTGCGGAAAATCAGCCGGCGTATTCAACGCCGAGAAATTGCTCTGGCTCAATTTCCATTACCTGAAGGAGCGGCCGATCCCACGACTGGCGGCTGAGATCAAGCCATTCATCGCCAGGCGCGGATGGGCGATCCCGGGCGACGACGCGTGGCTCGAAAAGGCGGTCGCAACCCTGCACGAGCGCGCCAAGACGCTCGTCGAGCTGGTGGACTTCGCGTCGTTCTACCTGAAGGACGAGATCGAGATCGATTCGAAAGCGGCGGCGAAATTCCTGAAGCCGGAAATCGCGGAACCCATCCGCGCGTTGGCTGCGGAACTCGAATCGATCGAGGGCGAGGTCTCCGAGGCGTCGGTGCAGGCGGTTTTCGAATCTGTCCTCGCGCGATTCAACCTCAAGCTCGGGCAACTCGCGCAACCGGTGCGCGTGGCGCTCACCGGCGGCGCCGTCAGCCCCGGGATTTACGAGGTGATCGCAGTGCTTGGTAAACGCCGCACCGTCGATCGCCTCAACGCCGCCGTCAGCCGAATCGAGCAGCCCGCCTGAAGCAACAGCGCCCGGGCGCTGCGGTCCGCTGCCTGCCACTTCCCCGCTGTTCATCCAAATAGTACCCTTGTACGATGAGTGTACTGGTACCATACGTAGTCGAGCAGACTGGCCGCGGCGAGCGTTCTTACGACATCTTTTCGAGATTGCTCAAGGACCGGATCGTGTTCCTGGGCGGGCCTGTCAGCGACGACCTTGCCAACCTGGTCACCGCGCAACTCCTGTTCCTCGAGTCCGAGGATCCGGAGCGCGAAATCAATATGTACATCAACTCGCCGGGCGGCTCGGTCACCGCCGGCCTGGCTATCTACGACACGATGCAATTCGTGAAGCCTCCTGTCTCGACGCTATGCGTGGGGCAGGCCGCCAGCATGGGATCTCTGCTGCTGGCCGCAGGAGCCAAGGGCAGAAGATACGCGCTGCCGCACTCGCGGATACTGATCCATCAGGTCTCTGGCGGATTCGAGGGACAGGCGAGCGATATCGAGATTCACGCGCGCGAGGCGTTGCGTCTTCGCGAAATCCTCAACAACATCCTTGCTCATCATACCGGCCAGAATGCCAAGAAAGTCGAGAAGGATACCGACCGCGACAACTTCATGTCAGCGGCGCAGGCAGTCGAGTACGGACTTATCGACGAAGTGATCTCCGGCCGGCCACTCAAGGCCTCGCTCTAGCCGGCACCCGGCCTGCGCTCGGCCATGGACGCGCAACATAACCTCGAAGGCCGGGCTGACGAAAAGATTGAACGGTTCCGAATTCGCGGGATGCATTGCGCGAATTGCGCGAGCACCATCGCAAAGGCCGTCGCGCAGGTCCCCGGCGTAATCGATGCCCATGTGAATTTTGCCGCTGAGACGCTCACCGCGCGTGTCAGCAACAAAAACAAACTTGCCGCCGGTGAAATCGAGGCGAGGGTCGCGGCCGCCGGCTATAGCGCGATCGCCGAGTCGAACAGCGTTGGCCCGGGCGAATCCGCTCTCGATCGCCAGGATGCGCGCCGCAATCTGCGGTGGGTAGTCTGCACTGCGATAGGCGCCGCGGTCGTCATGAATTTGCAGGGTCGCGAGAGCAGCGCCGCGCGCATCGCGACGCTCGTCGCCGCCATGGCGCTGATGCTCACCGCCGGCCTGACCTTCTACCGCGGCGCATGGATCGCCGCGCGCAATCGCACCGCGAACATGGATACGCTGGTCGCGCTTGGCATCAGCGCCGCCTGCTTCTACTCAATCCTCACCACGTTTCCCGCCATCTTTTTCGCGGGTCCGCGATTCTTCGATACTGCCGCCGAGCTGATCCTTTTTATTCGCTTTGGCAAATTCCTCGAGGCGCGCGCTCGCGGCCGCGCGATGGCTGCGTTGCGATCCTTGCTGACCCTCGTCCCCGACGCCGCCACTGTGGTGCGCGACGGCAAGGAGCGCGTCGTGCCTGTTTCCGAGTTGGCCGTCGGCGACATCGTGCTGGTCAAGCCCGCTTCCAGAATTCCGGTTGACGGCGTGATTGTCACCGGCGCCAGCGCTATCGACGAGTCGATGCTTACGGGCGAGTCGATGCCGGTGGACAAGTCGGCGGGCGATGAGGTCTCCGGCGGCGCGCTCAACACCGCCGCTGCGATTACGGTTCGCGCTACGCGCGTTGGCTCTGAGACGGCGCTTGCACAGATAGTCCGGATGGTTGCGGACGCGCAGGACGACAAGGCTCCCATCCAGCGCGTCGCCGACGCGGTGGCCGCGCGATTTGTGCCGGCGGTGATCGGGATCGCGGCGCTCACTTTTTTTGCGTGGATGTGGTTGGGCCCGAGTCTCGTGATGGCGTTGACTGCGATGACCGCCGTGTTGGTGATCGCGTGCCCGTGCGCGATGGGATTGGCGACGCCGACTGCGCTTATGGTTGGTAGCGGGCTCGGCCTGCGCGCGGGGATTTTGTTCAAGCGGGCATCCGCCCTCGAACTGATCACGAGAATCCGGGTCATGCTGTTCGACAAGACCGGCACCCTGACGGTCGGCCGGCCGGAACTCGAGTCGGTCGCCGCGCTCGACCACGACGAGAATAGTGCGCTGTCCTTTGCCGCGATCGCCGCCGCCGGATCGATTCATCCGCTGTCGCGAGCCGTGACCGCCAGCGCACAAGCGCGAAACCTCGCGCCGCAATTCACTCCCGACAACTCACGCGAGATACCGGGCCTGGGCGTTACCGCCGAGCATCGCGGAAAACAGATCGCGCTTGGCAACGAGCGGCTGATGACGCAGGCCGGCGCCGGCGTCGATTCTCACGCCCGCGACGAGGCGGCTCGCATAGCAGCGTCTGCGGCGACGCCGCTGTTTCTCGCGATCGATCGCAAGGTGACGGCGGTGCTTGCGTTCCGCGATCCGGTCAAGGCCGAGGCACGCGGCGCGATCGCGGCGCTGCATCGGATGGGCATCCGCACAGTGATGATTTCCGGCGACAACGCTGAAGTCGCAAAGACCGTCGCTGCTCGATTGGGCATCGGCGAGTTCCATGCGCAACTGATGCCGGCGGACAAGATTGCGCTGGTCAAGCGCTACCAGGACGCCGGCCTGTTTACCGCGATGGTCGGCGACGGAATCAACGACGCGCCCGCACTGGCCGCCGCGGACATCGGAATCGCGATCGGCTCCGGCACTGACGCCGCCAAGGAAACCGGCGACGTCGTGCTCACCCGCGACGACTTGTACGACATCGTCCGTGCGCTCGTGCTTGGCCGCTTGACGCTGAACAAGGTGAAGCAAAACCTTTTCTGGGCGTTTTTCTACAACGTACTCGGAATTCCGGTCGCCGCCGGCGTTCTGTATCCGTGGTTTGGAATCATGCTGAATCCCGCCCTGGCCGGACTTGCGATGGCGCTGTCGAGCGTCAGCGTCGTCAGCAACGCGCTGCTGCTCAATTTCACCGGCCCGCGAAAATTGGGGACACTGCGCGCCGAAGTCGAAGCAGGGGATGGGCCTGGTGCACCGAATTCCTTGACTCCGCCACAAGCGCGGATCAAGGTCCCTGAAGAGAAGGAGATCGCAATGGCAACGAAATTAAAATGCGAAAAATGCGGCTTCGAGACCGCGATGCCGACGCATTGTAATCGCCCGATGCACTCTGAACGCGTCGGCCACGAAACCAGGCTGGTGTGCTGGATGGGTCCCAACTGCGGTGTCGCCGATGTACCCAGGCATTGCGATGCGCCCATGCACGACGCCGCCTAGCACATACACGTAGCCGCTTTCATCTCGCGCATCGGGTTGGGACTATTGGCAATTGGATGAGAGAGTGTCGGGCGAGGTTCCAGCCGGGGGGACGCGAATGCCGAGCCGGGTTCATCAATTCTACGCGGTAGCTTTCGAGGAAAACTTTTCGCTCCGTCAGATAGCGCCCGCTTTTCCCGAGGCCAGGATATCGCCGCTCGAGATGTTCGTGCCGATCGAATCCGACGGCGGCCTCTACATCTTTCCCTTCGGCGCCATCGTCTCGCACGACGTTCCGGTCGAGCATCGCGAACGCATATTCGCACGCCTCACCCGTGCCATGCCCAAACTCACCACCCGGATCATCCGCGAGGATTACTCCGTACTGGAGGATCCTGCCGCGCCGATCGGCATTTCCGCCGGGATGCTGCGGGTCGACAAGCTCACTTCCCAGCGCGCAGGAATCGTTGCGCTGACGGTCGGTCAGAGCGCGGCGATGGAATACTACGAGCGAATCGTGGACAGCCTCTTCGCGCGGACCGCGCAGTTGGTCGATCGGATGGCGTCGCACGGCACCGTGCCGTATCGGATTACTCCTCTGCATCGCTTCATTGGCGAAGCGATTTCGTCGCGCACTGAAGTTCTCGCCGTGCTCCATCTGCTCGACAAGCCCGACGCTGCATGGGAAGACCCCGCGATGGATCTTATCTACGACGATTTGCGCGATGAATTCGATCTCGTCGATCGTTACGCTGCGCTGACCAGCAAGCTGCAAAGCATCCAGGACTCGCTGGTTCTGGTCCTGGACGTCGCGCGCGACCGCCGCCTGGTACTGCTCGAAGTCGTTGTCGCGCTGCTGATTTTGCTGGAAATAATCTTGGGCGTCATTCACTTCACGGCGTAGGCGGTTTCGCGGGCTGCGAATTCATATTGCCGAAACACTGGTCTGGTAGGTTCTTCATCGCGCGAACTTTAGCCTCGCGCTGGTGCGGCCCCATGCATCATCGGGGGCATGTCATGTCAGACGAAACTCCGGAGCGGAAAAATTTCGCAATTCCCAATGGATGTGGCTCCATGTCATACGGAAAAGGAATCGACGCCGGACTCCTGCTACCCGGACAGTACGTCGATCTGGTCAGACGCAATGAGGTTATCGAGGGTGAACTGAAACTCTTGCTGGCCGTTCTGGAAGACGCGATTCGATGCTACTTGCGAAACGTGAACGCGAAAGACGGCGAGCGCCGCCGCGACTTCGTCGCGGCCAAGAATTGGTTCGGAGCCGGCGGCGATGCGGCCGCCGTCAGGCGCGCGGATATCTTCAGCTTCGACAATCTTTGCGCCGCGCTTGGCATCGAGCCACGTTGCCTGCTTGCGCGCCTGCGGATTCTGACAATCAACGATCTGCCGTCGCGGCGTTACCAGATGCGCCGCCATCGCCAGCTGTCGAGCCTGCGACATGCAAACGGCGCGCGTTAGCGCGGCCCGGCCCGCTCCCACGGCTCGTGACGCAAGGTTGCCTCCGCCGGACGTCAATCCCCGTCAAACTGCCAGGAGTTGCCGTGTCGGCTACGATCTCACCAGACTAACTCTCGTTAGTCACGCCATCGTGCCCAATCCGGATGATGCTTGTGGATCCATTCCGGATGGTGGTCGTACCACCATCCGCGGTCGCGCCATACGTGATGCTCGTCCCAATCGCCGTCGATGGCGCGCCACTTGGGGGTACACCTCGACCCATTCGGGATGATGGTGCCAGACCCATCCGGGGTGGTGTGCGTGCCACCAGCGCGCGTCGTGCCATGCGTGATGCTCGTCCTAATCACCGTAATCTCGCGCATGTGAGACGGCCGGCGCAGCCGCGAAGACGGCTGTCAGGGCAGCGGCGGCGAATATTGTTCGAAGTTTCATTCCCAGTACCTCCTGGATAGCCTCACGAGAATAATACGTAGCATCGATAATGCCAGTTTCAAGCGCACCGAAAATCGCCAGGAATCAGTAATCTTCGCGGACAATTAGGCGCAATTCGCGGGCGACTCTGCAAGATCTACAGAATGAATCAGGCCAGAGGACCGTTACGAGAATACGCGCGAGTCGGTTGGTGGGCAGGGAGTGAATCGAACACTCGACACAAGGATTTTCAGGCTTATTGCATTGCGCCAGATAGCTGGCTTGAGGGTGGCTTTAAGCCAGCCCTCCTAGCCTTTTCGCCGTTTCGGGCAATCACTCAGACCATTAGTTACCGTAGGAGCCTCGCAGTTCCGCCACAAAAGAGCCACACCAGCGCGAGCGACCTTGCGGGAGCGCACAGGATTTCAAATCTTAGGGCCGCCTGTAAGCCCGCGATTTTGCGAGCGAATTTATGGGCCTGTGGCTGGACTGTGGCTGATGCGGGTGCGCGCGCATGAGCGACGATACCGAAGCGCTGGCGGCACCGAAGCATGCGAGCACCGGCCTCTACGTACGGGCCTCGGCGGGCTACAGGCTCAGGGACAAAAAGGTTGAGCGCTTGGCCCGAAAGGTCCGCGATGCGTTGCCGTGGCTTGAACCGGCAGATTTCCCCGCCGTGCGCACGTGGGCAGAGATGGAATACTTAGCAGGCCAGGTCTATGCGGCACTGCGGGCCGGCAGCGTGATCAACGTCAAGGGTGAAGCGCGGCGCCTGTTGCACGACTACAGACAAATGCGAATCGCCCAAGCCTCGATTGCGGCCTCGCTTGGCATGACACCCGCCAGCAGGATGGCATTGAAGGCGACTGGCACACGCACGGCATTCGATCTTCCCCTCGAGATGCTCAAGAACGTCGCCGAAATAGGCGAATCCAGGGCCGCAGAGCGCGCACAGCGCGCCCAGGAGAGCAAGGGCGATGGATGACCCGGCCGAGGTCGCAAACGCCGCATATACCCGGCCAGCGTCGCAGCGCGGCGGTAAATTGGGGCGTCTGGCATGAACGTCGAGAGCAAGGCTCGCGAGAAACAGCGCCGTGAGCGTCAGGCAGAGAAGCGCCGAAAGAAGGAAATACGATGGCAAGCAAAGCGGGCGTCAGCAGCTGCGGCGGAGATACCCCCGCGACAGCGGAAAGCGCCGAGCTAACGGCCGGAGGGCGTCCGCTTATCGAACGGCTTTCGCCGGGTTGAGCCGTTAATCAACCCGGCATTGTGGAGGTGCTGTGCGGTGGAAGTTGTTGTAGTGCGAGGTTCGATCGACAAGGCGCTGTGGACACTCAAAAAGAAGTGCCTGCGGGAAGGGATTTTCAAGTCACTGAGCGAGCACGTTGCGGCTCTGTCGCCGGGCGAGCGGCGGCGGCGCAAGCACGCTCAACACATGGCCCGGATGGCACGCTCCCGGATGCGCCAACAGGCAGCGGGGGCGCGACGGTCGTGAAGGCGGTGAAAGCGGTAAAGAATCCCGGTTCTATGGATGGGGCAGTCGCGCTCGCGCGGACTGACCTGGCCTGCTTTTGCGCGATGTCCTATCCGCGGTTCGAACTGGCGCACCATCACCGACTCATCGTGGACAAACTCGAGGCGATCGAGCGCGGCGAGATAGACCGCTTGATGGTCTTTTTGCCACCGCGACACGGAAAATCGCTCATCGGGTCGACGCTGTTCCCCGCCTGGTTTCTCGGCCGTCATCCGGAGTGGTCGATCATTGCGTCGTCATACGGTGCCGAACTGGCAACCGACTTCGGCCGGCGGGTCCGCAACCTGGTGTCTGACGGTTTGTTTCAGTCCATCTTCCCGGCCGCCAAGCTGGCCGGCGATAGCACCGCGGCGCACCGATTCAGCCTGAGTAAGGGCGGCAACTATTACGCCGTCGGCGCGGGCGGCCCGATCACGGGCAGAGGCGCTGACTTGCTGTTGATCGATGACCCGATCAAGGGCCGCGAGGACGCCAACTCTGAAAGCTACCGGCGCCAGTTGCACGAGTGGTACGAATCCGTCGCTTACACCCGCCTGCAACCCGAGGGCGCCGTCGTAATCATCTCAACTCGCTGGCACATGGATGATCTGGCTGGGTGGTTATTGCGTGAGCATCCTGAAGAAAACTGGAGCGTTCTGAATTTGCCCGCGATCGCCGAGCAGGACGAAGGCTGGCGCCGCGAGGGTGATGCACTGTGGGAGAAGAAATTCCCGCTGAAGCGGCTCGCACAGATTCGCGAAGCTGTCGGCGGGAGTGCGTGGGCTGCCCTGTACCAGCAACGCCCGGCTGCGGCCGAAGGCGCTATCTTCAAAAGAGAATGGTGGAAGTATCACACGCCCGCGACGCTGCCTGAGCGCTTCGAGCAGGTCGTGATCTCACTGGACACGGCATTCAAGGCCGGCGCATCGAACGACTATTCGGTCGGCCTGGTGCTGGGCGTCGGCGAGGTCGGCTATTACGTTCTTGATGTCTGGCGCGATCGAGTCGAGTTCCCGGCGTTGCTGCGCGCGGTCGAAATGCTGGCGCTGAAATGGCGGCCGGATCGCGTGTTGATCGAAGATAAGGCGTCTGGCCAAAGCTTGATCCAGGAGCTGCAGACAAGCTCGCGGCTGGCGATTGAGCCCGTCAAGGTCGATAGCGACAAGGTCACCAGAGCTACAGCGTGCACGCCGTTGGTCGAGGCCGGCCGCGTTTTTCTGCCCGAGGACGCAGACTGGCTGGCCGACTTCCTGGAAGAGGTCTCGAGCTTCCCGAGCGCGCCGCACGACGACTGCGTGGACGCGCTTTCGCAGGCGTTGAACTACGTCAGGGAGAGTAGCAGCGGCATTTTCGAATACGTCAAGGATCTGGCGATGAGCATCGCACGCGGCGAGAAGCCCGAGCGCGACGAAACGATGAGCAACATTTACCTGGAGGCGCAAGAAGAACTGCGGGCGATAAGTAACAGCTGTGCGGTCTGCGGCCGGCCGGTGGTCGGCACCGGCGTCGATGAGCTCGGCAAGCGCTTTCACCGCGAATGCTATGCGGCGAAGTCGCAGAACGGCCATACCGAGACGCCCGACAACGAGGCGCGCGATATAGCGCCGCTGTGGGCGGACTCGGCGCCGACGAAGCCGCGCGTCTGCGAATTTTGCACCCTGCCGATTTACGGCACGGCCACTCAGATCGGGGCCAAGCGCTGGCACCCGGATTGTTTCCGATGACGCTCGTGATCAAACGGTGCGCGGTATGCAAACATATGAAGGCACTGGTCCTGTTCGGGCGTAATCGCTCCGTGCTGGACGGCCGCACGGATACGTGCCGTGCGTGCGCCAGAAAACGACGGCCCCAGCCTCCACTGGTGCCTTCGCCCGATCACCCGTGGCGCGCGCCGCGACGGCCTCATCCTCGGGGAGTTCTGTGAGGGTCGCGGCCGTCGAAGGGCGATCGCCTTGTTCGGCCGCAGGCGATCTAGCGAGGACGGCCGCTCGGATAGCTGTCGATCATGCCTGCGCAGGGCGCGCCCAAAGAAAACCGGGCCGCTCCGAAAGGCACCGAGTTGAACTTCGACAACGGTGTGGAGCGATTAAGGCGAGGGCCATCCACCGCTAATCGCGAGGTACTGGCGGTCATCCTCGCCCAGCGCTTCGTAAGCCTCACGCAACTCGGTGTATGATTGATTACACTCAACCCAGGCCGTAGAGATTTCTTCAGCCCTCGGCCACCTCGAGGGATCGAACTGATGGATCTTATCATTGCGAGTGTAGCCAGGGGGGACAACCGACGTGTGTCCGACAACTAGCATTCCGTACCAATTAGTCAGGGCCGAATGCACGGCTGAAATTCTATACACGACTGCCTGCAGCGCACTCTTAGAGGCATTGAAGCGCTGACGCGCATCGAGGAATCTTTTCTGCGCAGTTTCGTCCAAACGGTTCTCTCCTTTTCGCTTTGCGATTAGTGGTGACCGTTAGTTGAACTTCTCCATCGCAGCCAGTCTATCGGCATGGCGCTGAGCTTCGCGCCGATCGAATCCGCACTTGCCGCACTCTCCGTAGGGTTCGCCGCGCGGCGCATCATCGTCATCGAGGAAGCATTTACAATCGTAAATCGTGCCACAAAAGTCACATTTGTGTTCGTGTCGATGGCACTCGCAGATAAGGTCAGAGCAGCGCCAATCGCCATCACCGCCGAGGCTGACGTCAACGCCCATACAGTCGCAGAGATCGGTTCCGTTCGAGCAGTCCTCGCAGCCCATCACGTCGGTTTCTTCAGTTGCCATTTTTGCTATCCTCTTACGTTCCCTTATGCGCTCGCCGCAGACTCAGGGCAAGCCGCGCCTAAGCCCGGGGGTGGCAGCGGCGATAGACCGCGCGCAGGTGCGATTTGCTCAGATGGGCATAAATCTGCGTCGTTCCGATGTCTGAATGCCCGAGCAGTTCCTTGATCCCGATTGGGTCCGCGCCGCCGTCCAAAAGAATTGTGGCATAGCAATGCCGCAGGCTATGCGGATTCATCTTCGGCAATTCGGCGGCGGCGCACCTCTCGCGTAGCAGCTTGTTGAAGCCCTGACGCGCCATGGGCCCCCCGAAGCGCGTGATGAATAAGTGCGCGCCGTTCACAGGATCAGCCGTCGCGCCAGCCTTGACCAGACTGTCCATCAGGTTTTCGTTGACCGGGACGATCCGTTCTTTGCTGCCCTTGCCGCGTATGTGCAGCACGCCGCGTGCCCGATCTAGTTGACCCGCTGTGAGGCTTACGAGCTCACTCACGCGGAGGCCGCATTCCGAGGCTACCCGAATCATCAGGTAATCGCGGGCGTCACGGGGATCCCCGCTTTCCGGATCGATCGAACGGATGAGCGCGTCAAGTGCCTCGGGGCTCGGGACGCGTGGCAATGGCCGGTGTCCCGGCCGAAGTTTCAAGGCGCTGGCGCCGTTGCTTTTCAGAACGCCCAGCCTGACGAGGTACGCCGAGAAGCTTTTCACGCAGGAGTAGTAGAGGCGCCGGCTGGCGTGAGAGACGCCCCGAGAAATGCTGCTCTCCAGCCATTCGACGACGACCGCGGGGTCGAGTTCCCAGGGTTCGTAGTGCTTTGACTCACAGAATCGGCGCAGGTCTGCGATCGTCAGTCGATAGGTGGCAAGCGTGTTCGCAGCTAAGCCGCGTTCTATCGCCTTCACTCTGAGAAAGCCTGCTGATAGTTCTTCCCACCCCTGACGTCGCGAGAATTGCGCTGAAGTCTTCATGCGGCCGACTTCGACCAGCCCCGGCCATGCCTGGCCTGCGCGATCAGGAATGCCGAGTCGAGGTGAGCGTAAACAGTGGTGGTCGAAAGATTGGCGTGCCCGACCATCTCGCGAACCGACAGAGAGTCGGCTCCGTTCTCGATAAGATGAGTGACGAAACAGTGGCGCAAGGTGTGCGGCGTAACCGGCAGCGTGATTCCCGCCCGCCTGGCGCGCTCGGCGACGATGTACTCGACCGCGCGGGTCGTCATCCGCTTGCGCGCAGCACGACGCACTATCGAGTCCGGACGATTCAAAAACCTTGGGAAAATCGGATCGTCAATCGCCGGCGCGAGCCACGCGCGCCAATTGCGCAACTTCCGGATGGCCTTGCGGCCGATCGGCACGATTCGATCCTTTCCGCCCTTGCCCCGGCAAACGAAGACGAAGCCACCGGGCGCATCCAGATCCTTCCAATCCAGATTGACCAGCTCATTGACGCGCAAACCGCAGGCGTACAGGGTTTCGACGATCGCGCCATTGCGCAGACCTCCGGGGGTTCGATCATTCGAGTCCAGGTCGCATAGCCGGCACGCATCGGCGATCGACAGGATCACGGGCATTGGCCGGGGCCGCGCCTTTGGCCGCAGGATATGCTCCATGACATTCGGCAGGTCGCGCATCGCGAAGCGAAACTGAAAGAATGCCCGCAGCGAGCGGAAGTGCCGATCATAGGTCGCGTCGGCTACGCCCCGCTCGCGCAATTCATGTAGGTAGTATTGGACTGCGGGTGGGTTGACGGCTGCGCTCGGGATGGGCTGGCCGTATTGCTGCGATACGATTCGCTCAAAATCTCGGAGGTCGCGGCCGTAGTGTTCAACGGTGCGCTCTGCATAGCTGAGCGCGCACGTGGTGAGAAAAAAGTGCAGGTCTTGCGCGAGCGTCAATTGCGCCCGGATCGGTTCTCTGTTCGGCGCGAATCGGACGACCTCGGACTCGCGCAACGGGAAAGACGGCAGGCTGCTATTATCTATCGTTGCTGGTAGTCGGTTCTTCATGGCACGCCCTATCTAGGAAAGCGCAGCGCGGCGCGCGTCCGTTTCCTTCTGCCACCGCGCAATCAGGTAAGTTGGGGGCGGTGGCGCAGCCTTCGGCAACTGTTCGTGAAGCGTCTGCAAATCGCGATCGATCTTCCCGCCGATCTCGCTCAAGAAATAACCCCCCGCATCAACCGCCGAAACCGGATCGGACGCGGCGAGCAGCGCACGGAGGCATTTGACCCGCGCGCGATCCGCCTCACGCGTCACGCGCTGATCGCACCAGTATTCCAACTCGATCCACGGCGCGCTGCGCAGGCTCTTGAAGCCTAGCCGTTTAGCTGCTGCCTTCGCTTCTCGCTTCACGTCCTCAATCTCGCCAAGAATCCGTGATCGAAATGACATGCCTCGATCCTCCGCTTGGTTAGGGCGCACCACGGCGGCGCGCGGGTTAACTGGCCTTGCGCGCATCGGCGGCGATCGCGCGAACGATCGCGAGAACCGCGCGCGATCGCAAATTTTCGGAAACTTCGGCGCCGTCGATGCGCTCGACCGCGCTATCCGCCAAACGACAGCCGCGCTCTGCCGGCTCAAGCACGATGCGCGCGCGGAGCTGGACGCCATCGACGCTGAGCGAGCGCGCGATGATCGTGACCGATTGGGTGTTTGCTTCCATGATGCGAACTCTACGATTTTCGAGCGCTTATGTCAATACTTGCCGCAAGTACGTTAAAGCCCCTGTCTCCCAAGGGTTTTTATAATCGGTCAAATCTGTGCTTGCCGTATGTATTGCAGTGAAGCGGGGACGACATTAGACTAAATCCCATGCGCAAGAAAATGATCAGCGATGTGATGGCGGAGATGGGGAAGCGGCGGGGCAGGAAGCTGTCGCTGAAAAAGCGGAGGCAGATCGCCGCGAAGGGGGGCCGCGCGAGCTGGATCGGGATGACGGCCGAGGAGCGTCGCGTCGAGATGCGCCGGCGCTTGGGTCGGCGAAAGAAGAAATGAACGCGCCCTAATTTCAAAATCGTTTCGTCCGATTTTGATTTGCGCTTGTGGCCCTATGGGCCTTGAGCGGCGCTTGCGAAGGGGGCGAAAAAAACTTCAAAGTGACGGCTCGATTCGCTTGACCGTCAATCTCGCCGGATACAGCATGATGTAGGACATAAGGGTATCAAAGAACTTGAGCCCGGGACGGCGCCGCGTGAAGCGGACGCTGCCCGGGCTTTTTCTTTTGGTCGCAGGAGGTTTGAACATGGCCGGAAGGCATGACGAGATTACCAATTGGCCCACGAGGTCAGAGGCCGCAAGAGTGCTGGGTTGCTCCGCCGAATTAGTGACGGTGCTACTCAATGCGGGAAAATTGCGGTTCATCGGGACGCGCGCCGGTAAGTTGATCGATCCTGCGGACCTCGAGCGCCTGCGCCGTGAGCGCGAGGCCCGGGCCGAAAGCCGGGGTCGGTGATGAACGCTCATCTTGATGACCATGAATCAAAGTCGGACGAAACGACTTTGATTTTGGCAGACCTCGACCCTCGAGTCCGAATCCTGGTCGAGCAGGTCGCTACCCGACTCGACATGAATCGCGTTCTGAACCATCGCATCCCGCTGGCCGAGGCTTACCAAACGGAATGTTGTCGGGCTCGCGTGCTCATGCAGGTCATCAAGGTGATGGCCGAAGAGGACGCCAAGGCTCAAGGGTTGCGCCTCAAATTGGCCGGGCGAAGCATTGAGATGGCGGCACACTGAGGTGCACCGACAATCACGGTCGTTTGAAGCGACCGTGAAACGGATAGCGACTGGTGGAGGCGGGGGCGGGGTTTGAGCATCAAGGTTTCAACGGCGGTTTGGAAGAAGTCGCGACAGGGCGGCGGCGCTTTACTCGTCCTACTCGCAGTCGCGGACCACGCCGACGATGAGGGGCGTGCCTGGCCGAGCGTCGGGACTCTCGCGCAGCGGACGCGGCTGACTGAGCGCCAGGTGCGAAGGATCCTCAACACCCTAGTCGCGTCAGGCGAGCTCGTGATTGAAACCCGCGGCGGCGGCCGGAACCTCTCTAATCGCTATCGAGTGACCGTAAACGGTGACACCCATGTCAGGGTTTCTGAAGTAATAAAGGGTGACGCCGGTGACAGGGTTTCTACACTTTCAGTAGGCTCAAAACCCGGACATCCGCGACCGGAAACCCTGACATCCACGTCCATAAACCCTGACACCCATGTCAGCCGATCCGTAATGATCCGTCATGAACCGTTAGGGGCCGCACCTTCGCCGAAGAAGCTAAGAGCAAAGAAGACCCAGAAACATCCCATACCAGACGACTTCAGCCTTACCGCCGAGCGTCGTGCAATCGCAGAAGAACACGGACTTAATCCGGAAGCCTTCTTCGGCAACTTCAAGGATCGGTGCGGGGCGAATGGCTACCTCTACAAGGACCCGGACCGGGCATGGTCGGCGTGGTGCCGCACCGAAGGTCTAAGACCGACCTCTCCATTTAAGGCTACCAAGGCAAGCACCATGCAAACCAGCGAGGAATATTGGGGGCGCCAAAAGTAATGAACGAGGACGACATTCTGAAACGGGTGCCCCCGCAGAATCTCGAAGCCGAACAGGGCGTTCTCGGCTCGATCCTGCTGAACAACGAAGCCCTA